>Ga0210401_10004384_pt1 | contig 14755 bp, 10 predicted proteins | sample IncBWH32MmetaG_FD_150866 | JGI IMG/M metagenome (GOLD analysis project Ga0210401, IMG submission 150866) | Forest soil microbial communities from Barre Woods Harvard Forest LTER site, Petersham, Massachusetts, United States - Inc-BW-H-32-M | ecosystem: Environmental > Terrestrial > Soil >... | reverse complement strand
CTGTAACCGATGGTCGCCCGGCCGTCAGGATCCTTCGTCAACTTCACGTGAGCTTGGCTTTCCACCCGGGGCAACACTTCTTTCTCTACAAACTCGGCGTACGCGCCCGACATGGTGTCGTACTCCAGGCCTCGCTCACTGCCTTGCGCATCCCCGAACCCGTTGCCGATTGAAATCCCAATCATTACCGGAACCCTGTGTTGCACGATCAGACTGGCGAGCGCCGAAAAGAGGAATCGGTCGGGCCCATCCGCTCCCACGATGAAAGGCGCGACGCTACCGGGCAGGTACTGCTTGGGGACATAGACTGCCACCTTCCGCGTATATGGCGAAGAATGGCTGGTCGTCACCACAAGCTTGGCGGGATCCGCAGGATCAACCGTCCCAAAAGTATTCGGCTCGCGTGCGATGCCGGGATAGATCTTGCTCTCTGACGAGTTCATCGTGAACTCGATTACTGCGCCATTCGCCACCTCACTCGCGGATATCTCCGGAGCGACAACATGGGTCGGCCCGATGATGAAGTTGCCGTCCACATTCGCGGCAGGGATTGATCCGTCGGGCAGTTCTTTCGCCACGACATAACCCGGAGTTTTCGGGTCGCGCGTCGGCGGAGCAGGTCGTTCCGCGTGTTGCCCCGGTTTAAGCGACTGCCCCAGGCCTGTTCCGACAATCGCGATGAGGCCGGCGAGAAACGCGATATTCAGAGAATAAGACATCGAACGGTTGCGCAACTTCGTCCCATGTTCCACCTGGCGATTCGGACTGGACACGTGTTCACAACTCTCGGCTGACTTCACAGCTGCGAAACGACCTGCTGGGCGAGCGTCTTCTCCATGGACTCCTTTTTTTCGATCGGTATGTCGCCGTAAACTGCAATTTTGAACGCGACGTTGCCCTTCTTCACGATTAGACCGACATTGGTCCCCACGGCCAGGTAGTAGGCATCGTCCCCGATGCCGCTGACTGGCGTGACCACAATCGTTTTTACCGGCGCTGCCTTGCCGGCCTGGAATGCATCCAGTCCCTGGAGCATCAGGGTGACAAACTTCGCTGCCTGCGCGACAACATTCGTGGCGTTCCAGTGCAGGTCTTCTTGAACGTTGGAGTCACATACTACCCCGGCGCCTACCGATATGCTCACGGCGGCGCTCACCTGTGCCTGGGTAAGAAGGGAACAGGCATCGTCAGATGCGGCATTCGCCGATGGCACCACAGCAGCGCCGACTATGAGAACGCCGGCGAGAACCGCGCCCACACTGGCTTTCAAAGGCATGTCGTAAACCCTTCTCGCCGATTTTGGTCCGGCCATTCTACTCCGAAGGTGCGCCAAACAGCCCAGCCGACCCGATTAACCCCTTAGATTCGAACGTGAGATTCTTCAAGGAAGATCTAATTGCGGCTGATTGTCAAACCGGCGATTCACTTACTCACTTCGTCAATGAAGATTGTTGATTTTGCGAGCGTAGGTCCTGGACGCAACCCTACCGTGATGCTGCCTGCTGATGGGCTAATTCCGCTCGAAACGCCTGTTCCCGCTCGGTCACATAATTGTGGTAGCCCTTCGGATCAATAAACGGGTTCGCGCCGTTCCCCATGCGAGCATATTTCGATTCCATGTCGTAATAGCCACCATGCGCGCCAAGAAAGACGTCGCAGTGCAGCGAGCGCAACACCGCGAAGGTCTTCTCGTAATCGCCTGCGATTTGCGGATACGCTGCATTGTTCACCAGTTTGTAGCCCTCGTTCACGTTGGGGCTGCCCACGATCACGACATCGTAACTTTCGCCGCCTTCGCGTACTTTCATCGTCCAGGTCGTACATCCCCTCGTGTGGCCCGGAGTCAGGTGCGCCGTCAGCACACTGCCGCCTAGGCTTACCGTTTCGCCGTCGTGCAGGACTCGATCCACTTTCGCGGCTGGATAAAGCATCCCCGGAGTGTGCGCGTAGAAAAAGTCTTCCTTGCCGCCAGTCTCGACCACCGGCACGTCCGCGTCCATGACCATGTATTTCGCGCCGGTCAATTTCTTGATCCGTGCCGCCCCCGCATCATGGTCGAAATGCGCGTGGCTGATCAGCAGAATTTTGACGTCGCTGGATCGAAACCCCAGCTTCTCGACGCTTTGCTGAATCATGGGAACAGAATCTTCCAATCCCGCATTGATCAGGATGTGCCCTTGTGGAGTCGAAATAAGATAAATTCCCAATCCTTTACTGCCCACGAAGTAGACATTGCCGACCACACGATGCGCTGGAAACGGCACGAGATAGTCCGCTCCCGCCGTTGGCGTCGGCTTCCCGGCCTGTGCTCCCAAACCTGCGCAGATAAGCATCAGCAGGACTGCTTCCAGAAATGTGTCTTTCATAGCATTTACTCAAACGCCACGAACGCTCTTAAGCAACTGCCGCCGAGTTAAAGGCTGGATCTGCCAGTGGCTTCGGCTTTGCTCCCATGATCAGCAGCCACAGCATGAACACCACTTCCCCAAACTGCAGCGGACTCGTCCAGCGCGAGACCATCGTTTGGTACTGTGGCAGCACTAGCGACGTAAAACTGTTCGCCGGATACGCGAAGCAATTCACCATCAGCACCAGCCCCAGGATGCGCGGAACAAAGCTCGACCGGTACACCAGCAGCCCGAGGGGAAACAGCCAAAGACCCCAAAATATTCCAGCTACATCAAATCCGTACCCATGCAGATTGAGGAACAGCATCGCCAGAGTATCGCGCTGAGCCTTATCAAATAGGGAGAGGTAATCGGCTCCGCGTACCAGGACGAGGGCAGCGATCGCGTTCAGTTCATTCAGAAACGCTATCGGAATTGCGATCAGAATCAAACTCAACATGAGCAAGGCATTTCGTTGGTTAACCCTCTTGAGCAAGTCGTACAGCGCCAGTGCCACAAAGATGAATAGCGCTTGGCCGACTAGGTTTGCCGCTATGCCGAGACGAAATAGAGTCTCGGAGGCCGCGATGTTGTGGGCGGTAGCCGTTGCATTTCCGTTGACGATCAGCTTGCTGGGAACGTAGACGAGGGCGAAGACGCCCGGAATGGACGCGAGTATATACAGCAAACCGGCGACTCTGCCTGGGTTCTTGGCAAAATTCATTTGTCTCCTCCCCGCGCGACTCTGGCCTAAAGTACGGCGGAAGCTGTCAAAAGGTTCGCGAGCAAACTCCGCTCGTATGGGCAGCCCGATAAACGGTTTTCAAACGTTGGCCCCGACACCGGAGTTGGCAAAGCGCCGCTAGCCCCCGTTAGATCGAGAGCGCCGTCCGTGCACCTGCGCCGTAAGAAAGTGCGTTTTTCTATCATTGCTGGTCCTGAAAAAGGAAAAAGCGCGACCCATAGGCCGCGCTTTCCCTTTATTTTGTCTATATATTCTTAGTATAGCATGTAGAAATAGGTAAATGGAACACATTAGCCAGGTTTATATTTGCCTTGTTCTCGCCGAGATCCGCAGTTTTTGTCCTTTCGCCCCCTTTACAAGCCGATGCAGTCCTGCAACCTGGCCCGGAGACATGAGACACTGACCACGATTCCCTGACGCGACTCCAGACACCATGGGCAAGATCCACGTCCTTTCCGAAGCTGTCGCCAACAAAATAGCCGCTGGTGAAGTCGTGGAGCGTCCCGCGTCTGTCGTTAAAGAATTGCTCGAGAATTCACTCGACGCCGGCTCTACCCGCGTCCGCATTCAGATCGAAGCCGGCGGCAAAAAGCTGATTCACATCACCGACAACGGCTGCGGTATGGTGCGCGACGACGCCCTCCTGGCTTTCGAACGTCACGCAACCTCGAAGCTGAAGAATGCTGAGGATTTACTGAGTGTCGCGACCCTCGGCTTTCGCGGCGAAGCACTCCCCTCCATCGCTTCCGTCTCGCGCCTGCGTCTCGAAACCCAAGCCCCCGATGATGCCTCCGGCACGATTATCGAAATTAATGGCGGCAAGATCTTCAAGGTCGAGGAGGCCGGCCTTCCTGTCGGAACTTCCATCACCATCCGCGATCTTTTTTTCAATACTCCCGCCCGCAAGAAATTCCTGAAGGCGGAATCTACCGAGCTCTCCCACATTGCTTCGCTGGTTACGCACTATGCTCTGGCGCACCCTGACAAACACTTCGAACTCCACTCCGCCACTAACGCGATGCTGGTCGCGCCACCCGTCGCCGGTTACAGCGAGCGTGTGTATCAGGTCTTCGGCAAGGATGTGCTCGACCAGTTGCTTCCCATAGCCGCCCTTCAACCTCTCGAACACGTCGGGCTCCCACAACCTCCACCCTGGCGTCGCACCGAAGAAGGGGACGAATCGCGCAAAGAACCGGGAGAGGTTCGCCTCCACGGCTTCGTCTCCAAGCCCGAGATCCAGAAGCTCAACCGCAGTTCCATCTTCATCTTTGTAAACGGCCGGCTCATCCGCGATCGTCTCGTGCAGCACGCGATCATCGAGGCGTACCGCAACATTTTGCCTCCGACCGTATTTCCGGTCGTGCTGCTTTTCCTTGAGATGCCCACAGCCGAAGTGGACGTCAACGTTCATCCTTCGAAAACCGAAGTTCGTTTCCGGCAGCAGACCGTTGTGCACGACTTCGTCCGCGATTCGATTCGCGCGGAGCTGATGAAGGCCCGCCCGATTCCGCAGTTCGTCTCGGAAATTCACGCCCATCCCACTGCCAGCCCCTCCCTGACGCCGGGTGCGCGCGACGAAGCGCCGACAGCTTTGCGTGGTCTAAACCAGCCTGCGGCTGGCGGAGGTTTCGCGCTTCAGCCTCTGGTCTTGCCGGCTATCAACGATCGGTTCCAGTTTCAGAGTGGAATTGCAGTCGAAGCGAATGCGGCACTGTTTCTCTCTCGTCCGGCTAACGAACTCTCGCATACCGAACCGGTTTTGGAACAAAACGTCGTCGCCGCCACGAAGTTTGCGCCCGACACCGGCTGCACGACCGCTCTTCCCGATGAGGCTGAAGCTTCTGCCCAACTCGCGCCGTCGCTGGCGACCTTGAAACCGCTGGGGCAGATTCGCGATTCCTTCATCCTCGCCGTCAATCACGAAGGCCTGTGGATCATCGACCAGCATGTCGCGCACGAGCGCGTCTTGTTTGAAAAAGTTCTGAAGCAGCGCGCCTTAAGAGCTGTCGAAAGCCAACGCCTGCTCATGCCGTTGATTCTTGAACTCACGCCTGCGCAGCAAGCCGTCTTCGCGGAGATCTCCGAAGAACTCGCAACCAACGGATTCGAAGCCGAACCCTTCGGCACGCGCAGCCTCGCCGTGAAGGTCGCACCCGCGGGCGTCGACGGGGCTCAGGTCGAACACATGCTGCACGAGTTGCTCGAACAGTTCTCCCGCGAAGAACAGAAACTTAACCTCGAAACTGTCCGCACTCGCATCGCCGCTTCTATCGCATGCCATGCCGCCATCAAAGTAAACATGCCCCTCGACCAGAACAAGATGCAGTGGCTCCTCTCCGAACTCTCCCTCACCTCCTTCCCTTTCGCTTGCCCCCACGGGCGGCCGGTGGTGTTGCGGTATTCGTTGAAGGATATTCAAAAGGCGTTCAAGCGAATTTGAGTCCTGTGGTTTAATCGAAACATGACCGAGTTGGAGTTGCAGCAGGAGCGGGCGAAGAAGTGGCATCTGGATGGAACGACGATCCGGACGATCGAGGATGCGCGATCGTTCGTGGAGTCGGCGGGGTTTTGTTTGCTGTATCCAGTGCGTCCGGCGGTGCTGGTCCCAACATTTGTGGGGGCGTGGGTCGGGGCGCAGGATAAGCTGCCCACGTGGCAGCACGCTTTCGCGGACCAGCGCGCGCAAGACGCCAGGGAGTTGATGGTTCGCCTGTTACGGGAGCGGGCGGCCTTCGAAGCGAGTTTGTTCGACGAGAACAATGCGTTTCTTCTGTCGGCGTCGGTATTCCCGTTTTTTTATGCGCTCGTGGGAGAGCGAAATCCCAAGCATCCGCCTAAAGGCGGGCCTCGTTCGGAATATTCCCAACTGGCGTGTGATGCGTACGAAGCGATACGGCGCGATGGTCCGATTTCGAAACAGAAACTGGTGGGAGCGCTGGGGGGCAGCGTTTCAGAGGCGGCGTTAGACCGCTCGCTTGCGGAACTATGGTCAAAGCTGCGCATCACGCGGGTGGATTACAACCCTGGGGAAGGGGCGTTCTGGGACGTACTTTATCGCTGGGCGCCGGAGGCCGTGCGAGAGGGCATTGGCTTGTCGGTGGGAGAGGCGTTGTCAGCGCTGATTACGAAGTACCTTGATTGCGTGATCGCGGCCGACCAGCAGGAAATCGAGACGTTCTTCGGAAGCATTGTGCCGCGCTCGCGGGTGAAAGATGCGATCAAGGCGCTGCTGGCGGCACGAGAGTTGAGCTTCGTACATGTGGGCGGGCGATCGTTAATCCAGGTGACGCCGCCGCGCGCCGTGCCGGGACCGAGGGCGATGGGAGTACAGAGGCGCGGGTGATTCCGGTCATCGCGAGATCTGTCATCGGATGATCGAGCGATCAATCGGAGCCCTCGATTCCCGTGGGACGAAAACCAAAATCACAGGAAGGCTTGTTCGGTTTTCGGAACAACCAAGGCTGCGGAGTCGAGAAAATCGACCGAAAGCCTAGGATGGCAGTGCGCTGCGAAAGCAGCCTGGCTAAAGCCCGGGTTGAGTCTTCCCCCTCAGAATACTCCACAATACGGGCTTTAGCCCTTCTTCGACCCTCGAGAAGTGCGCACAAATCCTATGAGGAATGAGCCGCTGGTGGTCTGCGCCGGACGTTCTCTCCGTCAGTTCTGTTCGGTTTGCGGAACAAGAAATGGAAAAAAATGAGAAGCCGGAACATTGTGTTACTCAAAAAGATTTCTTGAAAACGTCCAGAGCACGATCCATCGCATCCAGGCCGCCACGAAGAGTTTCAGTCGATCCGCAAATCCCGATACGGAAGTATTGCGGTTGCTCAAAGAAGTCTCCAGGCACAACACTGGTTTCAAACTGATTGCGAAGCAGGGTCACGAACTTTTCAGCGCTACCCTTTCGAAGGCGAGGAAAGACTGTGGTGCCGAATTGGCTGGGATCACAAAGGACGTCCGGATGCTGGAGAAGGAAATCGTTCAGTAATGCGCGATTCGTGTCCAATAGCTTCTGGGCGCGGTTGCGAATAGTATCCAGGTAATCGAGTGCAACGATTGCCATACACTCCGCCGGATGAACAGGACTGCCGTAGGTGAAGTCGATAATCTGCCACATTCGCCGCGCCAATTCAGGGTCGACGAGGATCCACCCACACCGAATCCCACTCAGGCCGTAGGCCTTCGTCAAGCTGCTTGTGACGATGAAATTGTGACCCAGGTGGAACGCGGTGCGCCAGGGGCGGTCGAAAAGTGCCTCGAGATAGACCTCGTCAACGAGCACACACGCGCCGACCTTAGCTGCCATCTCCCCGATCTGGCGCATCGTATCTTCGTCGGTAAGGGCGCTGCTGGGGTTATGAAGGTTGCAAAGGATGATCAGGCGCGTCCCAGCAGTTATTTTGCGTTCCAGCTCTCCGAGACCGATGCGAAAGCCGTGATCGGCGCGACGCTCGAAGCGAGAGACTCTCGCCCCGAGATGATCGAGGATCGTTAATAGCGGATCATAGGTTGGCCGTTCGATGAGAACTTCGTCGCCAGGATGGACGAGTGCGGAGAGGGCGAGGAAGTTGGCCATTGACGTCCCCAACGTATAGACAACGCACTCTTCCGGTACATCCGCCTTTTTCGCCAGACGGGCCATCAGCGGCTGGTAACCGTATGGACCAGTGCCCCCAATCTCGAGGTCTTCAATCCTCACCGGCAGTTCCGCCAAGGGATAATCGAGCACCCCGCTGACGGCGAGGTTAAATCTCGCTGCGGACGAAAGCTTCGCCCACGCCATGTAGCGCGAGACGGCATCTTCTCGAAGCTGATTTGTTTTAAACACGCTCACTCCGGAGGTTCTCCAGTCGAACTGGGATAGGCTCGAACCTTGGCTCGACTCCAAGCCCAGTAGACCGGAACACCGGCGAACAGGATCCCGTAGCCGATCAAACTATTGGTGGGATAACGATAAACCGCGTTGCCCACCACCCACCAGCATATCGCGACAAATGCTGCCGTCGTTAGGGGATGGCCGGGGACTCGGTATCCGCGGCCAGGGGCCATTTCGCCGCGGGCGATACGGCCCCGAAAGATAAAGATCGTGGTAGCGGTCAGGCCGAAGAATAGAAAGTCCATCGAGACCACGTAATTCAGAATCTGCTCGTAACGGCCGGAGAGGGCGATAACGATTGTCCAAACGCTTTGAAGGAGGATGGCAAACACGGGAACCTGAGTGCGGGGGTCAAGCCAGGCGACCTTGCGGAAAAACAGGCCATCATCGGCCATCGCGAAGTAAACCCGGGGAGCGGTCAGGATCGCTTGGCTCAAGAATCCGAGAGTGGAAACTGCAATTGCCCCCGCCACAAAGGCGGCGCCACGCGGCCCAAGAGCGAGCCGCATGACGGCGGTCGCGGGAGTGGTTGTGTCCGCGAGTCCTTGCGGTCCGAGCGATCGCAGACAGACCCAATTCACTCCCGTGTAAAGAGCAACAACGCCGAGCATGCCGAGGAGCAGCCCGCGCGGAAGGTTCTTGGTTGGGTCCTTCACTTCGGCAGCGATGAAGTTTGCGGTCTGCCATCCGCCGTAGGCAAAAAGCACCGGCACCATGGCGGCCCCGAAAGAAGGTAAAGACCATCCGCCGGTTTGGGTTTCACCGCGAAGAGTCGGCGGGCCTGCCAATGCGGCTCCCCCGATGACCAGGGCGGCGATCGCAACGATTTTCAGCACCATTAACGCACTCTGGGTGCGGCCTCCGCTCTTTACCCCGAGGCAATTGATGACCGTAAGCAGGCCCAGCGCAACGCTGGCAATCAACCAGTCGGAGAGTCGTACGCCGGTTAGGTCGATGAAATAGCGAGCAAATGTGATCGCGACGGCAGCCATGCCTCCGGTTTGGATCACAAGCAGCAGGACCCAGCCGTACAAGAAGGCGATTGCGGGATGGTATGCCTCGCGGAGGTAGGCGTATTGGCCGCCGACAGCCGGCAAGGTAGCCGCTAGTTCTGACCAGATCAGGGCGCCAAGAAGGCCGATGATTCCACCGAAGATCCAGGCTCCGAGAATGAGGGCGGATGTGTGCACCTGCCGCGCAACGACGTAAGGATTGATGAAGATACCGGCACCGACGATGCCGCCCATCACGACCATGGTGGCGTCGAAGAGCCCCAATTGCCGGGCTAAGGTCGGTTTGGAGCCCGTTTGGGATTGGGGATGCACGGTATCGTAAGAACCCGGACTTACTAACGCGGCTTTGAGAGTCGGCGCATTGTACACCGTTCCGCTTGCGCACCAGGCATTCTGAAAGCCACGCCCGGAGCCCGGTTTGAAGGTTGAAAGGTTTTGCGCATCCGTTTTTTATTTTCAGACATCTGAGGAAAGTGCAGTAGACTCTTCGACGATTATGGTTCGATCCGGCCTAGACCTCGCGGTGGTGTTCGGGTTACTCGTTGCATCGCTCGGAATGTCGCAACGAGTAATGGCCGCGGGAGAGGGCGCCACTCCCTCCACTCCATCGCATCCCTCAACACCCACAATCGTTTTCGGCTTTATGGGTGGCTTCGTGGGTCACGATGATGCGCGTCACCCTGCTGTGAAATTTGTGGAGGAGTTGCGCAAGGAATATCCGGGTGTGGTCGATGCGCAAGTATTTGAAAACCGGAAGTATCGCGACGCATACAAGGCGATCCGGCAACGTCTCGATCAGGACCAAGATGGAATTCTCTCAGACGGAGAGAAGCGACTGGCACGCATACTCCTTTTCGGAACGAGTTGGGGCGGCTCGGCCGTGGTGTACCTTGCTCGACGCTTGAACGAAGACGGCATTCCCGTGCTTCTGACCGTGCAAATAGACAGTGTCACGAAGATCGGGCCAAACGACGCTGTTATCCCGCCAAATGTCCGCCAAGCGGTCAACTACTACCAGCGTCACGGCTGGGTTCGCGGGCGAAAGAGGATTGTGGCGGCGGATCCGTCCCGTACAAAGATTCTGGGCAACTTCCTGTTATCGTATGACAAGGATCCGGTGGCCTGCGAGGGCTTTCCGTGGTACGACAACATCGTTACCAAGACGCACGTGGAAACGGAATGTGATCCAAAGGTGTGGTCGGATATTGAGGCATTGGTCCGCCGAGAACTGCCGGAACCGAACAGGCCGCCGGCGAGTTCAACGTCTAAAGAGCAGCTTGTTATCTCGCATACTGAAGACGTGGCAGACGTATCTCGTCGTTGAATTCCGCAAGTTCATTTCGGCATTTTTCGTCCACCGGGTGAAGAGTTCGAAGTTCCCCCACCTCAACCAGAAAACATGGATAATGATTCCGCAAGGATAAGGAGAATTGTCGTTGGACTACACATCGATGATGGGTGTGGCGTTGGTTGAGGCGCGCAAGGGCCTGGCGGAGGGCGGCATTCCGATTGGAGCGGCCATTTTCGATGCCACCGGTCAACGGATCGGAGCGGGACATAACCGGCGCGTGCAAAATGGCGACCCATCTCTACACGGCGAGACAGATGCGTTCCGCAATGCGGGAAGGCAGCGTAGCTATCGCAACCTGATTATGGTCACTACACTGGCGCCCTGTTGGTATTGCAGCGGGCTGGTACGGCAGTTCGGGTTTAGAACAGTCGTAGTGGGCGAGAGCCGCAACTTTCGGGGGGGGATCGAGTGGCTGCGGTCATTAGGTATCAGCGTCGTTGATCTCGATTCGGAGGAATGCGCTGCCCTGCTAGCAAAATACATTGCCGCGAATCCGGAAGTGTGGAACGAGGATATTGGCGAAGATTAGGACCGTGCTCCATTGCACAGAAAACGGCGGCCCGAGGGCCGCCGTGGTTGTTTTTGGGGCTTCGTTCAGCACGACCGTTAGAACGTCAAACTCAGGGACATCTGAATCTGACGCGGGCTGCCGATGGTTTTGTTGGTGATCCCCAGGCCGCTGAGGCCGGGACACACAAAGAGAGATCCGCCGTTGGGGCCCTGGTTGAAGGAGTTGTTGCAAGGAGTCAAGGTCGCAGGCGTTCCCTGTTGAGGGAATCCATTGAAGCTTGGGTTCTGCGTGATGTCGTCGATTGGGATATCGAAACTCGCCGTATTGGTCAGGTTATAAACGTCGAAGCTGTAGCGCAGCCAGAAACGCTCGGTGAGCTGGGTCATCTTGACGAGCGAGATGTCAGCGCGACGCTGCCAGGACTGACGAAAGATGTTGCGCTGTCCATGATCGATGAAGTTCGTCTCAAAGGGATCCCCTACCCCCAACGCTGAGTCGTTTGGAATCGCTCCATTCAGGTCGCCCGGGTTGAGCAATGGCAATCCGAAACAGTTGGCATTGAGCGCAGGTTTGCCGGGCGTTGCCCCCGAAGCTCCAGTCATGGCCTGCTGGGGGGAACACGTGGTAAGCGGGACGATCGGATTTGTGATTCCATCATTCACGCCGTAGAAAATGCTGCCCACAGCGCCAGAATAGTCAACGACGCTGTAGGGCTGGCCGCTCTGGATCACAGTTAGACCCGAAAAGGACCAGCCATTGCCAAGCTTGCCCTTTAACGAAGATCCGGCAAAGAACCTCGGGAATTGGTAGGTGTAGCTGAAATTGATCACGTGCTTACGGTCAAAATCAGACAGGCCGTAGCCGGAGCGAAGGTTGAGCGGGTTGTTGCCGTTGTAGAAAAGGCCCATCGCGCTCTGTTCATCGGTCGCATGCGAGTAGGTATAGGAGAAGCCGACTTGCAGGCCGTGACTCATCCGTTTTTCGACATGAGCCTGGAGCGCGTGATAAGCAGAGATACCGGCCGCGGTGTAGGACTCCGACTCTCCCGAGTAGCCAATATAGGGTACGCGAAGGTCGACGTTGCCACCTTCGAAGGTCAGCAGGTACGGCTGGCCGTTGGGAAGGTTGGCCGGAACGAAGTTGGCCGGATCACTCATGACCGAGTAGCCGTAGGTGTAATCCTGCTCAACCGGCGTGCCTTTGAGGATGGGATGCGTCGGCGAGGCAATCCGAGCCTGATTGAAAGGAAGCGGAACAACCGCGTGGCGACCGAGGTTCCCGACATAGCCGACGTCGATGGCCAAGTCGTTACGCGGCTGCCATTGAATGTCGAGCGTCTGGTTCATCGAATAAGGAAGTTTGTTGGCGCGGTTGTAGTCGCCAAAGGAGAACAGAGGTACGCCACTCTCAATGGCCGCGGCATTGGGCAACTGTAGGTCTTTCGGATTTCCCGAAGGCGGAGGACCGAGGCTGGTACCCCAAGGAGCCTGGAAGGTGCTGCAGTTCGTATATCCGTAGATGCTGCAAGCCTGCGAGTTCACCCACGGGGGCGTCTGGTTGACGCCGAAGGGACCACCGGCGATCACGCCGGAGGCGAAACCGGGCGAGAGATAGGTGAAGAGTTCACCACGATCGTAATAGAGACCCCAACCGGCGCGCACGACAACTTTGTCGTGGAACATTTTAGGACTCCAGGCCATGCCGACACGGGGAGCCAGCCCCCATTGACGTCCGGTAAGGGTGGAATCGCTTACGCCCTTGGTGGGAAAGTCTGGATTATTCCCCGCAACGATAAAGCCGTTGTTCGTAATGGTGTCACTGGTGGGATCGTAGCTGTACTGCGACGGATCGAAGTTAAAAATCCGACCGTTCTTTTCTTTGAGGCCGCCGTGATAGTCGAAGCGCAGGCCGGCAGTGAAACTGAGGTTAGAACGGAACTGAAATTTGTCCTGCACGTACCAACCCGTCTCGTTGGAGCGGTAATAGCGATTGGCGTCGCCTTGCAGAAACGTCGTAGCGATGAATCCATCGGCGGTGTACGTGGTTGGCGAACCAGTCAGGAAATTGTCGAAGCTGGTGAAGCCGATCATGCCCGTGTTGGTCCTCTGGTCCCGGGCGTTCAGCTGGGTGTAAGAGTAGCTGCCACCGAAAGTGATCGTGTGCTTGCCGTGGTTCCAGATTGCATTTACTGAGGGCATCCATCGATTCTGGAAGACGCCGGTGAAGGCACCCTGAGAAGCAGCGGTGGAACCAATGTTGGCGCCGGCATTGAAAACGAAGTTCGTGTTGTTCGGGCTGTTGTTTCCAAAGTCGTCGACAATCGTAATACCCGGGAAAACCGAGGAACCGAACGCGTTAATTCCAACTTGCGCCGGAGTGAACGGCTGCCCGATGGTGCTGTAGATTTTCTCGCGGATGAAACCAAATACTTCTTCGATGTTGAAGCTGGGAGTGATCGTTTGCGTGTTCGTAATGCTGAAAACCTGACTGCCAGCGTCCAGCTTTTGCGTGAAACCTTGGAAAGATGAAAACCCAAAAGGCGCCGTGGTTGGATCGTGTTGGTAGTAGTACTTCAGGGACAATGTGTCTTTCGCACTGGCCTGATAGTCCAGATTGGATGCGGCCTGATCCGAGATGAAATAGGCAGGCTGGGTCAGAAAAACGTTTTCGGGAAAATTAATCGTCGGAGTGAAGTTCGGGTTCGCGGAGGGGACCATGTACTGGCCGTTGGGTAACTTGTATTGCAGCATGGTAAGAGCGACAGGGTTCACATCGGCTGTCGTCCGGCAGGTCGGCGGATTCGGATTCTGCGGAGTCGGCGGTTGACCGCAACCGGGTCTAAAATTCTGGTTATCCACGTTGACCAGCGCCGCCGTACTGCGATCATCCGTGAGCCCAAACGGCACTGCGGTCCTGGAAGTTCCAATTTCCAAATCAGAGACGTGAATGTGCTGATAGCTTACGAACCCGAAAAGCTTGTCTTTGATGATCGGGCCACCCAGCGTTCCGCCGGCCGTGTAGCGGTGCAACTGAGGCACCTTGTCTGCGGCCGGGATATTGGCATCCTGCTTGTAGAAATACGGGGCGGCGTTCAGCCAGTCGGTGCCGCGATGCCCGTAGGCGCTGCCATGAAAAGAATTCGTGCCGGAGGTGGTGCTGATGTCGATGTGAGCGCCGCTGGTGGAACCTTGCTGCGCGTCGTACATGGAGGTGTTCACTCGAAACTCTTGGACCGTCTCGGGAGCGGGTGTGGGCAGCGCCTGTCCAATCGCCAGGTAAGGCGAAGCCGAACTCTGAAGAACTTCGGCGGTGGTACTGGAGGCGCCGGCGATGCCGGTGTTGTTCACGATGCGAGCCGAGGCGACACTGCTGGTGCTCTTGCCGTTGAAAAGATTGCTGGCGTCGACGCCATTGAGGAGAAATGTATTGCTGGTATCGCGCTGGCCGTTCGCCCAGATCGGCTGATTGCCGAGGCCCGCGTTGGCGCCGCTGCCGCTCGGGAGTTCGGCATTCACACCAGGCGAGAGAATCGCCAGCCCGGTAAAGCTACCAGTTGGCAGGGGGATCGCGTCGATCTGCTCTTTTTCCAGGATGTAGCCGTTGGTTGTGTCAACCGCGTTCAGTAAAGGCGATGCCGCTACTTCGACCACGGTACCGACCTGGCCGACGGGCAGAGTTACGTTCAAGGTTGCCGTGCGGTCCGCCTGCACCTGGATGGACGGAATTTTTTGGGTCTGAAATCCTTCATGCGTGAAAGTGAGCGTGTAGGTGCCAATGGGGAGGTTGACGAAGTCGTAGTTGCCATTCGAGCTTGTCTTCTGGGTACGAGTGAGAGCGGTCTGGTCGCCGACGACAGTGACGGCGGTATCGGG
>Ga0210401_10004383_pt1 | contig 14756 bp, 18 predicted proteins | sample IncBWH32MmetaG_FD_150866 | JGI IMG/M metagenome (GOLD analysis project Ga0210401, IMG submission 150866) | Forest soil microbial communities from Barre Woods Harvard Forest LTER site, Petersham, Massachusetts, United States - Inc-BW-H-32-M | ecosystem: Environmental > Terrestrial > Soil >... | reverse complement strand
ATCTGCGGGTAGCGGCACCCGGTGATATCGCTGCGGCTCGACCAGACGCCGCTACCCGCAGATCTTGAATATTTTTTGAATACGTCACAGTGGTTGGATGCCAGCGGCGGCAATACCGACCGCGCCATGCCGAAACTGGTGGCTGCAGTTCGCGTCGCCATCGAGAAACCGGCGACCGCAAAAGTCGCGGTGGCGACAACGATTGCAGGGAGCGCTTCGCACACATCGTATCCTTCAGACAACGTTCGATCGCGCTACCAAGTAGCCGTTGTAGTCGGGTCTCTCGTGGCCGTGTCGATTATAGGACTCGTGGCATCCAGATTATGGCTTTCTGGACATCAAGTGGTTGCGCCCGCGCCGGCCGTGGCCGCGCAAAAGCCAGCGGCGGCGACAGCCGCAACAGCTGTTCCTGAAAAGTCCGTGGCTGTTCTTCCATTCGTAGACATGAGCGAGAAGAAAGATCAGGAGTATTTTTCCGATGGAATGTCGGAAGAACTCATTGACATGTTGACTAAAATCCCCGATTTGAAGGTTCCCGCCCGCACATCGTCCTTCTACTTCAAGGGAAAGCAGGCGACGATTGCCGAAATCGCCAAGGCGCTTGGTGTGGCGCACGTGTTGGAAGGCAGTGTGCGCAAATCGGGCAAAACCTTGCGTGTGACCGCACAGCTTATTCGTATCGATAGCGGCTACCACATGTGGTCGCAAAGCTACGACCGCGACGTCAAGGACATCTTCAAGGTTCAGGATGAGATCGCAACCGCGGTCGTCGAGGCGCTCAAAGCCCAACTCTTGCCTGCGCAGCAGGCTTCACGCGCGCACCGCACCGCGAATACCGAGGCCTACAACGAGTACCTGCTGGGACGGCAGTTCTACAATCAGCGGAGCGACGAGGGCTTCCGGCGCGCACTGATCGCCTATCGAAAGGCAATCGCGCTCGACCCCGGCTACGCGGCCGCCTACGCCGGCCTCGCCATGTCCGAGGCGCTGCTGGCCGATTCAACCAGCGCTGCGATGAGCGTTCAGCAGGCCGCGGCGGACGCCGAGAGCGCGGTGACGCGGGCCCCGGATCTCGCTGACAGCTACGCGGCGCGCGGTTTCGTTCGATACTACCGCGGCTGGGATTGGAGCGGCGCGGAGGCGGACTTCATGAAAGCACTGGCGCTCGATGCTTCCGACAGCACGGTTCAGGTGCGCTATGGCGGTTTGCTTGTGGCTTTCGGCCGGCTTGACGAAGCCATCTCTGCGACCAAGATCGCAACTGGACTCGACCCATTGTCGGCGCTCGCCTGGCAGCGCCTCGCCCGATACTACACTTCAGCACAGCAGTTCGCTGCTGCACACGAAGCCATTCGCCGGGCCCTCGAAATACAGCCGGAATACGCCGCCGCGCAGAGCGCCCTGGGCACGCTGCTGCTGCTCGAGGGCAAGGGTGCCGACGCGCTTGACACGTTTCGCCAAGTCTCCTCAGAGTCGTCCCGGCTCAGCGGCGTCGCGATCGCCGAGCACACGTTGGGTCACACCGAGGAGTCGCAGAAAGCCCTCGACGAGCTGATCGACAAGCACTCACGGGATTCGGCGTTCTTGATCGCCGAGACATATGCGTGGCGGGGCGACAAGGAACAGGCATTTGCATGGCTGGAGCGGGCCTACGAAAGGCACGACAGCCTCTTTTTCAACCTCAAATCCGAACCGAGGTTCGCCTCGCTGTTGGGCGATCCGCGCTACCACGCATTGCTGCGCAAGTTGAACCTGCCGGACTAGTCACGTCGGAAATACCGTAGCTGCATTGTCTTGATTCCAGACGGTGGTGTGGGTCCGGAACCGGCCCTTTATGGCTATCCGGCTGTCGCGCAAATCCTCCGACATGCCACACGAATTCCGCGCTCAATCGGCGGCACGCACCGCGGGATCACCGCGCCAAGAAAAGTTTGGTCTCCTCGAAGAAGCGCTCAAAGGCTGATTCGTTCCCTAAGGGAATGTGGTTTCTGCCTTCCAGCGCGATGAAGCGAGCGCCAGGAATGGCCGCAGCAATCTGTCGGCCTTCCTCAAACGGCACCCGCATGTCGCCCCGCCGGTGCATGACCAAAGTCGGCACTGCGACTTTGGGGAGCAGGGCCCTCACATCAATTTCTCCCGACGTCAGAAGGTATCGCGCCGCGCATTCGCCCGAGGTGACCAGTCGCTGCCACTCGTTGAACGAGTCGAAGAGCTCCTTGGGAGCGTCCGGTACAAATTCGGTTCCAAATATTTGACGGATGATTGGGTTGTCTGCACCCCATTCGAGACGCACCAGGGTGGCCAGCGCTTTATGTCTTTCCGCTGCGGCCGGGGACCTCAAGCAGGCGCCGACAGCAAAGCCACCGTACAAAATAAGATGGGAAACCTGCTCCGGGTGTCGGACTGCGTAGGCTATCGATATAGCGCAGCTTTGCGATACACCGAAAAGCGCGAAACGCTTTACCCCGACGGCTTCGACCACCGTTTCAAGGTCGCTGACCCATGCATCAAAGGAAATATCCGCTACCTCCCAATCCGAGAGGCCGTTGCCTCGCGCGTCACAGCGAATTAGTGTGTGCTCGGCGGCAAGCCCGCGCAGCATGGGTCCCCAAACCGGGTTATCCCAATCATGCTGGAGGTGGTTTAGCCAGTGAGCTGTCCTCAACAATGGCGTTCCTTGACCAACTGTCGAATACGCGAGGCGAACGCCATCGGTCGCTCGGCAATATTTGATTTCTTGGTTTACGCCCGGCGAATCGAGGAACGCGCGTGGCACCTTCGCTGTTGCTTTTACAATCCCTACGACCGGGGTGTGAGCATCGTGCGACAACGGCGACGCGGATTTCGCTGCCAAAAGATGATCCATTGAATGGATCAATCGCCCTATTTGCTGATCGAAATCCCGGCCTGCATCGACCTCAACTGCGTTTCGAAATGTAAATTCCCGCAAACTCTCCGGAAGATCGACCGCGTGAGGCATGCTGGCGCGATTCGTGAGCACCGGAACGATAGGAACACCGCGCCGAAGGGCGAGCTCGATCTCGATTCGGACCGGATCGTCCTCATCACTGATACGGTTGCGCCCTCGTTTCCGGGCACCCACCCAATCCGGCCCGACCACGGCAACCACGAAGTCGGCTTCCCGCAGAGCTTCGTCGATTTGTCCGCGAAAATCGCTGCCCAGCGGAATCGCATCGATATCCATGAACACTGAGTCCGTTCCATAGTGCGCGACCAGGCGGTCGAAGATGCTGCGCACCGTCCATGCCGAGTCGGCTCGACGATAGGAAATGACGATCTTCTGCATGGGTTAAACCCAGCGATGTCAAAGACGACATTATTGTGGCATGGACGCGACGCCGCAAGTGCGGCAGCCGGAGTCGCCACTGGCCCAACAACGAGCGCGCATTCTCGTGGGCCGCAAAGGCGACGGTGGACTCTCGGGCGGCTCGGAGTCGTGACTTGCTGATGCCGCGCCGGAAATTGGACCGCGAATTCGCGCCGCGGGCCAAGTTGAGCGCAGTCGGTGCGCCGAAATCGTCGCCCGGAGCGATACTTACCGCTTGCAGCGGGCTGCGCGATACTCTGAGTTGGGGAGTTCAATTACCTGGCGGTGAACCATGATCGAATCGTCTTGCCACTGCGGCACGGTGAAACTAGAAATCCTATCCGCGCCGGAAGAAGTGACCGACTGCAATTGCTCTATCTGCCGCCGCTATGGCGTGTTGTGGGCCTACTACGCTCCCGCGCACGTGCGCATTATAGCGACCGAGGGCGCAACGGAAGGCTATCTGTGGGGCGACAAGTCCATAGCATTCCACCGTTGCCGGAACTGTGGGTGCGTCACTCACTGGGCGGCCGTGGCTCAGCCTGCTGATCGCATGGGCGTGAACGCTCGACTGATGGCGCCCGAAGTCTTAGCGACAGCACGCCTTCGCCGTCTCGACGGCGCCGATACATGGAAATATCTCGACGGACCGATTGGACCGATCGACAGCCGGCGGTCGTGAAGGACCGCAGTCTTCAATTTCAGCTCGGCGTCATATTCGAGTCCGCAACTACTTCGAACCACCGCGCCCGTTCTCTAGTGGACAACACCGCTGCGACTCTGAATCGAGCTGTTATCGTATTCCTGTGAGATATCCTGGTTGGTGTAGTCCTTGAGCATCGCAGTCGAGATTAAGCTCAGAATCGCGCAAAGCAGAATATATGCAGCGATGGCGTAACCCGATCCGTATTGCGCGAATAGCCACGCCGCGATCAGCGGAGCCGGACCGCCGGCAATGACCGACGCCAGCTGATAGCCCAGTGACGCCCCGCTGTAGCGCAGCCGGCCAGTGAAAGATTCGGCGATCAGTGCGGCCTGCGGTCCGTACATCATATTGTGTGGGACCAAGGACAAAATTATGGCCAGAAAAATCCATCCGGGAAGCGCAGTGTTGAGCAGCGCAAAATAGACGAAACCGAACACGCCGGTCCCGGCGGCGCCGATCATGTACATACGTTTGCGGCCGATCCGATCCGATAAGTATCCTGAGAACGGAATCGTGAAAAACGCCAGCACAGAAGCAGTCAGAACGGCGGTTAGAAGCAGCTCGCGCGAAGCACCCAGAACCTTGGTCCCGTAGGTGAAAACGAATGCGGTGTAGAGGTAGAAGGGCGCCTGCTCTCCCATGCGAGCGAGCGCCGACAGAAGAATGTCCCTGGGCTGTCGCTTGATCACTTCCAACATGGGGGTACGCTCAATCTTGTTCTCCGACACGAGGCGTCTGAATACCGGTGTCTCCAAGATATTCAGTCGAATGTAGAGCCCGATCGCGACCAAAAGAATGCTGAGAATGAACGGGATTCGCCATCCCCAGACGGAGAATTTGGCTCCGGAGATCGCGCTGAACGCCAGCACCGACAAGTTGGCGAGGAATAGTCCCGCCGGGACACCAAACTGCGGCCAGGAGGCCACGAAACCGCGATGAGCGTTAGTCTTGGTCCACTCCATAGACATCAAGACCGACCCGCCCCACTCGCCGCCAACCCCGACACCTTGAATGAAGCGCAAGACGGTGAGCAGCACCGCGCCCCAAATACCGATCTGTTCATAGGTGGGCACGAAGGCCACCAGGAAAGTGGCAATGCCCATCAACAACAAGGTTGCGATGAGCGTCGATTTGCGGCCAATGCGATCGCCGTAGTGTCCGAAGATCGCGGCGCCGACCGGGCGCGCCACGAATCCGACGGCATAGATTGCGAATGCTTGCAGGGTTCCGACCATCGGATCGGATTTCGGGAAATAAAGCTGCGCGAACACCAACCCAGTAACCGTGCTGTACAGAAAGAAGTCGTACCACTCGATGGTCGTACCCACAGTGCTCGCAATTACCGCGCGCCTGAGCTGCCGGCGGTCGTCGGGCTCCGGGGACAAGGTTTTCACGGTTTTCGCGGTCACCATAAGATCCTCTCCTCCGCGCATGCCCCCCAATACAGCTCCGCGCGAAAATCGTCGGTATGCCGAGCCAAGATGCGCATGAATACGGACTAGCGATTGCGATCGATCAACGACCTTCGGTGGATGTTGCCGCCACCACGGAGACCAACAGCGAGTGAGTCCCTTCAGTTAGCCGCGTACTTTTTATAATCGTCGTTGCTGGAATATGCGCCTGAATTCAAGTTGATATCAACCGCAAATTGACTATAAACGCGCTGAAGCACGCGAAATGCGACCGGTAGCTTTCAGGCCAGCAATTTAGCTCGATCTGCGACCGCAGTTGGCCGATCGGCGACCGCCACTGCTGGTCACGTTTCGATAGCTGCTTCGCGACCCATTGCAGGCGCTGGCGCACGTCGGGAATCTGGCAGTTCAATCCGGTGAACCGCCACCAAACGCGCTCCGCTACGACGAAGGGTAGGGCCGGCCGTCCTTATGCACGAACCTCCCGTCGGCATTGGAACTCATCATGTCGATATCGGAGCAAGTAGTGAGGTCTTGCGGGTTCCGAGAGCCTACCTCAAGATAGATGGCCATCGCAGAGGACCTGTTGATCAGGTGATGACCGTTGCCTGTGCCTTTCGGAAACGCACCACAATCGCCCGGATGCAATACAGTCTCGCCGCCGTCTTCGATGAGCACCAACTCGCCTTCAAGCAGATATACGAACTCGTCTTCGTGGCTGTGCCAGTGGCGCTGACTTGACCAGCCACCAGGCGGCAACGTCATCAGATTCACGCCGAAATCGCGAAGGCCACCCGCATTGCCCAGGCGCCGCCGCGTACGCGCAGCACAGGGTTCATCGAATGGCGAGGGATAGCCTGAACCCTTTCGTGAAGGTACGGAACTGGTGTCTATTTTTGGCATGCATTGCTCTCTGTTCGCGCCTAAGTAGCGTTTAGCCTGGGCCGCTTCCAAGCAAACCAAACGATCAGAATGGCGGGTATCACCTCAATCACACCAAGGAAATTGTAGTACGTCAATTCTCCCGTCATGGTGTTCTTACCGCTTGTCCTACGGCCAAGCTTCAATCGGTGGCTGAACATCATCCTTGGATTGGTATACGCGGCGATTATGCTGGTCACGATGCCGACCTAATGACCTCTGCCAAATCACTCGGGAAGATCACCTCGCTCGTCTCTTCTATTTCAGTTACCGACCACCACCGCAGAGCTTTCATCGCAGCTCGCTCAGCTTCGGTGACAGATTGCAACTTCGGCATGCAGACGGCGCATTCGCCGACAAAGAAAGTATCCGCGTTTCTGACCAATTCGCCTTCGTGCTCGAATTCAGAGGTATGGCTATGCACTGGCCCCGTGAGATCAATATCAAGACCCAGCTCCTCCCTCAGCTCTCGTCGGGCCGCATCTAAGTCAGTTTCATTGTTTTTGACACCTCCGCCAGGCGTCGCCCAAAATGTGAAAGGCTGGCCCTTCCGCGCGACAACAAACTTGATTAACAGCACCTGTCGACGTTCGTTCAACAAAATGATTCGAGCTGATCGACGTCGACGAGGAGTATTCCCCGCACTCCCAATCCGTCCGGCGGCAGCGTTAAGCGTTGCCAAAACGAAGGCGGATTTTCCGGCGTTGTAGGCAACGCGATCTTCGGAATGTTTCTTCGCTAGCGACCGCTTCAATGCGGTGTAGGCATCACGAAGAGCTGGGTCTGCGCGCAAGGCATCGCGGAACACAATATGGCGTCGAAGCTCAGGTGCCTCTGCAACCAGCACGTAGAGGTGATGTCGCGCTTCATCGGTAGGACTGAAGAACGCTTCCCGACCTCTTATCCCCAGGTCCCCTTCATGTACATATCCAAGCATCGCGAGACGCCTAATGGCCTCGGGAAGGTCAGCTTGTGATTCCAATACGACGTCGAAATCGATGATCGGTTTTGCTGCAAGACCGGGAACAGCGGTGCTTCCAATGTGCTCGATTCTCGATACGAGGTGTCCCAAAGCAGTGTTTACTCTGGCTGCAAGCTTCGCAAAGTGATCAGGCCACGTGCGATCATATTCGCGAATGGCTAATTTTTCGTCCGGATCCATCTTTCGATAGCCTTGATAAACTGGCGCTGACTGGTCAGGTCGTCGTCACTTGTGAGAAGTCCCCGCCTCTGTGTCGGCCTGCATCCGCTCAGTGCAGCGCCCCTCGAATCGCCGCAATCAAATCCCATCGTGCAAGACCGATTCCATGCGGATCCACGCCGGCGGAATTGACGGCGATGACCAGGTGTTCGCTCGGGTAAATGGTGACCGATTGACCGTAGGCGCCGACTGCTTCGTAGCCGCCATCTTGGCGGATCTGCCAATAGTATCCATAGCCGACAATATATTTATTCGGCTCACTGGGTTGCGGCCTCCAGGCCTCATGGATCCAACCATCGGGCAAAACATCGACGCCGCCGGCACGACCGCCCTCGTCCATGAACATTCCGAAGCGTGCATAGTCTCGTAGCGTAATGGACAGACAACAGCCGCCACGCTCGATCCCCGCCTTGTCGACCACCCAGTTAGCATCGGCCTCCATGCCGAACGGCTGCCAGATTTTCTCAGAGATGTATTCCGCGAGGGTGCGGCCCATGAGCGCTCGCGATAGCACAATCCCCGCAATGTCGGCATCGATGGTCTGATACTTGCGCCGCGTGCCCGGTTGCGCCTCTCGATCTAGCCGCGCCGCGTAAGCGACGAGCGGCGGCACACCGCCGACCATCTCCTCCCCGCCCGCCAACGCCACATCCGAACGCTGGTCAACGACGTCTTCTTTATAGCGCACGCCGGAACTCATAGTCATGAGGTGCCGGATCGTGACACCGTCATACGCCGTACCTTTGAGCTCCGGGATATACCGCACGACCGGATCGTCGATCGAGTGAATCAGCCCGTCCTTCACAGCCGCGCCGATTAGGGTCGACGTGACACTCTTCGCGACCGACATCGAAATCCAGCGGTCGTCCTGCGCGCGGCCGAGAGCGTAGCGTTCGAGAATAATCTCTCCATCCTTCACCGCAATTACGCCCGTTATGCGCTCGGCGTCCATGAGCTGCTCAACGCTCACCGTGGGAAGACCGTCGCTTTGCGTTACAACAGGATCGATCTGCACCGCGGCGCGGGGCAGGGGGCGCACATTGGTACCACGCCGGATCGTGTGTGTGGTGAAGAACCGATCGATGCTGCGAAAATTCACCAGCGTCTGCTCCGGCGTCCAGGACAGAAAGACGCCGATGGTGTCGGGTGGGGCGTTGGCAGGTACGCCCCGGGCCAACGGACCCGTTTTATGGTGCAGCGTCGCGCAGGCGGCGAGACCCAACACGGCGACGCAGGCAATGAGGCGCTTCATGACGTTCCGCAACTAATCGCGAAAGGGCAAAGGGATGTGATTGGCCGAAAGCACGGATCGATAGTGCGCGAGCATCTCCTCCATTCTCTCAGCGACCTCCCGCAATCGACCGGCTGGCTCCTCCTCTAGACCGGAATCGTTTTCCATCACAAATCGTAGTGATGCAATCATTCCATGGAGAGTGTCGCCCTGTACTAAGACTCCGGGAAAAGCCCGACCCGGATGCCTTATGACCGCGTTATTTGAGGCGTCGGGATAAATTTCCACGGATTCCATTTTCATCTTGTCACCACTTTCAAACCAAATTCGATGCCCGACCGCCGGTCTCTCGGCAAGTATAAACCCAGGTGAAAGCAGCCACGTTTTCTCCGTCTGGCCGGGCCATTGATACCGCCAACGCTACGCTGTCCGTGCTTCGCGGCGGTCGGTTACACTAACCGCGGGCTAAAACGATCTCGATCCGATTTGGACCGCCACTGGCAACCGGACCGGCTGCGAAGGGCTTTGACCGGCGAGTTTGAGACATTCGAGGAGCCGGACTCATTGCTCTGAAGCGGCCGCTCACAACTTGGCGTAGGCTATGGCAACGTTAATGAAGAGCCCGTGAATGGCCGACCGCGTCGAACAAGAAATATCTCTGATACCCGCAGATAGACTTAGGGCCGCGGAACTCCAAGAGACGGAAGCACTTTCTACGCCGGAGATTTCAGCGCCTATGCTCGACGTGCATGCACCCCATGAATCAGTGCGCACATGGAAAGATTTTCTTATCCATATTGCGGCGATCGCAGTCGGTCTGCTCATCGCGCTCGGCCTTGAACAGACCGTCGAGTATTTTCATCACCGCCATCAGGTTTCGGAGACTCGCGAGGCGCTTCGGGTCGAACGTGAACAAAACCACTTGCGCCTCGCCGACCAGCTCACGGAGTTTCGCGTTCGTGTTCCAATAATCCAGACCAACCTGGCAGTGTTCCATTACCTGCGCCTGCATCCTGGCACCGCGGAGAAGGAGCTTCCCGGCAAGGTGAACTGGCACAACTTCGGCTCGCCATTTATCGACTATGTGTGGCAAACAGCACAGCAGACAGGCGTTACGGCATTTATTGCCCAAGGCGAAGTCCGCCGTAACTCGGAGCTTTACCGTCGCCTTAGAATCTGCACGGACAGCTACGCCGCCTTTCGCGTAGCCAACACCGAGGCCCGCGCCTATACCGTTGACGACGCCGATCTTTCTCATCTCACGCCGATTCAAATTGAAGAACAGATCCGATTGACGAGAATTCTATTGAATCGCCTTTACCGCTACGGATCTGATCTTCGTAACCTCTCCATCGCAAATCCCGATTTTGTGCCGGCACCCAGCGTCGAAGAAATCGGAAATATAGTCCACGAATCGGCGCAAGAACGCCAGGAGCAGGAAGAGAACATGAAACGTCTTCATAGCCTGGATGACCTGCCTGAGTCGTTCCCTTCTGGCGAGAAACGATGATCTCGGGTAGAGGGCGCAAGGCGTGGGTTCCTGCGCAGCCATCACGTTGCATATGGGTCCGCGGCACGACTCAGTCGGAGAAACGGCATTTTGCGGGAACCCGACGTCTACGAATGTAGTGTCGGGGTCCGACTCCGGCGTAGAGACCCTTGTCCGGCGGCAGGCGGCCAACTGCGGCCACTCGACACCCTAGAGTCGCCGCCTCGAAGCTGCCGTTGGTTGACCCGAAGGCTATGCCACTATATTGACCTTATGTTGGCGTCTGATGGCGGGATCTGAGCGCAAGTTCGGTATTTACAAGTTGAGTTGTGCGCGAGGGGTCATCTGCATCAAGCCCGCGACGACGGAGTAATACCATGAACACACGAATCCTGTTACACGGCATCGCTGTTGCCCGCGCGCCGGGCCCGTCAATTTCCACGGACAATAGCAGAGCGAATGGGTCGAAGAGTGGAAGTCGTCGTCCATGAACTCCATGGTTCGATCGTCGCGTCGCTTTGACCGCCGTCTGTGCTTGGGTGCCAGTCTTATCTTTTTTTCCCTGGTTTTCTGGACATTTGCGCGTACCTTCTACCTAAAGCCGTTCTTCAGTACGCCGCCTTTGTCGGTGCTGTTACACATTCACGGCGCGGTGATGTCCGGGTGGGTCGTGCTGCTCGTTGTTCAAACCAGTCTGATCGCCGCTCATCGGGTCAATTGGCATCGGCGGCTCGGCGTATTTGGTGCCGTCTGGGCCGCGCTGGTTGTAATTGTAGGATCAGTTACGACGCTGCACGCTGCGGCGCGCGAAGTTCGAGGGCATACAGACTTTGCTGCAAGTCAGGTCGTCATCACAAGCTTGGACTTGCTTCAGATGTTGTTTTTTGCGGGTTTCGTCGCTATTGCGATCTGGCAGCGCCGCCACCGCCCCGACTATCATAAACGGCTGATGCTATTAACCATCGCTTGTATGCTACCGGACGCGCTCGCGCGGCTTCCCGTCAGCTTTATGGCACAAGCGGCAGAGGTAGATCTCAACTTACGCATCATGGTGGGACTGGATTTGTTCCTATTAATATGCGTCGGGCTCGACACGCTTTGGCATCGTCGACTGCATCCAGCGTTTGCTTGGGGCGCGTCGCTGTTCGTTGGAGCATTTCACCTGGCGCTGTACGCCACGCAATCTCGAACGTGGATTGCGTTTGGTGAGTCTCTAGTCTCTTGACCGTACCCATTGAGTTCGAGCGACCGCGGTCCACGCCTTGCTCGGTTCAAACTTGGTTCCTCAAAGCGGCCGCTTGCCGCCGTCAACAACGGGTCGCGACGAGCCAGTGAATGACGCGAGCCACGCCGCGGCTCGACCCCAGCTGACGCGCGACGATGGCGCGTCACAGGCCGCCAACGACCCGTTTCTGCCGGTGACGAGCGGCTGCTCTACGGCATCGGGAAGTGCTGCCGGATGACTGAGTATCACGATATATCGCGTGAACAGTTTGTCCGCCATATTGCTACTCCCGACCAAGCCTTGTGGCTAAGGGCAGCCGATTACTACATCGCGGGCGGGCGGGCAGATCATCGCTTGAGCGTTTCTGATCGCTCCATCCCGACTCACGGCGACCAGCCATTCGGACATGCCGCCAGGCTGCTTGACTTCATAGTGCTCCCAATGAATTTCCTCCTTGTTGTGCGGGACGATCCATTGATTCGATTCTAAGTCGAAACCTCCGTCTCGATTGCCCACGAAACGAATTGACGACACTGCACCCCATTTAGCCAACAACCGAATGGGTGGTATAGGGCCCGGGGGCTCTTTGACCCCACTCTCAAACGCCAGCAATTTTTTGATCAGCGCATCCAGTGCTCGTGCACTCGGGGATGGGGCGACGTCGGTTTCGATCCCGGCTGTGGACGCAACGTGAATCTGCCGGCCCAACTCGGTGTCGAACGGCATCACAGCCACCGCTGCTAGATTGGGAGGAGAGAGTTCGAACTCCCATGTGATCGAGATTTGTGCCTCAGGACCAGCCGATCCCTCGGTGGGGGTAAAGGTCCACTTTCGAATCGCGTCCACTGCGGATTCATCGAGTCGTGGGTATCCACTGCTGCGAACCACCTCAACCGTCCTGGCCTGCCCCTTCTCATCGACCAGCACCTGTACTACAACATACCCCTGCTCGCGCGCCCGCATCGACGCAGGAGGATATATTGGCTTTACGCGGTGAACGACAGAAATGTCCTGTCCCCCACCTGCGGCATCAGGTCCCGCACCGGATGCTTTCGAGCCTATGCCAATTGCGCTCGACCCCACACTGGAAGCGGTCGAAGCAGTCTGCTCGGAGCCCAAGACTTGTAGGCGTGGTGGTGGCGGCTCTTCATAAATCGGCGCTGGGACATGGTGAGGCAAGAGAATAGGCCTTAACAGATTCAGCTTCAGCGTCGGGAGCGTCCGGTCGGTCGGCGGTCGGGACGGCTTGTCGATAATCGTAACCAACATTGGCTGGGGAGTGGCGACGCTTCGCACTGTGAGCGTACGAGTCAGGAGCGCACTGATGATCAATCCGTGAACGAGCACGATGGCGACTAGCGTGCTTCCCCGCGCCATGTATCCGCGTTTTGAATCGCCATCCACGTGCAAATCACCTCCGGCTGGTGCCCTCGCGGTTTTTTGCTTGCGCGAGATCCGTCTCTGTTAGGCATTGGTGCACCGGCAGGTGCGTGCCCAGCGGCGTAACGTTGTGGCAATATTTTTCAACTCCGCCTTTGATCTCTGCCTTGTGGCTGCTGGCCCAATTCATGAGTGCGGCGTGAGCGTAGCCAAAAGGAAGCGGCGTTGGGGTGTCGCCGCCAGCGCGAAAGCACTGAACAAAACAAAGCAGATAATTCTCAAATTCATGAACTATCTCCTGCGGCGATGCTGGCTTGATTGTAAACCTCCCGCAAGCGTCCAGCATCAGGCAACCATCGAGCTATTTTGAGTCGCGGCGACCAAGATTCTAATGAAACATTAATGAACACCTGGCAAGCTTGGGTACTGGTGGCTATCCGACTAATGTTATGAATAGCGACCAGCATGTAGTGACGCCCCCTCTTGCAACTCAATGTTGGAAGATCTAAGTCATGAAACGCGCGGCAGGGTTTCTGATAGCACTCTTAATCGCAGGGTGTGCAACGCCCCATTTGGCTCCGAAGCCGAGTCCCGATGGTCCTGAAGTTATTTACGCCATCCCTCAATCGCAAGCCTTTGCGATCGCTCGCGGAGCGATTCAGTCGGCGGCCCTACACTGTGGAGCCGACTACCTACACGTCGACAAAATAAGCCGCGGGGACGGGCTTCGAGGCTATGAGGCGGACTATGGCAGCTGGTTCTACCGCTTCTATATCCCGCGGCGTCTGTACGTCGTCCCGGCAGCTGGCATCGGAGCAAGCGGTGAGCAGATAGATGGTTTCCGTTTCGAGATAACGTACTACTACTATCGAGGGCTACGGGCTGTAAACGTTCGTTTGCCAAGCGGGGGATGTGAAAACACCTTGATTAGCGCGCTTCATGCAGCGTTGGAGGCAACAGGGACGGCCACCTCGGTCACCAGCTTGGAGACCCGCCCGTACGACGAGGGTCGGCACTGGTCTTCCACGTTTCAATAATTTCGAGGGTTGCCATGAAAGTCGACTCGCGCGTGTCCTTACATTAAGCGTATTTGTTTGCGCACTTTCTGCATGCGTGACTCCGGAAACCAAGCCGCCTCAGATCCTGCCCTTGCGAAGTGGGCAAGTCAGTGGGGATTTGAACCTTGGCTCTGAACGGCGAGGATGTTTACTGCCGCAGTCAACCATATTCGGGAAGAGAAGCTGTCTTCGTGCCTCCTTTGGATTGCGATCGAGCGCGCACCATGGAGCGATTCATGCCGTCAGATCGTCCTCTGCTTACGTGGCATTTCCCGAGGATGGATTTTGGTAAGCGATTTCACTTAAACGAACGACTGTCTGTCCATCAGTACTACGGAACTGCCGTCGGTCAGAGGAGGGACGGAACCCCGTTTATACAGTAGTCGCAGACGTCCGCAGAATTTCGCATTGCGCCGACATACTATATTTCGTCGCCAATGGCGGCTTCCAAGCAGGCATTGTGGGCAGTCGAATGTCTCAAATTGGCCGGTCAGCGACCGTCGATACGAATGCTGGCAATCACTGTCGCTTCGCGGACCCTATCCGGTCCTTCGTTTTTTCTGTTAGCGGACATTCAGAGGGGCAGAAACGGACCTTCGAGATCGTAGATGTTCCGCCTATAACGCTGCGCAGGAGCAGCGCGTCGAAGCAGTGATACGTTAAATGCACACGCCTTGACGCTGTGGTCGAACAGTGAGCACATTAATATCCGACTCCTTCCGGCGGACCAAAAGCAAACGTCTCTTTGCCATCTGAAAATTCGCGAACCCAAATATCGCGCATTTCCTCGCCGCGGCCACGGATC
>Ga0210401_10004382_pt1 | contig 14759 bp, 15 predicted proteins | sample IncBWH32MmetaG_FD_150866 | JGI IMG/M metagenome (GOLD analysis project Ga0210401, IMG submission 150866) | Forest soil microbial communities from Barre Woods Harvard Forest LTER site, Petersham, Massachusetts, United States - Inc-BW-H-32-M | ecosystem: Environmental > Terrestrial > Soil >... | reverse complement strand
AGGTGCATAAATGCTATAAAACAAGACGGCTGGTAAGAAATTTTTTTCTGCGTTTAAAAGCGGTAATTTAGCCTCTCATTTAAGACAAATAATGAAGCTACATTTTTATAAATACGAGGGTTGCGGAAATGATTTTGTGCTTTTTGATAATCGGAAAAAGGATATAAATCTTAATACAGCACAAATAAAGCAACTTTGTGATAGACATTTTGGCGTTGGTGCAGATGGCTTAATGTTGCTTGAAAACCTTGAAGGCTTTGACTTTAAAATGGTTTACTACAATAGTGACGGAAACCAAAGTAGTATGTGTGGCAACGGTGGGCGCTGCCTTACAGCCTTCGCAAAACATTTAGAACTTATAAAAAATAAAGCACACTTTATGGCTATTGATGGCGAACATATTTCAGTTATTGATAAAGAAATTATTTCGCTTAAAATGAATGATGTACCCAAAATTGAAAGGCATAGTGATTACTTTTTTTTAAACACAGGTTCACCCCATGTGGTTAAATGGGTTAAAAACGTTGATGACTACAATGTATTTGACGAAGGTAAAATAATAAGATATAGTGAACTGTTTAACAGTAAAGGTGGAACAAACGTAAATTTTATCGAGCTAAAAAACGGCAAACTATTCATTCGCACATACGAACGTGGCGTTGAAAACGAAACACTTGCTTGTGGCACGGGTGTAACAGCATCTGCCTTAGTCGAAGCTATAACCGATAAACCTACACATAGTAATTTTTGCGATGTAGTTAGTGTGGGTGGCAACCTAAGTGTTACATATACAAAGCATACTGATAATTCTTTTACTGATATATGGTTAAAAGGGCCTGCTAATTTTGTTTTTGAAGGAGATTATACTGTAAAATAGCCCTATGCTTTTACTTGCTCTTATACTATTTGCTTTAGCCGGAATTTTATTTTCTTCCATTACCAAGAATCGCTCTATATTAATTTTAGTGCTAAGCGGTTTAGCAATTGCCGCGTTTAGTGTATCATCACTTCTGTTTTGTTTTGCTATTGCTTCTATAAATTATTTGCTCATTAAAAATGTGGTTAATAGAACCGGGCTCTTTATCACATCTATACTATTTAATTTATTAGGCCTAGGGGCTTTTCATTATTACGAATTTCTGCATGAAGAATGGGGCATTGTTCCCGTTATTTTTGGTGTAAGTTACCTTACACTTCAGTTTATAGATTATGCTTGCAAAGTTTACTTTAAATATAATAAGGCACCAATAAATTTTATTCAATATACAGCCGCAGTTTTATATGTACCCAAGTTTTTTATGGGTCCTATTGCATCTTTACCTGACCTTGAAAAAGAAATAAGTACAAAACAGGAAACCAAAACAACTATTTATTATGGTTTAAATCGAATACTATTAGGTTTATTTAAAAAACTAGTGTTAGCAGAGAGTTTGGTAGTTTATGTGAGTTCAGTACTTGATTTTAAAGACAGTTATCCTGTCCTTACCATTTTGAGTGGTGCTTGTTTATATACTTTACAATTATATTTCGATTTTTCGGGTTATTGTGATATTGCCATTGGTGCATCAGCCATGTGGGGAATTAATTTACCTGAAAATTTTAATTTTCCATTCAGGCAAAAAACATGGGCTGCTTTTTGGAAAAGTTGGCACAGTACTTTAACACAATTATTATGGCAGTATATTTTTATCCCCCTTTATTTATTTTGCAGCAGAAAAAAATTAAATAAACAATTGGTTAAGACTATTTGTGTTATTGTAGTTTTTAGTTTTATGGCTTTTTTTAACGGCATAAAATCGGGCTTTTTTATAAGTGCTTTTTTATACGCTTTATTTTATTTAATTGAACTAATTTTTGAGAGGAAAACAGGTATTCTGTCAAATCTATTTATTTTTTTACTTTTTTCAATTGGTTTATTGTTTTTTAGAAACCCTAATTATGCTGACTACTCTTTTTTAACCGAGCAATTAACCAATTTTAAAAACTTTTTACCTGCTTATTGGTTACGTTTATACTTCGCCCCGCTTGCATCTGGAGGCACTTTACAGGATTATTTTAATTTATCATTTACACTTATGCTATGTTTTAGTTTTTTGTTTTTTGAACGAAAATTTTTCTCTGTCTTTTCTCAAAATAAAATAAACTACGTTATGTGGTTTGTTCTATTGATTTTATTAAGTACATGGGGAGTGTTTACATCAGGCAGCAGGTTTATTTATATGCAGTTTTAAAAACGTTACTAATTTATTTATAGTGATTTTTTTAAATTATAGGTTCAACATATTTTGTACTTGATTTTTTTTATTCTATTTTGCTGACTCAAAACTGGCTGAGGTTAGTAGAAAATATTTTGTATGAAATCTAAGAAAGGTGCTGTGCATTTTCAAAGCGAGGGGGCGATAATAAAAACAATTAATCGTTTTTGCTATGCCATAGCAATTTCAGCAATTCTTGATATTTTTCTGTACGCATTTATGGGTCTATATGCCATTTGTGGCGTTTTAGTCGTAGTTGGTGCTTTATTTTTATGGTTTATTTATTTAAATAAAAAATCTCATTACAAAGTTTCTCGTGCTGCTATTATTATTACTACTAACATGGGTGTAATAGTCTTTTCAGCTTTTTTAGGGTTTAAATCGGGTATATTTTTCTTTTTATTTGCCACTCCACATTTAACTTATCTTCTTTACAATTTTAAAGAAAAGTTTAGCATTTTTTTATGTCTGCTATCCTATTTAATAACATTTATTGCTATTTATCTAATTGATAATTATCAATTAGATACCCCTATTGCAATATCTCAGAGTAATGCCAATATAATATATATAGCAAATTTTTCGGTAAGCCTTGTTCTTTCTTTTATATTAATTGCATTTTTTGCCAGTAATAACAATACTGTTAGTGAGATGCTTACAGATGCTAACACATCTCTGCAAGACAAGCAAGTAAATTTGGAAAAAGAAATTGATGAAAAAAGCAAAATAAATACAGAATTGACAAGAACATTAAGAGAAAAAGAAATTCTTTTATCTGAGATACACCATCGTGTAAAAAACAATTTAGCTGTAATATCAGGATTAATTGAGTTGCAAACCTTTTATGTAAAAGATGAAAAAGCTTCCGCTATTTTAAAAGAATCTAGAAATCGTATTAAATCTATTGCTGTACTTCATGAAAAATTTTACGAAAGCAAAAATTTGGAAAAAATTGAAATTCGTTCGTACGTAGATGAACTGATTTATTTCATAAAATTATCTTTTTCAAGCCTGCAAAAAGAAATTACTATTACTACACAAATAGAAGATATAGAGTTATCAATGGCTAATGCTTTACCTTTTTCTTTGTTGCTTAATGAACTAATTACTAACTCCTATAAACATGCATTTAAAGATAAAAATAGCGGCAGCATTACTATTTCATTTACAAAACATCAAGACAAACTTGTTTTAAATTTTAAAGATGACGGTTGTGGTTTTGACGTATCAAAGGTAAATAAAGATAATTCATTAGGGATGAATTTAATTGAGGCTTTTTCGCTTCAACTAAAAGCTGAAACAACCTGGGAATCGGAACCAAATAAAGGCACTGAATTTACCTTACAATTTAAGCAAAATTTAACCAAAGTAAAAGGGCACGTTGATAAAAAAAATTAAAACGAGAGATGATGAGGGTACTAATAGTAGAAGATGACTTTATGCTTTGCTTAATAAATAAAAAAAGTATAGAATTAATTGGCTATACTGTAGTTGCTACAGTAACCAATGGAATTGATGCCATTGAGGCGGTAAAAAAATACAAACCTAATGTAGTACTAATGGACCTGCGTTTAGAAGGGGGATTAGATGGGATTGATACTATGAACGAAATTGTCAAATTTGCCAACATACCTGTTATTTACCTTACCGCAAATTCAGACGAGGTAAACAAGGAACGTGCTGCAAAAACTAATATACTTGGGTTTTGCGTTAAACCCGTTCATTTTGAAGAGTTGAGAGTGCTTTTTGCCAAAGTAAAAGTTAAATAGGAAAATAGTTAACCTTGCAATTCTACTTCATCTAACTTCTGCAAATTAATAGTGGCTTTATTACCATGCTGTGTGCGCTGAAGCGGTTTAAATTTTGCGTTTTCAATTAGCTCATGCCCTTTATATGAAGTACGAGAATAAACAGTTTGAGAATATGTATCGTTTATTGCTTTCACTAAAATTAAAAACTCAGCATCAGCTTTTATTAAGTCCTCTCTGGTATATTTATAAATTGGGCTATTTTCATCAATTGGGTGCACAATTGTCCAACTTAATGCCATAAAGCTTATTTTTTTTGTTTCAAGTTCAAGAGGTAAAAAAACACGTTGATTTGTTTTTAAATCATTCATGCTTAAAATTACCTGCGCTTCACTTTCAATTAATTCATTTTGTGTGGTGTTTGCAATTCTAAACATAAAACCTGTTATGTTTTCGTAGGGTGCTATTACACCATGTGTGCTATAACGTATAGAAGCTCTTGGTTTAGAAAAACGTCCGTACAAAACTCCGGTAGCTAATGCAAAAACAAGTAAACCCGTCATAGATTCTATAGCGGCAATGCCACTTACCAAAGTGCCTTTAGGATAAATAAATCCATAACCAACTGTAGTAAGGGTTTGTGCGCTAAAGAAAAAAAGTTCTGTAAATTTATGCCTTTCATCTACACCAGATAAATTACCAAAATACTGTGTACCTGCTAAATAATACAATGATGCAAAAAACAAATTAGCCAGCATATAACCTATAAGAACAACAATAATAAAGCGCTTCCAGGTTATATTCAGAAAAGTATGGTACAAGTCTAAATGTCTGAAAAAATCTCCATCTAAACGCCTGATATTTACTGAGCCGTCTTTATTTAAAAAGCGTGTGTTTTTATGGTAGTTTTTATTACCAAAACCTAATTCAATTTCTTTTTCGGTATTTTTTTCTTTTTTACTCATTTATTAAAAAACCTCAGCTGCCACACGACGTGTAGTTTCAGAAGTTCCCATTGTATAAAAATGCACACAGGGCACTTTTTGTTTTATTAATTCTTTACATTGGTTAATGGCCCATTTAACACCTACTTCTTTTACCTGTTTATCATCTTTACAATGCTCAACCTCTTTATATAAATCAACTGGAACATCAATATGAAATATTTTTGGAAGAATAGTAAGTTGCTTTTTTTGCGTGATAACTTTTATACCCGGAATGATTGGAATATTAATGTCGTTTTCCTTACAAAGTTTTACAAAATCAATAAATTTTTTATTGTCAAAAAACATTTGGGTAACAATATAGCTTGCGCCTGCATCTACCTTAGCTTTCAACCATTTTAAATCACTATACAAATTAGGAGCTTCAAAGTGCTTTTCGGGATACCCTGCAATGCCTACACAAAAATTAGTAGGACTAACATCTTTCATATCATCCTGCAAATAAATGCCATTATTCATAGCACCTACTTGTTTCACTAAATCAAGTGCATAATTATGTCCACCTGGTTCAGGCACAAAGTGCGATTCTGTTTTAATACTATCACCACGCAATGCTAACACATTATCTATTCCCAAAAATTGCAAATCAATTAATGCATTCTCGGTTTCTTCTCTTGTAAAACCGCCACAAATTATATGAGGTACCGCATCTACATGATATTTATTCATAATAGCAGCACATATACCAACCGTACCAGGGCGTTTGCGTATAGAAACTTTTTCAAGATACCCACCATCGCGTTTTTTGTACACATATTCTTCACGATGATAAGTAACATCTACAAAGGCGGGATTAAATTCCATTAAAGGATCTATCGAGTCGTAAATAGATTGAATGCTCTTCCCTTTTAAAGGAGGAAGTATTTCAATAGAAAATAAAGTACTTTTACTTTGTGATATTTTATCGGTTAGCTTCATAAAATTAATTAGGCGTTGCTTTTTTATTTGAGCAGCAAATCTACTAATAATTTAAAGCTTGTTAAAATTATACCCTACCTAAACGCCAAAGCAATTTAGAGTGCGACCATAAAGCTCCCACAAAGGTAGGCTGAGTGTAGTATGGGAAGTTAAACTCGCGGGCGGTTTCTTCAACAATTTTAGCTATTTTTTTATAATGGACATGGCAAATGTTTGGAAACAAATGATGCTCTACCTGAAAGTTTAAACCACCCACATACCAAGAAAATAATCTGCTTTTTTGAGCGAAATTTGCTGTTGTATACAATTGGTGTACAGCCCAATCATTCTCCATATTTCCGGTTGTTTCACTCGGTAAAGGAAAAACAGTCTCTTCAACAATATGCGCTGATTGAAATATCATTGACAATAACAAACCTGCGACATAATGCATAGTAAGTATGCCAATTAATATTTTCCACCAAGCAATATCTAACACAAGCATAGGGATTAAAACTACATAAGCATAATATAAAATTTTAGTGAAAATTAATAAGGCTAATTGTTTGCCATATTTCTTGTTTTGTGTTTTAAGTAAATCCATTTTACGGTAACGTGCCAGCTGTACAAAATCTTTACTGGTTGACCAAGCCATAGTTAAAAAACCATAAAAAAACCAAGCATATAAAAACTGAAATTTATGCACTTTTTTACGCGGCGAGTGTGGAGAAAAACGCAAAAAACTTGGGCCGTCTAAATCACCATCGTGCTCATGCACATTAGTATACGTATGATGTAACACATTATGCTGAACTTGCCAATTAATAGGTAAACCACCTACTAAACAAATGCTGTAAGACATAAATTTATTTATTGTAGGGTTTTTAGAATAGCTGCCATGATTGGCATCATGCATTACAGATAAGCCAATACCCGCCATACCAACGCCCATTACTATTGATAGTGCTAATAGTAATAAATTAGATTCAAACCCTCCAAAAAGAATGAAGAAGTAAGGGACTAAATAAATAGAAAACATAGCCACAGTTTTTAAAACCATATTTGCATTGCCATGCTTTGATATTTCATTAGTTTTAAAGTAAGTATCTACACGCTGACGCAGCGTATTAATGAAAACACGTTGTTGTTGTCCGAAGCGGGTTTTTAAAATTTCTGCCATTTTAATTGTAATTAACCTTACAAAGATACGCTTAATTTAGGCGAAAATGATAACCTAATAATGGTATTGGTTTATATGTTAAATTAACGTTCTTGCCTTGTTAACTTAGTGTTTATATCTAATATCTATTACCTAAATTTGCCATATGATTTATGAATTTAACGGATATAAACCTGTCGTACATCCAAGCTCTTTTATACACCCGCAAGCATGCGTAACCGGTAATGTTATTATTGGTAAAGATGTTTATGTTGGGCCTGGAGCAGCCATACGTGGCGATTGGGGGCAAATTATTTTAGAAGATGGTTGTAATGTACAAGAAAACTGTACCATTCATATGTTTCCCGGAGTAACTACAAGGCTAAAAGAATCAGCGCACATAGGGCACGGAGCTATTATACATGGGGGCACTATTGGTAAAAACGTGCTAGTTGGCATGAACGCTGTGGTTATGGATAATGTTGAAATTGGCGACAACTGCGTTATTGGAGCTTTAACATTTGTACCAGCTAATACAAAAATTGAGGGTCGAAAAGTCGTGGTAGGTAATCCTGCAAAAGTCGTAAAAGATGTTACTGATGAGATGATTGCATGGAAAACCATGGGTACCAAGCTATACCAGCAATTACCATCTCAACTACATGCTACGCTAAAACCTTGTGAGCCCTTAACTGAAATAGAAACTAATAGACCACAACAGCAGGCTATTTATAAAACCTGGAATGAAACAAAATAAGCTGTAAAAAGGCATTGCAGAATCAAAAAAACGTTGTATCTTCGCAATCCTTAAAATTTAAAAAAAATAAAAAATGGCAGTAAAAATCAGACTACAACGTCATGGTAAAAAAGACAGAGTGTTTTTTCACCTTGTTGTTGCAGACAGCAGAGCTCCACGAGATGGGGCGTTCATTGAAAAATTAGGGGTTTATAACCCAAATACTAACCCGGCAACAGTTGACATCAACTTTGAAAGTACCTTAAAATGGCTTCAAGATGGCGCTGTTCCTACAAATACTTGTAAAGCGATTTTATCGTACAAAGGTATTTTAATGAAAAAACATCTTTTAGATGGGGTTAAAAAAGGCGCTTTAACTGCTGAGCAAGTAGAGAAAAAATTTGCTGCTTGGTTACAAGAAAAAGAAGCTAAAGTAAACGCTAAAAAAGATCATTTATCTACCGGTAAAAAATCGGCTGAAGCAAAAAAAGTAGAAGTTGAAAAAGCTGCAAAAGCTGCAAAAGCAGCGAAAGTAGCAGCTAAAACTGCAGCAGCAGTTGAAACAGCAGTACCTGAAGCTTCTGCAGAAGAAGCAACTCCGGCTTCTGAGGCTTAATAAATAATAGTTTTATACTAATAAAAATCCCAAGCGTTGCTTGGGATTTTTTGTTTTTATATCAATGATATTATACTCAAAATAAAAGCATAACATAGGAGGTAAGTGTTTTTTTTTATTTTTGGTGAAAACGCACATGAAAGTAATTTCTATTTATAGCATTAAAGGAGGAGTTGGTAAAACAGCTACTGCAGTTAACATAGCATATGCAGCCGCCAGCGAAAAAAATAGTGTTTTATTAGTAGACATGGACCCTCAGGCGGCAAGCACCTTTTATCTTCTTAAAAAAGAGCAAAAGGCCAAAGGTTTGCCTGATAAAAAAAATCTAGAAAACCTTATACAAGAAACCGACTATAAAAATTTAGATTTATTGCCCGCTGATACACGCTACCGACAATTAGATTCGTTCATCAGCGAAATGAAAAACAGCGATAAATGGCTGCGTAAATTATTAAAACCCGTAAAAAAACAGTACGATTATATTATTATAGATTGCCCTCCAAACATTACAGCTCTATCCGAAAATATTTTAAAAAACTCGGATGCTGTTTTAGTTCCTGTTATTCCCACTACCCTTTCAGCAAGGACGTACGAACAACTTAGAAAATTTTTTATAGAAGAAAAATTCGACCACAAAAAACTTCACCCTTTCTTCTCAATGGTAGAACGCAGAAAAATAATGCACCTGGATACCATTGAAGCTTTCTCAAAAATACATCCTGAGTGTATTAATATTTCAATTCCTTATAACGCTGAGGTTGAAAAAATGGGTGAGTACATGGGGCCTATTGTATGGAGATATCCGTATGCCGAAGCTTCAGAAAATTTTTGCAAGCTCTGGAAAAAAATAAAACAAAAAACACAATAAACAATCTGAAGTTGATAAGTACAGCTTTGGTAACATAGTGGTAATTTTCTAATAATCTTAGGTCGGTAAGTTTGTATCCATAAACTTAAACCTAAGAAAACATGGAAACACTTAACCGAAAAAATTTTCTTAAACTTTTAGGAGTTTCATCATTCGCGATGTTAAGTTCAAAAACTTCGGCAGGAAGTCTTTTCAATGCTTTTGAAGATAAAAAATATTCACCTTCTCCCCTTAGGTTAGCGCATTTAACTGATATACATATACAATCAGGATTAGAGTCAGAAAAAGGTTTTGCCTCATGTTTACATGCTGTAAATGGGCAAAAACCCGATCTTATTCTTAATGGTGGGGATGCTATTATGAATGAGGCTTTTACTTTTTCAAAAGAAAAGGTAAAAAAACAATGGGAGCTTTTTCATAAAATGATGATTACTGAAAATTCGCTACCTGTTCATCATTGCATTGGCAACCACGATTTATATGGTTGGGCAATGCCAAGTTCATCATCAGACGAAAGCAAATTGTTGGCTATGGATGAGTACCAAATAAAAAAACCTTATTACGCCATACAACATAAAAAGTGGAAATTTATTATACTAGATAGCATACGGCCTAAAAACTCTGTACCAGGCTATTATGCTCAATTAGATGATGAGCAATTAATTTGGCTAAAAAGCGAATTACAAAATACACCAAAAGATGTATTTGTATGTATTGTTTCGCATGTACCTATTTTAGCCGTATGTACTTTTTTTGAAGGCAGTAACAAGAACAAAAAAACATGGAGCATCCCCAATAATTCATTGCATGCTGATGCAGGAGAACTAACGGCACTTTTTTATCAGTACCCAAATGTTAAGGCTTGCCTAAGTGGGCATATACATATGATTGATCATGTTAACTATTTAGGCGTTGATTATTATTGCAATGGAGCTGTTAGCGGTGGCTGGTGGAAAGGAAATCATCACCAATTTCCGCCTTCATTTTCTATGATGAATTTTTTTGATGATGGAAAAGTTACTCGCGATGTAAATTATTATAATTGGAATTTGGCTTAATTTTACTTTACACGCCTACCGGTTAATGCCCCTTCTATCCATTTCCTTTTGATAGGCGTCAGCATATTTTCTATGGTCTTCATAAGTAACAGAATAGTTAGAGTAACCATTTAAATTAGGCTTAGCACAGAAATACAAGAAATTATGTCGGTTATAATTCAGTACAGCATCTATAGCCTGTTGATATGGCAAACAAATTGGCCCCGGAGGAAGCCCTTTATTAGTGTAAGTGTTGTACGGCGAATCAATGTCCTTATCTCTGCTACGTACACGCTGTATAGAAAAATCGCCAACAGCATAAATTAAAGTTGGGTCGGCCTGCAAAGGCATATTTTTGCGCATTCGGTTTATATAAACCCCCGCTATTTGTTGTTGCTCTTCATCAATAGCAGACTCAGATTGAACAATAGAGGCCAACACAATAACTTCGGTTTGAGTAAGGTTAGCTCGCTTCGCTTTTTGCTGGCGTGAGTTATTCCAAAAATCAATATAGTTTTTCTCTACCAATTGCATAAAATCGGGTAAAGATGTATTCCAGTTAAGCTCATATGTCTCCGGTAGAAAAAGGCAACGCAAATTTTCGTTCGTAAAATTATATTTATCGCGCAAAGGAGTTTGGCTAACGAAAAAAGTTTCCAGTTCTTCTTCTGTAATTTCCAATTTATCAGCTATTTTTTTAATAATGTCATCATTAGTATGATCTGATGAATTAAAGGTAATTTTTACTTTTTCCTGTTTTCCATTTCTAATACTATTTATTAGTTGGCGATTAGTCATCCCCGCAATTACTCTATACTTACCTGGTTTAAATGTATTTTGTAAATCGTAAGCTTTAGCAAGCCATTCAAAGGTTTTTTTATCTTGTAAAATATTTTCTTCCTCCAACATTCCTATCATTTCTTCGTAGGTAGATTTTGTTGGAATATAAATAAACTTATATTTTTTTCCGTCTAAGTATATATTGGGTTTTAAGAAGGCAACATAAGCGCTATATCCTACAAATAGAAATATACCCAGTGTGATTAATAAAAGTACACGTTTAAGAGTTTTGCCCGATTTTTTAGCGCACATTTTACAAAGATAATTTAGAAATATAATTACGCCTATTTTTTACTTAAAATAAAAACACCTAAACTGCATTGCAGGCATTTTTTTTGAGAACAATAGTTATTATTTAATTGTATTAAGGATTGGGAATGTCCCGCATGTTTAGGTTTGAAAGAAAGATCTTCAAACAGTTTTGTAATATTATTTTTTTCGGGCTTTAACTCATAATACCATTTTACTGCTTTTTCAATAAGGCTTTCATCTTGTTTCATTTTTCCGTAAAAAAATAAAAGAGGGCAAACGGTATTTATTATAATGTTTTCTACAGATGATTTACCCAACACTTTTTCTTTAAAAACACTTACCTCATCAAAGGTGTAATGGGTTTTCCAATAATCAGAAACAGATACATTAAAGATATCCATTATTTTTTTCATTGTATCGGCCTCTACTATTTTTGAAAATGTATGCTGGTACTTTAAACTAAAATTTGCTAATTGAGCCAAGCGTATAGTAGGGAAATTTTGTGGCCTTAATCGGAGAAATTTTAATTGATGAGGGATGGGAGTTAATTGATACTTGTGTTTTAAATAAGTATATTCTTTAAAAAGACCCTGCGCATAATCGTCTTTTAAATTTTTATGTAACAAGCCACTTTGCCCAAACAATAAGGCTTCTATTTGTGCCGGAGCATTCGTATGTTTTAATAAAGTAGTTAAAGGAATAGATTTACCCAATTGTAAAAACGCATCGCTATTTACATGAAAGCCAAAATTTTTACAAAGCAGCAGATAAAACGTTTCATCCCAATTATTTTTAGTAAATGTAAAAAGTTCTTGTATAAAATTGGTTTTAGTTTCTAGACGCTCAACCAAAACACGCTCTAACCAAGGCTCTTTAATAATATCGGGTACATCATTAAACAAGCTACCGCACGGTATAACTTGTTTGTTTTGATGCAGATTTTCATATTTTTGAATAACACCTTCCTGCAAAAACTGCTTCAGTTCAAAACAAGGAATCGGTTGCTCTTTGGAATTATAAATTTCCTTATCATGCTCATAAACAACATGTAAAATTACGTTGTCATAAGCCTTGTTGGTATGATGGTTATGTAAAAACCAGTCAGATGATTTTTTATGAATTTCAATAGTACCTGCCCACTCCGTATCTCCCAGTTTTATACGAGCGTTTGAAAAATCAGGCCCGGCATGTATGTTATGCTCGCCGTATTTATTAATTTGTAATTCGGTATTTGAAGTAGTATAAAGGGGTACAGGTTTAAGTAATTTGTATTTCCAAATAAAATGAAGTAGGTCTTCGGTCATAGTCACATATTTAGCAAAACAATATTAGCTATTTTTTGCTAAAATAAAACTTACAGAGCAATTTCTATCTGCCTCTCTTCCATCATTTTTTTAAGGTTGATAAGTGAGTAACGCATACGACCAAGTGCCGTATTTATACTAACATTAGTCATATCAGATATTTCTTTAAAACTCATATCATAATAAGCACGCATTATAACCACCTCTTTTTGCTCGTAAGGAAGTTCTTCAATTAAAGAGCGCATCGTTTTTTTGATGTACATTTTTTCTTCCGCGCTTCTATCATAACTTTCTATTTTCAAAATAGAGAATATATCAACCTCTTCCCCATCTTCGTTTACAACGTTAGGCACGGTTTGCATTTTTTTATTTTTGCGGAAGTAATCAATAACCAAATTGCGCGCTATACGCAACAACCATGCGCTAAATTTTCCGTCTTCGTAGTAATTTCCACCTTTAAGCGATTGAATTACTTTTACAAACGTATCCTGAAAAAAATCTTCGGTGAGAGTTCTGTTTCTTACCAAAAGATAAATACAAGAGTATACCTTTTGTTTGTGTCGCTTTATTAAAATGGCTAAGGCTTCTTCGTTACCTTTTATATAAAGGTTAACTAAACGGTTATCATCTAAGTTTTGTATAGACATAGGCTTTGCTTTTTACTTGTTTATAATTAGTAAGAGTAAAAAGTAAATTTCTGCCTATGCGATTTCCGTTTTTAAGTGTTTTTAACTATGCAATGATAAGAATAAAAAATGAAATGCAAAAAAAATTAACATTTCAATGCTTTTTTAACACTCTTGCTATGTGTTATTTATTACAATTAGCTACTATTTTAAGCAGCGTTTCTTCTGTCAAATCAATTTCCTTTTTAGATAAGCCATCTAAGGCTACTTCTCTATATTTTACAGCTACACGATTAACCTTACGAATAATATCAATGCCCTTTATAGTAAGTTTTAAAGAGGTCATCCTTCTGTCTGACTCGTGAAAATTTCTTTTCAAATACTTATGTTCTACCAGTTTTTCAATAATACGCGTAACCGAAGCATCATCTTTAAACACATAATCAGCAATGTGTGCCTGACTTATGCCCGGTTGTTCCATAATAGTATTTAACACCAACCATTGGTCAATAGTTATATCAATGTTAGCTTTTTTTAATTGCTCTTGCGCAAACTGCCTATAGGTTTTTATTGCTTTATCAATAGTATAAAATAGTACGTTAGTAGCCCTTTTCATAATTAAAATATATACAAATGTAAATGTTTTCTCAATAGTTGATATGTCAATAAAAAGTTATTGCATAAAAAAAGCCCGCTTTGTGATACGTAAACTACGCAACGGCGATTAGGGAAAAGACAAAAAAGAAAGCTCCAAGAGAAATTTTGGAGCTTTCTGCTTTAAAAAGCATAAGTTTTGCCTAAAATGGCTTTAAATTTGGTTCGGTTAAGGGAAACGAGTATTGGCTCAGTTCCATTGGAAAAGAGCAAAACAATATTCCGTTTATTTATTTAGACTATTTTGAAATTTGTCCCTCCTTCTTTAAAGTGCCATGCGTCAGAGAAAAATTTATAAACTACAAGAATGAACCTTTCTCTGAAAGTTTTTAATCGAATATTTGAAATTTTTAATTCGGGAAATGTTTCTTGAAAATATCTCAGCATAGCTTGATAAACATTATTTGCTAATGCCGTCATGATGAGATAAATCGAATTTTGATTGAGCATGGAAAAGGGTTGGTAATGCCAACCATGCTGTTTTTTAAGATTGTGAAAGTTGAGTTCACTAGCTCCACGCTGGTTATAAAATTCAATAATTTCCTCTGTTGGAGTTTCAAAATCATTTGTGAAAATAATTTTGTAGGAATATTTTTCGTCGCTTACCCAATCTGATTTCCCTCTCTTTTTAGTTTTTAACCTTCTTAATACTGCTAATCTATATTTGGTAGTATCTTCATACTGTACGTCTTCAAACCAATGCGAACTTTTATAGTTAAAAATATTTGGACACTTTCTGATTTTAAAATTAGTTATTTTTTTG
>Ga0210401_10004381_pt1 | contig 14759 bp, 13 predicted proteins | sample IncBWH32MmetaG_FD_150866 | JGI IMG/M metagenome (GOLD analysis project Ga0210401, IMG submission 150866) | Forest soil microbial communities from Barre Woods Harvard Forest LTER site, Petersham, Massachusetts, United States - Inc-BW-H-32-M | ecosystem: Environmental > Terrestrial > Soil >... | reverse complement strand
CCTGGGCTTGGATGCGGCTACTGCGCCTTCTTGGCAGTCTTCTTCTTGGGCGCTGCCGGGTGATCTGGAATCGCTTTCACCTTGGTTTCGTCCACCGGCTCAGTCCCAGTGCTGTCGAAGGTGGCGCCAGCCGGCACAACCCAGTACTCGGCTGTCTTGCTGCCGCCGTTTCCGGTGCGGGTCTCGATCCGGCTTGCATCGATCGCCTGTTTGGCCTCGCCGCCGGAGAGATACGCCTTCGAATCGACAGCTCGTTCGGCTGCCAGGTTCGGACGTTTCTCGCTCGGATCGGCGTTGCCGACGATGACCAGCTTCGCGTCCGCTTCCTGCTGCAGGCGCAGAGCCACGTCGTCGAGGATCGCCTTGCAAGTGTTATCGACGCGCCACGGCTTCTTCTCGTTCGGGAAGTCGCACTGGCTCAGCTTGCTGGCCTTCGGCGGCGGTGGCGGCGGGTTCTCCACGGTGACTTGTGACGAGGAATTCGCCGTCAGTCCGCGCGAATCCGTACAAGTCGCGCTTACCGTGATTGGTCCTGGAGAAGCTCCAGTTGTGTTCAGGGTCGCAGTGTTGCCGTTTCCGCTGACCGTTCCACCACTCGCGGTCCAGCCGGCTACCGTAACCGGGACGCCGTCCGGACTGGTGCAGGTGCATGTGACGGTCGAGGTGGCGCCGGCCTGCACAGATGCCGGACTCGCCGAACAACTCATGGTCGGCGGATTCTTCGGCGGCTCCTTCACCGTATAGTTCGCAGTGCAAGTCGCTTCGCCATTCTTCTTTATCTTGGGATCGGTCACGCGCGCGGTTACGGTGTAATTGCCGCCAGCGACGCCCTTGGTGTCGATATTGGCGGAGGTGTCCTTGCCGGCGACCGTTCCACCACCATTCCCTGTCCACGCATAGGTCAGTGGATGTTTTGGGTTGAAGTTGCTGGTGGTGACGTTCGCCGTCACCGGCTCGCCTTGCATGACTTCGGCATGGTCGACCGAGCACGTTGCAGCGGGCGGAACTTCGGGCTCTCCGCCAAAATTGAAGAGCACGCCGGAACGCAGGCGCGCGCCCTGAAAGCTGGACCGGCGCAGATCAGGCTGGGTGGGCGGAACAACACTGGCGAAATTCTGACGCGCCCACTGATAGTCGGCCTCGATCAGCCGCAGGCTGAATCTCTTGACGATGGGAAGATCGATACCGCCGCCCAGAATCGCGCCAATGCCATTCCGAGCTCCGAATGGCGTGGTCATATGGTTGTTGCCGAGCAGTGTGTGTGCGAACAGGTTGATTCCTTCACTGCGCCAGGTGTAGCGCGGGCCCACCGAGTACGTACTGATATCGGTTCCGTTCCTGATGTTCAGTCCGATATCGCCTTCGAGCGCGAAGTTCGGATGAAAGTTGTAGCCGAACGCGACACCGCCGCCCTTGCCCATGCTGGGCAGTTTCAGGGGCAAGACACCCCCGCTTCCGTCGGGACCTCCGGGAATATTGCCGCCCGGATTCAGCCACTGGTATCCGGCGAAGATGTCAAACTTAGGCGGAGTTTGCTGCTGGGCCAGGAGTGCGCTGCTGCATGATAGAAGCAATACCGTAAGAAAAAGGCCGCGCCACGGCGCAAAGCCATTTCGCGAACTACCGCAGAGTGACATGGAATCCTCCGGAACTAGACCATCTACCTATGGAACCCAGGGTCCAATGCGAACCTTAGAGACTGCGCGTGTTGACGCAAAGACGGGCGTCTGACTGAGACCGCAGATTCTACAGCAACCCTACCTCAAAGTGAAACTTGCGCATCGAAATATTACTGGACCCGGTACCAGCAATCGCAACCGGGCATGGCAGCGTCGAAGGCCATCCCGTCTCAGTTTGACATGGCTTTCCCAACGCCAAGCGCCCGCTTCTGCGACGCTCTACAGGCATGGATTTTTCCTATCGTCGGGCCTCCGGGACTGCATCCGAAGGCTCCGTCTTGCTACAGTGTTCAAGGAGCCGGAAAATGGAATCTGCGACCCTATGAGCCAAGAAAAAGTCCTGATTGTCGAAGACGAGGAAAACGAGCGTACGGGCCTGGCTGAGGTGGTCTCGGCGTGGGGCTACCGTGTGGACACGGCCGCTGACGGCATGGAGGGCTGGGAGAAGGCGAGTCAATGGACTCCAGCCATCGTAGTTACGGACCTCAAGATGCCTCGACTCACGGGCATGGAACTGCTGGAAAAGCTGGCGGAGCAGACGCACACCATGGCGGTGATCGTCATGACCGCGCAGGGCACCATCGACAGCGCCGTGCAAGCCATGCGTATGGGGGCTTACGACTACATCACCAAACCCATCGATACCAATCGCCTGCGCACCATCCTGCAGAACGCCTCGGCGCTTCTGGGCACCAAAGTCGAGCTCGAGATCACGCGCCGCAAATTGCGCGACAGCGGATCTCTCGGACAGCTTGTAGGCTCGTCCAAGAAGATGCAGGAGATCTTCCGCCTGGTCGAGATGGTCTCGCCCAGCACAGCCTCGGTGCTGATCACGGGAGCCAGCGGTACCGGCAAGGAAATGGTGGCGCGCACGATCCACGAGTTGAGTGCACGCCGTTCCAAGCCGTTCGTGCCCATCAATTGCGCGGCGATTCCCGAGACCCTGATCGAAAGCGAGATCTTCGGCCACGAGAAAGGCGCATTTACCGGAGCGCTGGAGCGGCGCACTGGCTGTTTCGAACTTGCGGAGGGTGGAACCCTGCTGCTTGACGAAATCGGCGAAATGCCGGTGGCTACCCAGGCCAAGCTGTTGCGCGTGCTCGAAGACCACAAACTGCGGCGCCTGGGGAGCAAGGTCGAGACCAGTGTCGATGTGCGGGTCCTCGCGGCCACCAATAAAGTTCCCGACGAGGCCGTCGCTCGCGGCGAGTTGCGCAACGATCTTTACTACCGGCTGAATGTTTTCAATATCCACATGCCGTCTTTACGGGAGCATAAGGAAGATCTGCCCGAACTGGTGCAGACTCTGCTGGCGGATATGAACACGAAACACGGGCGGAAGGTCGCGACCGTGAGCGATGCTGTCTTGAACCAGTTCAAGAACTACTCCTGGCCCGGGAATGTACGCGAATTGCGCAACACGTTGGAGCGGGCCGTGATCGTGTGCGATGGCGCGGTAGTGGAAACCAAGCATCTGCCGCCCAACTTTGGTCAGGTGGTTGTGCGGCAGACGTTTAATGATCCGGACGCGGTGCGGCTGGGAGTGGGCACGACGGTGGGTGAGGCCGAGAAGGTGCTGATCCTCAAAACGCTCGAGGCCACCAGCAACAACAAAACACGGGCCGCAGAAATTCTCGGAATCAGCCTGAAAACGCTGCACAATAAGTTGAAGGAGTACGGTAACACCACGGCGGATGCGCTATCTGACAAGGAAGAATGAGCTGAGCGACCGGCATCCCCCCACCGGATCGCACAGCGGAGAATCCGCCAACTCTGAATCATGCGCCGTAAGACAAAAATCGTTCTGGCCATCACCTTCATGGTGGTGGTCATGGTGTCGGCATTTTCCTACCTCTATGTTTCGCAGACGCTACGCTACCGGCTGAACTATGCCGGCGACCTCGCCCAGCTGCTCGCGCAGACGATTGTTCTCTCAGCCGGAAATGCGGTGCCCGATCTGACCAGCACCCGCATCGATACGGAAAACGTGAAATCGGTCCGCGCTGCCATCGAAGACGACCTGCGAACCGACCTGGTCGTCAATGAGCAGCTCGAATCCTACGTCGGAAACACCCAGATGGTGTACGACGCAGCCGTCCTCGACATGGACGGACGAGCGTTGCTGCACAGCAATTCCGATCTGAATGGCAAGATCGTAACGCCGCGCCCGAGTTTTGAGGCTTTGCGCCATGCGCGTTTCGTCGATCAGCTGCGCATGATCTATGGTCCGTCAGCGGTTTACGACGTGAGTGTGCCCCTGCAATTGAACGGAGTGCCGTTTGGCAGTGTGCGTTTCGGCATCTCTACGGTGCTGCTGAAAAGCGAACTGAACCCAGCCTTACGGCACGCGCTGGTCTTCTCGGTCGGCGCCATCTTCTTGTCGCTGCTGCTTTCCGCCTCGATATCGCGGCTGGCACTCGGTCCCCTGGAGGAAATCAACCGCAACCTCGACTACGTCACCGGTGGCAGCACTGAGATCGACGACGACGCTGAATCCAATCATGATGAATACGGATTGGTCACGTTGAAGATTGCCAACCTGGGCCGCCAGGTCCGGGATGCGAAGGAAATCTTCTCGGCCCTGAAAGACAACGTCGACCAGTTGATGGCCAACCTGCAGGACGGACTGATGCTGTTCACGCGCGACTTGCGCGTGGTGCTGGTGAGCGCTTCGGTGGAGCGGTTCCTTGGCCGCCCAAGAGGCGAGATGCTGGGCAGGGCGGCACGCGAAGTTTTCGATGGCAACGCTCCTCTTGGCGCGCTCCTTCTGGACTCCTTCGAGCGGCGTCGGCCGCTGATGCAGCGCGAAGTTGAGTCGGTTGGCGGCAAGAAAGTGCAAGTCTCGTTGGATTTCATTCAGGAAAAATCCACGCAAATCGGTGCACTCCTGATCGTTCGCGACACGGAGTCGGTACGGCGTCTGGAAGATGAAATCGAGATGTCGCGTCGGCTGTCTGCCAGCGGACGCCTCACCCGCGGCGTCGCCCATGAAGTCAAAAATCCCATCAACGCGATCGTGCTGCATCTGCATCTCTTGCAGAACAAGCTGCAGCAGATGGATCCGGGAACCCGCCGCCACGTCGACATCATCGGCAGCGAAATTCATCGTCTGGATCGCGTCGTGCAGATTCTCGTCGACTTCACCCGCCCGCGTGACCTGAAGCTCGAAGAAGTCGATCTCCGCCGGTTGCTGGAAGAAGTGGTCGCCTTGGCCGCACCCGAGGCCGCGCAGCACAACGTTGCCATCCAGCGCAGCCTTCCCCAGTATCCGCTGAGCGTGAAAGCCGATCTCGACTTCATGAAGCAGGCAATTCTCAACGTCGTGATCAATGGGATCCAGGCCATGGGCAATGGCGGACAACTGACCATCAGCGCGCGCCGCGATGAAGGCATGGTCCTGATCGAGATCCGCGATACTGGAGGCGGTATTCCCAAGGAAGTGCAGGAGAAAATCTTCGAACTCTACTTCACGACCAAAAAGAGCGGCAGTGGCATTGGCCTGGCGCAGACCTACCAGATCATGCAATGGCATTATGGGTCGGTCGATTTCGAGACCACCGACGGCAAAGGAACCACCTTCCGGCTTCGGCTGCCGCTGGCCGAATCCACTCTTGACGCCGCCCGCGAGGTGGCTACACGTACGCGATGAGCGCTCGCGAATCGGTGCGGTGGCCCGATTTTTCGACGATTTTTCGGGGTTGGCAGGGGGTCCAAGCGGGGATAAAATCAACTCGCGTTAGCGAAACGGCGCATCACAGGATAAGTATGTATCTGGCCGGCATACTCGGACTGTGCGCCCTGCTGCACGTGCCCGCCTCGGGTCACGTGGGCGGCGGGCCTTCCCCTTTGGCAATCGCAGACGCGACTACCCTCCGAATGGCCGCGAGTCAGGAACCGGCCAAGCCGCAAACCCCACCCGCAGAACCCGCTCCACAGGACCAGACCAAGCCGGAAAAACCTGCTCCAGCGGAAACGCAAGCTCCCGCAACCACGCCCGAGCAAGAGAAATCCAATCCTCCTGCTGCAGGACAGAAAGAGCAGAATCCACGGCCCGCCGGCTCAGGGTCCAAGAAACCGGCCACGCACAAGAAGGGTCCCGCTTCCCAAGCGGGTCAAGGGTCGAACAAGAAAGTGGTGCGGCACGGCAGCGCGATTGAGCCCATCACGCAACTTACGCCGGGAATGACAGAGGAACAGGCGGCGCATCAGCTTGCAGTGACGAATCAATTGCTGACCTCGACTGATGCCTCACTGCAGAAGCTCTCCGGCCGAACCCTCACCAAGGAGCAGCAAGACACGGTGGCCCAGATTCGCAAGTTCCAGGAGCAAGTGAAACAGGCGGACTCGGCCGGTGATCTGCAGCGTGCCTACAAACTTGCGGTGAAAGCGCATCTACTCTCCGACGCGCTCGCTAAACCGTAGCGCCTCAGCACAGCAGACTATTTTCCTTTTGCCCTGGCGCTGTTCACTTTCTCGAGCAACTCGCGCGACGGTTGTTGCAACGGGCCCTGAATCTTTACCGCTTCGTTCAGTACGTCACGAGCTTCCGTAGTACGACTCAGTTTGGCGTAGGCGTAGCCCAGGCGGTAGAGGGCCGCGGAGTAAGCGGTATCATCTTGCCCCTTTAGTAACGACGAGGCGAACTTCAGTTCGGGAATTGCCGCTGCGGTCTTGTCCTGCTTCATGTAAGCGTAGCCGAGTGTCGAGTGCGCCACGCCAGCAGAAAGTTTGCGAGACTTGTCGGCGTCCGGCGCATCGGCCTTGGCCAAGGTAACGACTTTCTGCGAATAGGTCACGGCTTTGGCCCAGCTTGCGGGCTTGGTTTCTTCCACGTACGTATTAGCGAGCATGAGCAGGGCGGGAATGCTGTTCGGATTGGCGGCAAGGCTCTTTTCTCCAAAAGCGACTAGCCGCGCAGGATCGTTCAATTGCCCGGGGCCAAGCGTGTACATGGCGTACTGAGAGACCTGTTCCTGGTACTGCGAATTTGGGAATGCTGCCGAAAAGCGCTCGATGTCCGACATTCGCGCCTTGGCATCTTTTTCATCGGCAATCGCATTGAAGGCAACGCCTTCCAGAAAATCATGCCCACTTTTCGCCGCGTCCTTGTCTGAGGCAACGCGCGCTGCGAAGTCCTGGTCACTCATGCCCTCCGGCTTTGGTTCCTTGGCGATGCTTTCGTAAGCCAAGCCGCCCTTTTCGGCGTAATCCATGATCTTCGCGTCATCTTTCATCTGCTGCGCGATGCCCGCCTGCGAAACCAGGATGTCGAGATTGTGGGGAGAACCGGCCAGCGCCTTATCGCCGAACTCCAGCGCTTTCGGAAGGTCACCGGCGGTCTGGTAGTACTGGGAGACTTGCCAGTTTCCGAAGGCGACAGCGGCGGGGTTGGAAGCAAACTTCTGAATGAAATCCTGGTAGAGGGGAAGCTTTTTCTGGGCATCCGCCTCTTTGGAAATTTCCTGCAAAGCCTGGTCTTCAGGAGTGCCGGCGGCGATCACGATCCGGTCGATCTGCGCCTGCGTGAGCGTGGAAAGAAGCCAGACCATCACCACCGGAATCCACAGTGTGCGCTTCATTTCTCACCTCCGCGAATGGAGAGAAACCTCCGGGCTTGGACCGCAAACGCGCGCCATGCTAGCGCCGATAAGCCTTCAAATACAAGGGCAAGAATCGCGGACCGGGGTGCACGCGCCAAAAGGAAACTTCGTCGCCGACCCTCCTTCTCGCCGAAAGGTAACTTCCTTTTAACGCCCATCTGACAATTTCCACCACGGCTTGATTTAAAGTGAAGAGAATGCGCGCCATCCTGCAGAAGCGGGCACTTCGTTTTGTGCTCCTGGCCAATGTGATTTCCATGCTGGGCAGTGGCATGAACTCGGCCGCTGTCGCCTGGCACATTCTGCAGGCGACTCACTCCGAAATGGCCTTGGGAACGCTGGCGGTGCTGCAAACGCTACCCGCCATGTTGATGCTGCCCTTCACCGGCGTCATCATTGACCGCGAGGATCGCCGCCGGCTGGTCATGATGCTCGACGCCACTCGCGCCATCATCATTCTTGCCGTTGCCGTCCTGGCCTTTCGCGCCCGCGTGCAGGTATGGCAACTCTACCTGATGAACACCCTGGTGGCAGCGGGCTTCTGGATGTTCTGGCCAACCATCACCGCGCTGATCCAGGAACTGACGCCCGAGGGACAGTTCGTCGAGGCCAATACATTTCTACTGGCAGGCATTCAAGGCGGATGGCTGATGGCCGGAGCGATTGTGGGCTTCGTCTACAACCACATCGGCCTGGGCGGCGTGTTGCTGATCGACTTCGCCACCTACGTGGTTTCGTTTTTGTGTTATTTCGCAGTCCGCAAGGGCCGGCATGTTGTGCCACGTCCGGCCGAGTTGCGAGCCGACATCGTGGCCGCGGAAAGCGCGGAACGGCGTTTCTGGCACGAGTTGTGGGAAGGAATCGAATTCCTGCGCGATCACCCCAGCGTCGTCCTTCTCGGCCTCAGTTGGGCTTTGTTTCTGGGTGCGATGCTTACAGGCGTGGTCGTTACGCCTTCGTTGAGTGACCGCATTTTCCACGCCGGTGCGGTCGGATACGGCTGGCTGAACGCAGGTTGGGGAATTGGGGCGTTCCTGAGCGCGCTTTATGTTCCCGTGATCATCGCCCGCCTGGGATCGCGGGCTGCAATCGCGGTCTCGATGGGAGTCCTGGCCACCTGCATGACGCTGTCACCCTTTGCCCGCTTTCTGGCGATCGCGGTCTTTATGTACGGCATGATGGGATCCGCCCGCGGCGTGAGCGGTGTCGCCATGAATACCAGCCTGATGGAGCAGGTGCCCAAACATTTCATGGGTCGCGTGCAGAATGCCTTCTACTTCGTGGGCACGTTTCTGCAAATCGCCCTCAGCCTGACCGTCGGGTGGGTCGCGCAGAAAGTCAGCCTCGCTGGCGGCTTCGCGATCATCGGCGCCGTGTACCTGGTGGCGTTCCTGAGCGCCATGTGGCCAGTCTCCGCGGAAACTCCGGCCGAGCCCGCACCAGTTCTGCAGAGTGCCAACGAGCCCGCCTTGTCCGTGATTGCGGAGCCATCGGGCTCGCTCGATGCGCGCAGCTCGTAGCTCGTGGCTCTGCCTCCTGTTATCCTGTCGAATTCGACATCGACCCAGGAGAGCACTATGTCCTTTCAGCTGGAAGGCCGGAATGCGGTTGTCTTCGGAGTCGCCAACAAGCGCTCGATCGCGTGGTCGATTGCGCAGGGCCTGCATGCCGCCGGAATGAAGCTGGCCATCACCTACCAGAATGAACGTCTCGCTGAAGAGGCCAAGGATTTGATCGATTCCCTGCCCGGCGCTGAAGGCTTCATGTGCGACGTTTCCAAGGACGAAGAGATAAATCAAACCTTCGCGAAGTTGAAAGAGCGCTACGGCAAGCTGCACGTTCTGGTGCACAGTGTTGCGTACGCCCCTGCCGCCGAACTCGAAGGCGAGTTCGTGAACACTAGCCGCGAAGGATTCCGCATTGCCCATGATGTCAGCGTTTATTCGCTGATTGCGGTGGCTCGCGCGGTAGCGCCACTGATGGAGGATGGCGGCAGCATCATCACCATGACCTACTACGGCGCCGAGAAGGTGGTGCCGCACTATAACGTAATGGCTGTGGCCAAGGCGGCGCTGGAGTGCAGCGTCCGCTACCTGGCGTTCGATCTGGGGAAGAAGAAGATTCGGGTGAACGCCATCTCGGCGGGGCCAATCAAAACGCTGGCCGCGCGTGGCATCGCGGGCCTTAGTGACATGCTGAAGGCGCATCGCGAAACCGCCCCTCTGCAGCGTAATGTCGATGTCGCCGAAGTAGGCTCGGCCGGCGTGTTCCTGGCCTCCGACGCAAGTTCCGGCATCACCGGCGAGACGCTTTACGTCGACTGCGGCTACAACATTATGGGATTCAAACCCACGCCAGCTCAGTCGTAGACTTGTGGGAGCATCGAATCAGGAAGCGCATGAATAGGCATTTGATTTTCGCAGCATTTGCCGCGGCCATCCTGTTGACCATGATCCGGGAGTGGAGCGCACCCGTGGCCTGCCCTCGTCCCGTCGTCACTCGGGTGCTTCCGCTGGCCACTGCTAAATGAAAGTCAGGGTTTTTGGGGGTCCGGATTGGAAGCGCTCGGCAACGTTGAAACCTCCGCTGACACCGGTTGCTCTTTTGTTTGCTGCTTGGCCCGCCTTGCCGACTTTGAAATCTTGGGAACTACGAATTCCTGCATAACCCCCGCCAGTGAACTCTCCCCCAACCGGATCAAACCGGCCGATACGGTAAACGTCGCCCGATTGTTCGTGGGATAGAGATAAGACGAGACCGCGGCCCCCCCGAAAACTCCCAGCAGGTTTGAGTAGTTTACCTGCCACTTCCCGTTGTCGCCTTTACATCTCACCGAGTTTTCAACAGCGTGCAGAAGTCTCGAGCGCGTAGTGCCCGTTCCCTGGAAGTAGTAGCGGGGATCTTGATGGAGAAGGGATGGAAAGATCGCTCCCGAGAGGAACGTGGAGGTAAGCACGTCGCCGTATCCCGCACCCAGGCGCTTACCAAACCCCTCCATGCCTTGCCCGAATTCGGGATACTGGTCGCCTGCCTGCTGCAGTCCGGCCAGAAATGCCGTGCCCGCGATCGTGATTGGATCCGCGCTCGATTTCCACGCCAGGTGAAACTTCAATTTCGTCGTGAGCGGAGCGGCTTCGTGATTATAGGTAACATAAAAATTCGGAATGAATCCGAACACGCGCTGGTGCTCTTCTTCTTTCACTTCCTCGGTCGCCACTTCCACCGGATCGACGTCGACCTTCACAGCTGTGACCACCGTGGCGATGGAGATCACGAGCGGAGGCACAATCAAGGTCTGGCCGGGCGAAAGCTCTCCCGCGAATGTCTGATCTCCAAACCCCTCCGCGTTCACCACAATTTTGAAGGGGCCGGGCGGCACATGCGAGAACGAGAATTGGCCGTTGTTGCCCGAGTCGATCTCTTGCGAGAAAGACTTGTCCTCCGTAGCCAGGCGTACCGAGGCGCCCGGCGCTACCGAACCTGTTTGGTCCAGCACTGTTCCAAGAACATTCCCTGGCTGCGCCGGTGGTTTCGCTTCATCTGCTTGTGGCTTTGCGGACGACTCGTCCGAAGTGGGGGAAGACGACTGCTCGGAGATGCTTCTCTCCGGGACAGTGCTACTTCCCGTCGACACAGAATCCTGGGCCCTGACGATTGTTGCAAAACAGATGATGAGTACAGAAAAGAACGCCCACTGAGGCAGACTAAACTGGCCCTTCGCCTTCGTATGAAGATCTGCACGCGCTTTCAAAGCAAGTACTCCCCCACCCGCTCCCGCTCCAACTTGGATCGGGTGAAACCGATCTATGGATTTTAATGATGTCGGGGCCCCTTACCGACTGTCAAAACTTCTTAGATGCACGTCCGAAGGATCGGATTTTCTTCTCGAAAGGAAAAGAGCACCTGAGGGGTTGTCTAGGGCGTTCTAGGGCGTCAAAGGGGGAGCGGCAGTGCCGGCATCGCGCATCCTCAACCCAAGTCGTTGCTTATTTTTTAACAACTTACGCTGAACGTCGGGCCAAAACTCGGCCAGCACTCCTCCCAGACCCGTTTGGCAGCGCGATGCCCGCCCGACCAAGGTCAGTCCAAAACCCCGGTTCGAAATCGAACAGTACTTATTGGAAATTCCTCCGGCGGTCAGCGCCCCTAGAACGTTCGCGGAGCGGCCTCCGATCCTGATTGTCAATTGCTGGTGGTTGGGCGGTCGCGGGTTTAGCGAGTGACAATTCGGATGCGCCGGTCGTGCTCCGCCAAGCGTTCGATGGTGATTTCCACGTCTCGATCGCGTGCGAAGCGCGGAAACTTTTCTCCCCACTCGATCAGGACGAGGCCATTATCGAGCAGGTCGTCCAAACCTAATGTCTCCAATTCGCGGGGGCTATCTACTCGATAAAGGTCGACGTGATAGATGGTGACCTGCGGACCGCGATACTCGTGCACCAGCGTGAAGGTGGGACTGGTGACGTCGTCCTCGGACGCTGCTTGAAATCCCGCTGCGATTCCCTTGATCAGCGTTGTCTTGCCCGCGCCGAGGTCGCCACGCAACAGCACCAGTTTGGGGGGCGCGAGCAGATCGACCAGTGCGCGGCCGAATGCCGTGGTCTCCTCGGCGGAGTGCGTCGTCACCTCGCGGGTCAGGACTTGTGCCGGCACAGGCACAAGTATAGCGAGAGCATCCACGACAGACGAAGTTCGCAAGCTCCAACCGCCAACCCTAGAAAAGTGACTTCGGCGTCGAATTCTGGAGGCCGCTCATTCCGAGGTAACTCTGATCCGCCACCGACTGCAACGCCATGCGCAGGTTGCGATGATCGTCATCTCCCAGCGCAATGAAGCGGAACGGTTGCAGAGTCCCGTCGGTCGCCTTGCGCGTGGGGGAGAGCATCTCCGCCATGCCAATGACGGCGCCAACCTTGGTCTGAAAGCCGATCTCGACGAAGTCCCCCTGGCTGAGTGGCTTGGCCAGTTTGAGGAGTCCGCCGGTTGCAGAGATGGAGAAGAGTTTGCCTCGAGAGCGCTGGCCATCATCGAATCGGATCGCAGCCAGCACCGAACCGCCGAGCTGCACCCGGGCCGCGCGCTTAGTAGGGTGCGGTTGGGGGAAATGGGTCATAGCCGAAAAGGACTATGACTTATGGGCCATGTTACGGGAAGATTACGCCAGAACTAGTCCGGATTCGTAGCGTCTCCCTCGTCCTGTTTCGCGCAAACCACTTGTCCGCTTAGGGATGCGGGTATTGACCAGATAGGTAATGTCCTGGAGGCCAGTCGTGCTTCGCAGTTGGGTGCCGCTTGTATTCAATTTTCCCCCGCGATCGGTACCGCGTGAAAGCGCAGTTTCGCATGTCGATCGAGCGTACTTACAAAATCCCGGGGTTGCGACTGCTCTGATTTCTGAGATTCCACTCGAGCCCGCACCTGTTGCGCGATCGCTTGCGCCACCTCGCGCTGCAGGGTCAGCTCGTCGCTGAAATCGCGCTCATAGGTTTCCGCCCACAAATGCTGGTCTGAGGGGGCGTGCAGCAACTGCGCAGTAACGCGCACCCGCTTGCCAGAGCGCGAGACCGAGCCTTCCACCACTCCATCGACCTTCAGTTCGCGCGCGATCTCGGGCAGCCCCTTTTTCGTTCCTTTGTAGCGCATCACTGAGGTTCGTGAGGTCACGCGTAAAGACCTGTCCTTTGCCAGATCGGTAATCAATTCCTCCGTCATGCCATCGGCAAAGCACTCTTGCGACGGATCACCCGACAGATTCTCCAGCGGGAGCACCGCGATCGAACGTACTTTGGGGCCGGTATCCGGAGGCAACAGCGCCGGACCAAAAGCGAAGATGACTCCAGCCGTAAAAAGCACCGCAGACGCGAGTGCCAGTTTTGGAAACACGACGCGCCACCAGACATCGCGAGGGGATCTTTTCCCGCCAATTTCTTCTCGCAGCTTTGAGGTTTCGGCCACTTCGGAGGGTTCAGCTGGCGCGGCTACCGACTCAGAAGCCTTTGCCTCTTGTGGGGAGTCTCCCACCACGTCGCCCACGAATCTGTATCCGCGGCGGGGCAATGTCTCGATGTAGCGCGGCAGCTGCGCCGAATCGCCGATGGCTTCGCGGATGCGCGCGATCGCATTGTGCAAACTGTGATCGAAGTCCACGAAAGTATCCGCAGGCCAGAGCTCCCTCCGCAGCTCTTCCCGGCTGACCACGTCCCCGGCTCGACGCAGCAAGACGGCGAGCACCTGCAGAGGCTGTCCCTGCAGACGCAACTTCACTCCCTGTTTGCGAAGTTCGCCCGCGCGCAAATCAAGCTGAAAAATGTCGAAGCACAGCACACTGCTGGCTGAAGCGGAACCAGACATAGCAGACATTGTGATGAACTTTGCTCAAGCTAACAGATCGCGAAATGGAGGTTGTCTGCAGGGTGTCAACAACTTGCTTTTTCGTCATGACGTTACGCATGGAGAAAACTTTGAGGACAGATGGGGACGCGTTGGATTGACCTTGTCGTGCTTTCACGCGAAATTGCGTCCAGGAACGTGCTCGGGAACGAAACGCTGCGACTCCACGCAGCCAAAACGTTCAGCAAAATCCTCAATGTCCTACGAAGGAGAAACGATGAAGCAACATCTGACAATATTCACTCTGCTTGCGGGCTCCTTGCTATGCCTGCCTTTCACTGCGGTGCACGCACAGGAGAAATCCCCGGCTTCGCCCACTCCAGCGCAAATTGTTGCGCTCGACGAGTGCGACCCCGCCACTTTCAACGCCGCTATCGGTCCGGACTTCTGCAAGAACGTCGCGCTGGGATTTTCGACGACATTCAACGACCTGTTTGCCAAGGCCGCTGCGGGAACTCCCGATCCAGGATGGGATTTCGAGCCCGATGTTTTGCACATCAAGAAAGGCACCCCGTTGATCGTGGTCGACCAGGGCGGTGAACCGCACACCTTCACCGAAGTGAAAGAATTCGGCGGCGGCTTCATTCCACAATTGAATGCGGGCGAACCGACGGTTCCCGAGTGCTCCGGCGGATTCAAGAACATCGACGTTGCGAGAACCCGCATCCTGCAGGGGAGCCAGCTTCAAGTTACGGGACTAGCGAAAGGCGAACATCATTTTGAATGCTGCATCCATCCCTGGATGCGCGTGACTGTCGAGGTAAAGTAAACGGTGGGCGCGGGAGAGCTTGGGTGAAGAGGACACAGATTCTCTCGCGAGGGGAACCTGCCCGACTCCCTCGATAAGACAGGCGAACACTCCGTCGAAGCGTGGGCGGAGTGTTTCGCCCGCGTCTTTGGTCTCCCTTGAAAGAAAATGCGAATTACGACTGCTGCAGTAACCCAGAAACGCGGCGGGTCTGCGAAGCAGGTCCGGTCGCCTGGCCTGTCATCCTCGAAAGCAAACTTGAGATTTCTGCGCCGCCGCTCTTACCCGATGGAATGCCTCCGGTAGCGCCTTGATCAGATCCGTCGCCACCAGCGATTGCTC
>Ga0210401_10004380_pt1 | contig 14761 bp, 15 predicted proteins | sample IncBWH32MmetaG_FD_150866 | JGI IMG/M metagenome (GOLD analysis project Ga0210401, IMG submission 150866) | Forest soil microbial communities from Barre Woods Harvard Forest LTER site, Petersham, Massachusetts, United States - Inc-BW-H-32-M | ecosystem: Environmental > Terrestrial > Soil >... | reverse complement strand
GAAGATGCCGAAAAAGAGCACGACGCCGAGGCGAACAACGCCATCGTCGATCCGGCCTTCCTCATCGTTTTTGGAAAATATTCCTAAGCCCGCCATGATGTCTTTCTTGATCGGCATCCTTGCTTTATGCATCCGAAGGCGATATAGCGATACCGGATATATAAGCTGCAAAGTTGGCACTGTCAAGCGCATCCGCATGCCCTCCGCACTCGGTCGACGAGGAGATTGCATTGCGTCGCCGGGCCTCCGAGCCTGACAACAATGAAACTGTTCCTGATCCTGCTCGGTTTGACGATAGGGATGCGATGGCTTGTGTACTGGCTGAGGGATGGCGCGGGCGCGCGCTGGCTCAGGCAATTTGCGAAATATCCAGCGCCCCAACCGAACTATCTTGAGTTGCGCAATCGTGCCCTGCGATTGTCACGCGCAGAGATTGGCTTTGTCCCAGCCGCGAGCCAGACCCAACCGTGGGGCGTGGTGATGGACTGGGGCATGGAGACTGGGGTCGTGAGCGTCATCGCGTTTGCCGACGGGAGCGCGAGCCTCTATACCAGCACAGGCGGCGGCTCGATCGGCGGACAGGCGCACGAGGCGATTCGAAATGCTGCGCATGCGGCGGTAAACGCGGCGGACGAGATTCTATCGATCGCCCACGGGACGAGCTACGTTCCCCTGCCCAAGCGCGGCAACGTGTTCTTCTATTTGCGGACCGACGCCGGTATCTTCACGGCGAGAGCGCGAGAAAAGGCTTTGCGGGAGGGCAAGCATCCGCTATCGAAGCTCGGAGACGCAATGCAGAGTGTGATCAAGCAATACCGGCTGCTCGAGGAAAGCAGAAGCGCCCCCGACAGCCCGACTCGACGGGAAAGTTAACTGACGCAGGCGTTGGCGTAGAGCTTGTGGAGTACGCCCAAGCCGACCGGAGCGTCTGTGACAAAATCTTTCGTGCCGGCCTCGATACTGATGCGTCCCTGATAGTTGATCGCGCGAAGATTCGCAAAAAACGGCGCGTATTGCGGGCACTCGTTCACGTCGCGAGGGAAAGAACGGTTGTTACACTCGTTGGCGAAATGCAAATGAACGAGGCGATCTTTCACGGTGTGTAGAATTTTCGGATCCTCGTTTTCGGATGCGAGATGGAAGAAATCGCAGATGATGTTGATCTTTGGATGATTGGAGTCGACCGCTAGCCGGTAAGCGTCGGCTGTTGTGTTGATGATGTTAGACTCTTGCTTGCGCAGCGCCTCGATGCCGATCACGAAGCTGTAGTTGTGCTTGTCAATCTCGTTTCCCATGAATTGCAGAAACTGCTTGAGCTGCCCCCAGGCCTGATCCTGCGAAAAACCGTCGGGCACTTTCCGCGCACCGCCGCTGCCAAAGACGACGATTTTCGCGCCGAGAGCGTTCGCGCGCCCCAGCGATTGCTGGATATAAGGATCGAGCTTGGAATGATCGACGTCCGGGCCTACCACTTTCAAGTCACCCGGAAGCAGAACGTTCATCGATTCGACGTGGATGCGGCCCGCTTCGGACTTGGCGCGGGTAGCGGCAAAATCGGCGTCGCTGAGCGCCATCGCGCCCGTGACGGTCGGCTCGACGTAGTCAAACCCCATTTGCGCGAGGTCGTTCAGATGATCAAACAGGCTGTAGCTGCCCGACTGCGTTACGCCATAGCGCAGACGGAAAGTTCCGCAACCGGTCGCGAGCGTCGAGATCTGCGCCTCGAGTGGCAGCGCGGCCGAAGCGGCGGTTGCGCCCAGCGCTGTAGTCAGGAACTCGCGGCGAATCATCTGCACCTCAGCGGGATCGTCCGACATCAAACGCAAGGAGTATACGCTGGTCGAGCCGATCGCCGCACCCCGGTGGGAATTTGCCGGGTGCGGCGCGTATCGGACAAGTTTCAATAATTGCAACGGGTGTGCGAGACTATGCCTCGCTCTCAGAGCGCGTCTGCGCAGAAAACCGAATTGGAGGCTCTCATGTCCAACGTTTTGCCGGCCGGCACCGAAGCTCCCGATTTCACCCTCCACGTAACACCTGACCAAACGCTTTCGCTCAGGGAGTTGCGCGGACAGCCCGTGGTGCTCGCGTTTTATCCCGCGGATTGGAGCCCGGTGTGTGGCGATCAGATGGCCCTCTACAACGAAATACTGTCTGAATTCCGCAAATACAACGCCGAGGTGCTGGGAATCTCGGTCGATGGCGTGTGGTGCCACGACGCTTTCGCGCAAGAGCGCAAGCTGCACTTCCCCTTGCTCGCCGATTTCGAGCCAAAGGGCGCGGTGGCGAAAACCTACGGCGCGTACCGCGCGGCCGAGGGCGTTTGCGAGCGGGCGCTTTTCGTGATCGACAAGGACGGCGTCATTCGCTGGAGCTACGTCTCACCGGTCGCCGTTAATCCCGGAGCCGACGGAATTCTCGACGCACTCGACAAGCTCCCAAAGTGAGGATGTGATGGCAAAACTCAGGGTTCCGGTTACAGCAAACGACCATTCGCAGGGACCGGCAGACGCTCCCGTGACGCTCGTCGAATATGGCGATTATGAATGCCCGCACTGCGGACATGCATATCCAATCTTGAAACTACTGCAGAAAGAATTCGGCAACAAGCTGCGGTTCATCTTTCGAAATTTTCCGCTGCGCGAGGCCCATCCGAACGCAGAGGAAGCTGCCGAAACGGCCGAGTTTGCGGCGGCGCACGGCAAATTCTGGGAGATGCACGATCTGATTTTCGAGAACCAGCGGGCGCTGGGCGATCGCATGTTCGTCGAACTGGCGCATAAGCTGAAGCTCGACGTACAGGCGCTGGCGAAGTCGCTCAAGGGCGGAGAATTCGCGGATCGCGTTCAGGCGGATTTTTCCGGGGGTGTTCGCAGCGGCGTGAACGGCACGCCGACGTTTTTCATCAACGGCCAGCGGCACGATGCCGATTTTGAACTTGAGACACTGACCGAGGCGGTGAACCAAGCACTGGGCTGACCTCGAAATCGACCGAGCGCGTCCACGCTACTGATTTTCTGCCGCGATCAGGTCGAGCTGTATCGATTTGTGATCGCTTTCGGAAAGATAGACTGACCGGCCTTTTTGCGCGAAAGGCTTCAGAAAATCCGGGTCTCTGTAGGGTTCGGCATCTTGGTCGACTTTGTCCAGAGCATAGGCTTCGTAGCGCCCCGGCACAATTCCGGAAATATCAAATCGGCCGTACTGGTCGGTGGTTGAGGTTTCGAAATGGTCGTCGCGATTCGGCATGTCGTCCGCTGGAATCAGCGCGACGAATGCTCCGGCCGCGGGGATGTCGCCACTGCCTGTGACCGTGCCCGTCAATTCCGCCGTGTTTCCGCTAAAGACGATCTCGACCGATGACGGTCCCATATCGGAGCTGATCTGTATGCCGCTGCTCGGCAGGTCGACACCGCGTGATGTCGCCGACTTTATGTAGCAGCCGTTACACTGCGATGCAACGCGGATGTTGTACTTGCCATCGGTGACGCCCTTCAGAACGAAAGTTCCGTCCGGCTGTACGGTTGCGCGAGGTGGTGCAACAAAATTCATTCCCGGGCGATTAAGAGCGACGGAAATGCCGCTCGTGTCGCGAACTCCCTCCAAAGTGACGCGGCCCGCAATATCGATGCCTTGGGTGATCACGAGAGAGATGTTCTGAAGATTGGAGCTCCCCACCGTGATGTCTTCACTAGCGTCATGGCGCTGACCGTTTTCGTTTGACATCGCCGTGACTTGATAGTCGCCGGGTAAGACGTCCGAAAACCTGAAGGTGCCGTCCTGAGGATTTACCGCGGTGTCGTGCCCGAAATCCCGAGGCTCGTCCGCGCTGCGGGCGGTCAACATCACCATCGATCCGGGTCCAAATTTCCCAGTAATCGTGTTTATGACTTTACCGCTTACTTCGTAGGCGGTTACCTGGCTGCCCGTCAGAGAAAAATCGATTCCCGAGATTTCATCGGCGGCTTTCACTTCAATTGGAGACGCGCGATCTGCGCTGATTGCGTTGGGATAGTAGACCGGAACGTAAGCGATGTGGAAATCATCCGCAATCTCTCCATACATACGGCCCTGATAGATGGCCATTACGTAATAGCGGCCCGGGCGGATATCGTAAACACGGTATTCGCCGTGGTCGTCGGACATTCCCTGGCCGACATCGTCGAAGTTCTGCTTGCCTCCTCGATAATTTCGGATCATGAGCCGTATCTGCGCGTGTTCGATCGGCTCGCCCGTTTCGTCGACAACGCGTCCACTGATCGCGGCACACTTCTGCAAGCGAAAACTGAGATCGCCGAGTTTCTGGCCGGCCGCAAGCGTGAGAACGGCTCCCGGTTTGCCGGGTTGATCCTGGCCATACTGCTGTACGACGTAGCTATCGCGCTCGACCGTAAGGATGTACTGGCCGGGCTGAATGCTGTCGACGGTAAAATGGCCGGTTGAGTCAGTGAGGGCGACGGTTGGTTGCGCACCTCGTTGCCCCATAAGGAGCAACTGCGCGCGAGCTTTGCGAAGTGGCTCGCCCGTGGCGGCGCTGGTGACCGTACCGGAAATCGAAGCGGCTTTGCTCGATTGATCGGAGGAACTCGCGGCTTGGTGATTAGCGCGCTGCCCTTGCGCGCGAGCCGCCAAGGAAGCAGCGCCGAGGCACAAGCCAAGCGAGGCAGCGGCAAACAACTTCATGCGCGTGGGCGTACGCATGTCCATAAACCTCGTGGTGATGACAACGCAGAGGTAAGAATGGTCATAGGCGCCGCGCGGTTGCCTTGGCGAAATCAGTCCGAGTGCGAACTGGCCGCCGAAGTTGCCGCGATAGGACGTGCGCGCACGCGAAGGACTTTGCGCTGATTTGCTTCAAGGACTTCGAAACGTAGGCCGTCGAAATCGATGGACTCGCCCGTGGTTGGTACGTGGCCCGCGACCGAATTGAGCAGGCCGGCGACGGTGGCGGCGTGCGAATGTTCTTCGACCTCCGGCATCTCGATCCCGAAAATTTCGCCGATGCGTCCGACGGCCACGCTACCGCGCAACACCACCGATCCGCCGGATTCACGAACGACTTCCGGGGCCGGACGCCTATCCTCTTCGCCGATTTCCCCGACAATTTCCTCGACCAGGTCCTCGACGGTGACGACGCCCGCCATCGAGCCGTATTCATCGATTGCGATCGCCATCTGCTGGCTCTTGCGCTGCATTTCTTTCAAGAGCTCGGAGCCGAACTTGCTTTCGGGCACAAAGAGCGCCGGGCGCATTAGCTCGCGCACCGTGCGGCGCGCGGCTTCGCGTTCGGAAACTTCGAGCACGTCTCGGCTCATGGCGATGCCGACGACTTCATCGAGCGATTTTTCGTAGGCTGGGACGCGCGAATACTTGGTATTGACCATCAGCTTGCGGAGTTCTTCGAGCGTAGCCGATGCGGAGATCGAGACCACGTCAGGCCGAGGTGTCATCACGTCGCGCACACGCGTTTCGCCAAATTCGACGACCTGCTCGATCAGGCGCGCCTCTTCCTGCTCGATGATTCCCTCTTCGGTGGCGGCGTCGACAAAGGCCTCGATCGCCTGCTGATCGGCTTCGGGTTCTTCGACTTCGGGATCCGACAGATGCAAGACGGAGACGAGCAATTCGAGGACGCTCTGCACCGGCCACACGATCCACATCGCCAATTTCACGAGCGGAATGAACGGGGCGAGCCAGTTGCCCGGCGCACCCGCCAACAGCACAGACGGGAGGAATTGCATCAGGACGATCACTTCCGCCCCAAGGAAGACGACCATTTGGGCCGCCGCTTCCCAATTGCTAGCAACGAAGGCTGTGACGCCGTGAGCCGTCATCGTCGCGACCAGCACGAGCCAGAGACGCGCAAGCATGTTGAAGGTTGCGGCGGCGCGCGCGCGGCTCATGTGGAAGCGCGGTTCGATGATCGCTTCAAAAGTCTCCAGGTGCGCGTGAATTCGACCCACGGCGACGCGGCCGAGATCGTGATAAACGCGGTCGAGGTAGGAAAAGACGGGCAGCCCAGCCGTGAGCATGAGCACGCCGAGTGTGTAGACGAAGGCGCGCATCGGCTAGGTGATCCCCAGCGCGCGGCGCAGGCGTTGTTCGCGGCGGTCCATTTGGCCGGTGTCCGTCTCGTGATCGTAACCCATCAGGTGAAGAATCCCATGCAGGATCAAGATGCGCATTTCCTGGTCGAGGGTACGCCCACACAGGCGCGCGTTGCGGCGCGCGACGGCTGGAGCGATAGCGATATCGCCGAGGTATATTTTGCTGGCGCCGCGATCTTGCCGGCGATTTGCGCCACTTGCCGGAACCGCGCCAGAGCCGTCATCGCTCGGAAACGAAAGCACGTCTGTCGGCCTCTTTTTACCTCGATACGCTGCGTTCCATTTTTTGATTTGACCGTTTGTCACGAGGCAAACGCTCGCGGCGCTTCGTGGCAGGCGCACATGCTTCATCGTGCGGGAGAAAAACTGCTCCAGGCTGCGAATGGACAGGCGCACGGCTCGCTGGCGGTTGGAAATCATCTCGTGGGCGGAGAAATCAATCGCGGGCGCGATCCGGTCGCGCAACAGTGGGAGCGAGGTTCGTAGGACGTTTCGCCGTGCCCGGATGCTCTTCGTAGGCCTTGATGATGCGCTGCACCAGACTGTGGCGTACGACGTCGCGCTCGTCAAAATGGATCATCGCGATACCTTCGATCTTGCCAACGACTTCGATCGCTTCCACAAGTCCCGAGCGGCGCTCGTTTGGCAAGTCGATCTGCGTGATATCGCCGGTGATCACCGCCTTCGAGTTGAAGCCAAGGCGCGTGAGGAACATCTTCATCTGTTCGCTCGTTGTGTTTTGTGCCTCATCGAGGATGACAAATGAATCGTTGAGGGTGCGGCCGCGCATGAAGGCGAGTGGCGCAACTTCAATCACTCCCTTTTCGAGGAAGCTTTCGAGCCGGTCGGCTTCGAGAAGATCGTAGAGCCCGTCGTAGAGTGGCCGCATGTAAGGATCGACTTTTTCCTGCAGCGTGCCGGGCAGGAAGCCGAGGCGCTCGCCAGCCTCGACCGCGGGCCGTGCCAGGATGATGCGGTTGACTTGTTTCGAAAGCAACGCCGAGACGGCCATGGCGACGGCGAGATACGTTTTGCCCGTGCCGCCCGGACCGATCGCGAACACCATGTCATACGATTCGATGGCTTCGAGATATTTTTTCTGTGTGGGGCTTTTGGGCGCGACGACCTTCTTGCCGAATGTCTTGGTGCGCGTTGGCGAAAACGCGCCGCGGAGCGCGGGCGTCGGTTCGCCGGCCGCAGTGCGAAGCAGATCGCGCACTTCCCCGCTATCCGGTGCGTTACCTTCGCGGACGCGCTCATTGTAAGCGCCCACGAGGCGCACGGCGCGTTCCACCTGCTCGGGATCGCCTTCAATTTCGAGGTCGTGATTGTCCAGCCGCGTCCTGACGCGGAGCGTGGACTCAAGGAACTTTAGGTTTTCGTCCAGGGTGCCGAAGAACTCGTTGATCCCCCCGGCGATTCGGACAGTTTGCTTCATCAAATGAGGGCCGCAGCTGGCGGCGCGTGAGTTTCCTGTTCGAAAGTAGCGTAACGCTTGCGGCAATGGGGGTCAAGCATTGGGCGGCGGGTGACTAACCTAAGCCGGACATCTTCACTTGCTACGAACAGCATTGGGCGGCGAGGGTCGAATTGACAGACGACGCGCGTTGGAAACACCCACAAGCGGATCCGGAAATGCTTGTGGTCGACGCGGCGGGTGCATGGTCGACGATTCTGAGCGCAGTCTTGCCAACACACGGTCTCGCCGCGGCAATATCTGGCCTGCTATCCTGCCACGACTTGATTTCGGCTCTGCGGGGCACGGCGGGATTTGCACCCGGAGTTTTTGCGTTCGCCATGGACACGCGGTTATAATCTGAATCCTTCAGACATATGAACTCTCTAAGTCGACGCGCATTCCTTGAAAAAGTCTCGGTTGTCGCAGTTGGCGGGATCGCCTTGAATGGCGCTCCGGCTGCCTTCGGAGTGGTTCGACCGGCTCAGTCAGCTGCTCCCGGACCGCACATATCGTTTCCGACGGCGCCGCGGGATCGCATCTCTGTTGCATCCTATCCGTTTCGGGCGTACATCGACGCACCGAACAATCGCAATCGTGACTCGAAGTTGCCGGGGATGGACCTTACCGACTTCCCCGCAGAAGTCGTTAAGCGTTTCAACGTTCATCACATCGAGCCGCACAATCGCCATTTTCGCTCGACTGACCCGGCGTATCTGGCGAGTTTCCGCGAGGCGCTAGCAAAGGCGGAAGTGGGCGTTGCGAACGTGGTTGTCGACGGGCGAGGAAGCTTCTATGATCCCGATCCGGTCACCCGCGAAACAGCCGTCACGGCTGCGAAAAGTTGGGTGGACGTGGCCGCCACGATTGGCTCGCCCAGCATCCGCACGCACATTCAGGGATCACGCAATTCGGCTCCCAATGCCGATCTCGCCGCCGAGAGTCTGCAGAAACTGGCCGGATATGGGGCCGAGAATAATGTGGTGGTCAATCTGGAGAACGACGACCCGATAACCGAGGACGCATTCTTTATCGTGAAGGTGATCGAGCGAGTCAATCATCCCTACCTCCACGCGCTGCCCGATTTCGCGAACTCGATGCTGAAAGGTGATGCGAATTTCAATTATCGCGCGCTGCAAGCGATGTTTCAGCACGCCTATTGCATCTGCCACGTGAAAGACGGCGAGACCGACGATCATGGCAATCTGGTGACCGTTGATCTGAAAAAATCGTTCGGTATCCTCAAGGCCAGCGGCTATCGCGGGTTCTGCTCAATGGAATACGACGCCACGGGCGATCCCTACGCGCCGACTGCAAAGCTTATCGAACAGACCATTCAGTATCTTTCTTAACCTCATTCACCTTCCGGAAACCTGTCGCTCCAGACTCAGACTCTGAGCCCAGCGTCGGCATCTTCAGTTTTTGGCACGCAAATCCGCGCGGCTCGGAGCCATTTTCACAGTCAAGACTCGACGGTTGACGCGGCAGGCGCGCCGTACTAGTGTGAACTTACACCGGAAAGGAGGTGGTCCGATGACAAGTTCGGATTTATGCGGCACTGATTTACGCAGTCAAAGACCAGGTGAGGTGGCTGAGACTTAGAGCTGGTTGCTCTAAGCGGGGGTTTCGACGCCGCTGCGCACGCAACGCGTGATAGCGGCGAATGAAGCTGCAGCCCGCACACTTACCGGTGAGCGAGGTCGAAGCGAACGGCGACAGGTCGCGCCGCCGTGCAGACCGCAGGACCCGGAGTTGCCGAACCACCAACGAGGCCACGTAGAGTGACCACCTCTTTGGTCAATTTCAGCAGTCCACCGAATGGCCCGTGCTTCGATTGGAAGCGCGGGCCATTCTGCTTTTCGATCACCGGCTCACCGAAGGAATGGATTCGTTTCGCGTTCTTCGCCGATGGTGGTCGTACCGCCGTGGCCCGGATAGACCAGCGTCTCGTCGGGCAGAACGAGCAGCTTTTCGCGGATCGAGCGGATGATTTGCGGAAACGATCCGCCCCACAGATCAGTGCGACCGATGCCGGATTGAAAAAGCGTGTCGCCCGAGAGGAGCGTCGGCGAATAGACATGGCTGGCATCGTGATCCGGAGCGCCATCCATTGGCTGTGACTGCTCTTCAACGACGAGGCTGATGCTGCCGGGCGTATGTCCGGGAGTGTGCAACACGCGCGCCGCATACCCGCCCCAGCGCAGCGAGTCACCCTCTTTTAAGAAAGAATCGATCGAGATCGTTTCGGGCGTGGGCACTCCCAGCCACTCGGCTTGTTCGTCGAGGCCGCGATACAGATCAAGGTCGGCCTCGTGAATCAACACAGGCGCGCCAGTCGCACGATGCAGCGCGGCGAGGCCGCCGACGTGGTCGATGTGCGTGTGCGTGCTAACGATCGCGCGCGGGTTCAGTTTGTGGCGGCGCAGAATTTCAAGTATGCGATCCGCGTCATCGCCGGGATCGACCACAATTGCCTCGCCGGTTTCTTCGTCGCCCAGGATCGAGCAGTTGCATTGCAACATGCCGACGGGAATCACTTTGTGGATCAGTCGCGGGGCCATCGTAAAAAGTATAGCGCGGAACTTGGGAGCGAAGGCCCTGTGCGGCTTCTGCTAAAATGTTCGCGGGAGAAAAATGGAGACCCGGACTTCTATTTACGAGACACCGCTGCTCGGCAAGCATCGCACGGCTGGTGCGCGCATTGGCGAATTTACGGGCTGCCTTTTGCCGGAAGGCTTTTCCGATTTTGATTCCGAGTACCGCGCCGCCCGGGAATCGGTCGCTCTCATGGATACGAATTGGCATCTCGCGGTGAACTTTACGGGTCGCGACCGAGTGAAATACCTGCATGCGATCACGTCCGGTAACGTGAAGGATCTCGCCGCCGACTGCGGGACGCTCGCGCTGCTCCTCAATCCGCAGGGGCGCATCCTGGCGGAGCTTGAAATTTACGCGCTTGCGGAAAGTGTGCTGGTGCGTTCGCACGTTTCGTTGCGCGAGCAGACGATCGCGACGCTGCGCAAGTACGTGCTTGGATCGCAATTGAAGCTGGCGGACTCGACCGACGCGACAGGAAGCTTTGCCATTGAAGGCCCGCGCGCTCCAGAAGCCGTGCTGGTTTTATGCGACCTAAGCATTACCGATATGCCGGAAATGGCTGTGCGCGAGGTTTCGATAAATGGCGTCGCATGCCGGTTGATCCGGCACTCGCAGTTTGGCCAGCCCGGCGCGGAGTTCATCACGAGCCGCGATTCGCTCGAGCAGGCATGGAATGGCGCGCTGAATGCGGTTCGTGGTCAGGGCGGCGCGCCGATCGGCGTGCTCGCGCTCAATTCGCTGCGGCTCGAAGCGGGCGTGCCGTGGTTCCCTACCGATTTCAACGATACGGTGATCCCGCACGAAGCAGCCGTTGAAGCGACGCACATCAGCTTCAACAAAGGCTGCTACACGGGACAGGAAATCGTCGAGCGGGTCCGTTCGCAGGGCCGTGTGAATCGTAAACGGGTGTTGCTCAAGTTCTCGTCGGCGCTGCCGCCGGTGGTGGGTACAAAGCTCCGCGCTTCGGGAGTAGACGTCGGCGTGATCACCAGTGCCGGGTACTCACCAGCGAACGGAACAGCGATTGGGATGGGCTATGTCCGCCGAGAACAACACGGCGGCGTTGTGGAGTACGAGGGCGGAACCGCGGAAGTGAAAGCGTAGTCTCGAATGCTAGCCTATTCAGGGATCACTTCGACCGCGCTAATCGAAGGGTAGTTCACGTCGGGCGTGAAGTAAATTTCGATCTTTCCCTGCGGCGTTGGGTCGATGTGGGTGAAGGTCTTCACAATCGGATCGCCTTGCGCCTCACGCATAATATCGAAATTGTTCGATAGAACCGCTCACTTGTCTGGTCAGTACAGCGTCCAGTCCGGTTTTGGTAAGCGGCGGCACAACGGCTGTCGCGGGCGGGACGCAGACCGGAGGCGTGGTTGAATCGTGGAAGCAGTTTTACTACGGCAAGCTCAGCTATGATGCCACCCACTCATTGGCGATCAGCTTCACGATCACATCACCGTGGGGCAAGAGCATGACCGGTGCGAAAGGGGCGCTGGTCAAAGGCTGGTCGCTTAGCGGCGTGACACACTATCAAACCGGCTCTCCTCTGACGGCCACTGCTAGCGTAAATATCGGCCTGAGCGGCATCAGGGCCGGTCGTCGCGCACAGAGTGTGGCGAATCAACCGCTCAGCTTTGCGGGTAGCTGCTCGAACTCGAAGGCGCTTTGCTGGTTCAACCCGGCTGCGTTCGCGGCGGCCTCGACCTTGGCGGCCGGCAATGCCCCGACGGACAACCTGATCGGTCCCAATTACTATCAGTGGGACCTTACGGCGCGCAAGACGATCATCCTGCCGTGGCGCGAAGGCATGAGCTTCCAGATTCAGGGAGACGCCTTCAACGCCTTCAACCGTACGAACTGGAACAATCCGACAGTCAATAATGCCGGCAGCACCAGCTTCGGCCAAATCACCGGCTCGCTCCCGGCGCGCGTCGTCCAGCTGGGTGCGAAGTTCAACTTCTAACGATCTCGCCATGCGAGGCTCTCGGAAGCGGCCAAGAAGGACTTGTCGCGGTCCCATTGGCCGCTCCGGGGTGTTCGTACTCTCTCCAAACGCTAAATGCTTTTCCTTCAACGCGCGAGCTGCCGCAAAAAACGTTTGATTCTCGCTGGGCGAGAGGTATATAAGCGCACGCATGGCTAACCTACCGTCGTACATCGAAAAAGCGGTGCCCAATCCGCCAGCGAATCGGGCTCCGTGGTTCAAAAATACCGCGCCCAGTTACGCCGGTATTTTCCTCTGGGTGGTATTTTTCCAAGCACTCGCGGATGGGACGTTGCAGCATGCCTCTCCGCTCTTCTGCGTGGGCGCGTTGGTCCTCGCAGGCATTCTCTGCTACGCGCTCTATTACTACGCCCCGGCCATGCTCGGCATGAAGACGGGCTACCCGCTCTACGTTGTGGGCAGCTCGACTTTTGGTACGACGGGCGGGTATCTGATGCCCGGCATCCTGATGGGCTTGCTGCAAATTGGCTGGTTCGCGGTTGCGACGTTTTTTGCCACGCAGTACATCATCGAAGGACTCGGTAAAGTGCCGAAGACTGGAACCGTGCTCTTCACCGTGATCGCCATCGTGTGGGGGTACGCGACGGCGACGGTGGGCGCGAAGGGCGTGCAATATGTGGCGCGCGTTTCCCAGATCCTGACGGTGATTCCTGCGCTGATGGTGCTGTTTGTGTTCTTCAAGACGGCGGGCGGGATTTCGTCGTTCCAAGTTGCGGACCCGAATCCGATGGCGTCGTTGAGCTTGATCCTGACGAGCGTGATTGGCTTCTTTGCTACGGCGGGCGCGGCAGGCGCGGATTTCGGTATGAACGCTCGCAATGGCAGCGACGTGAAGCTTGGTGGGATCTTCGGCATCGTGGTGGCCACGATTTATGCTGGCGCGCTGCCTGTGCTTTCCGTGGCGGGTGCGAACGGGCTGCACCCGGGCACTGGCTTCACCTATGACAAAGTGATCGGGTTGATCGGCGGCCCCATTGGTTCCTTGATGTTCTTCCTGTTCGCGGTGGCTTCGGTGGTGGCGTCGTGCTTCTGCTCGTTCATCGCCGGCAATAGCCTGGCTACGATGATTCCGGGCGTGCCGCGCGTCACTTCGTCGATGGTCGGCGCCACGATCGGAATTATTCTTGCCGTCACCGGTGCGGCGTCGAATCTGATCAATATTTTCTCTCTGGTCGGCGCATCGTTCGGGCCGATCTGCGGTGCGATGCTCGCCGATTATCTGCTCTCGGGCGGAAAATGGTCGGGGCCGCGCGAAGGTATCAATTGGGCTGGCTATCTGGCATGGGCGATTGGGTTCGCGGTGGGCATCATTCCGATCAGCTTCATTCCGGCGCCTGCTTCTTTGAAAGCGCTCGACCAAATCGCTCCGCTTTACAGCATGATCGCGGGATTCATCGTCTACGCCGCGATCGCAAAGCTCGGCGGGCTGCCGCGGGCCGTTTCCGTTCCACAGGCGCAAGCGGCGGACTGAAGCTCGAGCACACACCTCCTCCAATGGGGCGAGTCTTGGCCTCGCCCCCAACTTGATTCGCTTCCTATCCTGGCATTTCTCAGGTATTCCGGACCAGTTCGAGAATTTCCTCGCCTGATTTGACAATGTGAGCAGGGCCTAAGGATTCCTTGACGTCGGCCGGGAGCGCGGCCGCAACCGAATCGCTTGCCACGATCGGCGGACCGCCCGGCCAGCAAAGGAAAACTTGGCCCATTTGCAAGATAGAGTGCAACGCCCGCCATAACCGCAGCTCGCCACACGGACGATTCACAGACAGGCCTTTTAGTGTGACAGCGTCGTTGCCCGGATGCACTTCGCTGTGATTGCGAGCATCGTAGCGAATGCTCCAACGGGAAGAGTCCGATTCCTTTTCGACGATCGGGAACAGCTTGCGGACCCTTTCTCTTGAGATGCCCTCCCTCTCGGTTTCACCAAAGAAGATCACGAAAAGGTCGAAGCTCATATTGGTTCCGATGCGGCTTCGTCGGCGCTCAAAAGTTCCACAAACACTTCGTTTGAGACAGCGAGGCGACTGGGCGCGAGCCTGACGCGGGAGCCTTCGATTTCGATGAGCCCAATCTGGCTCAATTTCCCGAGTGCGGTGCGGATCGCGTTCAAGCGAGGCTCGAAGCCGTTTCCATAGGCCACCTCGATTGCCGCCAGATCGATCCCCTCGAGTTGGCGCAGCCCCAGGAAAAGCTCTTCATTGAATGCTTGCTCGCGCGTGACGGCTTCGACCTGCTCGCGCGGCGAAACTCCCTTTTGGATCAGGTCCGTGTAGCGAAGCGAATCGTGGACGTTGGCCCAGCGCGTGTCGCCGTCAAAGGAATACGCGCCAGCACCGAAGCCAAGATACGGCTCACGGCGCCAGTATTTCCGATTGTGTTGGGAGCGGCGTCCCGGAAGCGCCCAGTTTGAAATTTCGTAGTGCTCGTAACCCGCAGCGGCAAGTCGTTTGCACGCGGATTCGTAGAAATCGGCCTGTTCATCGTCGGAGGGGACCGCAGCGGCGCTGTAACGACTCCCACCGGCGAGCGATTCCCTTCCGAGACGGCTTCCTTGGTCAATTTCGAGCAGATAGACGGAAACGTGATCGGGCCGAA
>Ga0210401_10004379_pt1 | contig 14766 bp, 8 predicted proteins | sample IncBWH32MmetaG_FD_150866 | JGI IMG/M metagenome (GOLD analysis project Ga0210401, IMG submission 150866) | Forest soil microbial communities from Barre Woods Harvard Forest LTER site, Petersham, Massachusetts, United States - Inc-BW-H-32-M | ecosystem: Environmental > Terrestrial > Soil >... | reverse complement strand
TCCACGCGCACGCCCACCGACACCTTCACCGCCTCGTCCACGCCCACGGGCACGCGGACGCCCACGTCCACGTTCACAGCGTCACCCACGCCCAGCGCCACCCGCACCCCCACGGGCACGCCCACCGACACGTCCACGCGCACGGCCTCGCCCACCAACAGCCCCACGCCCATCCCGGCGCCATTCATGGTGAGCATCGACATCTACAACAGCGCGGGGGAGAAGGTGCGCAGCCTCTACAACGGCCCCAGCCAGCAGGATGAAGCCAGCCTGAAGGTGAACGTCAGCGGCCCGCAGGCCGGCGGTGCGCCGGTGCTGGTGGACATCGGCGGCCTGGGCGTGCCCGGCGGGGATCCGCTGTGGAACGGCAGCAACCAGGGCGGCCAGTGGGTGGCCAACGGGGTCTACTATGTGAAGGTCAGCTCCACCGATCCCTTCGGCAACACCACCACCGTGACCACCCCGGTGAACGTGGTGGGGGTGGAGAACCAGGAGCTGGTGGAGGTCTTCAACAGCGCCGGGGAAGTGGTGCGCAAGTTCAACCTCAACTCGCTCACCTCCACGGTGCAGGACATCTCGCTGCCCGCGGGGCAGAGCATCGTGGCGGCGAGCGTGGACCCCAGCACGGGAACCACCAGCGGCGGCGCCCAGCTGAGCCTGAGCCTGGCCAACGGAGGCACCGGCTCCCTGTACTGGGACGGGCTGGGCGACGGCGGGGCCCCGCTGCAGAGCGGCAGCTACCTGGTGGAGCTGGTGCGCACCCAGCCCGGGTCGACCACCACCATCAAGACCCTAAGCGTGAGCCTGCTGCAGCCCAAGAACAGCACCGCCGAATCCGTGGCCGCCTCGGCCAAGGTGGGCCCCAACCCGGTGCTGAAGGGCGGGGACATCGTGGTGGGCTACAAGCCGAGCCTGGCGGTCTGGGTGCGGGCACGCCTTTACAACGACAGCGGCGAGCTCATCGCCCAGGCCGTGGACATGGCCGGCAGCGGCCGGCTGAACCTGGGCAGCGGCTTCAGCAGCGGCATCTATCTGCTGGATTTTGAGGTTTGCAGGGGCGAGGCCGTGGTGGCCCGGCGGGTGATCAAGGCCGCGGTGGTGCACTAAGCAGCCCAGGCCTGAAAGTGATAGTTTGTCGGTAAAATTTGGTGTGTCAGATTCTTAGATAAATTTGATCTATATCAATTCTTTACTTCAATAAATCCAATCGTCCCGTTTACCAACGGGACATTTTTAGTACACTTCATCGATATTCCGCCAGCGCAAACGACGTTTCAACTGACTAGACAATAACGAATTCGAAAACCTTTGGAATGGGATCAAAAGGAGGATTGATGCGCATCATAATTCGCGTCATCGCCGTGCTGGGTTTGCTGGTTGCGGCAAGCTCACGAGCCGGATCCATTCCTTCGGGATGGGACATGGTCCATCCCGTGGGAGGGCGTTGCTGGACCCTGATGCCCGCGCATCCCCAGCCGGATCCGGGCCGACCCAACTTTTGCGCGTCCGCGGGCGCCACGGGCCAGATCTACCGGCTGGGTTTTGAGGACCAGTCCAGCCTGGGCCAGGACGGGACGCCGCTCCTTGAGGCGAGCAGCGATGCCATCATCCTGGCCGGCGCGGGCAAACTGATCACCCGGAGCTATGCCCAATTGTACGGATTCCCGCTTTGCGAATTCAAATGGGCGTCCGGGTCGGGACGGATGGAAACGGTCCATCTGGTGCTGGTGAAGCGCCGGCTCTATGTCCTGGCTTGCGACGAGTCCGGACAGCCGGGCGACGACCAGCTGGAAAGGCTCTTCTTCAGCACGATCCATTTCCTCCGCCCCAACGCCAACAAGGGGAGGCCCTGATGCGGACGCCGCCGTTCACGCAACGCCTCAAGAACCGGAGCTGCCTGCTGCTGCTTTGCCTTCTGCAGGCGGCGGGCACGGTGAGGGCCGTCAGCGTGCTGACCCAGCATAACGACAACAACCGCAGCGGGGCCAACCTGCTGGAGACCACGCTCACCACCGCCAATGTCAACGCGGGCCAGTTCGGCAAGCTCTTCTCGGACGCGGTGGACGACCAGATCTACACCCAGCCCCTTTACGTGCCCGGCGTCGCCATCGCGGGCGGCACCCATAACGTGGTCTATGTGGCCACCATGAGCGACAGCGTCTATGCCTTCGACGCCGACAGCCCGGGGGCGCCGCTCTGGCACGTCAATTTCACCAATCCGCCCAGCGTGGTGCCGGTGAACCACACCCAGGTGGGTGGCAACTGCGGCAATTACCAGGACATCAGCGGCAACATCGGCATCCTAGGCACGCCGGTCATCAACGGCAACGTGATCTACCTTGTGGCCCGGACCTTCGAGAACGGCTCCACCTTCGTGCAAAAGCTGCACGCCCTCGACATCCGAAGCGGCGCCGAGATGGCCAACAGCCCGGTGCTCATCCAAGCCACGGCCCCCGGCACCGGCGCCGGAAGCGTGAACGGCACGCTCACTTTCGACCCGCAGATCCAGAACCAGCGGGCCGCCCTGGGGTTCTTCAATAACACGGTCTACATCTTCTATTCCTCGCATTGCGACACGGGCAATTACCACGGCTGGATGTTGGGCTACAACGGCACGACCCTCCAGCAGACGCTGGTCAGCGACACCACCCCGAACGGCGGGGATGGCTCGATCTGGGAGTCCGGCCAGGGCCCGGCCATCGACGCGAATGGCAATTTCTATTTCATGACCGGCAACGGGGTCTTTGACGTCAGCTCGGGAGGCTCCGACCTGGGGGACAGTTTCGTCAAGCTGGGCAGCTCCTTGAACCTCCTGGACTGGTTCACGCCCTTCAACCAAGCCACCCTGGACGGCAGCGACGCGGACCTTGGCTGCGGCGGCCTGCTCCTGATCCCGGGGACCAGCCTGGTGACCGGCGGCGGCAAGGAGGGGCGGCTCTACCTGGTCAACGGGGCCAACATGGGGCATTTCAACGCCTCCACCGACCAGATTCCGCAGGAATTTTTCGTGAGCCAGGGGCACGAGATGCACGGCGGGCCGGTCTATTGGAACGGTCCGAACGGCGGGCTGGTCTACCTGTGGGTGAGCAGCGACAACCTAAAGGCCTTTCCCTTCGCCAACGGGCTCTACAGCTCCACCAGCCCGTCATCCACCGGCGCTTTCACCGCCCCCGGGACACCCGGGGGCATGCTGTCGCTGTCGGCCAACGGCAACGCCGCGGGCACCGGCATCCTATGGGCCTATGAGGCCAACGCCGACGCCAACCAAGCCGTGGTGCCGGGGACCCTGCGCGCCTTCGACGCCACCAATGTGGCCACCGAGCTGTGGGACAGCGGCCAGAACCCGGGCCGGGACGCGGTGGGGAACTTCGCCAAGTTCACCTGCCCAACGGTCGCCAACGGCAAGGTTTACCTGGCCACCTTCTCCAACCAATTGCTGGCCTACGGCCTGCTTCCGACCGTGGTCGCCTCGACCTGGCGGGTGAACGCAGGCGGCCCCGCCTACACCGACAGCCAGGGCCAGGCCTGGGGCGCGGACGGCAACTACAGCGGCGGCGCGTCCAACGGCAACGCCAACGCCATCAGCGGGACCAACGACCCGACGCTGTACCAGACTGAGCATTGGGGCAGCAGCTTCAGCTACGCCTTCAACGTGCCCGCGGGCAGCTACCAGGTGTCCCTGAAGTTCGCGGAGATCTTCGACAACGCCGCCGGGCAGCGCATCTTCAACGTGTCCATCAACGGGGCCCAAGTGCTGACCAATTTCGACATCTTCGCCGAGGTGGGTGCGAACAAGGCCGACGACAAGGTCTTCAACAACATCCAGCCCAGCAATGGGCAGATCGTGGTCCAGTTCGCCAGCGCCGCGGGCAGCCCGGACGTGAACGCCAAGGTTTCGGCCCTGCAGATTGTGGCCCAGGGGGGCACCCCCACGCCCAGCCCCACCCCGACGCCCACGGTGGCGGCGGTCTCCACGTGGCGGGTCAACTCCGGCGGGCCGGCCTACACGGACAGCCAGGGGCACGCCTGGGCCGCGGACGAGAACTTCAGCGGCGGCAACGTGGCCAGCACCACCAGCGCCATCGCCGGCACCACGGACCCGACCCTCTACCAATCCGAGCGCTGGGCCAGCCCTTACAGCTACAGCTTCCCGGTGCCGGCAGGGTCCTACCAGGTGACGCTCAAGTTCGCCGAGTTCGTCTGGTCCGCCGCGGGGCAGAGGGTCTTCAACGTGTCCATCAACGGGACCCAGGTGCTGACCAACTTCGACATCTTCGCCGAGGTGGGCGCCAACAAGGCGGATGACAAGGTCTTCAACAACATCCAGCCCAACGCCAGCGGCCAGATCGTGGTGCAGCTGGGCCCGGCCAGCGTGGACAACGCCAAGCTGGACGCGGTGCAGATCATCCCCATGCCGAACCCGGCCACGGCCACACCCAGCCCGACCCCCACGGCCACGCCGGCGGCGGCCTCCACCTGGCGGGTCAACTCCGGCGGGCCGGCCTACACGGACAGCCAGGGGCACGCCTGGGCCGCAGACGAAAACTTCAGCGGCGGCAACGTGGCCAGCACCACCAACGCCATCGCCGGCACCACGGACCCGACCCTCTACCAATCCGAGCGCTGGGCCAGCCCTTACAGCTACAGCTTCCCGGTGCCGGCGGGGTCCTACCAGGTGACGCTCAAGTTCGCCGAGTTCGTCTGGTCCGCCGCCGGGCAGAGGGTCTTCAACGTGTCCATCAACGGGACCCAGGTGCTGACCAACTTCGACATCTTCGCCGAGGTGGGCGCCAACAAGGCGGATGACAAGGTCTTCAACAACATCCAGCCCAACGCTAGCGGCCAGATCGTGGTGCAGCTGGGCCCGGCCAGCGTGGACAACGCCAAGCTGGACGCGGTGCAGATCATCCCCATGCCGAACCCGGCCACGGCCACACCGACCCCCTCGGCCAGCCCAATGCCGAGCTCCACGCCTACGCCCGCGCAGGCCGCCTCCACTTGGCGGGTGCATTCGGGCGGCGGGGCCTACACGGACAGCCAGGGCCACGCCTGGGCCGCGGACGTTGACTTCAGCGGCGGCAATACGGCCGGGACTGCCAGCGCCATCGCCGGCACCGCGGACCAGCCCTTGTACCAGACCGAACGCTGGGGTAGCCCCTTCAGCTACAGCTTCCCGGTGGCGACGGGCTCCTACCAGATCACCCTCAAGTTTGCGGAGATCTACTGGACCGCGGCGGGCCAGCGCGTCTTCAACGTGTCCATCAACGGAACCCAGGTGCTGACCAATTTCGACATCTTCGCCGAGGTGGGCGCGAACAAGGCCGACGACAAGGTCTTCAACAACATCCAGCCCAACGCCGGCGGCCAGATCGTGGTGCAGTTGGGCCCGGCCAGCGTGGACAACGCCAAGCTGGCGGCCGTGCAGATCGTGCCGCAGCCTGGCTTGGCCACAGCGACGGCCACCCCGGTCAACAGCGCCACGTCCACCCGCACGCCGCCCCCCGTAACCGCCACCAACACGCCCCGGCCGGGCGCGTCCGCCACCAACACCCCGCCCCCGGCGGCGGCCACCGCGACCTATACCAGGACCGCCACCCCCACCAACACCCGGGTCATCACTGCTTCACCGACCAGCACGTTCACGGCCTCCCCGACCGCAACCCCGCTGCCGCCCAACACCATCGGTGGCGGCTGCAACCAGAGCGCCATCACGCTGGATGGGCTGTTCAGCGAGCCGGTTTGGGCCACGGTGGCCTACCAGGGCATCGCGGTGTGCAGCGCCGGCACCTGCCCCGGCAACGGCGGTTCGGGCCAGTTCAAGGCGGCCTGGGACACCCAGAACCTCTACGTGGCCGTGGACGTCAACGACAGCCATCTCAGCGCGTCCGGGACCAATCCCTGGGATTGTTCCACCGTGGAGCTGTTCCTGGACGTGAACGGAGCCAAGGGCGCCGCCTTTGACGTAGATGACTACCAGTGGATCATCCGCTACGACTCCGCGGTGATTAACCAGTACCAAAACGCCCATGCCGTGGCCGTCAGCGCCGCCACCACCCTCAAAGGCGGGGGGGCTGGCTACGACATGGAAATCAAGATCCCTTGGGCCAACCTGGGGGTGGCAGCGCCAAGCTCGGGCTCCATCAGCGGTCTGGATGTGGCGGTGGACTACTCCGGAGGGGCCACCCGGGACCACCAATTGGCGGCCTGGGCCAATGGCAGCGGCTTCTACACCAATCCCTCCACTTGGGGGGCCGTCAGCTACGTGGCCTGCCCAGGCGGCACCCATCCGTTGGTCCGGCCCCAGCCCACGGGCCCCAAATCCAGCGGCAAAGGGGCGGGGCTGACGGCCTATCCCAACCCCTCCAGCGGTGACGTCACGGCCGTCTTCAGCCTGCCCCAGGAGGCGAAGGCGCGCCTGACCCTCTTCAGCCTGGGCGGGGACCGGGTCCGGTTCTGGGACCTGGGCGGCATGGCCGCTGGCAGCCACAGCCAGGCGCTGAACGTGAAGGACCTTCCGGCCGGGATCTATTTCTTGGGCCTGCAGACGGACACGGGCGGCGGGTTGGGGTCTGCGACACTCTTTAAAATGGCGCTGCTTCGATAGGCGGCCGCACCCTAACGGAAGGAAGGGAGGTGATCAGCATGGCGGAAACATGGCAGAAGCCGGAATGGGTTGAGATCAGCGTCAACTCGGAATGCACGGCCTATTCTAATGGGGACCTGATTTGAGGATCAGGCTCCTGGGCACGGCCGCGGGCGGCGGGTTCCCGCAATGGAACTGCCGCTGCGAGATATGCCAGGCCGGGCGGGAGGGGCGGGCCAAGCCCCGCAGCCAGTCCTGCGTGGCCGTCAGCGCCGATGGCAAGCGTTGGTTCCTTTTGAACGCGTCCCCGGACGTGTGCCGGCAGATCGAGGCGTTCCCCGCGCTGCAGGCCCAGGGCCCCGAGCCCCGCGGCAGCGCCATCGAGGGCGTGCTGGTGACCAACGCGGACTTGGACCACAGCCTGGGGCTCTTCCTGCTGCGGGAAGGCCGAAGGCTCTGCGTGCACGCGACCGCCGCGACCAGGGACAGTCTCGGCGTGGGGCTGCGCCTGGGCGACGTGATGGAGGCCTACTGCGGCCTGGATTGGCGCCTGCCCCCCGTGGCCCTGGAGCCGCTGCGCTTGGGCGACCAGCGCCCCAGCGGCCTGGAGTATTGCGCCTTTGAGGTGCCGGGCAAGCTGCCGCGTTACATGGCAGGGGCCCCGCCCCAAGCCGGGGCGGCGGTGGGCTACCGAATCGTGGACCCGGCCACCGGGGGCCGCCTGGTCTTTGTCCCGGACCTGGCCGATTTGGACGACGCTTGCATGGCCCAGTTGCGCCACTGCGACGCATTGCTTATGGACGGCACCTTTTGGGAAGATGGGGAGATGGCGAAGCGCGGGGTGGGCGCCTGGACCGCCGCCCAGATGGCCCACCTGCCTGTGGGAGGGCCTCAGGGGAGCCTGGCCCGGCTGCAGGGCCTGCCCATCCGCCGCAAGGTCTACCTTCACATCAACAACACCAATCCCATGCTGCTGGAACAGTCCGCCGAGCGCCGGGCCGTGGAGGCCGGCGGGGCCGAAGTGGGCTGGGACGGGATGGACATTGAGATCTGACGCGGAGGGCCGGCATGGCTGAGCTTTGGAACCACGAGGATTTTGTCGGCCAATTGCGCGCTGTCGGCATGAGCCGCTACCATGACAAACACCCCTTCCACCGCCACATGAACAGCGGCCAGCTCTCCCCGGACCAGGTGCGGGGCTGGGTGGCCAACCGTTTCCACTACCAGAGCAGCATCCCGCTGAAGGACGCGGCCATCCTGTCCAACTGCCCTGACCGCTCCGTGCGCAGGATCTGGCTCCATCGAATTACGGACCACGACGGGACCGTCGAGGGCGGGGGCGGCATTGAGAACTGGCTGCGCCTGGCCGACGCCTGCGGCATGGACCGCCAGGACCTGGCCGAGGGCAGGCTCCTGCTGCCGGGGGTGCGCTTCGCCGTGGACGCCTACGTCCAATTTTGCCGCACCAAGCCCTGGCCCATCGCCGTGGCCTCGTCGCTGACCGAACTCTTTGCCCCGGACTTGATGCGCGAGCGGATCGCCGCTTTTGAAAAATACTACGCCTGGGTCGACGCCTCGGGCCTGGAGTATTTCAAGAGCCGCCTGACCCAGGCCAAGGCCGATTCGGACCAGGGCCTGGCCCTGACCCTGGCCCACTGCGACACGCCGCAGCTGCAGCGCGAGGCCGTGCAGGCCCTTAATTTTAAATGCGACCTCTTGTGGGCCATGCTGGACGCCATGCTGCTGGCCTACGGCGGCGGCGTGGACGCGCCCGCCGTGCCGGCCGGAGCCTGAGCATGCCCGTTCCCAAACTTTCCTTCAAAGCCCGCCTGCAAACCGATCCCGTGACCGGCAAGCCCGCCCTGTTGTTCCCGGAAGGAGTGCTGCTGCTGAGCCCCAGCGCCGGGGAGATCCTGGGCCTTTGCGACGGGGTGCGCAGCCAGGAGGCACTGGTGGCGATCCTGTCCGAGCGCCACGCGGTGGCCCCGGCGATCCTGGAGGCGGACGTGGCCGAATGCCTGGAAAAATTGCGCGCCAAGGGCCTGGTGGAAATGAGGCCGGCTTGAACCCCAGCGCCCCTCAACCCCAGCTTTCTAGGCCCTTGGGCCTGCTGGCGGAGCTTACCTACCGTTGCCCGCTGCACTGCCCCTATTGCTCCAACCCGACCCGCCTGCCCGCGGGCCGCGGTGAAATGGCGACTGCGGACTGGAAGCGGGTTCTGGGCGAGGCCGCCCAGCTGGGCATCCTGCACGTGATGTTTTCCGGCGGCGAGCCCCTGCAGCGCCCGGACCTGGTTGAATTGGTGGCTGGCGCCAGGGAGGCCGGCCTCTACACCAACCTGATCACCAGCGCGGTGGGGCTCACGCGGCCGCGCCTAGAGGAGCTCAAGCGGGCCGGCCTGGACAGCGTGCAGATCAGCTTCCAGTCCGACCAGGCGCCCTTGGCGGACGGCATTGCCGGGACCGAAGCCCACGCCTTGAAATTGGCCGCGGCCGGATTGGTACGGGAGCTGGGCCTGCCCCTGACCGTGAATGTGGTGCTGCACAAGGGCAACCTGGACCGCCTGGAGGCGCTGATCGCCATGGCCGAGGGATTGGACGCCCAGCGTCTGGAGCTGGCCAACACCCAGTACTATGGCTGGGCCTTCCAAAACAAGGCCGCGCTGATGCCCAGCCTGGCCCAGGTGGAAGGGGCCGAAAGGATCGCCGCGTCCGCGGCCCGGCGCCTGGCCGGCAAGATGGAAGTGCTTTACGTGAAGCCGGACTATTACGGCACCCGGCCCAAGCCCTGCATGAACGGCTGGGGCCGCCGCTACATCACGGTCAACCCCGCGGGCGATGTGCTGCCCTGCCCCACCTCCGGCGAGATCAAGGCCCTGCGTTTTGACAGCGTCAGGGACCGGCCCTTGGAGTGGATCTGGCGGGAGTCCGAAGCCTTCAACCTTTTCCGCGGCACCCAATGGATGCCCGAGCCCTGCCAAAGCTGCGACCAGCGCGAGATCGATTTCGGCGGCTGCCGCTGCCAGGCCGCGCTGCTGACCGGGGACGCCGCCAACACGGATCCGGCCTGCGACCTGTCGCCCTTCCGGGACCGCCTGACCGCGGTGGTGGAACGGGCCCAGGCCCCAACCGCGGCCGATTCCCCGGCTTACCGGTTCCGGGCCAATCCCATGGCTGGCGAGGGATTGGAGCGCTAGGGCGGGCGCCAAAGGAACCGGTTGAAAATCCCTGGTACTTTCTGCGATACTAACGGCCCTTCGGGACCTGGGGAGTTTGCGGATTCTGCTACACAGGTGCTACATAAGCCGTAAAATGGCTGAAAGAACGGCTCGGAAAGGCTGAAAAGCGTTACAAACAAAGCGTGGCGGGATAGCTCAGCTGGTTAGAGCAATGGTATCATAAACCATGGGTCGGGGGTTCAAGTCCCTCTCCCGCTACCAAATCAAGAAAGGCCTCCGTTTCCGGAGGCCTTTCTTTTGTTTCGGGGCTCCCTGGGCCTAGCTCTCCAGGCGCCGCTTCAGGTTTCCGCACTTCCACAGCGTGCTGTCCAAGCGCGACTTCTCGTCCGCCGACGGGCTCAGGGCCATGGCGCGCTCGATCAGGCTGATGGCGGCGTTGATGTGCTGCAGCTTGTCGCCGACGCTGCCGCCCTGGCTGTCCGCGGCCAGGTATTCGTCCACGGCCTTCAGGTAGAGCTTGTTCCGCAGCTTGGCCACGGCGGGCGCGAGGCGGGCCAGGGTCTGCTGGGGCCAGTCCTGGCCCGGGTCCAGGGCCAGGGCGGATTCGCAGGCCGTGGCCTGGGCCTCGACGTCGTCGGCCTGCTCGGCCATGGCGGCCTTGGCCTGAAGGGACTGCACCTTGCGCCCCAGCTCGGCCCGGATGGCCGTGAGGCGGTCGAAGATGGCCCGGTCCTGGTCGTCCACCCGCAGGGCGCTTTCCAGGTTGTCGGCGGCCCGCTTCAGGTCGCCTTTGGCGTAGTAATCCTCGGCCAGCTTGGAGAAGTACTGGGCCGTGGCGCGGATCTCGCGCAGGTGGGCGGACTCCAGCTGGGCCGTGCCGATCTGCTTCTGGGTGTCGGCCAGCAGCTGGGCCGCCTGGGCGTTGCCGGGGTCGGCTTCGGTGGCCTTGGAGAACAGCACCAGGGCCTCGGGCAGGTGCCCCTGCTGCTGCTCCCGGCTGCCGGCGTCCATGTAGGACGTCGAGGCGTCCGGTCCGCGCAGGGTGGCGTCCGAAAACGCGTCCGGCCTGAAGCGCCAGTCCAGCTCGCCCGTAAACTGGTAGCTCTGGCCGTCGCCGTAGGACAAGGCCAGGGTGCCGGCCAGGTTGGTGAACTGGGAGTTGAGGCCCACGCTGGGCTCCACGCCCATCTGGGCCGGATCGCCCCGGGGATCCTTCAGCACCGCGCCGGCCAGGAAGCTGACCCCGCCGTCGCGGAGGGTCCAGCGCAGGCCCGCGCGGCCCTCCCAGCCCACGCTGAACAGGTTTTCCAGGTCCACCGCCGCCCGCAGCTGGTCGCGCCAGAGGCCGCTTTCCACGCCCAGGACGGCTGAGCCCGTGGAGGCCAGCCAGGACCCGGTGACGGGGGCCTGGCGCAGGGCCAGCGAAAGCACCGTGTCGGCGGCGTCGAGGCAGCGCCACGCCGTGCCCAGGCTCAGGTCCCAGGGGCGCGCATAGCTGCCCACCCCGGGCAGGGACACGTACCCATCGCCCAGGCCCGCGCCCAGGCCCAGGTGGGCGCCGAAGCGCCAGCCCAGGCCGAGGTTGCTGTAGTACTCGTTGCCGCTTGCCAGCAGGCCGCCTTCGCTGGCGTAGGAGGCGCCCTGGCTGTCATAGAGGTAGTACTGGCCCAGCTTGTAGTCCCGCACGTAGAGGCTCAGGGCCCCGTCCCCCAGGGGCTGGCTGAAGCCCAGCTCAAAGTCGCTGAACTGGGTGTAGGTGTTGAAGGGCCCCACGCCGGAGAAGGCCAGGAAGGGATAGCCGCTGAAGCCCAGGCTGCCGGGGTTCAGCAGGGCCGAAGCCGGGCCCTCGGTGCTGCCCAAGAAGGCGGCGCCGGACGCCGAGGCCTCTGCAAAGGGCGCCAGTTCGGACGACGGCGCGATGACCTGGCCGGCCGGGTAGACCGTGATGTCGGCCCGCAGCGCGGCGGGGAGCAGGGCGGCCATCAGGAGGAACGCGGCCGGCCTCATCGCCCCACCACCACGGTCCTGGAGCCGATGGGCGCCCCGTCCAGCAGGCCCATGGCCTGGTACAGGCCCGGCGCCAGGGAAGGCGCGTTTTCGCAGAAATGCTCCACCCCGGCGTTGGCGCCGGCCACGTGGTGGATCACCGCGGCCAGCTGGTGCACGCTGTTGTAGAGCCGTATCTCTATCCGCTGGCCCTGGCCGGCCGCCACCGACAGGCACAATTGGCCGCCCCGGACGGGCTGGGGGAAGACCAGGAAGCTTTTCTGCCAGGAGGCCGGGCCGACGTTGGAGGCGAAGTATTGGTCCGGGGACAGGTCGTCCAGCTCGCCGCCGAAGAACAGGGCGTAGTTGCTGATCACGGAGTAGAAGTTGCCGCCAAGGTACAGGTCGTTGGCCGTCGACGAGCCCACCTGGGCCCCGTCCAGCGCCAGCACGTCGTCGCCGGCCCAGACGTAGCCCAGCTGGGCGGCCCGGGCCACCACTCCGCTGTCGGCCATGACCGCGAAGACGTGGTTGGGGGTGAAGGCGCCGCCGAAGTAGAGCACATTGTTCAACAGCTTCAGGCTGAGCACGCTGCCGTTGATGGTGCCGTTCATGTTCTGGGGGTTGAAGGAGGACACGGCCGTGCCGTTGACCAGGTTCAGCAGGGCCAGCCGCGCCCGGGACAGTCCGCCGATCTGGGTGAAGGCGCCGCCCGCGTAAAGGCCCTGGGGTCCCTCGGCCAAGGCGAAGACCGAATTGTTGGGCCCGGGATCAAAGGATAGGAGCGAGCCCGTGAGGGGATCGAGGGCCCCCAGGTTGGACCGGGCCCCGCCGCCCAGGGTGGCGAACGAGCCGCCCACGAAGAGGAAGCCCCCGGAACCCACCAGCAACGCCGACACCGTGCCGTCGCAGCCCGGATTGATTCCGTTGACCGTGCCGGTGCCGGTGAGCGGGGAAGCCGCCAGGCCCGCCCTTGCAGCGCCCCCGGCGTTGGCGAAGGCCCCGCCCAGGAAGATTTCCGGTCCCGGGCCCGCGGCCAGGGCCCGGACCTCGCCGTCGGGATTGGGGGCCCAGGCCAGCGGCGCCCCGGTGACCAGGTCCAGAGCGGCCAGGTTGGAGCGGGCCGCGCCCGAGATGGCGTCGAAGGCACCGCCCACCACCAGCGCGGCGCCGGAGATGGTCAGCGACTTGGCCGAAGCCGTGCCCGCGGCTCGGGTCAGGTCCGAGGCAAAAGCGTCCGGGAGCCCGGTGCTGAGGTTCAGGCAGGCCAGGCCCTGGCGGTCCACCCCCCCGGCCTGCCAGAACAGGCCCTGGACCAGGAGCTGGCCTGTGTTGAAAAGGCAGAGCCCGTCCACAGGCCCGCCCACGCAGGGGTCCCAGGCGTCCATGGCCGCAGTGACGGCATCCACCCGCGCCAGGTTGTGGCGTATCACCCCGTTCACCCGGGCGAAGCTGCCGCCCAGGTACACGAAGGTGCCGTCCCGCAGCAGGGTCTCCACTGTCCCTGCGTCCGTGTCCGCCCGCCAGGTGTCCAGCACGCCGCTGCCGGCCGTGGGCAGGTCAAAGCAGGCGGCGTTGATGCGGGGCTGGCCGCCGGCCGAGGTGAAAGCGCCGCCCAGATAAAGATGGCCGCTGTCCAGGGCCACGGCCCAGCCGTGGTTGGTAGGCAGGATGTGCACTTGGGCGTCGAAACTGGTGGCCCAGCCGGTGCCGCCCGAGGCGTCCAGCTCCACGAAGTAGTTGCGGGGCTGGCCGCCGGCCACGGTGAACACGCCTGCGGCGTAGGCCAGGGAGGCGGTGGCTTGGATCCGCTCCACCGTGCCGTTGGCTCCGGGGTCCCAGGTGGTGAGAGCGGGCAGGGCGCCGGTCAGGTCAAAACAAGCTAGGCGGCTGCGCGGGGCGGCCCCGGCCTGGCTGAAGTTGCCGCCCACGTAAAGCAGGCCGCCAGTCAGGCACGTGCCGCGGACATCGGCGTCCAGGCCCGGGTTCCAGGCCAGCAGGGCCCCATTGGTGGGGCTGAGCGCCGCGAGGTAGGCCTGGGGCTGGCCCCCGATGTTTCCGAAGGCCCCGCCCACATAGAGGCGGCCGTTGAACAGGGCCAGGCCGTTCACGGCTCCGTCTGGGCTGGGCGCGAACAGCGGGTCCACCCGGCCGCTGGCCAGCACGTGGACCAGGCGGCCAGTGATGCCCGGGCTTCCGTCGGGATTGTAAACCTGGTCTGTGTCGCTGGAGACGTACCAGCCCCCGCTGTTGTCGGAGATGGCGCAGCGGCCCCAGCCGCCGGCATGTTCGAAGAACGGAAAGTTGCTTTGGCGCTGGCCCGTGGTGGTCAAAAATAGGGCCGAATTGCCCGTGTGGGGGCCCAGCGTGTTGAAGTCGCCCCCCAGGAAGATGCGCTGGCCGCCGGGGACCAGGGCTAGGGCCCGCACGGTGCCGTTCGGTTCCCAAGTCAGTGGAAGGTTGCCTGCGGCGCCGGCCAGGCGCGGCATCAGCAGCAGGCAGACGATGGGAATGCCGTAGGACCGCATGCTTCGCTTTCTAGGGCCGGTGGCCCTGGGTCAAGCCGTACAAACGTCCAAATGGATGGGGCATCATAGGACAAGCGCGGCGCCTAAGATAGGCCTTCCCGAAAGGGCAGGCCTTTGCTTTGGGATGCGCTATCATGGGCCCATGGATCCGATCCTCGCCGTCCGCCAATTCCTCAGCCGGCCCGCCCTGGCCCGCGGCCGCAAACGCCTGATCGTGGCCTGCTCCGGCGGGGCCGACAGCGTGGCGCTGCTGCACGCCGCGGCCTCGGCCGGCAAGGCCCTGGGCTGGCAGGTGGCGGTGCTGCACTGCCAGCATGGGCTGCGGGGCCGGGCCTCCCAGGCGGACGCCGACTCGGTGGCCCAACATTGCGCGGACCTGGATCTTCCGCTGCGGATTTTTGAGGCCCGGCTGGGGCGGGGCGCGGGCGTGGAGGAGCGGGCCCGCGAATGGAGGAGGCAATGCTACGCCAAGGCCGCGGCCGAGACCGGTT
>Ga0210401_10004378_pt1 | contig 14768 bp, 11 predicted proteins | sample IncBWH32MmetaG_FD_150866 | JGI IMG/M metagenome (GOLD analysis project Ga0210401, IMG submission 150866) | Forest soil microbial communities from Barre Woods Harvard Forest LTER site, Petersham, Massachusetts, United States - Inc-BW-H-32-M | ecosystem: Environmental > Terrestrial > Soil >... | reverse complement strand
ATTGGCGCGGTTACGCTTGACGCTTATGGAAATAATCTTGCACACTGGATCTTGCAGGTATCCTTCCGTGAGCCCGGCATCAGGAATGAGTCCGGATATTAAAAATCACGATTCAGTCTCGATTAAACCATGTCAAAAAAAGACGAGAAAGCCAGATTAGTGGAAAAAGTTATGCCGGTTGTTTTGGCAGTCGATGACGATCCGGCTGTTCTACGCATTATCGAATCCCAATTGTCGCGGCACGATTTTGAGGTGAAAACTGCATCGAACGGCGGAGAAGCCCTGGAAATCCTCAAAAGTCTGACACCTGCGGTGTTAATCCTGGATGTCATGATGGATGGAATTTCCGGCTATGACCTCTGCCACGTGGTCAAGCGCGATAAACGACTTCAGAACGTACCTGTTATTTTTTTAACTTCTCGAGGAACTCCGCAGGATTTCAAAACGGGGCACGATCTTGGTGCGGTCATTTACATGGTGAAACCACTTAAAGTGGAAAAACTGGTCAATATCGTCAATATGCTCATGCCAACCTCGGCGTAACCCTGAAGTTCATAATAATTTCCACCAATACTCCCAGGTAAACGAAAGGCGAAATGGATCGCCCCTCATCAAGGCTGAACGAATTCCTTCTCAAACTCCCCTAAAGCAAGTCTAAGTTTTGCCAGTTCCTCTTCCAGAGTCAGTAAAATATCTTTCGATCCGGTCAGTGACCTGCCTCTCGCCATTTCTTCCAGTTGGGAAGCTGCTTCCATCACCTTCGATGCGAGTAAGTTTGCCGCCGTACCTTTTAGTGCGTGGGCGGCACGCTCAAGAAGTTTCGTGTCTCCGTTTAACATTCCATCCTGAATGTTTAGCATGTGTTTTGAGAACTGCGTTTGGGAAATCTCGATAATTTCCAGCAGTAAATCGAAATCTCCATCCAGCGACTCCAATACTTTTGCCGTATCGAAGACTAGATCTGTGGGCTGTGCGCCCTCGGAGCCATTTTTATTGGCAAGCGACGAATTCATTATCAGGTCCATGGTTTCAAAAAGCGCATGCCTTTCAATCGGTTTGGCCAGATAGGCGTCCATTCCCACTTCCAGGCAGCGGTCTTTGTCCTCTTTCATTGCGGAAGCGGTGGTCGCGATAATCGGGATATGCCTGTCCGTGCCCTTTTCCTTTTCGCGAATGGCCGCGGTTACTTCAATTCCGCTCATTTCCGGCATCTGAATATCCATCAGGATCAAGTCAAATTGCTGGTTTTCCAGCATCGCCAGCGCCTCGCGCCCGCTATTCGCGACGGCCATGGTGTCGCCTCGCTTGCCGACTAATCGTTGGGCCAACATCTGGTTGATGGGATTGTCCTCGACCAGGAGTATGTGCAATTTCCGCCTCCGATCACGACCCATGTATTGAACAGCCGATTTGGAATGGGAATAGGCCCGACGCTTGTTCGCCCTTCCAGTCTTTTCTTTTTGCAGGCTGAATCTGGCCGTGAAGTGAAAGACACTGCCCTCGCTTGGGTCGCTCTCGACCCAGATTTTTCCACCCATCATGTTCACCAGTCGTGAGCAAATGGAGAGGCCCAGCCCTGTTCCTCCATATTTTCGTGTCGTCGAATTATCCGCCTGAGCAAAAGCTTCGAAAATAAGTTGCTGTTTGTCTTCCGGAATCCCAATCCCCGAGTCTTCCACGGAGAAGTGCAGGAAAACGTCTCGTTCGGTCAAAGAATCTTTCTCAATTCGGACGGCAATTTCACCCTGTTTCGTAAATTTGATGGCATTGTCCACCAGATTCGAAATAACCTGGCGCAAGCGTCCCGCATCGCCAAGCAATGAATCCGGGACTTCCGGTGCGATATGGCTTGAAAGCTCCAGGCCACTCTGTTTTGCCCGCACGCCAAAAATTTTCACCATCTCGTTAATGCTGTCGCGTAACTGAAAAGACGTGATTTCAAGATCCAGTTTTCCTGCTTCAATTTTGGAGAAATCCAGAATGTCGTTGATCAAAGTGAGCAGGGATTTGCCGGACTCGCGTACCATCGTCATGTATTCCCGCTGCTCGGTGGTCAAGTTTGTGTCCAGGGCCAGATCCGTCATGCCAAGAACGGCATTCATCGGCGTGCGTATTTCATGGCTGATATGAGCCAGAAATGCGCTTTTGGCCACGTTGGCGGCTTCGGCGGCTTCCTTGGCCTTCTGCAGTTCTAATTCAGAATTCTTACGGACTGTGATGTCCACCAGAGTTCCCTGATGTCGGATCATATGCCCGTTGGGGTCGCCCACAGTGTTGGAGTTGTCTATGCAAATCACCGGTATTCCGTCTTTCCGGCGCAAAGTGATCTCACGAGTGATGGAATTGGAGAAAGGAGTGCGTTGACGCACCGGAAAAAGTTCCGATGGCATTTCAAAATAAAGATTTCCGATGGTCGTTCCGATCAACTCTTCCCTGTGGGAGTATCCCAGCATTCGGACCAACGCAGGATTCACGTCCAGTAGCTTTCCCTCGGAATCGCAGAAGTAGACCCCTTCCTGCAGCGTTTCGAACAACTCCGTAAACCGCGTTTCGCTCTCGCGTTGTGAGGTGATATCCCGCGCCAGACCACTGGCACCAACGACCTGCCCGTCTTTTACAATCGCTTGCAAAATGCAATCGAAATAGCGGACGCCACCAGTATTCTTAAGGCGCATCCGGACGGTGCCATTCCAGTGCCTTCTTTCCTTGAACCGGGCAATCGAACTTTGCAAGTTCTCCATTCGTGGCTCATCGAAAAATTCATCCAATCGGTGCCCCACGACTTCCGAGTACGGCAGATCCAAAGCTTCTGCAACGCGCTGGTTTACGGCCCGAAGATGTCCATCGAGCGAGGTTGTAAAAATTAAATGATCGAGACTGTCGATCAGGTCCCGGTAGCCCTGCCTGGAAGCGGAAATTACCCCTGTGAGCTTTTCGAGTTCATCTGATTCCAGAGGTACATCCTGAACCTTCTCTAAACCACGCGCGAAGTTCCGCAATTCGTTAATTTTGTGCTTTCTTGTCCATACGTAAATGCCAAAGAGGAAAATAAGGACGCCTACTCCGATCGGCAGCGCGTCAAGACGCCACGAAGTCGCTTCCAGTGCCTGTTTGGATAGGATGCCTACACCCACGGACAGAACTACCAGCATGAAAATTGCCAGGCGCCAAATTTCATTTTCCTTCCGTTCGAGGCGTTCAAGATCCCTCGGATGCTGGTTATTTCCATTCTTGTTTGATCGCATCACTTGATCCCTCATTAGGTCATAAAAATGGAAGAAAATCGATGAAAGTCCAACATCCATGGTAGGTTTATGTGCCGGAGTGGGGCAATGGTTTTCGGACTGCGAGTTTCTAAAATAGAGTCCCTAAATTAAAACTTCTCTGTTAACCGGCATTCCACTTTGCAATTTACGTTTAAAATATTCGTCTTTAGGGATTCTATAATCAGCGGATTCTACAGGTACTTACCAGGCAACTCCAAGTAAGCGATGCCTTGCCTTGCTTATCCCGTTGGGTAACAATTTGGTATTGGCGGTTCATGTGGGCTGGGCCTAAATTTGAGCCTTGGCCTAATCTTTAAGTTGTCAACGAGGTCCAGCGTATGTCCCCCAACAAGCCTGCGGAGTTAGACCAAAACACCCTGGAGAGTCCCGCCGAGCGTCGTCGCAATTTGCGATTTCCATTCACTGCTACAGTCGAAGTGATTGAAGGCAAATCAGGCACAAAGGTCGTCGGAAGAACCAGTGATTTGAGCTTGGGTGGCTGCTATATCGATACCCTCAACACTTTGCCTATTGGGACAGCAGCCACGGTCCGTATCCAAAGAGGAAACGTGACTTTCGAAGCTCATGCCAAGGTAATTTTTTCCGCGAACGGGATGGGGATGGGTTTGGCATTCGTGTCCGCACAACCTAAGCAGGTCAGGATTTTTCAAAAGTGGTTGCTGGAAATCAGCGGCCAATCGCTTCCAGCGGAAGATTCAAAAAAAACGCCCGAATTGACCTCAACCGATGGAAGTCAAACGATAAAGAATGTGGTTCTTAGCGACCTGATAATGACCCTCATGCAGAAAAATGTTCTAACCGAACCCGAAGGAAAAGATTTGTTACGAAAGCTTTTCCGTTAGCAAGAGTCGATCTGGAATTCACTCCGTCAAAAAATACAACTGATGATTGCAGCGCGTTCATGTGACACTTAGCCTTCGGCAACTACATGATGTCACGACCCGCTTTTAAACTGATCGTGCGCCGTGCCGCACACTGGCGTTGTCCCAATTGCGGCCGCGGCCGGTTATTTCGCGGGGTGTTTCGCATGCTGCCGCGTTGTCCGGAATGCGGGCTTTCCTATTTCCCCGAGCAGGGATACTACCTCGGCGCAATGATCATCAACTACGCGGCTACGACCGCCGTGGTCGTAACAATTTTTCTTTTTTCATTGCTGTTTCGCGATTTCACGACACTCTCCACCAACTCCAAAATTACAATCTGGATCGGATTCGCCATCTGCCTGTCGTTATCATTCGTGAGGCACGCATATAGCTTTTGGCTTGGGATCGATTTTTGGATTAAGCCGAGGCGCCCCGACACACTTTCGCCGGAAAAACCGTAGCTGTTCATCGATGATCAATGCCCCCTCGCCAGCATCATGGCGATTCCTGCAGCCGCCCCGCCAAACACCAGCCACGCCGAGTTGATTCGGAACCGCAGAAGCAGCACGAGATTCGCAAACGCCATTGCCGCGGTTAGCCAGTCCACGATCGTCGAGCGCGCAAGCTGATAGCTGACAGCCGCCATCAGCGCCAGCGACGCTACGTTCACTCCATCCAGAAACGCCCCGGCAGTTGCTGACTTGCGGATCAGCGGAATCAAAGGCCCGCTGATCGCGACAAGAATGAACGCCGGGAGGAAAATTCCAACCGTGGCGGCCAGAGCGCCCACTGGTCCTCGCAACAAATATCCGAGGAAAGTAGCTGTTGTGAACACCGGGCCGGGCGTGACCTGTCCAATGGCCACAGCATCCAGCAATTGCGCGTCCGTCACCCAACCGCGATGCACCACAAGATCCGCGCGCAAAAACGCCAATAAAACATAGCCGCTCCCAAACACGATCGATCCGATTCTGACGAAGACCAGGAACAGCGCCCAGATGCCAGGAACCACAGCGAGGGCAACGCCAGCACTTGCCCAAGGAAAAATTCGAGCCAGTGCTACGCGCGTTCCACGCGCGAGCGAAATAAAGAAAGCCGCGCCCGCCGTTTTTTGAGTTCCCTCGCGCTTGCCAAATAGAGCATGAAGGCACGCCACAACCGCTCCCGTTCCAAACAGCAAGAGCACAACATTTACCTTTGCCAGGCTAAGTAAAAGGCACGCCGCTCCGGCAACTGCTAACGTCCAATTTTTAACCGCTGTGCGGCCAAGCCCCCAGAGCGCTTGCAGAATTACAGCAATCACAACTGGTTTCACGCCGTAAAGCAGCGCACCAACCGCAGGCAATTGACCGAAGCGTACGTACGCCCACGCAATGATTCCAACCAGAATTGCTGCCGGAAAAATGAAACATACGCCGCCCAGAAACAATCCAGCCCATCCGGCACGCAAATAGCCGATATGAATTGCCAATTCGCTCGAGCTGGGGCCGGGAATCAGGCTACTTGCGCCGAGCAAATCCAGAAATTTTTCACGCGAGAGCCACTTTCGCCGACGGACGAGTTCATCCTCCATGATGGCGATGTGCGCGGCAGGCCCCCCGAACGCGGTAACGCCGAGACGAAGAAAAAAAAGTGCTAACTCTTTCAGCGATCCATGATTTGTATTTGGGGTGTCCGGCGAATTCGGCCGTAGCTGCTCGAGTTCGGCCATTTATTGATTTTTCCTGGAGGGCAAAGGCATATCGAGCAAGGGAACGCTACTCACTGCAATAATAAAAATTAGATAGATGGAAGCCTGTCGTACCTGCTTTCAGAAAAATCAAAATTAATGAGAACCGGCATCCGCCATATATGGATTCAGGTTTACGGGACGCCAATCGCCTCGAATAATAGCGGCGCGAATTTGCGCGGGAGTTTTCCCCTTCTGCGTCAGCTGGTAGGCCAGAACGGCTTCCTTTTGGCAGACGTCGCATTCCGCCCCATGCGTCCCTACAAAGCAATCGAGCAAACTCTTATGCCCCATATGCCTGTCGCAATAGCAATAGCAGGGCTGCTGGTACAAAACAGGGCGAATTTTCGCGGCGAGCGCATACACATTGCGGTTCAGTGCGTCAGGAAATTGTTTTGGATCAAGCGTTGCCGGAATCGGCGGTTTCAACGCATAAGCGTGATAAGAGGGAATCCCGAGGTCGGTCGGCCCGGACATGTTCATCTGATCCTGCGAATTCGCGCTGGCTCCGAATGCCGGATAAAGCTGTGCCAGTCCGGTCCCTGCCAGCGAAATGAACAGCGCGATTGTGATTGCCATGCCTTTACCGCTCATCAGGAAAACCTCCGCGATAGATAAAAACGGTAACGCATCCAGGACGCAGGTGCAACTTTTGAATATTTCGTTCAGGTAAGTTTTAGGGCACGCCAGCTAATTGCATTACGGGAAAGGGAAGAGAAATAAGCACGGCTTAAGGAGTGCCTGCATCAGATTCCCGCTCATTCGGCAATTCCGGGGTAGATGCGTGATTTGACAAAGCGTTTGGGCTCCCAGGCTGCGAAATTGGATGGGATCCGGCAGCAGATGCCGCCGCGAAAGCACCCGCGGAAGGATTTGAGGGATCCGCGTTTCCATCGGTGGATGCATTCAAAATTTCCAAACGCTTTGACAGAACGGTTGTCAGCAGATCAATCAATTTTCGTGCGCCCTGACCATCAGGATCGAGGTCGGGGTTGTAGCCTGCTATTTCAAAAGCGGCTAGATTTGGCTGGGCGGCGAACACGCAGAGCGCGTCGCGCACTTCGCTTAGGCTCAGGCCGCCTGCCCCAGGAAAATTGGTCCATGAAAATTCTTCGCTGTTAATCAGGTCGACGTCGAAGTGCAGAACGAATTCATGTTTGGCGGCGTGAACGCGTTCGAGGGCAAGGCGCGCGGCTGCGGCCGCACCCACCGCTGTAACCTCAAGGTAAGGATGCCTGCGCAAGGGTGAGGCCAGCAGATATTGCTCTTCGGGCGGATCCAGGCGCTCGAAACCGAATAGTGCGATATCAGGCTCGCGAACGAGTGGCGGCTCGCCCCAGAAGCGAACCAGTTCTGGCGCGCCTCGGCCAATCACTTGCGAGATCACCATGCCATCCACGCATCCCGAAGGAGATGTGGCTGGCACGTTCAGATCTGCGTCGCGGTCCATATAAATCAGGCTGACGTTTCGAAAATAGCGCCGCGTTCCGGCGATTGTCGCCAGAACCGAAATGCAATCGCCCGTGAGAATAACGGGAAGCGCGCCGGACTTTACGGCAGTTTCGATGCGCGGGCGCAGGTCATTCAGAAGTTTTAAAATCGTGGAAACATTTTTAGCGCGTGGATGCTCTTCGTCCGGCTGCGAAATATAAGTGGAAGTATTGCCGTGGTCGAGAACTGTAAACCCTGCGGTCTTCAGCCGGTCAGAAATGCCTGCCGCGCGTAAGGTTTCAGGTGCGCGCTCAAGGCCGGAGCGAAGCGCCGCCGCGCTTGTCGCTGCTCCCAGCAGAACTATATTCTTCGGCTGACGGGTAATTTTGACCGCCAAAGTAGCTCCCCCTGACGCTAGAGTTGCCCCCTCTTGAAGATGGCAGCCGGTACGACTACTTTGCTATAAGGTGATCGCCCTATTTCGCAGCAGGGACGATGTTTGTCAGTTCGGACGGCAAAGTAAATCGCACATCTTCCCGGATCAAGTCGAGATCGCGTTGATTGGTGTAGCCCAAGCCAGCAAGCCGTTCGCTGACTTGCTCGACCAGAATTTCAGGCGCCGATGCGCCCGCTGTCAGGCCTACGCTGCGGATTCCTTCCAGCCATTTCGGATCAATATCACTTGCGGAGTCAATTAATTCCGCTGCTACTCCCGAACGCTTGGCGACTTCCACGAGCCGGTTCGAGTTCGAACTGTTAGGCGAGCCGACCACCAGAATGAGTTCGACTTCATTGGCCAGCTGTTCAACAGCTTCCTGGCGGTTCTGCGTTGCGTAGCATATGTCATCCGAAGCGGGTCCCTCGATCTTGGGAAACCTTTCACGCAGGCGGGCGACAATTTCTTGCGTGTCATACAGGCTAAGCGTGGTCTGCGTCAGGAACGAAAGGCGATCCGCGTCCGATACCTCGAGCGCATCCACGGCCTCAACGCTATCCACCACCACGGTTTGTTTGGGAGCTTCACCGGAAGTTCCCACAATTTCCTGGTGATCGCGATGGCCGATCAAAATGATGGTGCGATTTTCGCGCGCGAATTTCAGCGCTTCAAGATGGACCTTGGTCACGAGCGGGCAGGTGGCGTCAATCACGCGCAATTCACGGATCCGGGCTTCTTCGCGCGTGGTGGGAGGAACTCCGTGCGCGCTGAACACCAGCACTGCACCGAGCGGAACTTCTTCCACGGTTTCGACAAAAATTGCGCCGTTTTTTCGCAGTTGTTCCACAACGTAGCGGTTGTGCACGATTTCGTGATGGACGTATACCGGCGGCCCATACGCTTGCAAGGCCAGCTCCACGATATCCACAGCGCGCACAACGCCGGCGCAAAAACCTCTCGGACGCACACGAATTAAACTCTTGCCTTCGGTCGATGTTTGAGTCTGGTTGCTCATCAATATCCTCATCCTCAAAAATGCATTCCTAGATTATCATGCTCAGCCAAACTTATGCGACATTTTGCTACTGACGATATTTCGTCGCCTAAGGCTATGTCATAGCCCAGTATCGCTTTCCATTTCAGGCTTCGAAGCCCAATGGTTCTTGCGATTATTTGGCAGTTTGGAACCGTGCCGCCTTGCCCCTCGTCAGATGCGTTGGTAGACTCCCTCTGTCGCCATAAAATTTTTGGCGTTCTATTTGGTTCCCCTGATCTATTTTGAGGAGTCGAGATGCGCAAATTGTTGGCGCCATTTTTCATCATTGCCATAATGCTTCCGCAAACAAATGCCGGGGCTCAAACCGGCAAGGCCTTAACTGCTTATTTTATTGACGTTGAGGGTGGGCAGTCGACGCTGCTGGTTTCTCCGTCCGGGCAATCCCTGCTGATCGATGCCGGGTGGCCGGGCACTCGCGACGCGGATCGAATCATGGCCGTCGTGAAGCAAGCGGGGATCACGCAGATCGACTACATGATTTTGACGCATTATCACGTCGACCATGCCGGCGGAGTCCCCGAACTCGCCTCCAGGATTCACATCCTTAATTTCGTGGACCACGGACCTACGCACGACCCACTGGTGAACGTCCCGCAATATTACGCTGCCTACCTCAAAGTGCGCGAAAAGGGAAATCACATCCTTGCTAAACCCGGCGACAAAATTCCGATCACTGGGATTGATGTCCAAGTCGTTTCCGCTGCGTCTAATACAATTGTGGAGCCTTTGCCTGGCGCTGGAGCTCCCAACCCGCTATGCGCTGATTTTCAGCCGAAGGATGAAACTAAGGATCCAATGGTTGGCGGGGAGAATAAGCAATCGGTTGGATCGGTAATTTCGCTGGGAAAGTTTCGCATGTCCGACTTCGGGGATTTAACCTGGAACAAGGAACACGATCTGGCCTGCCCGAATAACCTGATAGGCACTGTCGACGTGTACGTCGTATCCCATCACGGCAAGGAAACATCGAGTCTGCCAATTATGATCCACGCCATGCGCCCGCGAGTCGCTGTGATGAACAATGGGGCGAACAAGGGAGCGGAGATTCCGACGTTCGTAACGCTGAAAAGCTCGCCGGGATTGGAAGACCTCTGGCAGTTGCATTACGGAGTCGAGGCTGCCTCCCGCAATTCGCCTGAAAATTTTCTGGCGAACCTCGGGACGGCCGGAACAAAGGATTCGGGCGTGCCGGATGAATCGCCGGCAAACTATATAAAACTGTCCGCGCGGGCCGATGGCAGTTTTACAATGACGAATTCACGGAACGGATTCAGCAAAGAGTATGCGGCCCGCAAATAACTTAAGACGAGATACTTCATGTGGAGCGGGCTTCAGCCTGCGGAATTTAGGCCTCGCAAGGACTAAACCCCGCAGGCTGAAGCCCGCGCCACATGTCTCGGGTTTTGAATGGAATGTTACAGAGGTATTTACAATCAAGGTTTAGGATTGCATCGTCAAAGATTAGAGATTGAGTGTAGGTGCTTGACTACACTATAATGCCCAGCTTCGCTATGTGTGCGGCTGTTTCCAGCAGTCCTGACTTCCGGATTGCGGAAAAGCTGCGCGGGAGGTTTTTCGGACGTGTGGGATGCTCTTCGTGAAAAAAAGATAGGTGTACGCATCATGCTCGGAGTCGTAGTCGGGATTCTGGGGATCGGCATGTTGCTGTACCTTGTGCCCCAGGGCACGAATGATATCAACGCTGCGGATACCGTTGCCACGGTAGGCGATCAGGCGATTTCCGTTATTGACGTGCAGAACCAGTTGGCCAAGAGCACGCGCGGTAGCCAGATACCCCCTGCACTCGTGGGAATTTACAATCAACAGGCGCTCGACCAACTGGTCGATGAAAAGATGTTGGCGCTCGAGGCCAACCGCATGGGACTGCGCGTTTCGGATGAAGAGCATGCTGACTTCATCAAGAAGCTCGTGCCTACAGCCTTCACTGGCGACACCTTCATCGGCATGGACCGCTATAGCGCGGAAGTTCAGGCGCGCTTCCAGATGAGTGTTCCGGAATTTGAAACGGAAGTGAAAAACGCGCTACTGCAGCAGAAATTCCAACAACTTGTGACCGACGGGGTAACAGCCAGCGATGACGAAGTGCGCGCTGAATTCCGGCGCGAAAATGAAAAGATCAAGCTCGACTACGTGACCATCAAGCCTTCGGACCTGCAATCCAAGGTGGAAGTTTCAGATGCAGACATTGCCGCTTATTTTGAAAAGAATAAAGCCAAATACGTCGTTCCGGAACGCAGAACGCTGGATTATGCGATTCTGAGCTTGGCGCAGCTTAAACAGCGCTCGCCAGTGACCGAGGACGACGAAAAAGTGTATTACCAGAGCCACATCGATCAATACAAATTGGAAGATCGTGCCCACATTGCCCATATTCTGTTTAAAACAGTTGGAATGACGGATGCCGAAGCCGCCGAAGTTAAGAAAAAAGCGGAAGACGTGTTGAACAAGGCAAAGCACGGCGGAAATTTTGCGGACCTCGCTAAGCAATACTCCGAGGATACTTCCAAGGACAAGGGCGGCGACTTGGGCTGGATCGTTCGCGGACAAACAGTTCCAGAATTTGAAGCAGCTGCCTTCAGCCTCCCCAAGGGATCGATCTCAGACCTCGTGAAGACGCAGTACGGCTTCCACATTATTCAGGTGATTGACCGCGAGCAAGCGCGCACGCAGACGCTTGATGAAGTCAAGGCAAGCATTATCAATCAATTGCAGGAACAAAAGGCGGAGCAATTGGGCGAAACTATTTCCACCCAGATCGCCGATGAAATCCGCCGCACCGGCAAGACTCCGATCGAAGATCTTGCCAAGAAATTCAACATGACGACGGGAGAGGCGAAGTCAGTGGAAGCCACTCAGCCGCTTCCGGAACTCGGTAATGCCCCGGGCTTGATGGACACGGTATTCCGTCAGCGCGTGGGAGATGTTGGCGCTCCGATTCACACGGATGCAGGCTACGTCGTGGTTTCTGTGAAAGACATCCAACCCATGCACCCTGCGACACTCGCGGAAGTTCACGACCGCGCCGCGAGTGACCTCCGCATGGAAAAAGCTGTGGAGCTGGCGAAGACACGCGCCGATGATCTGGCGAAACGCGCTAAGGCTGGTGAAAATTTCACGGGCGCAGCCAAAGGCCTTGGTCTTGATGTAAAGACCTCCGATGCGATTTCCCGGACTGGCTCAATTCCCGACATTGGCAGCGCCAAGCAGTTCGCTGCAGCGTTTACGTTACCTGTGGGTCAAACAGGCGACCCGATAGCTGTAGGACCAAACTGGACGGTTTACCACGTTGCGCAGCACGATCCCGTAAACCAGGACGACTTCGAAAAGCAAAAATCGAAAATCGAAGCGCAAGTGTTGCAGGAAAAGAAGCAAACCGCGTACGAATTGTTCCGTGACGCGCTGAAAACGCGGCTTCAGCAAGAGGGACAATTACATTACAATCCAGAGAGTTTGAAACGCTTGACGAATCCCGCATAGTGCGTAAGTGTTTGAAATTAAGGAGATTAGTTTTTTGTAAGAGGGACTTGCCTAAGTCTCTCTCCTGCGTTAGCATTATGTTGCTTTTAATCAACGGCCTTCGCCAGGGGCCGTGACCCGAAGCCTCCCAGCGCTTGTTGTCTTTTGGAATTTCCCCGATTTCTTGTAATAAAAAATTAACAAGGCATTCAACGAAGCGCCATATTTTTGCGGCATAGTAAAGTGGGGCTAGTCTCGGCTAAGCCAGTTGCTATTCAGTTCGTGAGGTGCCAAATGCAGGGGAAAAATAATCATCGCAATGAATATCAATGCTCAATTGAATTAAATCAGAACGGAAAATACTGCGTGCGAGTCCGGGCCTCTTTTGCCCGCAAGACTTGGGTTTTACCCGTTTATTTTCTCGCATCTACGTTTGACCGTGCCATGCGCAAGCTTGAGGAATCGTTGCAATTTCTCCAGAAGAAAGAAGAGAATTTGTGGTTCTGGGGCGTGGATTCGTCCGACGATCCAAAATTTTCCGAAGAGCTTGTCCGTGAAGCCGGCCTTAAGCTGGATCGCCGCGCCGAATTCCCGGGCAGGAGTTCCAATCTGACCCTTTCTCCGGAAAAGCCGATCCCCGCAGTTCTATTGGCGCCTGTGCGGCGAGGGTTGGCACATTCGATCGATACGAGCCGGGTAGGACTGGCAGGGAATTGAAGTTTATTTTTCTCTCAGAATGACTTCACCATTGCCCACAGGCTGATCGTTTAGCCAGAGGCGATACTTGAAGGAGCCGGGATTGGTGCCGGGGCGCGGCGGGCCACTTTGGAGCTGGCGTCCCGGAGGCGCTTGGAAAATATTCGATTGAAATGGGCAGCGGTTCGGATCGAATTGAATCTTCAGATTTCCGGTGTCAGACAACCACACGACTTGCTCTTCAGGACCTATCACCACGATTTCAGGGATCACGCCAACCAGAACCAGTTTTTCCGCCATCGATGCTCCATCCTCCAGTGCCACGCGAAGATAACATAGCAGGCGGCAAGCGCTCAAAGAATATGATTTCTGAAATGCAATCTGGCTGTGCCATCGAGGCAACAACCAAAAAGCATTCGATGAGTGGATGATTCTTCAGACACAGCCATTTTGGCGGTTGCACGAGCGCTGGGAATCGCGCAAACTATATAGCGGTCAGTAGTTTGTTTCAAAGAATCTTGCCGAACTCGACCAGGAAAGTACCCGGTAATTTTGAGTCGTCTTGAATGGCTTTTAACATTCTGCGCATCAAATTAGTGTGCAATCTTCTTATTATTATCGGTAATGTTTGTACGTTGCCGTGTGAAAGCTGAGGTTTGATTCCATGTTGAATCCGATGGATGAAGTTCGACCCCCGACAAGGCTGATGCTTACGCCTGGTCCTTCGTGTATCAGTCCGCGCGTGTACCGCGCCTTGGCTACGCCCCTGGTCGGACATGTGGACCCATGGTTCACTGAATTTATGGGTGGCGTACAGGAACTGCTGCGCCGTGTGTTTCAAACGCAAAATAACATTACGTTCCCTATTTCCGCTTCTGGAACAGGCGGCATAGAAACCGCTATGGTCAACGTGTTGGAACCGGGTGACGAAGCCATCGTCTGCGTGAACGGAACTTTTTCCGCGCGTATGGCGGAAATTGCAGAACGCACCGGTGCAAAGATTCACCGCGTCCTGGCACCATTGGGCCGCACGGTGGATCCGGACGATGTCCGACGTGCAGGACAAGGCCGCAAAATCAAGTTTGTGGGACTTGCCCATGGCGAAACATCGACCGGTGTGGTTTCAAACCTCGACGTATTTCGCAAAGTTGCCGATGAACTTGGGGCGCTTCTCGTTGTGGACAGCGTCGCTTCGCTTGCCGGCGTCCCGTTGGACGTGGATCGCCAGCGCGTCGATATCTGCTTTAGCGGCACGCAGAAAGCGATCAGCGCGCCTCCTGGCATGTCTCCAATCACCGTGAATTCGCGCGTAGAGGAAATGCTGCGCGCCCGGAAGTCGAAGGTGCAGAGCTGGTATTTTGACCTGACCAGCGTCATGAATTATTGGGGCAAGGAACGCACCTACCATCACACGCCGCCGATACCGCTGATTTATGCATTGCACGAGGCGCTACGGATTGTGCTGGAAGAAGGCTTGGAAGCAAGCTGGGAACGGCACCGGCAAAATCAGGCGGCGCTGATCGCGGGTTTGGAAGCGATGGGCATTCGCATGTTTGTCGAAAATCCGGAAGACCGCTTGTCTACTGTTACTTCCGTTTGGATTCCCGCGGGCATCGATGGAGTGAAAGCGCGCGGGCGTCTGTTGAATGAATTTAATATCGAAATCGCGGGAGGCCTTGGCGAAATCAAGTCCACCACGTGGCGCATTGGTTTGATGGGATACTCCAGCCAGCGCGCGAACGTGCTCCTGTTCCTCGATTGTCTGGAAAGAGTTTTGCTCGATCAGGGCATG
>Ga0210401_10004376_pt1 | contig 14772 bp, 12 predicted proteins | sample IncBWH32MmetaG_FD_150866 | JGI IMG/M metagenome (GOLD analysis project Ga0210401, IMG submission 150866) | Forest soil microbial communities from Barre Woods Harvard Forest LTER site, Petersham, Massachusetts, United States - Inc-BW-H-32-M | ecosystem: Environmental > Terrestrial > Soil >... | reverse complement strand
CGTGCTGGTGGTGGACGATGAAGCGGTTCTGGTGCAGTTGACCGAGGAGGTGTTGGCGTCGATCGGCTACGAGCCGGTTGGGTGCGTGGGCGCGCAGCAGGCGTTGGAGGTCTTTCGTGCGACACCCGCGCGCTTCGATGCGGTGCTGACCGACGTGCTGATGTCCGACATGACCGGACCGGAGCTGGCGTTGGAGCTGCGCAAGTTGAGCCCTGCGCTTCCGGTCGTTCTGATGAGCGGCTTTTGCGGAGCGGATTTGAAGCAGCACGCAGCGACGGTGGATGCCCGCGAGATTCTGCTCAAGCCGCTCAAGGCCTCTCAACTGGCTCAATGTTTCGCGAAGGTTTTCTCGGCTGGCGTCGAGCTGGACCGCGTCGACACCGTGCACGCTTGAGCGTCGCCAAGCCCCGGCAGGAACCGAGTCGCTCCGCCGCATCCCCACGAAGCGTGCGGAACAGTTTGCGGCCACGAGCTGATCCCAGCGGATCGCTTCCGTAGGCGTCCTGGATTCTTTCTGGTGAGCGGCAGGGGGATCCGATCGGTCTAGCGCGGCTCGGACGATTCTGATCGGTTGGGGTCGATCGTCCAGGACGCCGGCCTTGCCCGCACGCCGCAGTCACATTCGCCCGATACAGTGGCATCCACCAAGTTGGACCGAACGAGGCGAATATGGCAACGATCCAGCATGTGGTGGTCGTCGTTAAGGAGAACCACACATTCGACAACTTCTTCGGAACTTTCCCGGGCGCGCAAGGCGTCAGCCTGCCGGCCGCGGCCGATCCTCACGCTGACCAGAATCACGATCACGGCGCCTGGCTGGCGGCGGTGGCCGGCGCAGGTGGCGTCAAGACGCAATACGGGCCGAAGAACATTCCGGCCACCTGGGCACTGGCCCAGCAGTACGCGCTGTGCGACCAATATTTCACGGACGTGGGCAGCGAGTCCGAGCCGAACCACCTGTTCCTGATCGCCGCCGATTCGCCCGTCATCGACGACTCGTCGGCCACCAGGGCCAAGTACCAACCGGCGCCGCCATACGATCTGCAGAGCCTGCCGGCGGTGCTGCAGAAGAACAAGCGGCAATGGCGCAATTACGCCGACGCCAAGTCGTCCTACTTCACCAACATCAAGGCGCTGCAGGGCAACGCGTGGAACGTATCGTCGTCGCAGTTCGACGCGGATCTGAAAAGCGGATTCCTGCCCGACGTAGCGTGGCTGTATCCGCCCTATCCGGACAGCGACCATCCCGGCGGCGGCCGCACGGTTGCCACCGGAGACACGTGGACCCGGGACCGCGTGCAGGCGCTCGCGCAGAGCAGCTTGTGGGCGAGCTGCGCGATGATCATCACCTGGGATGACTGGGGCGGCTGGTACGACCACGTCAGGGCGCCCGAGCGGTCCACCTGGACCGGCGGCGGGCCGGCCGGTTACACCGGATCGCAGTTCCGCTACGGCTATCGGGTGCCGTGCCTGGTGGTCAGCCCGTACGCCCGCCAGCAGGTCGTCAGCCAGATGTACTCACACGTGAGCGTGGTGAAGTTCTGCCTGCGATTGTTCGGCCTTCCCGCGTGGAGCGCACCCGCGCTGCAGGCGGGCGACCCTTCCGGCGACCTGTGGGAGTGCTTCGACTTCCTATCGCCACCGCGTTTGGCGATGCCGCGCTTTACGCCGGCCTGACGGCGCTCACCTCATTGCGGAGCGGTCTTGGCCGGGGCCTTGGCATGCTCGTTCGACTTGAGCCAGGCAAGCTTGGCTTCGTAGCGCGTGTGATCGCTGCGGCTGGGGCTTCGCTCCATCGCCTCCAGCATCTGATGGCGCGCCCGGTCCATGTCGCCGAGGTCGTAGTAGGCGACGGCCAGCCAGAAATGGAACTCGTGGTTGTAGTCGGCCCGCGCCACCTCCTTGGCAAAAAACGTCCTGGCCATCGGGTAGTCGCCGCGTTCCATCGCCTTCCGACCCAGATCGAAGAAGTAATAGGGCGGATACGGATCCAGTTGCGCCAGGTACACGCGCAGCGCGCTGGCCTCCGCTTCATTGCCTGCCCGCTCGAGCGCGTCGGCCAGATTGGAGATCAGCACCGGGCTTTCGGACCCGTGCTCCAGGGCATATCGGAACACGTGTATCGCCTGGTCCAGGTCGCCGTGCCGCAGGTACACAACGCCCAGCGTGTTATACGAATTCGGGAAACGGGGGTGTTGGCGAATCGCAGCGCGCGCCCAGCCGTAGGCGTCATCCAGCTGGCCCTGCACCAGCGCTTCGACCGATTTGTTGTTCAAGTACATCGCGACGACTGTCTTCTCGGGGATCACCCGGGTCCGCAGCCCGCCGATCTCATCCGGCGGCAGGAAATCGATCGTCAGCGAGTTCTCGGCGACGCTGTCGAGAGGGTCATTGAGCCAGGTGCCGATTGTCACGTTCACGTGGCCGCTGCCCACCAGCAAGTTGCCGTTGCGGCTCCACATCTCTTCGATCCCGGCTTCATGGAAGTCGACCCGCAGTCCGAGCTCCTCGGCGAAGGCTGCCGTCATGATGACCAGCGACAGGCAATTTCCCGCGCGAGCCTCGAATGCCTCTGACGCATTGCGGGTCATCGAGCTGTCGTACTCGAGTTTCAGCTGGCGCTTGCGGTAAAGCGCGTCGATCAAGCCCATCAGCGGACCTTGCCTGCGCAACTGCGGGGCGATGTCGCTCGCCAGGAACCGACGCATCGGCTCCGTGATTGCGAACACGTTGTTGGCTCCGAACCGCTCCTCGGGGGCGTTGAACAAGTCGTCCCGGAAAATGGACTGGGGCGGCTGGCTTGCGAGCCGCGGGCCGGCGCAAGCGCCGAGCAGCGCGCAAAACAAGACCGATGCTCCGGTCCATGCGTGGAAATTACGTAGGCGATTCACGGTCGTGTCACGCAAACGCAATGTGCGTGTTGCGCCTGGGGAATTTTGCCCCAGAATGGCCACCCGTGGACAACGTAAAGTTGGGGACGCAATGACCCGGGGCAAATCGCGGCCTGCCGAGCTGGTGGAGGCGTCGCTGGAACACCGGATCCTGACGATTCGTGGCAGGAGCGTGATGATCGACGCCGACCTGGCCGAGCTGTACGGGGTGCAAACCCGGGTGCTGAATCAGGCGGTGCGGCGCAACCGGGAGCGGTTTCCGGCCGAATTCATGTTCCAGCTGACCCGGGCGGAGAAAAAGGAGGTGATCACAGGCTGTGATCACCTCGCCAAGCTTAAATTCTCGCCCGTCCTGCCGCTGGCCTTTACCGAGCACGGCACCCTGATGCTGGGCAACGTGCTGAACTCGGAACGCGCGATCGACGTGAGCCTGCTGATCGTGCGCACCTTTGTTTCAATCCGGCAGATGCTGTCGACCCACAAAGACCTGGCCGCCAAGCTGAACGAGCTGGAGCGCAAGGTGGGCGGGCACGATGACGCCATCGCCGATCTGATCGATGCGATTCGCCGCCTGGCGGCGTCGCCACCGTCCCGCAAAAGCCGGCCGATCGGGTTTACGGCCGACCTGCAGAGCAAGAAAAACTGATCAGCGGCCAGCGTTTTCTGTCGAGCGGGTCGTCTCGAACAGGAACCAGGCGCGCCGCTCGGCCTCGTCGATCCAGACCTCCAGAAAGCTGGCGGTGGCGACGTCGCCATACTCTTCGCAGACGTTGTGCGTCTCCCTCATCCGTTGCGCCAGCCGCTGGTTGTCCTCGCGTAACTCGGCCAGCATGTCGAGCGGCGTCACGAAGTCGGCGTCGTTGTCGAGCACCCGCTGCAAGCGCGCGATGTGGCCGATCGAGTGCAGCGTCGTGCCGCCCAGCTTGCGCACGCGCTCGGCAATCGGATCGGTGGTCGCGTAGAGCTGGTCGGCATGCTCATCCAGGAGCAGGTGGTAATCGCGAAAGTGCGGCCCCGAAGCGTGCCAATGGAAGTTCTTCGTTTTAAGGTACAGGGCGAAAAAATCCGCCAGCAGGGCGTTGAGTGCTCCCGACACATCGCGGGTCGCATCGGCTCCGAGGCCCTTGGGTGTATCGAGCGCGGCTGTGCGGTGCGCGCTGGAAGTCTTCACGTTCATTGAGTCGATCTCCTGGCGGTGAGGTGGTCAGCTCGTACTTTACCCTCCTTCGCTCCAGGCGCTGGCGCGCCCAGAGCTTCGGAGGTCAAGCCCGCCGAGCGCTATCGCGGGCAAGGCGGCTTGGCAAATTCGGCCGTCAATGGCGCGCTTGCCGCTACGGCGGTCTCACCCGCGTCCCACTGGTTGAATCCCAGTTATCGCTGGGGGATTGGGCGGGCTTGCGCGCCCAAGCGCCTGCCGCGCCATTGACGGCCGGGATGCGGCCGGCGGGCTTGCGCGCCCAAGCGCCTGCTGCGCCGTTGACGCCCGGGATGCGGCGGGCGGGCTTGCGCGCCGAAGCGCCCGGCGCGCCAGCGCCGGGTGCGAAGGCGGGTCATTGCGCAGTCGACGTTTCGTCGTGTACGGTTCGACAACTACCGTCTTGCAGTTGGAGGGCGGGATTCGCAAGGGAGGCGCGATGAGAGTGCTGGTCATCGGCGCCGGAGCGGTCGGAGCCTACTTCGGCGCGAGGTTGCTGGAGGCGGGAGGCGATGCGACTTTTCTGGTGCGGCCCAGGCGTGAGGCGCAGCTGCGGCAGGGCTTGTCCGTGCGAAGCCCGAAAGGCGATGTGCGGCTGTCCAAGGTGCAGACGGTCACCGCGGATCGTCTGAAGAAGGGCTACGAGCTCGTCCTGCTGAGTTGCAAGGCCTACGACCTCGCTGGCGCGGTCGACGACTTCGCACCAGCGGTCGATGCGAGCACCGCGATCCTGCCGTTGCTGAACGGCATGCGCCACTTGGATGCCCTGAAACAGCGTTTCGGCGCCGAGCGCTGTCTGGGTGGTCAATGCCAGATCGCCGCCACGTTGACCGAGGACGGCAGCGTGATGCATTTGAACGATACCCATCAGCTTTCTTACGGGGAGCTCGCCGGTTCGCGCAGCGCTCGCGTGGAGGCGATCGAGGCGTTGTTCTCGAAGGCCAAGTTCGACTCGCGTCTGAGCGAGGCGATCGTCCAGGAGATGTGGGAGAAATGGGTGTTCATTGCCGCGCTGGCAGGATCGACCTGTCTGATGCGGGGCTCGGTCGGCGACATCGCACGAAGCGGCAGCGTGGATCTGCCGCGTCGGATGCTGGCGGAATGTGCGGCGATCGCCGGCACCCAGGGATTTACTCCGCGCTCGCAGCCCTTGGGGCGCGCCGAGGCGGTGCTGACTGACACGGCTTCGAAGTTGACCGCGTCGATGCTGCGCGACCTGGAACGCGGAGCCAGAACCGAGGCCGAGCACATCATCGGCGACCTGATCAGTCGCCGCGCGGGCGAGTCGACCCCCTGGTCATTGCTGGATGTGGCATACGCGCACCTGAAAACCTACGAGCTGCGGCGGGAGGGGAGTCAATGAGCAGTCCGATGCATCCAGCCAAGAAGATTTATCCGGCGCACGGCGACGCGATCCGGATCGTCCCGTTGAGCCTGCCGGACGCGATGCGGCGTCCCGTCCAGCCGCTCGTCGGCGCTGCGGCCGCAGCGGCCCCACAGCTGACCTATCGCAATGGGCCGCTGATGACCGCGGTCGAGGTCTTCACGATTTTCTGGGGCTCGGAGTGGGAAAGCGGCTCGCTCAGCGCAATTCCGGCGCAGATCAACGCGTTCTTCACGTTCATTCTGACCAGTGCGCTGATCGACCAGCTCTCCGAGTACAGCGTGCCCGCGTGGACGATCGGGCACGGCAAGCTCGCCGGCACGCTGACGATCACGACGCCGGCGCCGAAAGCGTCGATCTCGGACACGGCGATCCAGCACCAGCTGCAGCAGCTGATCTCGGGGCATCCGCAGGTTCCGGCGCCTTCACCAAACACGCTGTATTTCGTTTATATGCCCACGGGCGTTCGCGTCGTGCAAGGTGGCTCAGCTTCGTGCCAGTCCTTCTGCGGCTACCATAACGACATCTCGGGGCAGATCTTCTACGCGGTGATGCCCTATCCGGATTGCGCCGGCTGCATGGGCAGCCTCACCACGTTTGAAGCGCTGACCACGACCTCCTCGCACGAGCTGTGCGAATCGATTACCGATCCGATCCCGGGTCAGGGCTGGTACGACGACACCAACGGCGAAATCGGCGACATCTGTGCCTGGAAGACCAAGCAGCTTGGCGCCTACACGGTTCAGCTGGAGTGGTCGAACAAAGCCAATCAGTGCGCCTAGGCTGCTAGGGCGCCTCGCTCGCGCGGCCTCTGCGCTGGCGGTGATCGCCGGGTTGACGGGATCGCCTGCTGTGCGAGCCGGCGGGCCGCTCGGCATCGATCATCGCTGGGCCTATGACGACAACGGCATCTGGAGGCGCGCCAATCAGCAGATTTTGCTGGATTCGCTGATCGGGGGCGAGCTCCTCTGCGGCCTGTGGGAAGGCGGCCAGAGCCGCTTCGGCAACACCTGTTGGCGGGCCATCGATTCGTCGCTGATTGCCGGCGCCTCGGCGCAGGTGCTCAAGTATGTCTTCACGCGGGCCCGGCCGATTCAGGGCAACGACCCAAACGCCTGGTTCCAGGGCGGCTCGCACTACAGTTTTCCGAGCGGTGAAGTGGCCGCGGTGAGCTCGATCGTCACGCCATTCGTTCTTGAGTACCGGGACCAGCAGCCTGGCGTCTGGGCGCTGGAGGCGTTGCCGCTGTACGACGCGCTCGCGCGGATGAAAGTGCAGGCGCACTGGCAGACCGACGTGCTGGCGGGCCTGGCGATCGGCAGCGCCGCCGGCTGGTACGCACACCAGCGCGACCACCCGCTGGTGCTTGGCGTGATGCCGCACGGAATCGTGATCGGCTTGCGCCGACAGTTTTAGCCCCGCCTTCGCCCTGCGGGCTACGGCGGGCAAGCCCGCCTTCGCTGCTGCGCCGCTTCGACCGGGAGGCCGGCTTTCGCTGCCGCGCAGCGTCGATGCGCAAGCCGGCTTCGCTTCTACCCAGCTTCGATGGGCTTGCCCGCCGTAGCCCGCAGGGCGAAGGCGGGTTACCATGGCGGCGACACGGGTTTGTGGCGGCGGGTGCCTCTGGCCGCCCTTAGCGCGACGCGGAGTTTCGATGGGGACGTTGGCCGTCTGGCGCCAATGGCCGGTGACATTCCTGCGCATTGTGCTGTTGACGATCGCCTACGCCGGCGTTGGCGTGCCGACGCTGCACCTGGCGATTCCACCGGGTTACGCGGCCCCGATATTTCCGCCGGCCGGGATCCTGCTGGCGGCCGGCGTCATCTACGGGTATCGCGTGCTGCCCGCTGCGTTCTTCGGGTCGTTGTTGATGCGCGCGATCGCGAGGGACGAGTTCCCGCATGGACAGCTCGTATTGCCCTGGGTGGCGCTCGCCATTGCCCTGGCGGCAACACTGCAAGCTGCCATCGGCACGAAGCTGGTTCGAGCGATGTGCGGGTCGACTCCGGTGCTGGACACGCCGCCCACGATCATTCGCTTCGTGCTGCTGTGCCCGCTGATTGCCGTCATCGGGTCGAGCATCTCGGTGGCTGCCCTAGTGCAGCAGGGAATCGTCGCGCACCGAAACGGGCTGTTCGCCTGGTGGAACTGGTGGATGGGGGACGCGCTCGGCATCCTGGTCGGGTCGCCGATCGTGTTTGCCCTCTTCGCAAAGCCGCGCGAGCACTGGAGCGCACGCAAATGGACCGTCGCCGTGCCGCTGCTCGCGATGATCGGCCTGGCCGCGATCGTCGCCAGCGTGCTCGCGGGCTGGGAGAACGAGCGGATCGAGAACCGCTTCGCGTTCGATGCCCAAAAGCTGGTCGACGCGTTTCGCAACGAGCTCAGACTCGACGTGCTGGCGGCGCAGGTTGCGTCGCATGGACAGGCCAAGCTCGACAACGGATCGGAGGCGCCACGGTGGTTGAGCGACGCTCCTTCGATCCGCTCGATCGGGCGGGTCACCGTCGGCAATTCGCCGACTGACGGCTTGGCCTCGTTGCAGGTTCTGGTCGACGCGGCGAACCGGCGCCGCGAAGACGAGCGGATCCTGGCGATGCCCGCTGTTCGGGGGGCGCTCGAGCGCGCGTTGAGCACGGACGAGGTCACCGCCAGCGCTGAGTGGACGATCGGAAGCGGCCCGCAGGAGCGGGTCGAGTTCCTGGTCTGGATTCCCGATTCGGTGGGAGGCGACTCGAGTCCGATCGCAAACAAGCTGGTCTACGCGGTTATCAACGTCGACCGGCTCGATCCGAGGCGACTTGCCAACGACGGAGGGGGCCTGGCGATCTGCTGGGTCGATCGAACGGAAGGAAGGGTGGCTCACCGGATCGCGGGCCCGAGCGATTGCGAACGTCCAGTTGAAAGTCTCCAGTTGGTGCGCGAATCGCCGATCACCCTCTGGGGCAGGGACTGGCTGATCCGCGTGGTCGCCACCCCCGCCTACGGCGGCGCCCTGCGCAGCTGGGGAGCCTGGGCGTTTTCGGCGGTGACCGTGCTGGCGATCGGCGCAACCGGGGTTTTCCTCTTGCTGCTGACGGGCCGCACTCAGACCATCAGCCAGCTCGTCCTGTATCGGACCGCCGAGCTCGAGCGCGAAAAGAGCGCGGTGCGCGAGGCCGAACGCGCCCGCCTGGTTGCCGAGGAGGCCACGCGCGCCAAAGACGACTTTCTGTCCCGGATGAGCCACGAGCTGCGCACGCCGCTGAACGCGATCCTCGGATTCGCGCAGATCGTACTCGGCGACCCCGCCCAGCCGCTGTCGGCTCAGCAGCGCCGGCGGGTCGAGCACATCGAGACGGCCGGATGGCACCTGCTGGCGATGATCGACGATCTGCTGGATCTGTCGCGGATCGAAGCCGGGACGTTCAGGCTTTCACTGGAGCCGATCGCGCTGGACCTGCTGGTCGACGAGACGATGACGATGCTGTCGAGCGCGGCCACGCAACAAAAGGTGGTGGTTCGGGCCCGGATCGACCCCGACGCGAGATGCGTGCTGGCCGATGCCACGCGGCTCAAGCAGGTGATCGCGAATCTGGTCAGCAACGCGATCAAGTACAACGTTCGGGGCGGCACCGTCACGATCGCCGCGCATCCGGGGCGCGAGGATGACGTCCTGATCACCGTGTCGGACACGGGTGACGGCATGTCGCCCTTGCAGCTGTCCGAGCTGTTTCAGCCATTCAACCGGCTGGGCCGCGACGCGGGCCCCGCTCAAGGCACCGGGATCGGCCTGGTCGTCACCAAGAAGCTGGTCGAATTGATGAAAGGGCGGATCGATGTCAGCAGCGCCGAGGGCCAGGGCAGCACGTTCACGGTGACGCTGCCCGCCGCCCATGCGGATCCGGCGGCGCGGCTGCCAGGCGATCAGAATGGGGTGCGCGAGGCGCACTACGGCAGCAAGCGGGTCGCGTACATCGAGGACAACGCGCTGAATGCGGAAGTGATGCGCGCGCTGCTGTCGCTGCGGCCGCAAATCGAGCTCGATGTGTACGCCCGCGCCGCCGACGGGCTCGCCGCGATCCGCAACGGAGGCTTCGACCTGCTGTTGCTCGACATGAACCTGCCGGACGCGCGCGGCATCGACGTCCTGCGCCAGCTCAAAGGCGATCCGGCGACGAAGCCGATGCCGGTGATCATCGTCTCGGCCGACACCGTAGCCGATCACCTGCACGAAGCCTTGCGAGTCGGCGCGGTCGCCTACATCGCGAAGCCGATCGAGCGGGTGCAGGCACTCGAGAAGATCGATCGCGCCCTGCAAGCGTCCTAACGATTTGCGGGAGGGGCCTTCCCGCAAACACTTCCTAGAGCTCAACCAGCCCCGACCGCAGCCCCTTGGCCACGGCGTGCGCGCGCGAGCTGGCGTCCAGCTTGGCGATGATTTGCGCGACGTGGAATTTGGCCGTGTGCGCCGAGATGTGCAGGGCCTCGGCGATTTCCCGGTTGCCCAGGCCGAGCGACATCTGCAGCAGCACTTCGCGTTCGCGCGGGGTCAACGCCTCGCCGGCGTCGGCGAATGCCCGTCGGTCGGCGCTCGAGGCGGTGCGCAACGCCTCCGCGGTCAATTCCGGCGTGCTGGCCACCAGCCCGACCGCAGCCGCCTGGGCGGCCGTCGCGATCAACTCGATCGGCGCGCCGCGCGGCAGCAATGAATGGCCGCTGGCCAGCCATTCGGCGAGCGGGCCGTCGCGCTCGGGCCACAGCAGCAACAGCGGCGGGCCCTCGTCCGCGACCGCGGCGACCGGTTGAAAATCGGCGTCGGTCGCGATGTCGACAATGCCCACCTGGGCCCGGGCGAAGGACGCGTCGGCCACCGCCTGCGCGGCGTCCTGCGCGAGCACGATGTCGAAGTCGCCGCGCTGCTCCAATCCTGCCCTCAATCCGGCCAGCACCAGCGGCGAGCTCGAGATCAACGCCGTGCGAACTGCCGCCTGCATCGTCGCGCGCCTCAGCAGGGGCGCGCCTCGGTCGGCCACTGGCCCACCGTCACATCGACCTGGGCCGGCGCTCCGCCACGGATCAACCCGACTCGAACGCTCTTTCCGATGTTGTCGGCCAGCGCTTCGCGCAATTGCACGATGCTGGCGGCCCGATGCTGACCGACATCGACCACGATGTCACCCACCAGCAGCCCCGCCTTGGCCGCTGGCCCGTCAGGAACCATCGCCGTGATCAATAACCCGGTTTGCGCGGGCTTGCCTGCCGAAGCTTCAGGCGCGCTGGCGCCTGGAGCGAAAGCGGGTTGAGCGCTGACGCCCAGAAACGCGCGCGCGACATGGCCCCGGGCCAGCAGGTCGTCCACGATTCTTGAGACCGTCGATTCCGGGACCACAATGCCGTCGGTGCGCGACAACGCCGAGGTCCCCATGCCGAGCACCTTGCCGGACGCATCCGCCACGGGCGCCCCGGATAGGCCGCCGTGCAAGCTCGAGTCGAGGCGGATCAACCGATCGATCTGGCCGCCGAGCCAGGTCTGCCAGGGGCCCGACACCCGATGGATCACCGACACGCTCGCGGTGACGTCGCCACCCTGCGACCTGCCGACCAGAATCGCCAGCTGCCCCGCTCGCGCGCCCGTCGAGCCCGAGAGCTCGACGGGCGGCAGGTCTTCGTCCGGCAGGCGGAACACGGCCAGGTCCGTCGGCGCATCGGTTCCGACCAGCGCCAGATCGACGCCCGCCTGTCGTGCGCCGGGCGCCGTGATCGCGAACGCAGTCGCTGGCGCGCGGCCGAAAATGTGGGCGGCGGTCACCAGGATGCCGGGGCGCCACACAAAGCCGCAGCCCAGCGCGTGGCGACCCCGTCCGCGCACCGCAACCGTCGAGGCGCCAATTTTTTCGACGGTCGAAGCGATGGAATCGGAGAACGCCAGCAATGCCGACGTGTGGGGGTTTGCTTGAAGCGAAGTCATGATGATGTGTCCCTTAGGTGCGGACGCGTCGCGCGTCGTTCGGACAAACATAACGAACGGCGGGCTCGGCCGCATCCGCCGATCGGGCAGGTTTACCCTCCGAAGCGCGGAGCGCGAAGGAGGGCAGGAGGCCCAGCCGCCAACGCGGCGAAGGAGGGCGGGTTCGCGCTCCTACAACGCCTGCTGACGTAGCGGCGGAACGTAATTCCTGCGCGCGTCGATCACCCGCCGGTGATTCTGCTTGGCCCAGCGAACCAGCTCCCAGACCGGCTCCAGCAGCGATTTTCCCAATGGAGTCAACGCGTAATCGACGCGTGGCGGATTGGTGGGATACACAGTGCGCGAAAGAAGGCCATCCTGCTCGAGACGCCGTAACGTCTGAGCCAGCATCCGCTGCGAGATGTCCTCGATGTTGACCTTCAGGGCGCTGAAGCGCAACGTCCCGTTCTTTGACAGAGTGCATAACACCAGCATGCTCCAGCGATCGCCGACCCGGTCCAATATGTCCCGAATCGGGCAATCGTCAGCGTCCGAGCCCTTGGACTCGGAGGCTTTGCGCTTGAGTGCGGTCATCGATGGCTCCAGAAAAACACTGACAAGTTGAGCGCGGTTACTGAATGGACACCAGGTAACTCTCGCAGCACCTCTTGTGCGATGCGGCGCGAACTGTACGATAACGAACGTAATCTCGATCGCATAGTTGCTCTAGTTTGTATACCAGATCTCGGTTAGGATGATAGGGCAGGATGAGGAGGAAGTCACGATCTTAAGCGGGAGCGACGTGTTCTTGTCTTCCTGCGCCAAACCGGTTGAGCCGCACATTGCTTTGGCTCGGTTTGCCGGCGCTTGATTTCGAAGGGTAAAAAGTCCACGCCGCGGTCGAGGGGTCGCGGAAGCTGCGGCGTCTGATAATTACGCGTTGTTTGAAAAGTACTCAGTCAGATCTTTTTCAGGACCGAACCATGTCAATCGGATTGCTTAAGTTGCGCCAATCGGCAGCAAGCATTTTGCGGACACCCGCCACGCGCGGCTTTCTGATCGTGGTCGGCTCGATCGCCCTGGCGGCGTGCCAATCCAAGGCGAGCGACGGGCCACCGGGCGGGATGGGTCCGCCTCAGGTTTCGGTGGCTCCGGCGGTGCAACGCCAGGTCCAGGAGTTCGACGAGTTCACCGGTCGCCTCGAAGCTCCGCAATCGGTCGACGTGCGATCGCGCGTGACCGGCTACATCAAGGCGGTTCATTTTCGCGATGGCGAGGAGGTCAAGCAGGGCGACCTGCTCTTCACGATCGATCCGGATCCGTACCTGGCAGAGCTGGCCAGGGCCCGCGCACAACTGGTGGCGGCGCAGACCCAGGTCGATCTGGCGCGCAGCGACGAGGCACGCGGCACCAAGCTGATCGACGTCAAGGCGATCTCGCAGCAGGAATACGACTCGTTGACGTCCGGCTCGCGCAACGCAGCAGCCAACGTGCAGGCGGCCGAGGCTGCGGTCAAGTCGGCCGAGCTCAACGTGGGTTATTGCCAGATCCGGGCGCCGATCGCCGGGCGCGTCTCGCGCGCGAACGCGACCTCCACAGTGGGTAACCTGGTGAACATCGGCGATCCGGTGCTGACCTCGATCGTGTCGCAGGACAAGGTGTACGCGTATTTCGATGCGGGCGAAGATGCGTACCTGAAGTACGTCAGGCTGTCCAAGGAGGGCGCGCGGGCGAGCTCGCGGACCACCGCCAATCCTGTGATGATGGGGTTGGCTGACGAGGATGGCTACCCGCACCATGGGGTGATGGACTTCGTCGATAACCGGCTGAACGTGCAGACCGGGGCGATACGCGCGCGCGCTGTATTCGACAACTCCGAGCGCCGTTTCACGCCGGGCCTGTTCGCGCGCATCAGGCTGGTGGGAAGCGGCACCTACAGCGCGGTGTTGACGCCTGAGCAGGCAATCGGCACGGACCAGAGCAAGAAATTCATCCTGGTGGTTGGCCAGAACAACACGGCGCAGTTCCGCGAAGTCAAGCTGGGCGCGCTGATCGACGGCATGCGCGTGATCAAGAGCGGCCTGTTCCCGGGTGACCTGGTGGTGGTCGACGGCCTGCAGCGCGTGCGGCCGGGCATGCCCGTCACGCCCGAGAAGCTGGCGGTCGACGAGCGCGGCATGCCGGTCGCCAAACCGGCCGCATCGCCGGCCGGCCAATCCTAAGAGTTGACTCGGGAGCCTCGATGGATATCTCCCATTTTTTCATCGACCGGCCGCGCTTCGCCGCGGTTCTGTCGATCCTCGTGTTTCTGGTCGGGTTGATCGCGATATTCAAGCTGCCGATCTCCGAGTACCCGGAGGTCACTCCGCCGCAGGTGGTGGTGCGGGCCCAGTTTCCCGGGGCCAACCCGCGCGTGATCGCCGAGACGGTGGCGACGCCGCTGGAGGAGCAGATCAATGGCGTCGATAACCTGCTCTATTACGACAGCCAGGCGACCGCCGACGGGGCGATGACGCTGACGGCGACCTTCCGGATCGGTACCGACCCGGTGGTGGCCGAGTCGGAAGTGCAGAACCGCATCAACCGCGCGCTGCCGCGCCTGCCGGATGTGGTTCGGCAGATCGGCGTGACGACCGAGAAGAGCTCGCCCACGCTGACGATGGTCGTGCACATGGTGTCGCCCGACAATCGCTACGACGCGCTGTATCTGCGCAACTATGCGCAGCTGTTCGTGCGCGATCCACTGCTGCGCCTGCAGGGCATGGGGTCGGTGCTGGTGTTCGGCGAGGGCGATTACGCGATGCGCATCTGGCTCGATCCGAACAAGCTGGCCACGCGCGGCGTGGCGACCAGCGAGGTGGTATCGGCGATCCGCGAGCAGAACGCCCAGGTCGCCGCCGGCGTGGTCGGTGACGCACCGGCACCCGCGGGCACCGTGTTCACGATGTCGGTCAACACCAAGGGGCGCTTGAAGACCGAGGACGAGTTCGGCGACATCATCGTGCGCGCCGACACGAGCGACGGATCCGTGATCCGGATCCGGGACCTGGGTCGCGTGGAGCTCAGCGCGGGAACGTACGCATTGCGCAGCCTGCTGGACAACAAGGAGGCGGTGGCGATCGGCATTTTCCAGGCGCCCGAGTCCAATGCGCTGCAGCTGTCCAGCCAGGTGCGCGCCACGATGGAACGGCTCAAGGCCGACTTTCCGCAGGGCGTCGACTACAAGATCGTGTACGACCCGACCCAGTTCGTGCGCACCTCGATCAGCAAGGTGATTGAAACCCTTGTGATCGCCATCCTGCTGGTCGCCTTGGTGGTGATCATCTTCCTGCAGACCTGGCGCGCCTCGATCATCCCGCTGTTGGCGGTGCCG
>Ga0210401_10004375_pt1 | contig 14772 bp, 8 predicted proteins | sample IncBWH32MmetaG_FD_150866 | JGI IMG/M metagenome (GOLD analysis project Ga0210401, IMG submission 150866) | Forest soil microbial communities from Barre Woods Harvard Forest LTER site, Petersham, Massachusetts, United States - Inc-BW-H-32-M | ecosystem: Environmental > Terrestrial > Soil >... | reverse complement strand
TCGGAGAGCCTCAATCCAAGGGAGCAAACAACTATGAAACACCACAACCAAATTCGCGGTTCGCGCCGCTTCAGGCTGATCATTTCGCTCGTTGTCGCGGGTGGATGGTTTTTCCTGGCGTCCAATTCCGCGCTCGCCGCGCCGGATTCCGCGACGTGTTCCGCGAACCCCGAAAACCGGCAACTCGATTTCTGGCTCGGCGATTGGACCGTAACGTATCCGGGTATGTCTGGCAACTCCGCCAGCAAAGTCTCGCTCGATCTTGGCAAATGCCTCCTCGTTGAAAGCTGGGATGGAGCGAAGGGCCACACCGGCAAAAACATGTTCGCCTATAGTGCCGACGATCTGAGTTGGCACGGCATGTTCGCCGACAACGAAGGACGCGTGCACATCTTCGAAGGCAAGGTTTCCAAGGGATCGGCCCAGTTCACCGGCCCCAGCCGTGGTCCCGACGGGCAAAAAGTCCTGAATCGAATCAAAGTCGTCCGCGCGGATGCGAATAACGTCGAGCAGTCCTGGGAAAAATCAACTGACAACGGCGCCACCTGGACAACAGTCTTTCACGGCCACTATTCTCGCAAGAGCCTCTGAGATACCCACGTCTCAAACAAAAAAAACGATAGCCTCGATTCCAGATTTTGATGCGCGACCGAACGCCCCAGAGAAAGAAGTTGAATGGCACGCCCTCCGAACTTCGTTTTTCCATAAGTCCGTTACGGAATCTCATATACACCGCTTCTACGTGCCTTTGACTTAACCTTACTTCTAATTAATTCGTTCAAATTCAATGGATTACGAATGCTTCCAAATTGGGAAACTGGCCATTGAATTGCCATCGTGTTTTTGGGTTATGGGTAGTGGTCCCGTTTCTCTTCCAGGTCCGGTCAGCCTTCAACGAAGGCTTTCTGCGAGTAAGAGCGGTCTGAGCCAAAAAACCACAGGTTCCGCGCGCTTCAGATCGCGAAAAAATACAGGGGGATAATCGATGCAAAGATCGCAGGGTACCGCTCTATCCACACGCTCAGCGTTTCAGGTCCTATTACTCACCATTCTCATGCTCGGCATGGTGTGGACAGCGAACGCTCAGTCCACAGCGACGTTGCAGGGAACAGTCACCGACCCGGCGGGGGCCTCGGTTCCGAACGCAAGGATCCTGGCGACCAATGAAGCGACCGGCGTGCAATCGGAAACCGTCAGCGACTCCGCGGGCGCGTATCTTTTCCCGTCCCTCTCCATCGGAAACTACAAAGTGGAAATAACGGCATCCGGTTTTCAGAAAACGGTGCTGACCGGGCTGAAACTCGATGTGGCCAGCACGGTAACGAAAAACGTGGCGCTCGTACTGGGGCAAAGTTCGCAAACCGTGGAAGTCGTCGCCGTGGAACCCTTGGTGAACACCACCAGTAACGAGATCGGCCAGGTAATCAACGACAAGACCGTGCAGCAGATTCCTCTGAACGGCCGGCACTTCACCGATTTGAGCTTGCTCACCCCCGGCACGGTCACGCCGCCTGCGAACGGTTTCCTCTCCGCTCCCTTGCGCGGGCAGGGTTCGTTCGGAATCAACACCGCGGGACAGCGCGAAGACACCACCAACTGGCTGGTAAACGGCGTCAACCTCAATGACAACGCGCAGAACCAGATCACCTTCCAGCCTCCCATTGATACGCTGGCCGAATACAAAATCGACAATTCATCGTTTCCGGCGCAATACGGCAGGAATTCCGGCGCGATCGTGAACCTCGCAACCCGCTCGGGAACCAACGAATACCACGGGGAGTTGTTCGAGTTCTTCCGCAACAACGACCTGGACGCCCGGAACTTCTTCAACGTCGGGACGAGTAGCAAGGGAGCATTCCTGCCCGAAGCGCCGTTCAAGCGCAACGATTTCGGCGTGGACTTTGGCGGCCCCATCCTGAAGAACAAACTCTTTGTCTTCCTGGCGTATGAAGGCCTGCGCCAGCACCAGAGCTTGAGCGTCTCCACGCCGGTGCCAAGCGCGGATCAAAGGGCAACAGTCACCGCGCCCGCGATCAAGAGTCTGCTCACACTTATTCCGTCGGCAAACTTGGTCGGAACCGGAGTAGCGACGGATCCCAACACTTTCAATTTGTTCAGCGGCGGCGTGCTGGCCAACGTATCGCTCAATCAGGGTTCGGCCGACATCGACTATGAAATGAGCACCAAGGACAGTTTCCACGGTTACTACGTGACCCAGAAGGATTTGCGCCAAGAGCCCACGGCCAGCAACGGGGCCATCAATATAAATCTCCCCGGGTTTGGCGACACGCGCGACGGCTTCCGGCAATTGATGACCTTCAGCGAGGATCACGTCTTTTCCCCAACCATCACCAATACAGTTCGGTTGGGCTACAATCGCATTCACCTGATTTTCACTCCGAACGGCTTGCTGGACCCCGCGGCCTTCAACATCACCATGCCCGCGGGTGCGCCGGTTGCTTCTGGTTTGCCGTTCATCAACGTCGCCAGCACCATCGGATTCGGCGGGCCCATTGCCGAACCGCAAGGCCGCGGCGACACCACGGTTGTGTTGAACGACGGGCTTAGCTGGTTGAAAGGCCGCCACACCTTTATGTTCGGCGGCGAAATTCGGCGCGCGTACAACAATAACATCGCGCTCAATATCGGCAGCCTCACCTACGCTTCGCTCAACAATTTCCTGCTCGACCAGGCCAACGCGTTTACGGTCCAACTCGGTTCCGGAAACAACAAACTCCTGCAGCCTTCCTATGACGTTTTCGCGCAGGACAGCTTCAAGTGGAAGTCCAACCTGACCATTAACGTTGGCTTGCGCTACGCCTGGAATGCCACGCCTTCGGAAGCCAGGGGACGATTCACCAACTTCGATCCGCTCACCGGCAACCTGGTCACCACCGGGCAGCCCTATCAGCAAAGCAACCTGAACTTCCAGCCGCGCGTTGGGTTTGCCTGGGATCCGTTTAAGGACGGAAGGACTTCCGTTCGCGGCGGCTACGCCATCCTGACCCAGGCGCCGACCACGAATATCGTGTCGGGTCTCAGCGGCAACCCGCCGTTTGCGGTGCCCATCTCCGCCAGTTCGGCCACAAACTCCATTACCGCGGAAAATCCCAGCGCGGCGGTGGTTGGCACGAGCCTGGGCCCCGCAGCCATCAATCCCGGATTCAGCAACTCCTATGCGCAGGACTGGAATCTTTCTGTGCAGCGGCAGTTTAGGGCGGACCTCGGCCTCGAGGTGGCCTACATCGGCGTAAAGGGCACCCACCTTCAGCTTAACCAGAACATCAACCAGCCGTTTGTCACCAACGGTTTCTATGGCTCTGCGCGGCCTTTCCTAGCGTTGCCGGCCACCAGCCCGATTATTCCGGCACAGTGCGCGGCGCCCAATCCGAATTGCCCCTATGGAAACATCAACCAGATCAACAGCGGCGGCAACTCCAATTACAACGCCCTGTGGGTTACCTTGAACAAGCACGTCGCTCACGGCCTGCAATTTCTGGCCACCTACACCTACTCCAAGTCGCTGGACTACAATTCGCTTTCCGGTGGCGAGACCTACATCATTCAGAATGCATACAACCCTCGCGGCGATTACGGAAATTCCGAGTTCGACGTTCGCAACCGCGTAGCGGTCAGCGGCTTTTACCAGCTTCCGTTCAAGGGCAACCGGCTCGTGACTGGATGGCAGTTCGGCGTCATCTTCCAGGCGCAGTCCGGCAATCCGGTGAACCCCACACTCGCCATCGGCCCTGGGCCGGGCATCTCGCTTACCGTGCGGCCGGACCTGCTCTCTCCGATTGGAACGACGAATAACCCATCGAACTGGTTCACGAATGCGATTCTGTGTGAACCGTTCAACGGCACGCCCACTGGCGCGGCGCCCGCAATTCCGGCTTGCGGAACAACACCGTTCGCGACGCTCGCGGTGCCATGCACGTTCAGCAGTACCCCAACCACGCCTGGCGGAAAAACCTATCCGATCGTGCCGGGGAGTTGCCATCCCGGGACTCTCGGGCGCAACGCCATCCCCGGACCGGACTTCGTGAACACCGATTTCTCGATCACCAAGGACACCAGGATCACCGAACGCCTGAACCTGCAGTTCAGAACCGAAATGTTCGACATCTTCAACCATCCGAACTTCGGCAACCCCGTCCTGACCGCCACAAGCGGATCATTCGGCACAATCACCTCGACGCGATTCCCGACGGGCGACTTCGGCTCTTCGCGGCAAGTCCAGTTCGCGCTGCTCTTACAGTTCTAAGCGGCGAATTCAACCAATCCGACGAGGGCAGGCTCATCACCTGCCCTCGCTTTTTTAACAGGAGACGGCCTGTGGCAGCAGCGGCGAGGTGAGGTGGCGATTCTTGGCAGGACGAGAGTAGCAAGAATTTCTAGTTATTCCGGTGATAACTGACCTCCGGTAAACTACCAGTTTCAGCTAGCCTCGAATGTCTTGCAAAAGCGTTTACCCGCGCGTACACTTTTGCCCGAAGAAGATTTTCCGTGGGGTTGTTCAGATTCTAGCGTGCGGTGAATTGGGGCTCCGCATCTAATAGCTGTTATCTCAGTCGCTCCAACTCTCCCCACCTTCTTCTGGACCTGTATCAAGAACCCGCGGCTATCGCCCACGGCCGAGGCTCTTTCCCCGGAGAGCGTCTGTACGAGGGTCCAACTGTGCCTTCCCACACTAATTTTGACTCCGTGCACTGGCGTTGGTCGATTGATCGCCGGGGCCGGATCACCGACAGCAATTCCGCCGTCGAATTATTGCTCGGCTTCCGCCCCGAAGAGATCATTGGCGGTCATGGCCGCCACCTGGTGCACCCCGATGACTGGAAACTGCTCGAACAACGGCTGAGCGAGGTTTCCGGCGATCCGGAGGCCGACTGCGTCGTTCTGCGTATAAAGCACAAGAACGGTGGCTACCGTTTTATCGAAAGCAAGGGAACGGCCCTGCTGGATCCCACAGGCGACACCATCGGATTCCACGCAAATTGCCGCGACGTCACCGCGCAAGGCGATATTGAAGAACAATTGGAGAAACAGACGGCTTGCCTCGACGAGCTGTTTGAGCAGGCGCCGGAGGCGATGGCGCTGCTGAATACTCAGGATGAGGTGATCCAGGTCAACAAGGAATTCACCAGGCTTTTCGGATATTCTCAGGCGGAATCTTTTCAGAAGCCAATCAATGGCCTGATTGTTCCCGCGAACCTGAGACCAGAAGCAGAACTGTTGAAAAAGGAGCTCATTGATGGCCGGCGGGTGGAAGGGGAGCTCGTCCGTCAAAGAAAAGACGGAACTCTTGTAAATGTTTCTCTGCTGGCCGTGCCCGTCACCACATCCAGCGGCCTGATTGGCGAGTATGCGATCTATCGGGACATCAGTATGCGCAAGCGGGCCGAGCAAGCGCTATTGGAAAGCGAAGCTCGCCTCCGCGCCATCCTCGACAACAGTCCCAATCTCATTTTCCTGAAGGATATTTCCGGCCGCTACCTGCTCGTCAATAAGATATTTGAGCAGGGCCTGAAATTAAGCGAACGGGATATCCAGGGCAAGCTGGATGAAGAGATTTTCCCGGCCGGGCAGGCGGCGGCGTTTCGTGCCAACGACCTGCAAGTGATTGAATCGGGCGTGCACGTGGAATTCGAAGAAGTGGCCATGCACGAAGATGGCCCGCACACCGCCATCGTCCATAAATTCCCGTTGAAAGACTGGAGCGGAAACGTTTACGCGATAGGCGGGATAGCCACCGACATCACCCTCCGCAAGCAGACGGAAGAAGAACTGCTTAGAAGTGAAGCCTACCTCGCGGAAGGGCAGAGGTTGAGCCGCACGGGGAGTTGGAGCTGGAACACGCTCACGGGTGAAGTGAGCTGGTCCCGCGAAACCTTCCGCATCTTCGGCCTCGACTCGGCCCACTCCAAACCGACCCGCGAGCTTTTTTTTCAATTCCTGCATCCGGGGGACCGCGCGACTATCCAGGCGGTGGAGGACGCGCTTCGTGAGCAAGACGCTATCGAGTACGACTACCGGATCATCCTCGGGGACGGCTCCATCAAATTTATTCATGCCGTCACCCGCAGCTTCAGGAATGAGGCGGGCGAGATGGTCGAGCTTGTGGGCACGGCCATGGACGTAACCGAGCACAATCGGGCGAAAAACGAACTGCAACGGGCCTTCGACGAAATCAAGGCGCTGAAGGATCAACTGTACAACGAAAATCTGGCGCTTAAGTATCAAGTCGATCGCGCCTGCATCGGCGACGAAATCATTGGAGACTCTCCCTCCCTGCGCCGGGTGCTGGACAGCGCCTCCAAAGTTGCCCCTACGGATTCTACCGTGCTCATCCTGGGCGAAACTGGCACCGGGAAAGAATTGATTGCCCGGGCCATTCACAAAGGTTCGCAGCGGGCCGCCGGCCCATTCATCAGCGTGAACTGCGCCGCTCTCCCTCAATCCTTGATTGCCACCGAGCTTTTTGGACACGAGAAGGGTTCCTTCACGGGTGCGCTGCAGCGCCGCCAGGGACGTTTTGAACTGGCCGAAGGCGGCACAATTTTTCTGGACGAAATCGGCGAGCTTCCCGCGGAGACCCAAATCGCGCTCCTTCGGGTAATCCAGGAACGCGAATTCAACCGGGTTGGCGGCACGCAATCCATCCCCGCTAACGTCCGCGTGATCGCCGCCACGAATCGGGATCTGCCTAGCGCCATTGCCAGTGGCACTTTTCGCTCCGATCTCTTCTACCGGCTGAACGTGTTTCCCATCGAGGCGCCGCCGCTGAGAGAGAGGGTGGGCGACATTCAACTGCTGGTCCGCCATTTTGCGGAACTCTACGCGAACAAACTTGGGAAGCGAATTCTGGGTATTGAGCGCAAGACCCAGGATCTGCTCTCGTCCTATCCCTGGCCGGGTAACATCCGGGAATTGCAGAATGTGATCGAGAGATCCGTGATTTTATGCGAATCCCAGATGCTTTCGGTGGACGAGAGATGGTTCGGTGCGCTGCAGCGCGAGACCGAGCAAATATCCGCCTCGCTTCCGGACCAGCTCGAACAGCACGAAAGGCGCTTGATCGAGTTGGAACTGGAGCGAAGCCGGGGCCAAGTGGCGGGCCAACAGGGTGCAGCCGCGAAACTTGGAATTCCCGTCTCAACTCTGGAATCCCGAATCAAAACCCTGAAAATCAATAAAACCCGTTTCAGGCCGAGCTGATAGTTCCGCTGCCACATGCGGAAATCCCATCAGCAACCCTGAACGCATTCCGCCAAAGCCGGAAGCGAGTATCGGCTCGCGAACATTGCGCGCAAATTTGCGCGAACGCGACTCCCGATTTGTTGTGGTGTCGAAATGTTGGAACGTTTTGCGAGTTCTCGTAATCGGTACGTGCGATCCGCTGCATAAGGCGCGTATTTTCATTCACCCAAAAGTGGAACTGCCATTGCTTGTGAAGCGCCCGAGGTCATGGAGGGTGTTTGTTCGCGCCAAGCTCGCTCCGCATTTCTTAGCACTTGTTTTCCCGGGGATTGCATCCAATTGCAGCAACAGTGCCGGCCTCGCCCGTAGCAGCGCACTAGCACTAAATTGAGGCAGCCCCGAATGCAAGGAGTCGTGCGGCCGTCCGCAACGCCCCCGTGTCAGGTTCCTCCGGATACCGGGTCACGAAAGGGGTTACTTCATGAGAGAAAGACGTTTGCTCGCGATCGTAGTGCTTTGCTGTGCCGTACTGGCTGTGATTCTGCTGACCGCTCAAGTCTCCTCCGCCCAAAACGGGGGCTTTGGCTTGAAAAAGGGGGACCACGACACCCCGCCGCCCCCCTACAATCCGTATCCGCCCGGCATTCTCCCGCCCGACCTGAATTCGGAAATTGCCAGGGTCCTGCGTGAAGTCGACTTTATCGAGGGCGAGGCACTGGCGCAGTTGCGCGCATTGCCGCCGCCGACGCTGACAAATCAACCCCCATTGCTGGCCCACACCGGGCAAAGATTAAACGTCTTGGTGGGCAAGGCCCTGAATTTCGACAGGAATATTTCGCCTTTCCATGATAGGGCTTGCGGTTTCTGCCATATGCCGTACGCAGGCTTCAGCGGATCGATCCCATCCGTCAATCTGACCATGGTCGCGTATCCCGGGTCATATAACTATCGAGCCGGCAAGCGGACCGCCCAGCGTTACCCCTATGCACCGAGTTTCCCAGTTCTCAATTACAACGCGACCCAGCAAGCCTTTTTTGGCGGCAACTTCTGGGATTCGCGAGCCACGGGCTATCTGATCGGCAGTCCTGATGCCAACCAGGCTCAGGGCCCTCCGGTCGATACACAGGAACATGCGTTGCCGGATACGGCTTGCATCGCGTACCGGCTTCAGAGCGCCGTCTATAAATCTTTCTTTATCGAACTGTGGGGCGATGACTTGGATGCCATCAAGTTCCCGCACAATACCGAAGAGATCTGCGAAGTCCCCGGTGGTGCCAGCATATTCGGGACGGACACCATGCCGATCAAGCTGTCTTCCACGGACCGCGCCATAGCCAACCACGTCTACGACCACTGGGGCCTGTCACTGGATCAATACGAAACCTCACCGGACGTCAGCGCCTTTTCGTCGAAGTTTGACGCCTGGCTGTTTAGCCCAACCTCATATCCGCTGACTGCGGATGAACTGGCCGGTTACAACCTGTTCCGTGGCAAAGGCAACTGCAACTCCTGCCATCTTGATGGCAGGTCCACTGCGCCAACGCCCGCACCACCCGATGGCACTGATCCCACTGCTATGGACACCGGCGTCGCAGCATCCACCACCCCGTTGTTCACCTGCTTCGGCTCGTCCAATCTGGGCCTGCCTCTCAATCCGAGAGATGCTTTCTACTATCAGACCACGCCGGATTTCTTCGGCTTCACCGCAAATCCTTATGGCTTCGGCTACCGGGACTTGGGTCTAGGAACCTTCCTGCGCAGCGGGTTCGGCTCTTGGGCAAGCCCCAATGACGATTGGACACAATTCGCTCCACTCCAGGATGGACGAATGCAGACGCTCACCGCCCGCAACGTCGCCATGGTGCCGCCGCAGTGTCCTACCACCGAGGCTCCCGGGCCGTATTTCCAGAAGGAGTTCTTCCACAACGGCTACATCAAGAGCCTGAAGCAACTCGTCCACTTCTATAACACCAGGGACGTTTATCCCAATCCCACTATCACTTCCGGCCACTGTCCGGCGGGCACCACGGAAAAGGTGAACTGCTGGCCGATGCCCGAAGTGAAGAATAATGAGGACATGACGGTTGGTATGCTCGGCTTGACCGATACCGAGGAAAACCAGATCGTGGCGTTCCTCCAGGCGCTCACCGACGGTTACTTGACACCGTACCCGGACATCAACACGTATACAGGCGTGTGCATGACCGGCGGCACCGCGGCTACCCAAGGGAATGGTTTCCTGATTCCCACGCCGCCACTGCCCCCATGTGCGACGGTGATCTGCGGCGTCGCGCCGCTCCCCACAATGCCGATTCCGTAATGGCATTGCGAACCGTCAGACCACATGCCTGATGCCTCTCTCCCTCGGCTGGTCCCTTCGCGACTGCGCGGTCGAATGGGACCAGCCGGAGAGAGACATAGCGGAATCCAGTCCGCTGTGTTTCTCCCCAGCCGGACTTATCGCTGTTCTGAAATTTGCTCGCAAATCAATTCTCATCGAGGTGTCCAAATGAAGAGAGCGATCTTGCTTTTGGTAATGTTCATTTTCAGCGGCCTTTGGTTTGCAACGTCCCCCGCCGCCGGGCAGTTCGTCCCTGCGTCAAAAAAAGCGGACCGCATGGAAGTGAGGCAGGGGCCGGAGATCGAGTTGAACCACGAACATCTGACCATCATTCGGTGGACCAGCAACAATCCCGGCGGTTCGCCCGAGCACTATGCCGTGGTGCACTACGGCACGGATCCCAAGAAACTGGACATGAAAGCCAAGTCACACATTCGGCTGAACCCAAGCCATGACTACACCGTTTTCCGCTGCCGCCTGGATGACCTGCCGCCGAAGACCACGTTTTACTACACCGTTGATTCCGAGGACCCATCCGGCGCCAGCGATGGCGTCAAGAGTTCAGTCAACTCCTTTACTACACCATAGCCAGAGCCGCGGTTTGCCGGCATTCCCTGAAATCCAATTCGGGCGGAACTCCTCTGTCCGCTCGTTTGCCGGAACCTCCGCCAAAATTTTGCACCAAGTTTTGATATCAGGTCTTTACCCGAGGTCTGCGAATTCCCATTCCGATCGCGTGCCGAAATCTTGGAACGGTTGCGAGTTTTCGTAATTGAACGAGGTTTTCAGCGGCATAAGCCGTGCATTTTCATTCCAGAGAAAGTGGACCGAGGTCTGCTCGAAATGCCGCCGAGGTAATGGGGGGTGTTCGAGGATTAGGCACATAACCCATTGCGCCTGGTTTGGTTTCTTCGGGGACTGATTTAATTTGCAAAAACCGTTCGCGGCTCGCCCGGAGACGTGAACAAGGATTTGCAACCCCGAATGCAGGGAATATTGTGCCTATCGATAGCGCCCCCCATCCAGGTTCCTCCGGACACCAGATCACGAAAGAGGCTAGTTCATGAAAAAAAGACGACTGATAGAGCTAGTGATACTCTGCTTTGCGGTTACGGCCATGATTCTGCTCTCCACTCAACTCTCCTCCGCCCAAAACGGAAACAACGGAAAAAAGAAAGGTGATCGCGACACTCCGCCTCCTGTTTACAACCCATATCCGTCGGGGATTCTCCCGGCCGATTTGGATTCAGAAATAGCCAGGGTTCTGCGGGAGATCGATGTCATCGAAGCTAGAGCCATTGTAAGGTGGCACTCCTTACCGACGCCGACACGATTCGGTCAGCGCCCAGGACCGAATGCGCCCGTTCTTCAGGGCACCGGAACGGAGTCAATCGAAACGCTCGGCGAGCTTATGCTTTTCGACAAAAACATGTCGCCCGGCAGAAATGAAGCTTGCACGTCTTGCCACATGCCGTATGCCGGCTGGGGCGGACCGATCCCGTCCGTGAACCTGACGATGATCGCCTATCCCGGAACCGCTCACTATCGCGCCGGAAAGCGTACGCCCCAGCGACACACGTATGCACCGTTCTTCCCTGTGCTGCAATACAACGCAGAACAGCAACTGTTCTTTGGCGGAAATTTCTGGGATTCACGCGCCACCGGATACAGGCTACGGAATCCCGACGCCGAACAGGCACAGGGTCCTCCCGTGGATACTCAGGAAATGGGCTTCCCGGACACTGCTTGCGTCGCGTTTCGGCTTTCGCAGGCTGTATACCGTCCTCTCTTCGAACTGATGTGGGGCACAGACTCGCTCGATATCAAGTTCCCACAGAACACGGAGGAGATCTGCGAAACGCCAGGCGGGGCTGCGGTCTTCGGCGGAGACCCCGAACCGATCAAGCTGAAACCGGAAGAACGCACAGAGGCAAATACGGTATATGACCATTGGGGGGCGTCAATTGACGCCTATGAACAGTCCGTGCAGGTCAGCAATTTCACGTCGAAATTCGATGCGATGCTGAAAAACAACTATACCTTCACTGCAGACGAGCTGGCCGGCTACAACCTGTTCAAAGGCAAAGGCAATTGCAACTCGTGCCACGTCGACGGAAGAGGGACGACCCTCAACCCAGGTCAGGTGGACACCAGCACAACCGCGACGGCGAACCCTCCTCTGTTCACCTGTTTCGGATCGGCCAACGAAGGTCTGCCTCTGAATCCCAGGAATGCTTTCTACTATCAGACCACACCGGATTCCTTTGGGTTCATTGCGAATCCTTATGGTTTTGGCTACAGAGATTTGGGAATGGGTACTTTCCTTCGAAGTGGTTTCGGCTCCGGCCCCAATCCAAACCGGAACTGGACACAATTTGCTCCAATGGTTGACGGCCAATTCCAGGTGGCCACGGTTCGCAATGTGGCGGCGACACCGCCGCAGTGTCCCACCACCGAGGCCGGCACGGGTCAGCCTTACTTCCAGAAGGCGTTCTTCCACAACGGCTACATCAAAAGTCTGAAACAACTCGTGCACTTCTATAACACTAGGGACGTTTTTCCTTTTCCCACTATAACTTCCGGGCACTGCCCACCCGGAACGATTGAGAAAGTGACCTGCTGGCCGATGAAAGAGGTCACCAACAATTTCGACATGACCACGGGCATGCTCGGCTTGACGGATACGGAGGAAAACCAGATCGTCACGTTCCTCATGACGTTAACGGACGGCTTCACGAGCCCTTACCCCAATAGCGATACATTTACGGGCAGTTGCATGACGTGCGATCCCGCGACTGATCCCAATTGTTCGCCTTCGAGACAAGGCAACGGCGAACTTATCCCGACTCCGCCACTGCCGCCCTGCGCATCGGCCATCTGCGGCGTTGCGCCTCTTCCGAGCCCGCCGATTCCGTAAGGCAAGACGCTAAACACTAAACGGCGAAAGCTCAATAACCCTGTGAAATATTCAGGCTCTGGTGCCTCGCAAATTGTCGAGGCCACCAGAGCCCGTTCGAACATAAGTAAAGAGCACTATATGAAGCACCGTCTCTATATCGCAATCGCATGCGCAGTCGCCTGCGCGACATGTTTGGAGAACAGCCAGGCACAGGAGGTTCCTGCCGGCGCGAATGCCCCGCCAATTCCGATCACTTCGCATGATCGCGTCTATCACGCGGATCAGATATCCAACACAATTTCCGTCTATGACCCGTCAAACAACACTTTGCTCGGTGTGATCCCGCTCGGCGACCAGCCCCAGTCCTCTGGGCACCCACCCTGGGTCAACGGGCAAATGACTCCGGCCAATCTAAGCCCCCTTTACTATGGCCAGCTGCTGGTGCATGGCATGGGATTCTCGTTCGATCACAAAACTATCGATGTAGTCTCAATCGCCTCCAACTCAGTGACGTTCATTGACACCGCTACGAATGCCATCAAGCACATCACATATGTAGGCAGATCTCCACACGAAGCCTTTCATACGCCGGACGACAGGGAAGTGTGGGTCTCAGTGAGAGGAGAGAACTACATTCAGGTTATCGATGGCGGGACGTATGAAAACAAGGATCGGATATATGTCGGCGACGGGCCGGGAATGACAATTTTCCGGCCGGACGGTAAATATGGTTATGTCTGTTCCAGCTTTATTCCTGAGACAAAGGTCGTTGACGTCAAAAGTCACGAGATCGTCGCCACCGTTTCTCAGGCATCCCCCTTCTGTCCCAATATTGCCGCCACACCTGACGGCCGTCAGGTGTGGTTTACGTTGAAAGATATTGGCAAAACCGAAGTCTTCGACGCGCGGCCTCCCTTCCACGTTTTGGCAACCCTCAACACCGGTCCGATTACCAATCACGTCAATATTGTGCGAAACACGCGCGGGCAGTTCGCCTATATCACCGTGGGCGGAGAAAATCTCGTAAAGGTATACACCACAACGGACACTCCGCAACTCGTCGCAACCATACCGACGGGTGAGCTGCCGCATGGCTTATGGCCGTCGGGCGATGGAACTCGGATCTATATCTGTCTGGAGAATGGTACGGGGCTGCAGGCGATCGATACCCTAAGCAATCAGGTCGTCGCAACTCTCCCGGGCGGACAGGCTTGTCAGGCTTTGGTTTATGTGCCCCGGGCAGTGCCGACGGGAAACGGACTTTCCAACCTGGTGTCTCTGGATTCATTTGGGCAGGCGGTCCATCTGTACATGGGCCCTCCAGGAAGTTCCGCCGCCTCGGCTCCGACCACGGTGACGCTGAATTATCAGGGTCCCCTTGATCTGCTCGAGGCTGCGGTCACGGGCCTTCAACCCAACACAAGCTATACCTTGGGGTATGTGCCGGATCTTGCGGCTCCAGGCCAGGACTTTCAAGCGTTGAGCATGTTCATGACGAATGCGGCTGGGGCACAGATCGTGGAGTCGATTGGCCCGCTCAGGCAGGTGGTGGCCGGAACACCCCAGCCGGGGGATCAACGTTACCTCCTGATTGTGCCTACTGGTCAAACGCAGCCGGTACAGGTGCAACTGCAATCGCAATAACCACTGCCCTACACAAAGCGCAGCAAGCGGAGAAGCGAGGCCCTGCAATTCGCTTCTCCATTTTGTTCGCAAACGCGGCGAGCGCGCATGAGAGCCCTTGCGTCATTCACCGCAACAATTCTCTGGGAAGGGACAGGAGTCAAATGAGCATCACAACTAGTTTGTGGGGGAAGCGCCTTTGGATTGCCGGCCTGATGGCAGCATTTTCGATCGCGGCTCTCGCTCAGACGGAACCTCGGGCGGCGAGTTTTATGCGAGCCATGAAAGAGAGTATGGAGCGGATGGACAATGGCATGAAGTCGGCTCCGATGAATGGCGACATTGACCACGATTTCTGCACGATGATGATTCCTCATCATCAGGGTGCGATTGATATGGCCAAGGCCGAGCTGCTCTATGGCAAAAATCCTGTGATGCGGAGACTCGCGGAGGAGATCGTCGTGGACCAGCAGTCAGAGATCCAGGCCATGCAACTATGGCTCAGCAAACAGCCCACTGCGACGCAAGAGGGGCGGCGACCTTCTACTACAAGGTTGGGTCGGTGGACTCCAACGGCAAGAGTGATGGGGTCACCAGCACGCTAAGCAGCTTCACGACACACTAACGGCTCACTATTACGAATTGTTGTACATCATTTTCCGCACGGCAGGTTTTGCAACCCGACTTTGGGGCAATGGCCGGTCGTTTG
>Ga0210401_10004373_pt1 | contig 14777 bp, 15 predicted proteins | sample IncBWH32MmetaG_FD_150866 | JGI IMG/M metagenome (GOLD analysis project Ga0210401, IMG submission 150866) | Forest soil microbial communities from Barre Woods Harvard Forest LTER site, Petersham, Massachusetts, United States - Inc-BW-H-32-M | ecosystem: Environmental > Terrestrial > Soil >... | reverse complement strand
CAGCTTCAAGGTGACCAACTGCCACCTTTTTATTCCACGGTAGACTGTTGTCCTGATGCTGTCTGTATAATATTGAACACCGCCAAATAAAGTTCACTTTGTAACAGTTCCCCGGAACGAATCCCCGGCTGGCGCGTAATGGCGTCGGCGCGCTGGGATACCACGGGGCAGCAAACGTAATCGAAAGCAGTACTTCATGCGTCAGGCGGCGATCCTGTTTGGGTTGGCTAAAGCAACAACGGGCCCCAAGATTTCCGCAGCTCCTTTGGACAAAGCGGCCGATCTTAAATTGCAAGTGGACGAACCAGGCGCGCCGCCTGACGCCAAGCCCCTCGCACCGGACATTGAGCCGCCCGCGACGTGACGGAAGGCCGCCTCAGTTGGCGGCCTCTCCATGCCGCTTCAGTTTTGAGATCGATTTCCAGAATTTCATTCTCGTCGCGCTTCGAGCTTTTGTGTTTTCACACAGCCTGGGCCCCGAGCCGGCCGACGCCCTCACCGCTGATTACGCCGGCTGCCAGGGGTAGACCGACATGGTCCGCACCGGCCTCGATCAGCGCTCATGACCCATCTGCGATATGGCGCCGGCGGGAATTCCCGATGACATGGCCGCTGACTGACCGGCAGGTTATCGTTGCTCTGCAAGCGCGCTCGGCGATGAAATTTATCGGTAAAAAGAAAATACGACGAACGATTTCCCGGATGGCAACGTGAGACTTCTCGTCATCGCCGATGCAAAGCCGGCTTCGGCACCAGCGCATTTCACCTCTCGTGTGTCGCGCAGCTGCATCGCTGGCGCGAGCCTTTGTAGGCTTCGATACGGCGATGGCGATACCGCCTTTGCCTCCGCGCTTGGCGCCTGCAAGACTGCGACCAGTGTCCCGCCCGGTGGTGCGCAAAGTCTGTGCAAGTGCATCGTCGCGCGCAAATCCACATATTCGAAAATCAGGCCTGCGAAGATCAGCTCTATCGGCATGATATTCGGTAGCGCATCCTGAATGTCCGCGACGTAAAGCGCGAGTTTGGGAAGTTGAGTGCCGAAGCGCGCCTGCGCCGCTGCCACATAGGTTGGATTGATATCGATCCCGACGATTCGCTCGACCGTCGTGCCAATCAGCCGCTCAAAACCGTTGCCTCCGGAGCACCCAATGATGGCGACCGACCTTGGCGTATGCTGTCGCACCGCGCGCTCCAACTCGTCGGCGAGCATCCGGGCCTGCGCGATTTCCGGTAGGGCCATATGGCCTTCATAGTCTGACAACGGGATGTCTAGCCACGGGCTGGTAATCATCTAAGATCATCCTTCTGACGTGAGCAACCGCTTAGCCGGATTCACAGTCCCGCGAAAGTCCGGAGTTGGCCCGAATGCGAATGCCGATCTCGTCGAGCAATGTCCGTTCGCAGCAGTACACCGGAAAACATTTGCTCAGGCTGAGTTCTCCTCACTTTGGCTCCTTGACATGCCGACTGCGTCGAGCGATGTCCGACATCGAGGGTAGCCCGGAAGACATTTGCTCAGACGGAGTTCTTCTGAGTTTGCCGAGTAGGCCCGGGGATTTTCACCCTGAGCCTCTCACAGATCCGGGTTTGATACTCTCGCATCATCCGGCTCGTGCCACCGCGCGAACCCGGAAGATATTTGCTCAGTCTGAGCTCTTCTGACTTTTACGCGAAAGCCGACGCCACAGCTTACCCCTAGCGGCCCCTCAGTTGCCAAAGTGGCGCCGCTTGAGCCCATGCCGGCCTAGCTCGATCGAGAGAGTTGTGAAATCGTGCAGCCACTGAATCGCGATGCGTTGCCCGGCAAGGGTCACGCTCGGCCATCATCGCGAGCACGCGCTGCACCAGGGCGGGATCGCGATAGGCGCTGCGCGGCCTCAATAGATTTTGGATTTCGGGGGTCAACTTGTGGACGGCCGGATCTTCGGCGGCGAGCCGCGCCAGGGCGATACCGAATTTGAGCGTGGTCTCAAAATCCGCCGGACGTTGCCCCCGCGTATCGGGAAATACGAAGTCGAGTATGGCCACCGACCACGGCGTCTCGATCAACGTCTGCAGCTCGGCGAAGAAAGTGGGCGCCAGCCCGGCGATTGGATTGCTGTCTTCCCCTAGTCTTTCGAGAAGCCTCTGCAGCAGGCACGCCTCCAGGGCGGCCACGCTCATGCCTTGACCGTAGACGGGATTGAAGCGGCAGATTGCGTCGCCGATGGGCAGAAGCCCGCGGGGGAAGACGTCGAGCCGCTCGAAATGGCGCCGCACGCTCTCGGGGAAGCCATAGCGCGCGACCCCGTTCAGGCGCTTGGCGTGGCTGATCGCGTTGTAGATCGTCGGCGTCCGTAGTGCCCGAGCGTAAGTCAGGAAGCCCTCCGCATCGCCGGACGGCACGTCACCATGGCGCGCCAATGGTCACCATCCAGCGGTTACCCTCGAGCGGCAACACGCCACGGCTGTTCTGGGGCGCCTGGCCGAAGGTTATGACGCCTTTCCAGTCGGTCGAGGCGTCGTCCGGGATAGCAAAAACGCATGTGGCATAGCCGAGATCGATGCCAATTGTGGTCTTCTCGGGCAGTGGTCGGCCAATCGATTGCAGCAGAGCGAGAGTGAGAGCGCCGCGGCCGGAGGCGTCGACGACGAGATCCGCCGCAATCGCCTCGCTCGCGCCGTTTTCGTTCTCGTAGCGCACGCCGGTGACCGCCTCTCCATTTGGCGATGCCAACACTTCTTGGACCCGACAGCGCTGGCGTAGCGTAGTGTTCGCGCGGCTTTCCACCCGACGTCGCACGGCGCGCTCGATTGTCGGCCGAGACACGGCGTAACTCAACCAGCCGAGGTCGCGTTGCGGGAAAGGATCGTAGCGCGGGCGCTCCATGCGAACATCGAGACCGACTCTGAGCGGCACGGCTCCGGCCCCCGCGAGATCGTGCTCGAATCCTGGGAACAGCTCGCTGAGGGTGCGCTGGCCGCTGAGCAGCAGCCCATGGACGTGCCGCGCCTGCGGCGTCCCCGCCCGATATTCGGCCTCCAAGGGCAGTGCGTCACGCTCCAGAACAACCACCTGATCGACGCGGTCGGCGAGCGCCCCCGCGGCCGTGAGCCCGCCCAATCCCGCGCCGATCACGACGGCCTGCTTGCCGATCAGACTTGACGCCATCTCCGCCTCCCCGGTGCGTGCTCCTCCCAGGAAGTGCCAACGCCAGTCGAGTATATCGCCACGCGCCGACGCGAGGAAGGCGGCGGAATCTTCAAGGGCCAGCGCGAATAGACGCTGTGTTTCCGGCTGGGCTACTCTACTCTTTCGATGTCACCTAGGACGGCCTTGTGATGTCATAGTGGGTCAATGTCGCTTGTTGGCCCATCTCCTGCCGTTTGTCCGCCTTTTGGGCAGAAGGCAGACGTTTATCCCCTCCATGGCTATGTTCGAACAAGCCGGCGACTTCAGACCGTGCCAATTAACGATCGCGCGAGACTACGTCGGCTGGTGCTCCTTGCTCGGAGTGCTCTCCGACATCGGGAAGCCCAACAATTAAGTCGTCGCCGGATACGGTGATCGGTATTTTTCGAAGCTTTGCCCGCGGGTTGCCGGGATGAAGACCGGTGCGAATATCGAACTCGTATGCGTGCCAGGGGCAGACCACATGCATCTTAGTTTTGGAGAAAATCATGCCTTGGCTGGTACGATCCTGGGCGACGATTTCCTCGACCTTGGCGATCATCTTGCCCTGGCAAACCGGTCCGCCCATGTGTGGGCATCGATTGAGATAGGCAAAGAAGTCGCCGTCAAGCTTGAATACGGCTACCTCGAAGCGGTCGAAGGCGATGACCCTGCGACCAGGATCTGCAAATTCCGACACCGAACCGATATGCACTTGGCGCATTGAACTTTCCATCCATTATCGCTTCGTTCGATTGAACCACATCGAAACGTCCCAGAGGTTGAGTCCCGCGCCACGGATCAGCGCGCTGACCGTAACCACGACCTCCGTGGGTGTCACGCTTTCCGGTCTGACCGGGCGCACCGTCGCAGTGTCGGACTCGCTCTTCGCGGCAAAAAGCCTCACCGCTGCGGTCATGACCCGTTCGAGCTCCGCGTCGGGCACCTGCTCAAGTATACCTGAACAGAGCGCATGCTCGGCCGCCTCGACGAAATCAGCGCCGAGCGCGGCCGCTTTGGTTTGGGCGGGGATCGACATCAGGAAATGCCCGGCCTTGCCGCCAGAACATCGGCGGCCATTGGACGCTTGCGTTTTACCTCGAGATTGAAAACGCGCGCGGCGTTGAGGCCAAGGATGTTGCGCTTAGCCTGCTCGGTGAGGAACGGCAGCGTGGTGATCGCGGCCGGCGGATCGAAATCCCAGTGCGGCCAGTCCGACGCATAGAGCAGCTGGGTGTCTGCATTGAAGGCTTCCATCGTTGCCTGCAGCAATTTCGGATTTGTCCTTTCGAGCGGTTGGCTGGTGTAGAACATTTCGCGCATGTATTCACTTGGCAGCTTGTTCAATAGCGGCGCCTCGCAGGAGCGCATCTGATATTCATGATCGAGCCGCTGCATCAGGAACGGGATCCAGGCGAGCCCGCTCTCCACCCACAGCACCTTCAATTTCGGAAAGCGCTCCGGCAGGCCGTTGATGATCCAGTTGGTCATGTGGATCAGGTGGTAATGCACGAATGACAGCGCGTGCATGGAGATGAAGCGATTGAGCTGCAGAAAGGATGGATCGTTCCAGTTGAAACCGGAGTGAAATGCGAAGGGTTTGCCCGTCTCCTCGATCAGGGAATAAAGCTTCATGTAGCTGTTATGATGAACAGGCTTGTTGCGCGTCGAACAGACGGTGAAGCCGATAACGCTCTCGGTTTGGGCATAGCGCTCGACCTGCTCGACGCAGGCCTCCGGTGTGTTGAACGGCAGGTAGAGCAGTCCCTTCAGTCGATCGTCCTCCGGCAGTATCCGCTCTACCAGCCATTTGTTGTAGGCGCCGCCAAGCGCGACCTCCATCTCGTCCTGCGGATGCATGCCAAGCGTCAGCATGGGCGTCGGGAACACGATTTGATAATCGAGCCCAAGTGCGTCCATGGCGCGGCGCGCAAGCTCGGTGAAGCGATGGGTACCCGTCTTCTCGACCGACTCCAGCAACGCCTGCTGGTGCGGGATGCGGCCATAGAGATGCTGATGGAGAATGCCGGGTTGAATGTTGAGCAGCGACGTGTTCGCGCTGCCCGGCCGCGCCGCGTTGGCTTCGCCCATCTGCCGGATGACGTCATTGTCGATCAGGGCGAGGATTTCCGGCCAGAATGATGTTTCGGTGACATGCGCGTCCATATCGACAAGGAAATAGTTCTCGTGGTTCTCGGACTGTCGGGTGGCATGCGCGAGAATATCGCGCGTGTCCGTCTGCATAGTAATCTCTTGCAGCTCGCGGAACCGTTGCGGGACTCGCTCGAGCATCGGGTATCTCCCCGGTCAAAGGCGCACGCTCAAAAACGAGCGGTTGCGCAGCGCACGGTCAAAGATGGCCTGAACCCACCTTCTCATTTAGCCGCGTATAGTGCGCCAGACAGCGGATGCACGCCGGCTGCGGATGCTCCCGCTCCTGACGAGAGCCGCAGCATATCGATAAGGGACAACGGGGACCATCAAGAACTAGGACAGCATTTCTGCCGGAACGGCTTCTGGCGGGGTGAACACCGCTTTGCGCAGCAAGGGTCCGGGGATTTCTGCGATCGTCGTAACCCTGCCGCACAAGGCACGGTCGTCCGAGTTCACCTGCCCTATCAGCGACCACCCCAAAGCTTTGCTTGAGCTCATCCGAACGTCGACGCCCGCTTTTGTGTCGCGTGTGGGATAGCTCACGTCGAACGATCAGAATTACGAGTACGCTGGCCGGCCAAGCCCGAGTGCCATGCTTACGGCACGAGGGTTGGGGTGCTATCATGCATCCTTAATCCAGGAACAGTCAGAGAGGGAACTGTCCGACGGAAGCCGTCATGCCCGCCCCGCTGCGAGGAGGAAAAGTCATGAAGCGTGCGCTCAAGGACTCTTTCAGGACGTTACTCGGAACACTCGGACTATCCGGGCTGATCATCGCGATCGCCATGGCAAGCGCCACCGCCCAGAAGAAATACGATCCCGGCGTCACCGACACGGAAATCAAGATCGGCAATATTATGCCGTACAGTGGGCCGGCATCGGCCTACGGCACGATCGGCCGAACGGAGGCTGCCTACTTTCGCAGGATCAACGCCGCAGGCGGTATCAACGGCCGCCAGATCAGGTTCATTTCCTATGACGACGCCTACAGTCCGCCAAAAGCGGTCGAGCAGGCGCGAAAGTTGGTGGAGAGCGATGAGGTTTTCCTGATCTTCAACTCGCTTGGCACACCATCCAACACAGCCATTCAGAAGTACATGAACATGAAGAAGGTGCCGCAGCTGTTCGTGCAGAGCGGTGCGACCAAATGGAATGATCCAAAGGAGTTTCCCTGGACCATGGGCTGGCAGCCCAACTACCAAAACGAGGCTCGGATCTACGCGAGGTATATTCTGAAGGAAACGCCGAGTGCCAGGATCGCCGTGCTCTACCAGAACGATGACTATGGGAAGGATTATCTCAAGGGCCTGAAGGATGGTCTCGGCGCCAAAGCTGCGTCGATGCTCGTTGCCGAGGAGGCCTATGAAGTGGCTGAGCCGACCATCGACTCGCACATTGTCAAGATGAAGTCGTTAAAGGCCGACGTGTTCGTCGACGTAACCACGGCAAAGTTCGCGGCGCAGGCCATCAAGAAGTCGGCCGAAATCGGCTGGAAACCCCTGCACTTCCTCAACAGCGTCAGTACCTCCATCGGCAGCGTCATCCGGCCGGCCGGCGTCGAAAACGCGCAGGGCATCATTTCGGTAGCCTTTCTGATGGACGCGCTTGATCCGCAATGGAAGGATGATCCCGGCATGAAGGCCTTCGACGAATTCCTCGCCAAGGATTTCCCTGAAGGCAATCGGGCCGATAATCAGGTGATGACCGGGTTCAATGTGGCGCAAACGCTGGTCCGGGTGCTGGAGCAGTGCGGCGATGACCTGACGCGCGAGAACGCGATGAAGCAGGCCGCAAACCTCAACGAGTTCAGGACCACCAACCTGCTGCCGGGTATCAAGATCAACACCAGCCCGATCGATTTTGCCCCGATCAAGCAGGTGCAGCTCAGGAGATTCAAGGGCGAGACATGGGAGCTGTTCGGACCTACGCTCAGCAGCGAAATCGGAGGGTAGCTAGAGCGTCCTAGCATTTGCGCTCGCTGACGAGCGCGAGTTTAACGTGAGTTCGTGACGGCAAAGCGGACCTCGCGGCTAGACCTGTTGAGGTTGAACATCGACCTCAAACATCAGCGCTCGCCGCTGCGGTCGTGTGATTAAGCATGGTTGGCGATGAATTTCAGTGAGCGTTTCAACGCGCGGCACGTCCGCATGGCCAACAACGTGGTCGGGTTCCAAAGGTCAATGCTGTCGTGGGCATTTCCGGATTGGCGGCATCGCTCGGGTCTTGCACCACGGTGATGCCACCGCACTGCCTGAGTGCCAGGCCGGCCGCGCCGTCACCGAGCGTAGCCGCGAGGATGGAGCCGATTGCTCTGGGACCACAGCGGAGACCCGTAGATCGGAATAGCGGATCGAGGGCCGGCCGGGCGTTGTTTTTCACGCGGCCCCGATCTCAGCCTTAGCTCATCGCTCTCCGCCAGGAGATGGCGCCCGAGCGGAGCGAGATAGATATACAGCAATAGTGGCCGGGAGCGGACCCGCCTCAGTCAAGATCGCATCAAGCGTTGAGCGCGGAATTGGCTGGAGAGGTGGATAGTCTACCCTGGCGTGGCAGCAGATGGAGGGCCTCGCGGCAGTCAAATTTTGAGACTGAATACAAAGTCGTCGAGGCGCTGCTCCGTTCTCAACATTCGTATTTGATGTTAGCAATGCCAGGCAAATATTGGCTCGGTCGATTGGAGTCTTCGACCGGCGATAGGGAGGGAGAGGCAACATGCAGCGTTGGAAGTATAGTTGCATCATGGCCATATTGGCCACGCTATCAGTCACTCCACATCTTCAGGCCGCAGAACTGCCATTGCCTGATATCCGGACCCAGCCGACTCCCCAGGCCGTACTGGACGAGCATATCGACGCTTTGAACAAGTGCGACTGGAATCGCCTGGTCGCCCAATACCCTGAAGATGCGCAGATCCATCTCCTGAATGGCACGATCATCACGGGCCGCAAGGCGATCGGCGAACTGTTCGCAGGATTTTGCAAGGACCCGAAGGACGGTGGCCTAAACGGAATCAATTTCAAGGTGGTTCAGAGCACGCTGATTGGAGGTACGTTTGCAACGCACTGGGTTGCGTCTGCTCCCTTCCTCGCCGAACCATACAAAGGTTCGGACGCCTACATTACCAAGGACGGGTTGATGCAGGCCATGGTGACGACCTTCGATGGCGCCGCCTTGAAGATGAAGAAATGATCTGCAAGTGAATTGCCGCGGCGCGATCGCGAGCGGGCATTTGCGGATTGGTCTGCTCCAATCGATCCAGGCGGTCGTCGACAACTATGCCACTCACAAGCATCCAAAGGTTCGCCAGTGGCTCGTCCAGCATCCACGCTGGACGTTCCACTTCACACCAACCGCGGCGTCTTGGCTCAACACCACCGAATGCTTCTTTGCCAAGCTCACCAATCGCCGCCTCAAAACGCGGCGCCTTCCGATCCGTCGACGACCTCAGGGACGCCATCAATTGCCGAATTGCTGCGCCGGCGGCTTTTCCGGGCTCCGCCTCAACTGATGCTTACTGAAGACCTTCGGCGGAAGGTGGCAGATAGGTAATGCCATACTTCGCGTAGATCTGCGCTGGTATCCGCTGGCCGACCACTCGTGCCACCGCAGTATCCACCGCTGCAACCAGCGCATCGTCCGCTCGGCGAAGCCCGACTGAAACGTTCCAGCGCAGTGCCGGTTCTGGCTTGTATCCGTCGGGTATCCTTACTGCCGTGCTCGGGTGTTCGTGCCGATACCAGCCGATAATCACTGGGTTTGTGGCGCCGACTTCGATTTCGCCTACCTCGATCGCGGCAATTATGTCTTCCTGAGAGGCAAAGACCGAAACGCGGAAGCCGTGTTTGGCCAGCCATTCGTGCTCGACGGTGCCAACCGTGACGCCAATCTTCTGACCGTGCAGATCGTCAAGCCGACGAACCGAAGACCGAGATGAAACCACGAGGACAACACCGCTTTCTGCGTAGGGTCTCGAAAAGCGAAGGGGTACGTGGGTTGTCAGCGGTCCGGTAAGTCCCTCACGATCGTAGCTTTCGGCAGAGGCGACGGCCTCCATCAAGGCATCGCAATCCGAGTTCTTCATGTCACCCGCGTTTCGAACCCAGGTCACACCGAGCCCCAATCCCATCTCATGCGCCACTACTTCCGCGAGTTCGACTTCGAATCCGGCAAGACCGCCTCTATCGGCGAGGTTCGAATAAGGGAGTGCGGATGGGTTGGCGCAGAGGCGTAGGGAACCATTCTGTCGCACCTCTGCCAGCGATGCAGCGTCCGCGCGCTGGGTTGTGCCTTCGGCGATGAGCGTCGCGAGTAAGGCCATAACGGCATTGCCAGGGATCAGACCACGATGCATGAAGGCGGTTCCAGACTCCAACGTCGCGCGCCGAGGCAAGTATTCATCTCTCTTGACAAGAGTAGCGGTCACCCGAGGATTTGTCCAAAACTGTACGCTAAGCCAGCCCAGCTTGGTGCGCGGCAACGATGGGTTGGCGCGCTCTTCTACAGGCGGCGCCGTTTGTGATTGGCCATTGGCCAGCCTCTTCCATAACACCTATTTTACACGACCAAGACCCGAAGCTGAACTGGGACCTTGGACGAGTCGTTAGTGATGTCCGATTTCGGAGGAGAAGGGCTACCATCAGTAGGGGCAGAGGGGATTTCGACTCGAAGCGCCGCTTGTGGTAGGTTCATCGCACGCAAGTGTTTTTATCATCGGAGGAATTTTCGATGACCCGCCAATTCAATCGACGTGACGCCTTGAAGATGTCCGCGAACTTCGCGCTATCAGCCGCAGCCGGCGGACTGTCCTGCGTCGAGATTGCTAGGGCCGGACCGATCGAAGTCCCGACCATCGACAAGCTCAGCGTCCGAGTTCTCGTCGACAGTGCGAGCGACATTTTCTTTAGGCCGCAGGATGTAAGCGGAGTGAGGACGGAGCCCGGCCGCCCTGCCGATCCGAAGCGGCCATTGCATAGCGAATGGGGATTGTCGCTATATCTGGAACCGCAGCGCGGCGACGAGAGGAAAACCTTCCTTCTCGATTTCGGTTGGACACCGGAAGCGATCAACAGCAACATGGAGCTCTTAAAGCTCGATCCTTCCAAGATCGATGCGCTTATCATAAGCCACGGCCACTTCGACCATTGGGGCGGCCTGCTCGGCTTCCTGGAACGGTACCGCAAGGATCTGCCGGCGGACCTCACGATGTATGCCGGCGGCGAGGACAATTTCTGCCCGCGCTACGTCAAGATGGGTGCGGGGGGCGACCTCGCCGACTTTGGCACGCTCGACCGCCGCCACATTGCCGAGCAGAACGTGAAGGTTGTGCTGTGCGAGTCTCCGGTCGTGATCGGCACTCAGGCGTTCACCACCGGCAAGATAGCCCGCAGCAGCATCGAGAAGGTGCTTCCGAACACTCTGGTCGGGTTTCAGCTCAAGGACGGCGGCGGCTGCAATGCCAGCCACTATTTGCCGGCAGAGATGGAAGGCAAGATCGTGCCCGACGAACATATCCATGAGCACGCGACCTGCTTCAACCTGAAAGACAAGGGCCTGATCGTCATCTCATCCTGCGGCCATGTCGGCATCGTCAATTCGGTGCGCCAGGCAATGGCAGTGTCCGGCATCGATAAGGTTCATGCCATCATGGGCGGCTTCCATCTCGGGCCGGCGCCGGCCGACTATCTCACGCAGGTCGTCGCTGAGATCGGCAAGCTCAATCCTGACGTGGTGATCCCGATGCACTGCAGCGGGCTGAACTTCACCCAGGAAGCGCAGCGCCAGATGCCGGGCAAGGTGCTGACCACAGCGACGGGCACACGCATAACCTTCGGGATCTGATCAACGAGACGCGTGGTGACGAGGCTGGCCGCATGCGCGCTTGTTGTGGCGTCAATTATTGGCGCTGTGGCGGCGGTCGCTGAGCCGCAGTCGTCGGCCACCGAGATGATGGACGATCTGATGTACGCCCGCGGGCCCATCGGAGGACCGTTCACGCTGACCGACCAGCACGGGAGGACGCGCGGCGACACCGAGTTTCGCGGCAAGCTGATGATCGTCTATTTCGGTTACGCCTTTTGCCCCGACGTCTGCCCGACCGACCTGATGGCAATTACGCAGGCGCTGGACGCGCTGGGGTCCAAAGCCGAAAGCATTCAGCCGATCTTCATCACGATCGATCCCGAACGCGACGCCAACATGCTCGCCGACTACGTCGAGGCGTTTCACCCGAGCTTGATCGGGCTCACCGGGTCTCCTGACACGATCAGGCAGGTCGCCAACTCCTACAAGGCCTACTACCGGAAGGTGGAGGACGAACGGATCGGCCAGTATTCTATCGATCACTCGGGCGTCATCTATTTGATGGGAAGGAACGGCGAATATCTCGGCTTCATGCCGCCGCAGACAGGACCCGATCGGCTCGTCGAAATCCTGCGCAAATATCTCGACTGACCCAGTGCACCTGACGCATGTCGTTCATGACCAACAGATGTAACGACGGTCCATCGCGGTCTCACCGTTGAGGGACAAACCGTTCCATCGTGACTTTCGTCACAAATTCGGGCTGCATTACTGATTGCGATCGCCGATCCGGATGTCAGGCTGCACACGTCGCTGCGGTGGGATTGCTCACGTCTCGATCTCCTCAGATTTGGACGCAATCCAAACGCACTTCGCTTGCGCGAAAGGTGTCGACGGAATCGCAAATTGCCCTGCCGTCGGATTTCAGTAGTCCCGGCGGTGCCGCGCAGCCATCTCGGTTTCGGCCGTGCGACTCTCTAGCACCCTGATCGTCGCCAAGAGATTATCGCGCCGAGCACGCAGACTTCCCGGAAGGCGCTGCTTGCATACAGGCGTAAGTAGTAAAACCGAAGGCGAACCAACCTAAGTATGATTTTACTATCCCGCGCAGTGACCCATGCTTCAGATGGGGTGGATGCTTTTGCAGGCGTCCACCCCGGCTAAGAGGGGCATCTTTGTCCACGCCTTCAGTCATTTCGGTCGTCGATGACGATGCATCGATCCGCGCTTCGATGAGCAATTTCTTGCGGTCGCTTGGCTACGACGTGCATACGTTCGGGTCGACCCAGGAGTTTCTAGGGTCGGCCTGTTTGAATGACACGTCGTGCGTAATCTCGGACGTGCAGATGTCACCGATGGACGGTCTTGAGCTGCTGGCGAACATGCGTATACGGGGCTATGCCGCGCCCGTCATCTTCATCACGGCATTCCCCGGTGAGAGCGTCCACGCGGGCGCGATGAAGGCCGGGGCGATCGGTTTCTTTGCCAAGCCGTTTGCAACGTCGATGCTGACCGCATGCCTTGATGCCGCGCTGTCCCAGCGGGGCGACGTCGGCGCCTGATCGTTCGGTCCAGTGACCTGCCGAATCTCCATTGCCGGATTGCTCCCAGACTGTTGCAACCGCGCAACCTCTCTTTCTTCTTGCGGTTGTATGCTGCCCTCATACTGAGGGGTTTTTCAAAATGTTTGACGTGTATTTAAACAACAGGCGCGATTTGCTGGTCGTGCGTAAAGGATTGCCGTTCCCTCTCGGCGGCCCATCATATGGGTGGCGCAAAAGCAAAAAGAGGGTTGTGATGGTCAGCGAGGAGATTAGGCAGGCCGTTCAAAGGCACGGCTACTACCTGCGCAAAGTAAAAGCTTTGAAGAAGTGACATGGCGCTACCTGATACTGATCTTCGTTCTAGGCGAAGCGCTCGTCGGCATCGTGCTCCTGCGGTATCGGCAGTGCATCGCCCATCGCAAAGGCAGCCATTGATAGATGATCCGAAACGGTCTCGTGGCGCTGCGCACCACCAAGATTTCCGCGAGCGATCCGCCATCGACTTGGCGGCCGGGGGAGCGGTGAAGTCACTCACCAGATGCCAGTCATTCCTACGTGCTATGAAGATGACAGACAGCGCGGATGTTCTTAGTAGAGGTGAGTCGAACAACATAGTGGTCAATCGCTCCTAAAACCGATCTCGGAGCTACAATCTCTGCCTGTACCGCATCAACAGCCAACAGATACAAATCCCCCTTTACCGATACGACGTTGAGCAGCGTGGAGAGCGGCGACCTCTCCTTACTCGTCACCAAGTGCGGGCGTTTACCCATGTTGACCACGTCTGTCACATCAATCGATATTTCTTTCCTAGACGACCGATTCCATGAAACCGGCGTCGATGAGACCGAGATCGATGGAACTTGAAGTACGTTGGTGGATTCCTCGTATGAGAAGAGCTGAACGAGGAGCGACATCATGGCAACGTGGCGGCGAGCGCTTGAGGTGGCGATGAGCGAGGAGGACGTTGCGCATTTGACGGTCGTTTCGCGGTCTCGAACTGAGCCGGCGAGCCGGGTGCAGCGTGCGCAAATGCTTCTGGCTTATCGCGAGAGCCGGACTTTTTTTGCCGTTGGTCAACGGGTTGGCGTGCACCATCAGACGGTCCAACGTTGCAGCGGGCGCTGGCCTATGGGCCTTTGACGGCGCTTGATGACCGCCCCAGACCGGGCAAGGAGCCAACGATTACGCCGGAGGCCAAGGCCTTGCTGGTGTCGTTGGCGTGCGACAAGGCCAAGGATCACGGCTATCCGCACGAGTTGTGGACGACGCGTCTTTTGGCGCGCCATGCGCGCGAGCACGGGGCGGCGGCGGGACACGGATGTCTCGCCAATCTTGTCCAAGGCACGGTGTGCAAGATTCTCGGTCAAGAGGAAATCAAACCGCACAAGGTGCGCTATCATCTGGAACGCCGTGATGCCGATTTCGAGCAGAAGATGGCGGAGGTTCTATGCGTCTATCGCGAAGTCCAGGTCCTGAAAAGGGCGGCGGCCAAGGCGAACAACAGGGCGAAGAAAAAGTCTGAAAAGCCGCACAAGCCGGTAGCGATCGTCTCCTACGACGAGAAGCCGGGAATCCAGGCGATCGCGACCACAGCGCCGGATTTGCCGCCGCTGCCCGGCACCTACGCGACATTCTCGCGCGATCATGAGTACAAGCGTCACGGCACGCTCAGCCTGTTAGCCGGGATCGATCTGCTCACCGGCAAGGTCCACGCCCTGGTCAAAGACCGCCACCGCAGCCGCGAGTTCATCGAATTCCTCAAGCTTCTCAATGCCGCTTACACGGCCGACACGGCGATCAAGCTGATCCTCGACAACCATTCGGCGCATATCTCCAAAGAAACCAAAGCCTGGCTCGCTGCTCAGCCGCCGGGCCGCTTCGCATTCACCTTCACGCCCAAGCACGGCTCCTGGCTCAACCTCATCGAGGGCTTCTTTTCCAAGTTCGCCCGCTCGGTCCTGCGCCACATCCGCGTGGCATCAAAGCAAGAGCTAAAGCAACGCATCATGCTTGGCATCAAGGACGCCAATCGATACCCGGTCGTCCACACATGGTCCTACAAGCTCGCCGAGGCTGCCTGATATGATTCTAACCAAGAAAACGCTGACCTAGCTAGGTGGTATTGA
>Ga0210401_10004372_pt1 | contig 14778 bp, 14 predicted proteins | sample IncBWH32MmetaG_FD_150866 | JGI IMG/M metagenome (GOLD analysis project Ga0210401, IMG submission 150866) | Forest soil microbial communities from Barre Woods Harvard Forest LTER site, Petersham, Massachusetts, United States - Inc-BW-H-32-M | ecosystem: Environmental > Terrestrial > Soil >... | reverse complement strand
GCTGGAGAATCCGTGCGAGAATCACGCGCTGAAGTTGCTTGAGTTCCACCGCGGTGCGCAGGGTCAACAGACCGGCGCGTTCATTGCCGTTGTGCACGATCTCCAGAGCACGTGGAGATTTCTCGCACAGCGTCTGGATCTGATTATCGGGAAGGGCGGTGTGGCCGCCGTTGATGTGGCCGATGACGTCGGCATCGGCGGCGAGCACAACGTCTTTGTCGATCAAGCTGGAGCCGGGAATGGACGGCCCACCCGTGTGGATGGTGCTTTGAATCCCGTATTTGCGGGCCCAGGCGACCATCTGGTGGGCGGTCGCGCCGTCTTTGACACTGCCGAGTCCTACTTCCCCGAGCATGGTCACCCCGGCCGTAGCGAGGTCCTTGAAATCTTCCTCCACCATGCCATGCTCGAGCACGGGCGCTCCGGCATGGATTCTCACGCCACCGGGACGAAACGCCGTGAAGGCGCGCTGGGCGAAAATTGCCATCGCTTTCAGACCGACGACGTCTTTGGGCCGGCCGGGCGTGTGGACTTCGCCGGCGGAAATCATGGTGGTGACACCCCCGTGCATATAGCTATCGATCCAGCCGAGTTGATTCTGCCGCGGTGTCCAGTCGCCGGCGACGGGATGCACATGACTGTCGATCAGTCCAGGGGCGAGCGTCGTGCCTTTGGCGTCGACCACGGCGGTCGCTTTCTCGGTGTCGATGTCTTTCTCTTTTCCGAAGGCCGTGATTTTCCCATCGACGGCGAGCACGGTGTCGGCATCGAGGATGGGTTGCTCCAGGTCGCCGCTCAGCAGCAAGCCGATGTTGCGAATCACAAGTCGCGCTTGGTTTTTTGGTTTCGCCGATTCTTCCTGCACCATGGCGTTCCGCTCCTGTCGTTCGTTCCCGAACTCAATCAGGTCGTCTGGCCCGCAGACATATCGGTCCGATTCTGGGCGCGGTCAGTATACAAACGAACTCGCCGCTTAGAACTCCGTGATTGCCCTCCCACAGCGTCCGGTCGCTTGTCACGAATTGGTGTTCCTGTATAAGCTGAAATTCAGCCTTCTGCCAGGGGAGAACGGAGCCGGCATGGTCGCGAGCGGTGTGGTTTTGTGGGAAGTCGATACCCAGGAAGATTTCATGCGGCCGGGTGGCAAGCTGTACGTACCCGGCGCGGAAAAACTTCTACCCAAGATCAAGAAGCTAACGGACGCCGCCCGACGAAGCCGGGTCTTTCTCGTTTCCCACGGTTGCTATCACGCGCCCGACGATCCGGAGTTTCAAACCTTCCCGCCCCACTGCGTGAAAGGCACCCCGGGAAGCGAACATGTCGCCGAGGCGATGACCGACAGCGTGCTGCGCGTGCCCAACGAGGCCGGTGCTCTACCAACGGATTTCGGACAGTCGAAGCAGATTTTGCTCGAGAAGCAAACCCTGGACATCTTTGAGACCCGCCACGCACACACCCTGGTCGAGCGTCTCCCTCGCGAAGCCGAGTTTCTCGTTTTTGGAGTCGTCACCGAGTACTGCGTTCGCCTCGCTGCAAAGGGACTGCTGGAACGGGGCCGGAAGGTATCGATCATCGAGGATGCGATCGAAACTCTCAACCCGGAGGAGGGGCGTCGTACACTCGCCGAGTTGCAGAACCTGGGAGCGAAACTGATTACCACCGAGCAGGCGTTGACGCGGCTGCACAGCAATTCGCCGTAAATCCGGCCGAGAATGAACCCTGAGTGATTGGCCGCCACAACTTCCTTGCGGACAGTGACTCAGTCCACGTATGATGCAGCCGTTTATGGCTACCAAAAGCACTTCTCCCAAATCTGGACTCCGCGAAAAAGCGCAGTTGATGTCGGCGTCTGAAATCGAACGCACGCTGGTGCGCCTGGCCCACGAAATTGTCGAGAAAAATGGCGGCATTGAGGGGCTTGGGCTAGTCGGCATTCGTCGTCGCGGTGTTCCCCTTGCGGAGCGGCTCAGCAAGATCATGCAGCGCATGGAAAGCACGTCGATCCCGGTGGGGACGCTGGATATCACCTTCTACCGCGACGACCTTTCGACATTGGGGCCAAAACCGGTTGTCCAGAAGTCGGAAATCGGTTTCGACATCAAGGACAAAAGCATCGTTCTGGTCGATGACGTCCTTTTCACTGGCCGAACCATCCGCGCGGCGCTCGATGCCTTGTTTTCTCATGGCCGGCCACGCCGAGTGCAGCTCTGCGTTCTGATCGATCGCGGACATCGCGAACTGCCGATTGAGGCCGCCTTCATTGGCCGCGTCGTGCAGACCACCATGAACGAGGTCATCGAGGTCAAGTTGACCGAGGTCGACAGCGCCGAGAAGGTCTTGCTGATGGAGAAGTAGACCGCGCGTCCAATCCTGCAACTTTACTCTTGCATCGATCGGTATCTTTCTGCTTCATAGCCTTCCTGCTGCTCCTGCAGAAAATTCCTCCCCGAAATCTTTGCCATAAACAACTCCGCACAGTAAGCTCGTCGGCATGATTTTTCATCCATACCTGCATCGCTCAATAACAGCTCTCTGGCTGGTCCTTCTCGGCACGACGGTTTGGTGTCAGGAAAAGATTTTAGGCAGCAGCAACCCCGCGGCTGAAGTAGTCGCTAACCAATCGAACCCAAATAAATCCGCCGATGCCAACAAGCAGCCCGTCGATTTCCTCATCACACACGGACTTATTGTGACCATGAACGCGCCTCGAACCATCTACGACGACGGGGCCGTCGCGATTAAGGGCGACTCGATCGTGGCGGTAGGCCCTCGGAGCGAAATCGAATCGCAATACGCCGCCCCACAAACCATCGACGCCACCGGCAAGCTCGTGTTGCCTGGATTCGTCAACGGGCATACGCACGTCCCGATGACGTTATTCCGCGGCCTGCACGACGATGTGACGCTCGATGACTGGCTGCGAAAATACATTTTCCCGGCGGAAGCCAAAAACGTGACCGAGGAATTCGTTCGCTGGGGAACCAGGCTGGCGGCGGCTGAGCAAATCCGCGCCGGGGTCACCACCTTCGCCGACATGTACTACTTCGAAGATGCGGTGGCCGAGGAAACCAAGGCTGCCGGCATGCGCGGTGTGCTTGGGGAAACGTTCATCGACTTCCCTGCCCCTGACAACAAGACTGAAGCCGCGATGCTCGCCTACACCGAGAACTTTCTGAAGAGGTGGCAGGGCGATCTGCTCATTCACGCCGCCGCGGCGCCGCATTCGATATACACCTGCTCCAGAAAAACGTTGGAGGACGCTTCCGGACTGGCCAGAAAGTATCACGCGCCGATTTTGATCCACGTGGCGGAAATGAAGAAGGAGCGCGACGACTCTGAGAAGCAGAACGGCATGTCGCCGGTGCAATATCTGGAGAAGGTCGGAGTCCTTGGCCCAGATGTGGTGGCCGCGCACTGCATCTTCGTGGACGCGGCCGATAGCAAGACTCTCGCCGAGCGGCGAGTCGGCTGCGTTCACAATCCGTCAAGCAACATGATGCTGGCCAGCGGCGTCTCGCCCGTCCGCGAAATGCGCGAAGCCGGGGTCGCAGTAGGGCTCGGGACCGATGGCCCCGCGGGCAGTAACAACGATCTGGATCTCATGGAGGAGATGGATCTGGCGGCCAAGCTGGCCAAAATCACCCACATCGATCCGCTGGCGCTGAACGCCAAAGCCGTGGTCGAGATGGCGACGATCGACGGCGCCCGCGCCCTTCACCTGGACAAGGAAATCGGCTCGCTCGAGCCCGGCAAGAAAGCCGATCTGATTCTCATCACCCTCGATCATCCGAACGCCGTGCCGATGTACGACGTTTACGCCCAGCTGGCGTATGCCTTAAAAGCAAGCGACGTGGAAACCGTGGTGATCGGAGGTCGCGTCGTTATGCGCGACCGCAAACTGCTGACCGTCAATGAAGCCGAGGCCATTGCCAAAGCCCGGGAATACAAAAAGAAGATTGCCGCCTCGCTGGGCATCCAGTAAGCGCTCAATTTCGGCTGAAAAGCACAGATCGAAGTTCGAGGCTCTACTTTTCCGTCGGGCCAATCTTCCACAAAATCTGCCGCAACATGCCGAGCATCAACTCGGCATCGTCGGCAAGCAGGTTGAGACGCCGCACCAGCCGGCGAATCTTGAGTTCGTTGCTGGCGGTGCTTTGCTCGAAATATCCGCTCTCGTGAAGAGTCTTTAGCAGCATCTCGGTCAGGCGCTCCAGTTCACCGGCAGCGGCCAGCAGGTCTTTATTCGCGGAGGCTTGCACCTTCTCGTTGCGAGCGATCTCATAGAGACAGACTGCCACCGCCTGCCCGAGATTCATGGAAGGATGTTCCTCGCGCGTGGGAATGTGCATGAGCCAATGGCAATGGCTGAGATCGACGTTCGACAACCCAACCTTCTCGGAGCCAAAAAGAATGGCGACCGTCTGCTTCGCCAAGGTCGTGCGGATGCGCCGAACGCCATCTTCCAACCGATGCATCGGATGCTGGCGCTCGCGACTGCGGAGAGTCGTAGTTCCTACAACCAGCGAGCAGTCGGCCACGGCATCGGCGATGGTCGGATATTCCTCCGCATTCTTGAGAACCTCGGAAGCTCCTACCGCCGAGCGGGCCTCTCGAAATGCCACCTCATAGGGGTTCACCACCCGAAGGCGGCGAACTCCGAAGTTGCTCATCGCCCGTGCTGCCGCTCCCAGGTTCAGAGGGTTCCGGGTCGCGACCAACACAACCCGCAGATTGTCGAGATCGGATCGAGTGGGCAAGCAAGCATTCTACGACTGAGAAATACGAATATCCGCTCTCGCTCCTCCAGCGTGAACCGCCTTCGCTCCCGAAGCTTGATATGCTAAGTTGGCCGGGGCTTGCGAACGTTTCGTTTCAGGTTCTCAGCCGGCAAAACATCTGACATTTCGGAGGAATCCGATTTCCTCGTCCGTACGCGGAACCGACGTGCTTTCTGCAAACGGCACCACGCCAGCCGATCCCGAGGTCCACAAACCTCGCTCCTGGTTCAGGTTCGACGCCGGAATCCTCGTAGTTCTTGCTCTTCCCTGGGCGATTCTTCGTTTCGACACAAGTTGGCTGTTCGGTTACGCGACGAGTTCCACCGGGTTTATTGATCCCTGGGTGTACTTCGGATTTTTTCTCGATCTCACCCCGCACATCCGCGCCTTCAAGGGCGCCTACTTCACAACCCGCCTTACCTGGACCGTTCCCGGAGCGCTCGCCTATCACGCCTTCTCGCCCGTCGTCGCCACTTACGTTCTGCATCTCGCCGTGTTTTATGCCGCAACGCTGTCGCTTTACCTGATTCTGAAGCTGACTGTCAGCCGGCGTGCGGCATTACTGGCAACGCTGATGATGGCCTACCATTCTTATTTTCTGACGAGCGTCGGGTGGCCCTACATTGACGGGGCGGCCAACGCGTATCTCCTGCTGACGATCCTTGCGTTGACGTTCGCTGCACGCTCAGCCCGCGCTCGAAACTGGCTCGTCGCAGCTGGGGCCCTGGCTGCGCTTGCCGTCTATTGCCAGCTGTTTCTGATCGTGTTCTCGCCAGTTGTGCTCGGATACTACTATTTCGCCCGGCGGCAAATGGGTCACGCGCGTTCCTCATTGGACTGGAAACCGTTCACCTGGGGATTCACCGCCGTCACTCTGGCCTTCGGCCTCTTCAACTTTTCCGTCAACGGGCGCTTCCTGTTCTTCATCAACTCGGTGGGAACCGCGGCGAAGCTGGTGGTGAACCACAATCCCTATAACGATTGGAGCTACCGGTGGCTTTCTGGGCCAACCTGGCTGGTCGTGCCCGCGGTGGCCTTCGTAGGGGCGATCGCGTGCCTGGCAAATCGAAAACGGCCAGGCGGAACACTCTCCCAGGAGTTCATGCTGTTCTGGCAGCGCTTTTACCTGCTCAGCGTCGCAATCATGCTCTTTTGGCAACTGGTGGGTCAGCCCGTCTTGCAGCTTCCCCATTATGCAAGCTACTTGATGCCCGCGACGTTTCTCGCGTTAGGCTCCCAGCTTGCACTCGTGGCTGACCGGCTAAGTCGCATCCAGTTTGCGTTGTTGTGCGGATGTCTTGGCTTGGTCTCGCTCGTGCCAATCCTCTTGCCGATGAACTCGAGCCTTGTCGCGGACTTGCGACGGCACCCGATTCTATTGCCTCTTGCGATGGGCGTGGCAGCCATCTGGGGAATTGGCAGACAGTTGCCGCGTATTGGTGCTCCCCTTATCGGTGTCTTGGCACTGGGCCTCGCCACCCTGAGTGCCACCACTAGCACACGGGGATGGGATCATGGCGGGCTTCCGAACGACCCGGCGTCCCAGAAAGACGCTCTCCTGGCGATTGTCGACAGCGTGCGGGCGGTGCAGGCTCTCGGCCCGCAAGGAAATCTCTATTTCTGGTACAACGTCAACGAACGCTTCGGAAAAATGTATCGTGCCGTCGCCTCGACCTATTTGTGGGCTTATCGTCTCGAAGGCGAGGAGTTTCCCCAGCCCGGCCCGAAGTTGCCCCCCGTGCAAAGACACATCGTGATTCTTGCCGAAAACGGCGACGCGGCGCTGCGCGATGCGATAGCTACCTTAAACCATGCGGGTCTGGGAGCAACATTCATCGCGAGACGGACCATTCGCGAAGGACCGTTCGCCTGGGACATGGAGGAAATCGAGGTCAAAGCCGGGGTCGATCAATGAGCACAATCAGGCGACTCTGCCCGCGACATCGGCGCTTTGGAAAGCAGGCATGAACATGGATTGGCAGGCGCTATTCCTCACCCTGAAATTGGATTTGGTGGTTTGTGTCCTTCTTCTTCTAGTCGGTGTTCCTCTGGCATTTTGGCTGGCCTTCAGCCAGTGGCGCTGGAAGTTCCTGATCGAGGCAATCGTCGCTTTGCCGCTGGTCTTGCCGCCGACGGTCCTGGGATTTTATTTGCTGGTTGCCATGGGTCCGCGAAGCTTCCTGGGGAAAACCTATGCCTGGGCCTGGGGACGCGGATTGCCTTTCACCTTTGAAGGCCTGGTTCTTGCCTCCGTAATCTACAGTCTGCCGTTCATGGTGCAACCGCTCTCGGGCGCGTTTGCGGCGGTCGATCCGAAGCTGATCGCCGCCTCCTCGGTCCTGGGCGCCTCAAGACTCAGAACTTTCCTGCGCGTGATTCTGCCGTTGTCGTTAGCCGGCTTGCTGACCGGCCTGGTATTGACCTTCGCGCATACGCTCGGCGAATTCGGTGTCGTGCTGATGGTGGGAGGAAATATTCCCGGCGTGACTCGCACCGTCTCCATTTCCATCTACGACAATGTGCAGGCCCTGGATTATGCAGCCGCGTCCAGCACCTCCGCGGTGCTATTGGTGGCATCGTTTCTGATACTCTCGCTGGTCTACGCCATGAACCGCAACCGGTCGCTGATTTGGCCGGTCGGGAAATGAGAGCACCGATGTTGGACGACCAGTACCCGTTTGCTTAGCTGGCATCCTCGGGGAAAACACTTCCAAGTTCGAGAATCGGAGATTCGGAAATGAAGTATCGCACGCTTGGTCGGACCGGATTCGAAATCAGCGATATCGCCCACGGACTCTGGGGCATGAGCGGATGGAGTGGCTCGGCGGATGAAGGATCCCGGAAAGCCATCGCACTGGCAATTGAGTTGGGTTGCAATTTCTTCGATTCGGCTTGGGCCTACGGAAACGGAAAGAGTGACGGATTGTTGGGCGAAGCTCTCGCGCAACACAAGCAAGAGCGCCTCTACGCCGCTTCGAAAATTCCTCCTAAAAATCTCCAATGGCCGGCGCTGCCGAAGTACAAATACACCGACGTCTTCCCAGCCGATCACGTCTTCAAGTACTGCGATCGCATTCTCGAAAAATTGGGAGTCAAAACCGTCGACCTCCTGCAATTCCACGTATGGGACGACAGTTGGGCAGGCGAACCCGAATTTCGCACCACAGTTGAGAAGCTGAAGAGCGACGGCAAGATTCGCTCCTTCGGGTTAAGCCTCAACCGCTGGGAGCCGGAGAATGGCATTAAGGCGCTACGGACCGGCCTGGTGGACGTCGTGCAGGTGATCTACAACATCTTCGATCAGGCGCCGGAAGACAAGCTCTTTCCCGTATGCCGGGAATTGAATGTCGGCGTAATTGCGCGGGTGCCGCTCGATGAAGGCAGCCTGGGCGGAAAGATGACGCTCGAGACACACTTTCCGGAATCAGATTGGCGCGCGAGATATTTCGGGCCCGAGAACCTTAGTGCGACCATTCCCCGGGTCGAGAAATTGAAAGAACTAGTTCCGCCTGATATGACGCTGCCGGAGATGGCGTTGCGATTCATCCTCGCAAATCCTGATGTCAACACCACGATCGTCGGTATGAGGAAACTCGAGCATGTGCGCCGGAATGTTGCGGCTAGCGACGCTTCCCCACTCGATTCCGCACTTCTTCAGAAGTTGAAGGCATACCGCTGGGACCGCAAACCGAAGCGCTGGTCCGATTAGAGCGATGGACTGTAAGTGCAGCGTTCAGCGGACGAATGCAAAGGCTGGATCTTCTACTTTAATTGCAGACTTTCGCCGTGTGCCAGACACGGTGTTGTAGGCGACGAGAAGGTGGTTTTCGACAATCAGGATTTCTTTTTCATTCAGCCAGCCAACCAGAAATGCGTGTGGAAGGTAGGCCGTACGTTTGCCGGGATCCTCCGCGCTGACCACCTCGACCGCGGGCAACTCGGTAAGGGCCTTGCGAATCCTCAGCGACTCGGCCGGGTTCGCCTGGCCCTGCTCGGAGAGTTGGATGGGGGCAGTCGACTTCGCGCTGGCCTCGATCGTCATCGCCACATGTGCCAGGTCCGGCGACAGCTTTGCGTTTTCGGTGAAGAAGCTGACGTCATAGTCAGGGTTCTTGTACTGCAAACGCTCGTCGAATAGCACAACGCTCTTGCCCGAGGTCGTAAGCAGGGTCTGGTCGTTGCTTTGGTTCTCCCAACCGCAGCAGCCGGTGTCGAGAATCGCGCTAATAAAGACCGCGCCGTGTTCGGCCATGTCCAGCACGCGCTGCAGCGGCTGTTTCATGTCACTACCCGACCAGGTCTCCACTTCGCGCTGGTACAGGGTGCTGCTCAGATATTTCGTTTCCGTTTGCCCCTGAATCAGCCGCGTCAGGAAGAAGTAGTCGTCGACGCCATCATCGGGGATCCAGAATCGCACCTCGGGACACGTCTCGGAACAGGATCCGGTGGTGCACCGACATTCAGGAAAGTCGAACGTAGTCAGATCCTCTTTCTGTTTTCCCGACGGCTCCGATCGCCAGACACGGAACGTGGTTGTCACCGACAACTCGACATTCTCGCGTTCGAGCTTGCTGAACTGATTACTGAACCAGAACAAATGCACCCCATCGGAGGAGAGAAACGGCCACGGAGAGGCCTCCGTCACTTTCTGATTCGAACCCGAAGGCGAGGAAATGCGAAGAATCTCCCTCCCCAGTTGGCTCGGGGCCTGACCATCCCAGAACCAGAATTTGTCAGCGTTTTTGCCCACGTCGGGCGAGGGATCGTCACTGTTGGGGGCATACAGCATTTGGCCTTTGTGATTGATCTGCAGAATCTTGGGGGCTTTCAGGATTTCGCTGGGAACTTTGGTGGATTGCTTCGGGGCGAACGTGCCGGGATCGTATTCCACGACCATGTCCGGCTGGCTCAGAACCCAGAGTCGCTGGCTCTGGGCGAAGCTCAACCCGGCAAAGCCGGCCAACATCATCAATAAGACAAACCATCTGGACATAACAGGCGACCACCCTCGGTGGAACAGTGGCAGCATTGTAAATGGGATGATTTCCAACGGCGAAATACCGCTTTTCAGGCCTCGGTTCCCTGCCGAAAGGTACAATAAATGCGACCATTGAGGAGATCATGACGACGACTAGGCCTGTTCCCGTCGCGGCGGCGTCCGCGGCAATTCCGGCTGTGCCCCTCACCGTCGAGGGCTATTGCACTCTCCACCAGATGATGCGCTTCCGCTGGAATGCATGGCACAACTTGCCGGAAGCCGAGCGCCAGAAGATCACGAATCAAGCGGTAGCAGTCATGGCCGCTCTGGAGAAAAACGCCAGCGGCCAGAGCGCCTTCTTCTCCCTGCTAGGGCACAAAGGCGACCTGATGTTCCTGCACTTCCGCGAGTCGTTCGACGACTTGAATCGCGCAGAACTGCAGCTTGCGAAGCTCCGCTTGAGCGAATTCTGGGAGCCCACAACGTCATACCTGTCCGTCATCGAGTTGGGTTTGTACGACTCCACCACCAAGATCTACAAGACCCTGCTCGAGCGCGGCATCGAACCACATTCTGAAGAATGGAACCGCGAGATTCGGGAGACTCTGGCTCGACAAAAAGAAGCGATGCGGCCTCGCCTCTTCCCGGCGATCCCGCCCCACCGCTATGCATGCTTTTACCCGATGGACCGGCGGCGCGGCGAAGACAAGAACTGGTACACGTTGCCGATCGAAGAACGCGCCCGCCAAATGGGCGAACACGGTCTGGTCGGTCGCCGTTATGCGGGAGAAGTCAAGCAGATCATCACCGGATCCATCGGTTTCGACGACTGGGAGTGGGGTGTTGACTTGTTCGCCGACGATCCGCTGGTCTTTAAGAAGTTGATCTACGAGATGCGGTTCGACGAAGTGAGCGCCGTCTATGCGCTCTTCGGGCAGTTTTACGTGGGATTGCGTTGCCCCGCCGAGCAACTGCCTGCGTTGCTCGAAGGCAACTTGCCGCCCGCGTCGAGGTAGTTCCGAGTACAATTCCGCTTCCGATCGGAGTGCCGGCTCAGGGCTTCCTGGGCGCAACTTTGTCGCACAGCGATTATCTGTGGAGAGAATTCGTGTCGATATTTGGGCTTATCGAGTACGCGGATGCAAGTCCGGAAGTGCGTGCCGTATATGACGACATCATGGCTACGCGCAAAACCGACTGGGTCAACAATTTCTGGAAAGCCATCGCGCATGATCCCGCGATGCTGAAGCGCACATGGGAGGACATCAAGCAGATCATGGCGCCTGGCGCCCTCGATCCTCTTACCAAGGAGATGGTTTACCTCGCCGTGAGCGTGAGCAACCAATGCGGCTACTGCATCGCGTCCCACACCGCGGGCGCGCGCGGGAAAGGCATGACGGATGGGATGTTCAAGGAGCTCATGGCCGTGGTGGGAATGGCGAATGAGACGAATCGTGTGGTCGCGGGCTATCAGGTGGAGATCGACGACAGGTTCAAGACTGGCTCGTAGCTGGCGGCAAGAGCTTCGCTACGCGCTACAAGCCACGAGCCACAAGCCCAGTCAAGTAAACCGGAGTCGCGCTGCTGCTTATCACTTCCGTTTGGATCGGCTGGAGTTCTTTTTTGCCTTGCGACCGGATTTCTTTGGCTTGGATTTCTTTGGCTTAGGACTGGATTTTTTCGCTGGTCTGGAGAAGTTGTACTCGTGAAGACGCATGTTCACTCGGCGGCCCCGAAATGTGACGCCTTCCATCTCCAGGCGAAGCCGCTGATCCATGGCATGATGGCCGCGCAGCTTGATGTGCCCGCCGGCGCCGACAAAGCGCTGCCAGGGAAGATCGATTCCCGTGTGAAGCGCCCGCACCACCTGGCGCGCTGCGCCGGGATAGCCCGCGGCCTTGGCGATCGCGCCATAAGTCGACACGTAGCCACGCGGCACTCTGCGGATGGTGGCAATGATCTGTTCTCGCATTCGTGCTTCTCGCAGCTGCCGCGGGTTATTGTTTCATGACGCGGCGACGGGTTAGCAAACCAGTGGCATCGCCGCAAGTCCGGGTTCGCGGAGCATCTCGCAGAGATTACACTGCATCCAACGTGGTCCATGGGGCGGCGTTGTACAGCTTTACATTTCTTTACAGGAGCGAAGCGATGAAAGGCAAGCTGTCAAAAGTTCTGCCGCTCGGAGCGGTATTGATTGGACTGGGCGTGGCTTTTCTCAGTTTTGGCTGCGGCTCTGGCAATGCGCGTTTCCGGTTCGTACAGGCCGCCACCGCTGTCCCCTCCAACGTGGATCTTCAAATCGATGGCAAGAGCATCCAGACCAACATTGGTTTCGGACAATCGGCAACCTATCGCAGTATCGGTTCTGGCTCTCGCAAGTTCGCACTCTTCGCAACGGGCACCACCACAAACCCTTATTTAAGTAGCTCGGTACCCCTGGCCGGCGGCGACAACACCGTTATCAGTTTTGGCGAATTTTCCGGCGGCACTATCCCGAATACACCGCTAGTTGTTGCCGACACCAACACCACGCCAACTACGGGGAATGCCAGCCTCCGAATCATCAACGTCGCGCCCACCGTGGGTACGATCGACGTGTACGTCGTGCAGTCAGGCAACGGGATTGCCGGGCAAAACCCGCAACTGCCAAGTCTGGCATACGCCGACCCCACGGCCTACAAATACCTTTCGGAAGCGGCCGGCAGTTACGATGTGATTGTCACCGTCAGCGGAACGCAGAACATCATCGCGGATCTCACTGGAACCTATACCCTGACTTCAGAGCAGATTCGCACGCTGGTGATTCTCGATTCCCAGATTGGCGGTGGGCCCTACAGCTTGATTGAACTGAACGATCTCAACTGAGTCCTCAACCCTTACCGAAAATGTAGGGAATCATCCACCGAAGATCGATTACGCTGTCAGGTTGAAAGGGCAAGACCCCCGCGTGATCGAACGCCGCAGGAGGCCAATGATCAGAACTCTCTTCCTGGGAGCAGCGCTGATTGGCGTGACTTTCCTCAGTTTCGGATGCAGTTCTGGCAACGCGCGTTACCGCTTCGTGCAGGCCTCCACCAGCGTACCCGCCAACGTGGATTTACAGTTCGACGGGAAAAGCATTCAAACCAACATCGGCTTCGGGCAAGGCACCAGCTATCACAGCACCAGTTCGGGGTCGCATACGGTTAAACTTTTCGCCACTGGCACCACGAAAAACCCCTATGTGAACGCCGGTATTTCCATTCCAAGTGGCGACGATAGCACCATGTTTTCGTCCGGAGCCTTCGCTTCCATCGGCCTCACGGTCTTCACCGACGACAACACGGCGCCGACCGGCGGAAACGCCAAGCTCCGGATTCTCAACGTGGCGCCGACCGTGGGTCCGATCGATGTTTACGTGGTAACGGCCGGAAGCGGAATTGCGGGTGGCAACCCCCAGATCCCGAACCTTGCCTATGCCAGTGCGTCGACCTACATGTCCGAGGCCGCCGGCAACTACGACGTGGCCGTGACCGTCAATGGAACCCAGAATGTGATTCCCAGCCTGACCGGCACCTACCCGCTGACTTCAGGTCAAATTCGAACCCTGGTGATCTTGGATTCCGCGGGTGGAGGCGGTCCCTTTAGCCTGATCGAGTTGAGCGACGTGAACTGATTTGCGTCAAATTAGCGCTGCATCGCCACAAGTGATGTCCTGCGTCAAAACCCCTTACAGCGCGATCCAGCCCATTTCAATCAGCCACAGCGACAAAATCGAGACCGCCAGCCAAAGCACCACGCCCTGAATCAAAGGCCGGTGCCCCACGCGCTTTAGCGTCGCAAGCGAAAGCCCGGTCCCGATCAAGTAGAGAGTCAGTGTCAGGCCCACCCTTGCAACTTTGCTCAGGACGTCGTAGACACGCTGGCCCGCCGGGAAATACGTATTGCACACTGCCGCCACGCAAAACAGGGCGATGAACCAGGGCCACTGAATCCTGGCCTTGGCGTGCCGAAGGGCCGCAGTGCCGACTGCCAGTGGAACAATCCAGAGCGCCCGCGCCAGTTTCACCGTGGTTCCGACTTGCAGGGCGGTAGCGCCGTACTTTGCCGCCGCGCCCACGACCGAACTGGTGTCGTGAATTGCCAAAGCCGCCCACAGGCCAAACTGGTTCTGGCTCAGTTTCAGGGCCGCTCCGATCGACGGGAACGTGAGCAGGGCCACGGAATTGAGCACGAAGATGGTTCCCAGGGAAACCGCCATCTGCTCATCGCTCGCGGCAACCACCGGCCCAACCGCGGCAATCGCGCTGCCGCCACAAACCGCCGTGCCCACGGAAATCAGGTAACCGGCCACCCGCTCCACGCCCATGAGCCGCGCCAGCAGAACCCCCACGCCCATGGCGAACCCGATGCTGAACAGCGTGTAGAGAAATCCAGTGCGGCCAGCATGCACGACCGCATGCAAGTTCATTCCAAATCCCAGACCCACCACGGAAATCTGCAGCAGGATCCTGGAGAATCTTGCCGACTCCTTGTCGAAAGGGTGCGCAAACAATAGGCCAAATGCAAGACCCAGGGCCAGGGCGGCGGGAGGAGAAGCGTATCCGCTGACGGCCAACAACACGCCGGCGAAAAACAGAATTCTCGAGATCATCGTGGAGAGAAGCCAGGGAGACGCAGCTCCCCGGCTCCAGAGGCGTTCTTAGGCAGCGGCGCCCTTTCGAAAGGACTGAATCGCTTCTTCCTCAGTGTCGAAAACTTCGAAGACGGTGAGGAGTTTGGTGACCTGCAACAGATCACCGACACGCTGCGTGAGGTTCGACAGTTTGACTGCTCCACCGGCGTTGTGGGCGGTGGTGTACAGCGAGACCAAGGTCCCCAGCCCGCCGGAATCGATATAGGTCACCCCGCCGAGGTTGAGAACTAGCTGGTTGTTCTGGGTCAGCAGCTTTCTTACGGTGTCGCGGAGTTCGGCTGATTCTTCTCCGAAGACGATCCGGCCATCACAGTTGACGACGAGAATCCCGTTCACTGTCCTTGTGG
>Ga0210401_10004371_pt1 | contig 14779 bp, 4 predicted proteins | sample IncBWH32MmetaG_FD_150866 | JGI IMG/M metagenome (GOLD analysis project Ga0210401, IMG submission 150866) | Forest soil microbial communities from Barre Woods Harvard Forest LTER site, Petersham, Massachusetts, United States - Inc-BW-H-32-M | ecosystem: Environmental > Terrestrial > Soil >... | reverse complement strand
ATCGTTCAAAGTAAGGCCGAATTTTCGCAGAGGAATCGTTAACCGAGCCAATGAAGAGTTCACGAAACCCGTTTCAATGATACTAGCCAGGTCTTGATAGCTAATCTCGAGTTTCTCCGCCAAAGTGGCTGCGGACACCAGCTCAGCCAGCGCTGTGGACTGGTTTGTATATCCATAGAGAGTAAACCAATTGGATAGGTTGCCCGGGTTTGTATAGACCGAATACTCGGCCGGAGAGAGGCCGAGGTTCTCCGTGAAGATAGATGCCCGATAGTAAGAATAGTTATTTGCGTCAGTTAACAATTCTAGCTGATCGGCCGGTCGAAACACGTCGAGCACGTGTCCCAAGGGCATTTTAAAATAATTCAAAAACCCGCGAACGGTTTCGATCCAGAGATCAAACGGCAAATCAAGTGGATAGACGGCTGGAGGGGTAACGGAAGTCCGATTAGCGAGGATCGCGTACGCCTGGGGAAGAATATTTTGGGGTTCGGCGACCAGGTCGGCACTGTTTGCCGAACCAGTATCGTACACCGCCTGGGATGTGAGTGCGCCGTTGTGGGTGACGTAGTATTCCAAGATCTCGTTGACCAGATCGATGTAGGGCAGAGCAGTGTTAGTATTTTCACAACTCAGATTGAGGTTCGGCAAATCCGGGCGGCGCTTGGTAAGGGCGGCGAATGGTGTGTCGAAGGGATAAGCCTCGCTGCCATGCTGGGATTGCCAGTTTGCTTTGATATTGCTCCACTGATCCGGATCGAGAAAATGAAGGAGGTCGACCAGGTAAGCCGCCGGGCTCAACACCGATCGACATTCCTCGCACTCGCAGAAATCCAATGAACCAAACAGCGACGCCATGCTGGGGAACCGTTGCGCAATCGCAGTTTTGGCATTCTGGACATCCTGCTCGGACGAGAGCGCGAAAATCTGCGGAGTCGTATCCAGATGCTTAGCGGTGGCAAAAAGATTAAAGGTGACTGATTTGACCTGCTGCGCCTTCCGATAGACCAGGTCCGCTTCTTCAAGGGAAGGAATGGACCCGGCAACGAGGTTTCGGAACTCGTCCTGTGTGTAAGCCGTGATATCATGAGCGGACATCAACCCGGCCTTAAGAACTGACTGTAGCGATCCGCTGCTGGGAGTAATCTGGTAAAGCCGATGGAGAGTTTTTACCGACGCGACAGTTGCCGCGTCGGGTGAAGCGATACCCTTAGGAAGGTTCTTAAGGAACAAATTTAGTGGGGTACGACCTAACTCGTAGCCCGCGGAATTAGCCGACCGCAGGAACGTGACTACGCTCGTTGTCAGCGCGGCCGGCCCAGCCACGGGTAAGTTATTAGTCTCCACCATTCGAGCCACGACTCGAGTCGGATAACTTAGCCGTACCTTGCGGGCAAGATCGGCTGCGTAGGCTTTCACCTGATCAGCCGGCGCAGTCCCGCCATACATCGAGGGGATCAGCGCCTGAAGTTTCTGCTGGTCCGTTCCGGCAATGGAATTCAACAGATTGGTCCAGGTCGCGTCCAGGTGAAAATCTTTGTCCGCTAAAACTGCAGTATCGGTTGCCGCACCTAATTGTTGCTGCAGCGTTTGGACGAGACCGGCATTGTTGTAAGTCAGGAAGGCGAGTTTTCCTTGGACTTGCAGAGCCGCGATGTTGGCTGCGGAAATACCGGCTGCGGCGGCTTTCTGCCAGAGATCGGCATTCGAAATTGTCGAATCAAAATAAAATTGGGCAAAGGCCGACTGCTGAGCAGGCGTGGTGAGTATATTGCCAAGCAGGTCACTGAAGCTGTTAGGGGCTCCGGAAATTTTGACACTCAGGTTTGTTTTGGTGGCATAAGTCACGAAGGCGGCTTGGGCTGCGGTGACCTGCGCTGAGGTGAAGTTGATGATACCGGCCTGAGTTGCCTTGTTAAGAGCGGTCGCGATCGTTGCTGGGGGAACTAGCGCAAGTTTCTGTGCGTCTGTCGGAAGGCCGGTGCGATAGAGAGCGTAGAGTGCGTCTTGCCCTAGTCCCGTCGCAGCCGTCTGCTGAGCCGCAGTCGCGGCCAAGGCCAGAAGCCGGGCATCCCACCCCGTAGATTGATTTAACAAGCTCAGGTCTTGTTGGGTGCCGGACTCCTGAGCTTTAGCGAGATTCTGGATTCCTCCGATTGCCGATTGCAGGTCGGCGGTCATCCTGGCGTATTCCCCAGTCAATGGCTGGACGCTGGCCGGCGCCACTAAGTTCAAACCAACAGTCTGCGTCGTGTTATAGATAACCCCGGAAACGGGGACTTCCGTTCCCTGCGGATCCAGAGCGCGCACTTCGAGATTTGTGCTGGTGAGTCCTCCGGCCACAACCGGCGGCGGGGCATAGGCAAGAGAGTAGACTCCGTTAGCATCCGATTTTGCCTCAGCGAGTTTTGTGGCGGCGCCGCCGAATCCAATGTTGTAAAGCCGCACCGTGACGCCGGTGGCCGGGAGACCGTAGTCCATGGCTAACACGCCGCTAACTCCTAACTGATTGGCCGCCGTAACAGCTCCTGCATTGGTCAGCATCGCTTGGGTGACGGCATCGACGACACCAGTCACCGGGAGATGGGCCTGAGCCTGGAACTGTTTAACTGCCGCGGCTGTTCCGGTACCAAACGTGCTTTGACTGGTTTCAGTGGTAGGAATTGTGAAACCAACCTTTGTCAGGCTGGTTTGCACCGTTTTGACTTGGTCGCCCTGGGCGGCCAAGCCAAGAGATAGGGTTAAGGCTGGCATATGCGTTTCCTTTTCGGGATTGCTTCAAAATGTGTCCCGCGGCGAGACTATTTTTCCCAAAGAGATTGTAGCATCCTAAGCAACTCAGTGGCCTCTTTCACTTCGTCCGGCGTCAGATTTTGGATGGGATTCAAGATTGTCAGAGTGTCTCCTTTTGGGGGGACCAGCCGCACAATAGGCTTCTGATTAGGAATCTCGATTCGCTCTATGGCGGTACCTTTAGGTACATTGAATTGCACTTGTATTTTGTCCGTGGGCGCTGTGGGAAGCGACCCCTCATATGCGTAAACCCCTTCACCCCACTGACCGCGCGCACCTCCGCCGCTTAAATTCATTTGCTTTGATTCGACGATGTTTAGGGCGGCGCTAGCCGGCGTGTGAGGCGCATCAGCGCGGACAGTCGTGTGGACGAATGTCTCATTTCCTGTTGCAGCGGAAATCGTTCTTTTAACGCCTTGAACATTTCTTGCATTAGCTTGCGTCGCCTGAGCTCTGGCGAGTGCGGTTGCTTCATCGTTTGCAGCCATCGCCGCCGCATTCGCCTCTTGGGCTGCTTTGACTGCAAGGAGCATCATTGCGTATTGCCTCGCTGACATCGCCCTTACTGACCATCCCACGTAGGCGTCGAGGTCTAGTTCGTTGTCGGGTATAGGGGCACAATTGCTGAAGCGCGCACAAGCCAATTGCACTGCGGCAGCATCGTGCCCGGCTTCCACAAGTTCCGCGTAATGGATGAAGCCCTGGTAGGCCAACATCGCTGCCTCTCTGCGTTCATAGGCGGGACGCGGGCTAAGGTAATCTCCCTTGTAAAGAGGGACTCGTACGCCCGTCTCTGTTAGCACGCCCTCGTCATGCGTACCGATTACGCGGCCGACGTCCTTCCATTTGCGAATTTCGGGATCTGCATCGAACTCTTTTTGCCAGCGCTCCTGTTTCGTTTCGAGACCTTCTCGATCAAGGAAGGAAACGGGGTTGTTCTTGACGTAACGGTATAGATTCAAGCCATCCTTCGCCCCGATCGGGTCTGTTGAAACCCAAATGCCCAGCCAGGGCGCATAGTAGCGGGCAGTGTGATAGTTGAACCCGCTTTCTTCATCTCGTTCCATCCTAGTGTAACGGTATCGCCTGGGTGCTTCGCTCTGGCTCCGCACAGATTGATACGACGTTCCGCCGAAGGGGTAATATTCTTCCCAGGAAATCATTTTGCCGACATCATCGATTTCTAAGCTCGTCGAGCCGAGATGATTACCGAGCTGGTATCGAGTAAGCTGGGTAGGTGTGCTACCGTTGCCGTCCGTTCGCGTCTCGACTATCGCCACGCGCCGTTCATTGTCCATGACGTGTAGCGTATCACGCTCCAGAGACACGCTGGTTCCGTTACTTTCGTACTCGCGGTAAACCTCGAATCGGCTGAGGTAAGTCCGCTCGCTCTTCCGCATGCCGTTCTGAGCTTCTGTGACCTTGCGCACGCGCTGTCCGCTAGCGTCGTAGACGTAATATGTTTTCTCGCCTCCGCCGCTATTCACCACCTGCTGCTGGGTCGCCGATAGTTGATCTTTAAAATCCCATTCCATGAGTGGTAGATCTGACATTTTGACAATATTACCATGCGCATCGTACCCATACGGCTGGGCGGGGTTACTACCGACCTGCGCGCTTGATAGACGGTTGCTCGCTTTGCCGGGCTCCAGCAGGCTAGCCTCGTTGTAGTAAGAATTGCGCGTCCAATTTCCGTTCTGCGCAACGTGAGTTACGACGTCGAAGTTTCCCATGGCGTCGTACTGGTATTGTTCCGTGTAATTGCGCAAAGCCTGCGCGTCGTTAGGATTCGCAGCAAGCCCCAGGAACGGATAGTCGCGTAGATTGCCCGTCTGCGGCTCAGACGCAAAAGCCGCTTGGCCGATATGTTCGCGCCCGGTCGCGGTCAGCAACCGGTAGATCGCGTCGTAGGTGTAGTCGGAGGTTGGGTCGATCTGTTCGTTGTTGTAGTGAAGAACCGGGAGAGAATCGTTCCTGATGCGTGTGATATTACCCGACGGATCGTAAATCTGCTTGAGGTCCTGGACCACACTGGGGTCCTGAAACAGCGTCGAGAGGCCGTTAAGACCCTGCGGACGTGTCGCGCGGACGCCTGTCAACCGGAACGTCTGCGGGTCGTAAGAGTAGGTCGTGTTAACGCCATTGCCAAACTCGATTAGTTGCCGCTGGCCTTTGGCGTTGTAGTCTATTTCCGCGACGAACGGCGTCCAATCAACCCCGCCACGCAGCCGCACATCGACTTTTTCCAAAAGATTAGCTCGATTAAAAGTGTGCCTGGTTTCACTCTGGTCCGGGGTGATAATGTTAGTTGGGCGATTTAAGGCATCAAAGCGGCTGGTAGTGGTAAAGATTTCATCCAGACTCTGGTTCTGCTGCCAGTCAATGGCGGTCTTATAGCCGTCAGCAGCTAATATTTGGCGACTGCTACAGAGCGGATTACCTTTGAAGTCATAGCCTTCAGTCTGGTTGGTTGATGGATTTACTCCCAGACTCGTAACGATCCCCGCTGCGTCGTAGACTTGATAGACCTTCCCTCGGTGATTTGTTTGTTCTGGATTTGACGCTCCACCGACCCTGCTGTCTCCATAAAGCATTTTTTCGGCGAGAATGTTGTTCAAACCATTTCCTGTAATGATCAGGCCGGCAGGGCGCTGCAATTCATCGAGGCTCATAGTTCGCATGAAACCGCGGCTGTCCCATTCGTGAATCGGTTTGTTCTTAACGTTGTTCAGCATCCATCGTTCGCCTGCCTCCATGCTGGCTTGGTGGATGCGGTTCTTGAGCATGTCATAACTGAAACGCATCGCCGTCCGTCCCAACGCGTCCGTGACGGAGAGCTGGTTGCCTTCGATGTCCAACTCAGTACGGGTCGAATAAAATTCGTCCACATTCGCGTCGTTCTTTTGAAACCGATTGTGCGCCACAGACAGGAACGGGCGGCCCAGGACATCAAGAAGCGCGGCCGTCGGCGTATCGTTGTGCACCGCTGTCTTGTTTGCAGCATCTAACTCCGCGCTCCGCACATCCGCATCCGTAAAGGCTGCAGCGGACATTGCCGGATCGGTACGCAATTGGTACCAGGTAGGCAGATAGTCTGAATCCGGCAGTAGGTTGAATAGATCGCCAACGTCAGGATCGCTTTTGGGATCTAGTGTAACCGTATCATTGACGTCCCAAGTCTTCTGTAGCCATGGGTCAAACACGACCTTCTCCCAGGTATGATTCGGGTGAAGCGTAACGACAACTCGTTCCAGCGGATCGTAGAAAAAGGTGGGAGTCACCCCGACTTTATTGGCGAATTCAAAATCATGAGTAGCACAGAAAAAGGGCTCGTACTGCCGGACAGGCTTGGCCTTGTTATTCAATATTGTCCAACCCGAACCGACCCAGCGCGGGTTGACGACAGGAGCCTGAGGATTAGTTAGATCGAGGGGGCCAGGTTCGGCTTGTACTTTCTTTTGGATCTCGCGTCCTAATCCGTCGGAGTAACTGAAGCCCGCCTGCACTATGCTTTGTTGCCCAGCGGCTAAATCGCTAACATGGGTTTCACGAGCAATAGTTGCGGAAAAGACCGGTTTCCATTGAGTCGGGTCCGTGGGATTGGCGGCTTGCGTCTCACTGAAGCGCTCCAGATCATAAATGATTCGGGTTGTGGCGTTCCCAAGCATTCCCGGCGCCAGGGTGAGCGGATTTGGGTTATTAATAAAGCCATCAATATCGGACTGCGACAGATCGGCGGTAAATTGGGTAAGTGAATCACCGCTTTCCGAAGTGCCTGTCGCACTTACCTTACCCTTCACCGCAGTGCCAACAGCTATTCCTAGAACATCAAAGGCGGCTTCGATGTGGTTCTGGTTCGAATCGATCACTTCTGTCGGTTGGAGAACCCGATAGTCGTTCCGGGCGATAATCATGTTCCCAAGCGCATCCTGCGTCTGGGCCAAGAGCACCTTGTAGGCGTCGGAAGTTAACCGTGCGTACTGGCCGAATGGGTCGCGTTGGGCCTGTGGCAAATAGAAATTCGCTGCGGCAAAGGTTGCGTCCTGGACAAATGGGTTAGATGGGTTAATTGGGACCGGTGAGTAGATTATCTGGCCGGACGGGACCCACCAATTGCCATCGCCCTGACCATTCACATAGCCGGCTTCTTCAGCCAGGATGCTAATTAACGAAGCCGCGTCAGCAGGCTTGTTGGGATTTGAATTGCCGGCAATGAAAACCTGTTCGGCAAGGTTTGACGTGAACGCGAGCTTGTAAGTCTCATAGACCAGGCCGAGGGATTCCGATTGACCTGGAGGCAATGGCCCGGACAAATCGTCCTTGAGATAAAGACTTCGGACATCCTCAACCAGCCGTTTCTGGACCAAGGTAAGGTTAGGTACCGTTTCATAAGAGATTTGCACTGCCGCATTGGCCAAACCCTGAAGCTCCGCGAATAAATACACCACAGAATCATCCGGACGTGGCGGCCGAGTTAACTCGTAGCTAAACGTCTCCGACTGCGACGGTGCTCGATAAGCATCTGGTTGATCAATTGCGCCGGTAAAAGCGTTCTCGCTAAGAGTGATCAGAGCAGTCGCTTGTTCCGATTGTGCGAAATTGGAAGAGTCGATTGTCAGATCTAGCGAAGTGCCGGGCGCTGTAGGTGGAGCGAGTTTGACACCTGGTGAATTAAGATTCCGGCCGTACACGACGCTGATGCTTTGAAGCACGTTGCCAAAGGTATCTGCTTTCAGCACGGCAGTATGGGCAACACGTGGATCGGAGAGATTACGTTCGTAGTGGTGATCGATGCTCTCGCGCGCGTGAGTGAAGAAAACGGCGTAAGGATTGGCCGCCTTGGGCTGAAAACATTCGATCGCATAATTTCGCTGGGAGACGCTGTACGGAAGCCCCGCCTTTTGAGTGCCGTCGTCGGCGTAAATCTCCTGGCGGAGAATGCTTCCCTTGAGTGCCCGGACAGCCTCCCTCTGCTCTTCGTCTGTCAACGCATAGACAAGCCGCGTGCCGTCAGTTTGAACGATATCTGCCGGCAGCATCGTGTCGGGCAACAGCGTTGCCAGAAAGGCCGCCCATTTTTGCTCAAACTGCGGATCGGCCTTACTCGGGGCTCCAAAGTAATCTAGCGCCATGTGGTGGATAACAGTCTCCTCATCCGGCCAGGCGCCAGTGTGGAACCAGGTCTTCGTCATTACCGGCGGAATATGGAGCGCACCCGCTTCGGTATCCGTATCCTCAGTGAATAGGCTGCCCGAATCGCCAAAAGATTCGGCGTCCTGCTGCTCCATATACCCGAAACCCCGAAACTCGCGTTCCACGCCGTCGAAATACCCATGGCGATAGCGGTAAGTGCTAACCAGGCGCGTCCGGCCTACATAATCAAAGAGTTCCATCCGCTCGACAACGTGAACCGGAAAGGCTAACCGGGTTACCCACGGTGTGCCTGCCTCCCGGTCCTGGACATAAAACTTGGTCGACGGCGCGTAACGAATGCGTGTCTCTGCGCCGAGGTTATTTTTGAGCCCAATGAGTAGATGCGGCTTCTGGCCGCCCATCAAATCCACATACTGCATCTGTCTCCCGGTATCGGAGGCGAGCGGCGAAGACCAAACCAGACAGGCGATGCCGCTGCCGAGCAAATCCAGAACACTGACTGAGGTTAGATTATTTGTGATGGGGAAGCCGCCGGACAAGAGTTCCTCTTTTGCCAGGCTGTTGCCGGATTGGTTCAAGTAGATCGCAACATTGTCCGCGCCCAGGTAGATGAGATCCGTGGTGCCCGATCCGTCGATATCCCCAAGGCGGATCCGACGCGGGTCAAACCGCTCGGGCACATCGAAGCAAGGAGAACCATCCATGGCCACCTTGGCGCCGAACCGGCCATAACCGAGATTCGGCCAATAGCAGACCTCTCCATTTCGAATGCGGACGATGTCTGTTAATCCATCTCCGCTCATGTCCGCCAGGAAGATGGATTGCAAAGGGTCGTTGAAAACCAGCGCCGGACCTTGTTCCTCCTCAATCGGCTTCCTGGCATATCGCCGCGGACCAAAACCGCTTTGGCCCCAGGAAGGATACCATGACATGACCTCATCCTCGGACACGAGAATGTCGGCTAGTCCATCGCCATCGATATCAACGAACCTGAGATTGGGATCACGAGTATCCAGGTCCGGGAAACTTTCGAACGCTCGGAAGCTCTCCCAACCCGGCGGGTCGGTCCGCTCGTAGTAGCCGCGCACCGGACCTTCCAGGTCGACCATATCCTGATGCCCATCGCCAGCCAGATCCATGAACTGTGCATTTGCGCTCGCGTAGATCTGCGCCGGCTGAGAGACGAGTAGTTCATCCGCACCAAACCGTGGCAATGTTTGGCTGGCGCCGTTCTCGGTAACGGTATTGGCCGGACTAACATTCCGTTTGTAGAATATAGCCCCGCCTTGCTCAGTGAGAATGCCTGACGATCCTTCGCCATCGATATCCAACCAACGGTAGCCGGAGCCGTCCGCGCCGGCCGGAAGATTTTCCAAACTTCCGGGTTCGACGGTTCGCACGGTCGGATCGATTTGCGCTTCCGAATAAGCGAATTCCACCGGTGGAAAAGATTTGCTGACGTAAGATTTACCGGTGGCGTCCCAATTGTATCCTGTCTGGGTGACGGAAACGAGCTTGGTGGCGAGCGCATTCCCGATCAGTTGCGACTCCGGATCTTGCTGATCGTACTCAAACTCCGTCGAACGGACGAGACCATCGTAGCCTGATTCCCCGTTCGCTCCCTTGGGGAAATGATGAAACATCAAGACCCGCCCGCATAACCGGTAAGTGCGAACCTCGAACGTGGAACGGAAGTTGGAAAAAGGGTCTGCGCGAGTGTTCCATTTGCGGGTTGGATCTTCCGCCGGGGTAGGATTGACTGGGTCGTGTTCCCCGTAATCGAATACCACTTCAAAGAGCCAATCTGCTCGCTTGGAAAGGTCTTCTTCCCGCTGATACGGAGTTTGCGTCCCGTAACGGATTCGTTTGATATAAAGATTGGTAAACGGCGCACCGCCGTTTTGCCGGTTACGTTCGTTCGCCGCTGCGGGATCGGTCCCGGTCGCATCTTCGGCTTTGTACTCGTAAAAGATGACGTTGCCTTTGGCATCGAATGTCGTTTCCAGCAGCCACCTGAAAACGCGAGACCGATCCCGCCGGTCTGCGATACGGCAGTTTGGATCTTGGCCGTAGATGCTGGTCACATTGTCCTTGGTGACCGCGCGCCAATGCAGATCGCCGTCGGAGCGCCGTTGCCAACGTTCAATTCGTGCGAATAACCCTTCGATCCGTGGGCGGTAGCGTTTTATGGCATACGTCTGTCCATTGAGCGTTACGTCCGGAACAGAGATCGGTCGCCATTGATTGCCGTTTTGGGCCAAGACGGGCATCAGATCCTCGGCGTTGGAAAGAATAAAGACATCAGACTCGCCGGCATCGTCATAACGCGGCAGACCCTTGTCCGTTTTTCGCACAATCGAAGGGATCGAGAGATGCCAGCCGAACGCGAACGGGCCGTTGCCACTTCCGGAGTCGTACGATAGCGACAGTTTTGGAGCGAAATCAGAGCGGCCGGGCGAAGTAAAAATCGGCACGGCTAGCGAACCAGTGCCCGTAACAGGGTTCACGGAGAATTTTTCGCCGATGCCCCGGATCGCACCGCCTCCTTTCGGCAGACTAATCGCCGGCGAATCAGAAACATTGTCCCCGTTACCAGCCTCAACCTCAGAACCGAATCGTTTAGGGACGTCCGGATTCATTTTGATCTAGCCTTCTTGCACGACGCGTCTGGGTTGCGGTAACTACCCGCTGAGGCCTTTCGTATCTACAGTCGAGCGATCTACTGGACCGTGCGGCGGCTGGAGCTACCCGGCATCAGGGGGGGATCATCTTTCGCAAAATCGGATGATATGCCGAGTTAACTCACTCATATTGTGGCACAAGTAAAGGCCCAGAAGTTCCATTGTAAATACGTGGATTGACGTATACGCCGCTGCTTAGCGTATCGTGTGCCGCGACGAAGGACAGAAAACCTAGCCGCAAACCCCTTCGTCGTGCTTTGCAGCGTTTCGCCATAAGCGAAGCCTGCCGGCCATCGTGTTTTCCACCTATTTAGGCCGATGGAATTAACTCGCTGCGGATTGACTCCAATATTATTTGCTGAGATCAGCTAGGGAGATCTTATCAGGAGTCCGTTCACGATGGGCGATCCCGATCAGCCACAGCAGCGATTTTGGATGAGCTTCAGTGATGGGAATATCTGCTCGAATATTCCGAAGTGGCATTGCCGTCATCATTCCTTGAATAAGACACGCCCCTGGCATCGAATTGACATCGTTTAAAGTTGCTGACTAGCTCCCCTATCCGCTGATTCTGTCACGTACCCGCTTATCGACTGCTCGACCGCCTTCCGGTTGCCAAAAGAGTGGTGCATCTATTCCCACAGAAAGAAGCGGATCTTGGTCTTCTTGAATGAGGTCAGCAAAGACGCTGACGGCTCCTTTCGCATCGTTCACGGTACCTGTTTTTAACGATTTTAAGGGGGAGATCCTCTCCGCTAAGAAGCGCCCAGCCGAAAGCTTCGCCAGCTTTGCGCTACCCAATTGAGTACGTAAATCGTTGATAATAAGGCGTGCACCCGGCGTGATTCGAACACACAACCTTCTGATCCGTAGTCAGATGCTCTATCCAGTTGAGCTACGGGTGCGAAACAGGATGGGAAGGGTACTTCTAGGGACACGAAAGTCAAGCGGCAGGATCAGGGCAAGTTTGGGCCTTAAAGGAGCGGCGGCCGGCGATAACGGCAGAGAGCGGATGAGCGGGAGCTCATCCCTACCGCTCTGTACGTACTTCGACGTATAGAGCCGCGCCGCCCGCGAAGGCAGGGTAACGCCTTCGCGACATGCTATTCCGTGGGGCGATCATGATGTTTCGAATCCAATCATACCGTTCCCTACGGGACGGGGTCCCGTCGGCAGGCTTCCTGGCAAAAAATTGCCAGGCTCCGATCAGTTAGTCCCTTGGCGACAAGATCCTTCTCTCGCCATCACGCGATAGCGATCTTTTCTTTAAATAAGGCCTCGTTGACCGCGACCGCCAGATCGCTCCGAACTTGCGCCCAATCCTGATATCGATCGGTCCAGGCCCGTAATTGGTAAGTAATTGCGCCCGCGGTAAATGTTACCACGTAGACCTGAGAGACCGGTTCCTTAGCGATTCCTGGCTGGCTCGCCGCGACTGATTTGAGGAGCTCGACTACTCTCTGAGAATCTGTACCCGGGAGGATATTGACTGACACGTCTACCGCTCGCGCTCGATCGGAGAAAGTCCAATTGGTCACTTGATTGGAAATCAGCGAGCCGTTCGGCACAATGATTTCTGAACCGTCTGCGGTCCGTATCACGCAGGCTCGGATTCCGATGCGGCGCACCTCTCCCACCGTGCCACCAATCTCGATGACGTCCCCGATCTTAATCGGGCGTTCAAAAAGCAAGATCAGCCCGGAGACAAAGTTGTTAATGATATTTTGTAGGCCGAACCCGACCCCAACACTAAATGCTCCGGCTAAGATCGTAACCTTAGTTAAATCGATGCCCAGCGCACCCAAGGCGACAAAGAAGCCGATAATCAAAATTGAATAATGGAGCATCGTCGAGATGGCGTAAGGGAGCCCGCGTGTCAGGTGGAAATGCTGGTACACATCGGCTTCTAATAGGAATCGGAGAAATTTCGAAATCAGGAACGACGCCCAGACGGCAACGGCAAATGCCAGGATCCGTCCAAGGGATATGTTAAGCGAACCGAGGCCGACATTTGCATTCAGGATCTCCCCGATTTTGGCCAGCAACGGGTTCCGTAGATCCACGAAGTTTAACATCAGGCTCAACCAAAAAAGGAAAGCCAGAAACTCGAGGAAGCGGCAGGTCCGCCGGTGCAGCATGTCGCGATGAAGTTGGACACCCCGCAAAGCACCCAGGGGTCGTATCTGCAATGCAATGATAATAAAGCCCTCCAGAACCCTGACTACGACGTAGAGCATCGCCGCTAGAAAGATGCTCCGGATGTAGCAAATCCCCAGCAGCGTTCCCAAGTTGGTGTACCCCAAAAGATTGGACAGGATCGCGACAGGAAAAACGACTAATCCAATTTTCGCAATTGTGTTCAGTGCCTGCGAGAAGCGTTTGGTCATTCCTGAATCGGCTACAGACAACCTTCCGCCTTCGCTCGGCTTCGGCGCGACGAGTCCGCTACGAACCGACCAGATCAGAAAACAGAATCCACCCAGCATCTGCACCAAAAAAAAGAAGCGGGCTATCACCGGCAACGATGCTGTGATGACACGAAGGTTACCGACCAGAAACAGACCGATCAACGCGTATAGGATCGGAAATAGATTTCGGTGTAGTAACCGGCGAAGAATGAGCACCGTCGGGATTAAGGCCACTGCTGCGAGGGACACCTGGATCCAGCGCGGTGCCTGCAAATACAGCGTCGGGACCAGCAACGCCGAGAGGACAAACGCCGTTGAGACAGGCAGATCCAGGATGGGAACTGCCCGCAGTAGCGCCGGGTTCGCGTCACTCATTTTACGCACCCGCCGTCGCAGCCATTCAATAAAAAGCGCGAGCACCGCGATGCAAAATGCGTGAAGAAAGAAAGAGGAAGGCAACCGACGAACGAAGGCAGTGGTAGCATTCCATTCTGAAGAAAATGTATCTGCGCTCCGGACGTTCCATTCGCTTGTTAACGTACTTAGCGCAGTCCAAATCGGTTGGCCGTCTTGCACTAACAAGTCTTTCAGGGCTTGGCTTTGTGCTCGGCCAACCTCCTCAGAAGCCGTTCGGCTCCGCGCATCTTCGAGTAGAAGTTCGCTTTGCAAGGTCAAAACCCTGTCTCGATCAGATTCCGCGGCTTGTTTCCTTTTTGTGACCTCGTCGAGCACACTCTTGACCCGTTGCAAGACAGCCGCGGGCATATCGACTTGGGGTGCGGATTTAAGGGTGGTTTCCCAGACCTGAGTCATCTGGCTGAGACGACCGATCTGAGTTTCCAGATTTGCCACCCGCTGGGTCAGGTTCTGTTCCGCTTTCGACAGATCGTCCGCGTAGGTCTGCAAAGTCGTTCTCAGCCGGAAAAGCAGATCCAAGGAGGGGTTACCGGCGAGAATTCTGTTGTCCTCAAGCATCCTGTTCTTGATCTCAGCAGTGAGGTCAGAAAGACCAGCCGCGGTGGAGTCCAAAGTCGCTCGATCTTTAGAGCCGCTTTCTTCGATTTGATGCAGCTCCGTAAAGGCCGACTCAGCTTCGGAAGGCACCTTAGACAACGGGATTGGGGTCGGCACCGCGGCTGCTGGCGATGGGGATGGCGATGATGACGGTGACGCTGATGGCTGCTGGGCTTGCAGCGGAGGACCGCAAATCACGAAGATGAGAGCAAGCAACGTGGCGCGGATGATCGATGGCGCGGAGTAGGAACGCATTAAGAATGACAGATGGCGATGACAAATGACCAATGGCAGCTTGGCTGTGTTTCTCAAGTGAAGAGGCAGGCGGCGCGAAATACATGACGCGCTCCGTTGATGGAAACGATTGCCACGGTGGGGTACGGCGACATGGCTCCACAGACCACCTTAGGGAGAATCGTCGCCGGCATCACGATGATAATGGGCATCGCCATCTTCGGGTCGTTGACTGCAGTGATTACAAGTTTGGTGCTCGAACCGACAAAAGAAGCGAATGATCCGATTCTGGCGAAACTCGAAAAGATAGAAGCAGAGTTGGCGAAGCTCCGGAGTCGTTTGGAGGAAAGCTGACGAAGGCCGGCAAAGCCAAAATCTCACGCAAAGGCGCGAATATAAGAGCGTGAAAGGTGATAGGTGAAAAGTGAAAGGTAAAAGAGGGGCATGACCCGTGGAGCGCTGCCTCGCTTGCGAGGCAACGCTCCACAAGACGAC
>Ga0210401_10004369_pt1 | contig 14781 bp, 13 predicted proteins | sample IncBWH32MmetaG_FD_150866 | JGI IMG/M metagenome (GOLD analysis project Ga0210401, IMG submission 150866) | Forest soil microbial communities from Barre Woods Harvard Forest LTER site, Petersham, Massachusetts, United States - Inc-BW-H-32-M | ecosystem: Environmental > Terrestrial > Soil >... | reverse complement strand
GTAAACTCGCAGAAACACTTCCTGCGCCAGATCTTCGGCCGCGGCCGCGTTGTGACACATGCGGTACATATAGCTCACCATCGGCCGGCGGTACTTCTGCACCAGATACTCGAACGCTGCGTCGTCCCCGGCCTTTACTCGCAGCATGACCTCGGCGTCACTGACGGCCGGTAGAGGACGAGCCACCACGGCGGACGCCTGGGAATAAGACGTCTCATACCGCATGGCCAGCAACCCGCGCTCCATGGCTGCGCTGCTCACACTAGGTTGAACCCGCTCAGCGGGTGAAAGTTGCGTCTGGCCAGGGTCCGCGGGTGGCACGTAAGTGCCTGTGGCTGAGGGGTCTGGCGACCCTTTCGCGGGTGTGGGTTTGCCGGGCATAGATTTGGGGGTGTAGGCCGGAAAACACGGGTAAAAGGGTCCCCGAGCCTGCCCAAACCGTAGCCTAACACGGAGTTAGGAGGATGGAAACGGAAAGGGGGCGGGGCGCGGAAGGCTTGAGGATGGTGAATCGGAGTAGAAGGCCAGCCGCTTCCTGTTGAAAAGTGAGGCTTGGATGTCTTCCGATAGCCACTCCGGAGGCCTGAGCCACCACCAGATTTGTGGAAATAAACCGCGCCCGGGAACTGGCAATAGAACCAGTAGACGCCGACTCGCCGCGTGCCTACACTGCCCGCATTGTTGTACATCTGCTGCCATCTCCCCTCCATGAAGTGCGCGAGCCGAGATGGCGGCGGGTCTTGATGCTCGGTAGGTTTGTACGTCGTATCGCCGACAGTAGAGCACTACACGGGTGCGTCGCGGCCCCACCACCCCTTGCGCAACCAACGTTGCACAACCACGGATGACCGCGATGCGCCCGCCAAAGCGCTCTGCGCTCAAACCGACTTTTTTCGCAGTCAAAAACTGGCAATAGTGCCAGTGGACAAGGCCCTGGCAAGCCGCCACAGTGGACTGCACACGGGCGGGTCGCGGCCTCGCCACTCCTTGTGCACGGGACGATGCGCAACTACGGCGACCGTGACGCGCCCGCGGCTTGTCGGCCTGCTCCAAGTTCCCTCGCTGAAACCGGTATTGTCTGATCACCGTTCGGTCGTCTCTGCTATTTCTTCTGTGCAATCGAGGCCGCTTCCACCATGGCACGCTTGTTCCACCCGTGGAAACGCGAGAAGTCACCCGCATTCCATGCCTCGCGGAGTCCGGGAGTACTCAAATCCCAATCGGGGCGGATTTCACTGGTCACGATGCGCAGATCGTGCCAAAGGTCGACCGCCGATGGACGCCCCCAGAACCAGTAGCCGTTATAGATGCTGTAAATCACGCGGCCCGGCTTGAGCACGAGCGTGTGCGGGATCATCGGATTGTGCTCCGGGTCGGTGTACTCCTGGATGTCGAGATCCTTCTGAATGGTTCGGTCGGGGTCGGAAAGGAAGGGCCACTGGGCTCCGACTGACGCACGGAATTCCTGAAGAGTATGGTGATCGTCGGTGGCAATGGTTGCGATCTGCGTGTACGCCACCGCAATCTTGGAATAAAACGCGGCGAGTTCCAAATGCTGCTGGTGTTCCTTCGGGCAATAGTGTCCGCGCGCGAGCGTGAGGATCAGAGGGTCGTCGCCCTGAAGTTCGCTGATTTTGCGCAGTTCGCCCATGTGGTCGGGCAGTTCGTAGTTGGGGAAAATGCCTCCGGGTACGATATCAGAACGCATGATTGGACTCCTCCCGTTTCTCTCAAATGATCTTCTCTCAGAGATCCAGAGTGATACCCGCGTTTGGCTGGGAACAGCATACGAGCACGTTCCCCGGAGCAGGTCTCTCCAGCGGCTCTGGATTATAAGTAATCGATCCGCTAATCAAACCGGTCATGCAGGTATGACAGACGCCAGTCCGGCACGACCATCTGACCGGGACATCGCACGCTTCCGCCAGTTCAAGCAAGCTCGCAAATTTCGGATCCCAAGCGGCGGTAATCCCGCTACGCGCGAATGACACCGAAGGGCCAGATCCGGGCGGCCCTGGTGGCAGGTGAGGAGCGTGAACAACCTGCGCCATACCAGGGCTAATGGCCTCGAGAGAACCGAAGATTTCCGTGTGCACATTCCCGGCGAGCACACCCCAGTCTCCGAGGCCATCGCGCATGTTCTGCAAGAATGAAGTTGGGCCACACAGATAGAAGTCACTATTTTGTGGCACGCCAATTTTCTCCAGCAAGGCTGTGTCAATGTGCCCGGGAGCATCGAAGTCGGCCCCGACTTTGTCGCTTGCAGCGGGTCTGCTGTAGACGATGTAGCTTCGTCCGCGAGAGAGCTGTTTCAGTAGTGAACGCGATTCTGCTGCAAATGGATGGTCGACGCTATTGCGCGCTCCATAGATCCACCAGATCTTTCGTTCGGATCTTTCCGCGGCAAGTGAGTGCAGCATCGACATCACGGGGGTTGCGCCCACTCCAGCGCTCAGCAGAACGAGAGGACCCTTGCTGGGACGCAGGGTGAAGCTTCCTCGCGGCGCACTAACATCCAATACATCGCCTTGCCGAGTACGGTTGCACAGGAATCCACTTCCAATCCCGTTTAATTCGCTCTTGACGCTGATGCGGAAATGATCGGCTGCCGGCAGATCACACAGCGAATAGCTGCGAAGAACCGGCGGTTTGCCGGGATCGACGAGCAACCGCAAGACGACAAATTGACCTGCCTGGAAGAGAGGAAGAGGTTGCCCATCGACTGGCGACAGAATGAAGGAAGTTACGCTGGCGCTTTCTTTATGAATATTCGCGACTCGCATTTGTCGAAAGCCGGCCCAAGCTGGCGCTTGTTCCTCATTCGCGAGTCCCGGATTCCCCGCCGTAGTTTTGGAGCTCAAGTCTTGTTGGAGCATTGCCTGGAACGAACTCTGCCAACCCTTGCTGAGCGCGGGAATCCGCAGCGCGCGTTGCAGTTGCTCGCGAGAATGTCCCGGCAAATACAGCAGGGCGTCGGTGTCGGCCACACTGATTCGCTCCGGACCGTCAGCAATTTTTGCGACGTCGTCGCCCGCACCGACTTCCCCTTCTTGCAACACGCGAAAGTAAAATCCTGGTCTGTGATGTTCTACGAGCAAGGCTGGCATACGAGGCTCGTTCATGCGGATGCCGACGCGGTAGCAGGTCACGCGTGGCTGCGTTACCTCAAATTCAGCGCCACCGATGCGGTAGCGATCGCCGATGCAGACCTCGTTATCGGGAAGCCCCTCGACGGTGAAGTTTTCTCCGAACTGGCCGAAAGTAAAATCGTTGCGGCCCAGAAAGCTCTCCCAGTAATGGTAGGAATCAATCTGGTAGACGAATACGGCGCGGTGCTCCCCGCCATGACCTTCGAGATCGGCTTGGGCATCGCCATCGACATCGAGAGTGCGCACCATTCTCCGCCCCGTGACTGCAGATTTCCAGACTGAGGTTCGGACAGTCTTGCCGTTCCATGTCACGTCGCGCGGAAGGCCGACATTTACTGAAAGCAATCGGGGCATCTCGATGGAATGTCTCCCATTTCTCCACGGTCCATTCTGTGGACTCCGAATCAATCCAAAGCGATACTATCCACCCACTTCCAGCACAATCTTTCCGCGTTTGTGCGGTGCACCCTCGAGCATTCGTGCGGACCGGAGCAGATCAGCCAGGCAAAGAAGAGCACTTACAGAGCTTCCGGAAGGTAGAGGAAATCGTCGAGCCAGCTGATTGTGGAGGTCGACTAAGGTGGGAACCCGTCCGCCATCCACCGGGCGAATAGTTCAATCCGAGATTGCGGCCAAGGCCCCTCTCCTCTTGGTGGTGGGGGCGGCATTACGGCACCGCCGATTCCACGAATGCGATCGTAGATGGCGGCAGCGTGCTTTTTGACGTCATCGTAACTTGCCAAATTAAACGCCTTGCGCATGCCCTGAATGTCTCGCTCCGTAAAGAGCGGGCGAATGTCGATTTGAAAGCTGGTCGTTTTCGTCATAGTGCCTCACAGGCATTGGATTATACGGATGTCGCGTTCTCCTTCGTGATTGCAAAACTCCTACTCCGGTTTTACCCCGCCCGCCACGCCGCGATGCCCTCGCGTGAAGACCGGACGAATCCGTCCACCAACGCGGCGATCTGATCTGCCGCCGTATCCAATGCGAAATGACCACCATCGACAATGTGGACTTCAGCATTGGGAACATCCTGGCGGTAGCGCTCCGGTTCGCCCGGATCGAACGAGAGTTCATACCTGCCCCAGATCACCAGCAGGTGCGGCTGCTGCTCGCGCATCCACGCCTGCCATTTCGGATAGGCATCCACATTGGTTCGATAGTCGTAGAACAGATCGCTCTGAATGTCGGCTTGCCCCGGCTGGCTCAGGAAGGCGAACTCGTCGGTCCACAGATCAGGGTCATAGCGTTCCAGGTCCGGATCGTTTCCCACGTGCCGCGTGCGCGTCGCGGCCAACGAGAGCAAATTCGTGCGTAGCGTGCTTTCGTTGGCGGCGCGATCGGCCCAAAACGCCCTTCGTGCCTTCCAATTCGCCCCCAGGCCTTCGTTATGCGCCACTGCGTCTTGAACGATCAGAGCCTCGATACGCTCAGGATGGGCCAAGGCCATGCGGAAGCCCACCGGCCCGCCGTAGTCCTGCATGTACAGCCTGTAGCGCGAGAGGCCGAGCGCTTCAGTGAAGCGCGTGATGATCTCAGAAATGTGATCGAAGGTATAGGCGAATTTCTTCGGGTCAGGCCAGTCGCTGTGTCCGAAACCGGGATAATCCGGCGCGACCAGGTGATAGCGCTCCGAAAGCCGGGCGAAGAGCGGCTCGAACATCCGCGACGATGACGGAAGTCCGTGCAGCAGCAGGAGTGTGGGCGCATCTTTCGGACCGGCCTCTCTGTAGAAAATGGAGAGCCCATCGATTTGTATGGTGCGATAGAGCGTCGTATATTTCATGGAATATTCCTTTCCGTTGACCCGGCCTTGGGCAAACGATTGAAGGTAAGCGAGCATTACGGCAAACCACTAGTTTCATACACGAGGGCCGCAAGGATGAATCCAAACGGGAGATGTAAGTGAGTGCATTTGCTTGGCTCCGTTCATGTTTAGGCCAGCACCATCAAGGTGCATAACGAGTAAAGACAAGGTCACTCCCTTTGGCCTTCTCGTGGCAGGGGAAGCAGCTTTTCATGAACGCCGCGTCGCCAGGTTTGCCGTTTGCGAAGTGACCAAACCCCCAACCGCCGGTTGCAGCGTACTTGGTTGAGTCCTTGACCATAAACTGAATGTTCGTGGGGGCGCCGGGAACGAACGACTGAGGCTGGCCAAAAACCTTGTTGTTTTCATCAGACGGGACGTTGCGGTAATGCAAAGCGGCAATGATCGTGCCGTCCGGGAACGGAAGCTTTCCTTCACGGTAGGCATTGATCGCTACATCGTTGCCCAAGACGGCACCTAAACTGTTGAGGTTGCCCGCTTCATGGGCCGACGAGATCCACCTCCAGTCGCGGTACCCATGAGGGATTTCGGTCACGAAGGGCGGGGTGGGTTGCGCATCCGCGTGGCCCGGGGCGGGGGCAATGAGGGTGACAAGGTCGGCCACTGTTGCAACTGCAACCAAGAAGATTGTGAAGTGTCTCATGATGGTTCCTCCATTCGATATGCTTCGGTAAATTGAAATCATCAGTCCTGACTATTTCGCCTCAAAAGCCGATGTCGACGAACGGCAATATATGTCGCATGATCTGCCTACGGAAGCGCGGATTTCTGCGGCCAAGAGTAGACAGCTAGGCGGCTTTCTCCGCGGCGAGCAGGTTCACAAGGTTTTGGGCTGCGACGGCCGAAGACGCCGGGTTCTGTCCGGTAATGAGACGGCCATCGACGACTGAAAGCGGCTGCCAGTCGGGTTGTGAGCATTCCGATTGAATCCGTTCGACGCGAGCAATCAGAACAGAAGCTTGGGAAATGAACAATTGGACGATGGTATCGTCGATACTTTGGTATCGGCTCTGCGCCACCCTTCTAGAGGCCCCCAGCGGTGATTGAAAGGCGGCTCACAGGTATCCTTGGCAACGAGGTTGTGGCGATGTCGAACCCGGAATGGCCTCGGTCTCCCTTTCGGTTTAGAATGCCATGGATCGAGAAGCTCGTGTAAAGTTCTGCCGAGTTTATTGACGAATTTAACCGCGCCTTTGGGCGGCGGGAACCCGTTCCAGACTGGAGCGCGTATCGGTCGGGCTGACAGCCGATGCCTGTGGTCCTGGTCAGGCACGCTCTAGCCGTCGCCCCAACCGGCGGCACCGCGAATCATCCTTGCGTAGATTGATCGCGTGCGAGGACATTCATGAACGTAAACAAGCTGGAGACTAGGCTGCAAGAGGGCGACGGACTGCTGCAGGCGTTCTTTGAAAATAGTCCAAACCTGATTTTTGTGAAAGATCGGCAGAGCCGGTACCTCTACGCCAACAAGCAGTTCAAGAACGCCTTTCATATCTCCGGCGAAATTAGAGGCAAGACCGATGATGAGCTATTTTCGGCGGAACAATCGGCTGCCTTTCTGGCGGTCGATCGACAGGTGTTGCAGACGGGCCTGCTGATGAAATTCGAAGACGTGGTTCTCTACGAAGATGGAGTCCACACCAGGATCGTCCAGAAGTTTCCGTTGTTCAACGCAGAAGGCGAAATCTACGCCATCGGCGGGGCTGTTACCGATATTACCGACCGTAAACGGGAGGAATCCGCCCTCCGCTACAGCGAAGAGAACTATCGCCTCGTGGTCGAAACGGCCCCCGATGCGGTGATCAGCATTGACGAGGGCGGTGCGATTCTGTTTGCCAATCCCGCCGCGGTGAGAATCTTTGGTTATGATCCGACGGAGTTGATTGGAAAGCCGTTGACCGTCCTAATGCCGGAATTCTTGCGGAAATTGCACGAGGAAGGGTTCAGCCGCTACTTGGCGACCGGCCAGCGGCATATCAACTGGCAAGGCACCGAACTGACGGCACTGCGCAAGAATGGCCAGGAATTCCCCGTGGAAATCTCGTTTGGAGAACTATCCAGAGATGGGCATAAGGTATTTACCGGCTTCATCCGCGATATCAGTGAAAGAAAACAGGTAGAGGAAATGCGGGCAGCGCACGCCCGCCAGATCGCCGTCCGAGCTGACGTGAGCATGGCTTTCGGTAAGGAAGAAAGCTTAAAAACAATCCTGGGTGAGTGCAGCGAAGCCATTGTGCGCCATCTTGATGCAGCATTTGCGAGGATCTGGACCCTGAATGACGATGGAACGATGTTGGACCTGCAGGCCAGTGCAGGCATGTACACACATCTTGACGGATCCCACAGCCACATTCCGATGGGACAATTCAAGATCGGGATGATTGCACAAGAGCGAAAACCGCATCTGACCAATGATGTCCTCAATGATCCTCGAATCAGTGACAGAGCATGGGCGGAGAAAGAAGGGATGGCCAGCTTCGCGGGCTACCCACTGAGCGTCGGAGACCGCACGATAGGCGTGCTCGCCATGTTTTCTCGAAAACCGGTTACGCCGGAAACAACAGAGACACTGGCGTCCGGGGCGGACTTGATCGCTCAGGGAATTGAGCGAAAACATGCGGAGGACAGGCTGCGTGATAGTGAGCGCAGCCTGCGCCAGTTAACTGAGACTATTCCGCAGATGCTCTGGAGCGCGGAGGTAGACGGTGCGATTGATTATTGTAATCAGCGCGTGCTTGACTACACAGGATTATCCGCAGAGCAGGTCCGAGGCGCCGGCTGGATGAAGTCCGTTCATCCGGATGACATTGGGAAGATGGAGCAGGCGTGGAAGGCCGCAGTTTCAACCGGAATGCCCTTTCAGTATGAATTCCGTGGGCGGCGGGCGGCGGACAACGCATACCGTTGGTGTATTTCCAGCGCTCTGCCCTTGCGTAATCAGGAAGGTCGCGTCATCAAATGGTTCGGGACGGTTGTGGATTTGCATGATTGGAAGGAAGCACTGCAAGCATTGCAGATGACACAAACGGAACTTGCCCGGGTTTCCAGAGTGACGACCATGGGCGAACTGGCCGCGTCAATTGCCCACGAAGTCAATCAACCGCTTACCGCTGTAACCAACAACAGCAGCGCGTGCCTGAGACTGCTGGCCGCTGGTAACCTGCAAGCGGAGGTTCTTCGTCGGGCTCTCGAGGAAATCGTTGCAGATGGCAATCGAGCCAGCGCCGTTGTTGCTCGAATCCGCGGATTCATAAAGAAGGAACCTGCCGAAAAGAACGAATTGGACATAAACGAAGTGATTCAAGAGGTGCTGGTCCTGGCCGGCCGTGAACTGGTTGAGAATCGAGTGCTTATCGAGTGCCAATTGACAAAGGCTCTCCCGCTCGTGCTCGCTGATCGCGTCCAGTTGCAGCAGGTTCTGCTGAACTTGATCATGAATGGCGTCGAAGCCATGATCGCGGTTAAAGATCAGCCTCGCTCACTGTGGGTGGAATCCCGGGTTGACGGATCGGGCGACATACTGGTTGCGGTACGCGATACGGGCACTGGCCTGAGCTCGGAAGCACATCGCGTCTTCACTCCCTTCTTCACAACCAAAGCGAATGGTATGGGAATGGGTTTGTCGATCAGCCGGTCACTGGTTGAAAACCATGGTGGGCGGCTCTGGGCCACGCCGAATTCTCCCAATGGTGCTGTGTTTTCCTTCACGCTGCCAGTCAGTTCCGGGAGTCCGGCATGACTAGTGACCCCATCGTCTTTGTTGTTGATGACGACGCATCAGTACGTTCTTCGCTCAAGTTCCTCTTAAGCACCGTCGGGCTGCAGGTTGAGAGCTTTGACTCGGCCGATACCTTCTTGCGCAAGAAACCCGCCGGCGTGCCGAGTTGCCTTGTGCTGGACGTCAGGCTGCCCGGATTGAGTGGCATCGATATTCAGCGTGAGCTGGCAGCGAGAAACATTCGTATCCCCATAATCTTTCTCACCGGCCACGGGGACATTCCGATGAGTGTTCGCGCCATGAAGGCTGGGGCGGTCGAATTCCTCACCAAGCCGGTCCGCGATCAGGATCTGCTGGACGCTGTTCGTATCGCACTTGAGCAGGACCGGGCCAGACGTGAACAGGAGAAAGAAGTAACGGACCTTCAACTGCGCTTCGACTCGTTGACTTCCCGCGAGCAGCAGGTGATCTCGATGCTTGTCTCGGGCATGCTCAACAAACAGATTGCTGCTGAACTCGGAACTGCGGAAAGTACAGTGAAAGTTCAACGCAGCCGGGCCATGGAGAAGATGCAGGCGCAATCCCTTGTCGACCTGGCAAGAATGATCGAAAAGCTCAAAAGCCCGTCTCAAAGAGCCTCGTAAGCGAAAGCTTACGCGCATCATCTTTTTTAGCACCTAAATCCACCAACGCCCAATAGATTCGGTCTCTCTGTTGGAATAGTGTGAACTCCATCAGGGGTTCAAAGTGGGAAAGAATCTAATCTCGGTAGTTGACGACGACGAATCCGTCCGCAGGACGACAAAACTACTCATCGAATCCTTCGGCTTTCGAGCGTTAACCTTTGAATCCGCTGAAAGTTTCCTGAGGTCCGGCCATCTGCACGATAACTCGTGTCTCATTATTGACGTGCAGATGCCGGGCATGAATGGCTTACAACTCCAGAGTTGTCTCGCAGCCGAGAACTGTGGGATTCCTATCATTTTCATCACGGCTTATGACGACAACAATTCCCGTCAGCAAGCGTTGCGAGCTGGTGCTGCCGCTTTCCTGGGCAAGCCCTTTAGCGACGAGCGGCTACTTCAAACCATTCGTTCAGCCTTACGGCAGGACAATGAGAGCAATACGCTGAGTTGAGGAGCAAAGTATGAGTTTAGCGCACGTACTGAACCATGAATTGGGCGCACTACCTATGTCGAACGTTACGCCGACCGTCTTCGTTGTCGACGATGACGTCTCGGTGTACGAGTCGCTGGAATTGTTGATCCGCTGTGAAGGGTGGCAGCCCGAGACTTTCGCGTCGGCGGAAGAATTCCTCGAGCGCCCGCGAACTGGCATGCCGAGCTGCCTGGTACTGGATGTTTCGCTTCCGGGCCTCACCGGTCTCGAGCTACAGAAGCGCGTGGCTGTCGAACGGACTGACATGCCAATCATCTTCATCACCGGTCACGCCGATGTGCCCACGACGGTCAAGGCGATGAAGGCGGGAGCCGCCGAATTCCTGGTTAAACCATTCAGTGATGACGTGCTGTTGAGCGCCATCCGGACCGCCCTCGAACGCAGCCGCATCGCTTTGAGTCGGGAGGCGGAGATGCGAATGCTCCGGGACCGCTACGCGTCTCTTTCCTGTCGCGAACGGCAGGTTATGGCACTGGTGGTCTCTGGCCGGTTGAACAAACAAGTTGGTGGGGAGCTCGGCATCAGCGAAATCACAGTGAAGGCGCATCGCGGCAAGCTCATGCAAAAGATGCAGGCCGAATCTCTCGCCGATCTGGTGAGGATGGCCGCGAAGCTCCGGCCCGCAACCGCAACGATGACTGCGGCCTAGTAGCTGTATTCACGGTGGTAATAATTCGCGAAGACGGCAATTCCTCAAACGCCGTCAGACCGAAAGCCGAAGAGAGTCTGATGGCAGTCGTTAACGCTTGAGTTTTCGAACCTGGTAACCGCACCGAATGGAGATGAAAACATGGCCAACTCTGCCCAATCGCATGATATTCCACGGGAAAATTATGTTCCCAGCGCTCCTTTGGAATCGATTCTTTGCACAGAGGAGTTGCGTCGTCGCCCATCGCGTCCGCCGGATTACGAAAAGGAGAACTGCGCGCTCGTGAAACTGGTGAGCGGGTTAGCCGATTCGCCGAGCACGATACTTCAGTTGCTAGCTGAAACGATCCTGGATATTACGCAGTGCGACTCCGCCGGCCTTAGCCTGTTGACCAGGGATGGAAAAACGCCGGACATTTGCGGCAAAAGATTCTATTGGCCAGCAATCGCGGGCACGTGGAATCCGCACGTCGGAGGTGGAACCCCACGCGATTTCGGCCCCTGCGGAGACGTGCTTGATCAAGATCGTACCCTCTTGTTCAGACACTTCGAACGGCGCTACCCCTATTTAGTGCCGGTAATTCCGGCAGCCGAAGAATGCCTGCTGGTTCCGTTTTACGTCGCCGGCGAAGCGGTCGGAACCATTTGGGCGATCATGCACAGCGACCGTCGCAGATTCGACGCAGAAGATGACCGGGTCATGGCTTCTCTTGGGAAATTTGCCTCTTCAGCGTATCAAGCGCTGATACAGATAGAAGACCTCAAATTCCAGGTGTCCGAGCGCGAAAAGGCGGAAGCAGAAGTCCGTGAACTGGCGAGAGGGCTGGAAGCGAAGATCCGGCGTTTGGTCGAGGCCAACGTTGTGGGAATTGTCATGTGGAATTTCGAAGGTGCAATCACCGGAGCCAACGAAGCGTTTCTCCGCATAGTGCAATATGACCGAGAAGATCTCTCCTCCGGTCGCGTGCGCTGGACAGACCTGACACCAGCCGAATGGCGTGGGTATGACGTAGGGGTAATCGCTGATTTAAAGGCGACGGGCACCTTTCAACCCTACGAGAAGGAGTACTTCCGGAAAGATGGCAGCCGAGTGCCGGTACTTCTCGGCGGCGCCCTTCTCGAAGGAGATGGCAACGAAGGTATCGCTTTCGTGCTCGATTTGAGCGAACAAAAGCGGACCGAGAGGGCTTTACGGCGCAGCGAGGCATTCCTCTCGGAAGGTCAACATCTCGGCCAGATCGGAAGCTTTTCCTGGCGCGTGGGGACAGACGAAATCACCTGGTCAGCGGAGCTCTATCGCATCTACGAGCTTGAGATTGGCGTGCCCGTGACGCTCGAACTGATCCGCAGCCGGGTCCATCCGGAAGACGTCAGTTTGATCGAAAAGATGAAGATGGTGGATCAGACACGAGAGGACCGCCACGACTTTGAATGGCAGTACCGCCTGCTAATGCCGGACCACTCGATTAAGTACATGCATGCCGTCGCCCATGCGACCCGGGACCAGGACGGTCAGCTGGAGTACATCGCCTCGGTTCAGGATGTTACGGCGCGCAGACTGGCGGAAGAGGCAAGCGACAAGGCTCGATCGGAACTTGCACATGTGGCCAGGGTGATGACCCTCGGAACGCTGACGGCGTCTATCGCCCATGAACTCAACCAGCCGCTGTCCGGCATCGTCACGAACGCCAGCACCTGTATGCGAATGCTGGCCGCTGATCCTCCAAATGTCGACGGAGCTCGCGAGACCGCACGGCGCACCATTCGCGATGGCAACCGTGCATCTGAGGTGATCACTCGGTTGCGTGCACTCTTTAGCAAGAAGGACGCCGCCACCGAATCTGTGGACTTGAATGAGGCTGCGCTGGAGGTGATTGCCCTGTCTTTAGCGGACCTGCAGAAGAACGGGGTAGTCCTACGTCCTGAACTGGCCGATGACCTTCCGCTGGTCACAGGCGATCGTGTACAGCTTCAGCAGGTCATCCTGAACCTCGTTCTGAACGCCTCAGACGCGATGAGCAGCGTGGAGGATCGTCCGCGGCAGCTGGTGATCAGGACCGATCGAGAAGACGATCGTGCGCGACTCACTGTGCGAGACGTGGGTGTGGGCATCGAACCTTACAGCGTGGAAAAGTTGTTCGAACCGTTCTACACAACCAAGAAAGGCGGTATGGGAATCGGACTCTCCGTTAGTCGCTCGATTATTGAGAGCCATCATGGACGTCTGTGGGCAACCCTGAATGATGGTCCGGGAGCCGCGTTTTCGTTCTCCATACCTCGGGCGACCGAGGGCTTTGCGTACTCCGGTGCTCTCCGTGACCCGCAGGCATCTAGGCGAACCTAAGCCGTGTGGAGAATCCGTAACCTATGAGTCGAAAGTCATCGACGCGCTGATACCGTCAAACCGACACCAAAGTGCAATTGACTCGCTCCATCAAGGCGAGCATGCTCGCGTCATGGGGCGTGAACAATCTGTGATGATCAGGCGTCCACTGGTGTCGGTGGTCGATGACGATGAGTCCCTGCGCGAGTCGCTGCCCGACCTGGTGCGGGAGTTTGGGTATTCGGCTCAGGCGTTTTCCTCGGCGGAGGCGTTCCTTGCATCCGATTCCGTCGATCAGACCAGATGTCTTATCCTCGATGTCTCCATGCCCCCAGGCATGTCCGGACCGGATCTCCAACGGGAGTTGTCCCGCCGCGGGCGAGAGATTCCCATCATCTTCATCACCGCTCAAGGAGATGAAACTATGCGTCCACGGCTGCTCGAACAGGGTGCCATCGAATGCCTGAGCAAGCCATTCAGCGACGCCGCTCTGCTTGCGGCGATTAAGTCGGCACTTCACCCGAAGTGAGAGTCCCGCACGTTTCGATCGCGATTGCGGCATCGTCAAAAGCACTACCGGAGGCACGCAAGCGTGAGGGTGTACCAACCGCGCCCGTCTTTCCATGCTCCCCTGATTTCAAAACCGACGGCTTTGAGGAGCCTTCCAATGCCCTGATCCGTGAATTTATAACTATTCTCGGTGTGAACGGTTTCGCATGGCATGAAGTGAAGTTCAAGGTCTGCGTGCTCGATGGTCACATCCTGCTCTTGTGTGCTCTCGAGGTGCATCTCGATCCGAGACGCAATGGAATTCCAAAGCACGCGATGACGGAAACAAGCGGCGTCAAAGTTCGCCCCCAGTTCTCTATTCAGGCGATGCAAAATGTTCAGGTTGAACGCCGCGGTAATTCCATCACTGTCGTCATATGCAGCCAGAAGGGTGGGTTCGTCTTTCACCATGTCTGTACCGAGCAACAGCGCGTCCCCGGATTGCAGTTGAATACCCAGATTTCGCAGAATGAGTCGCGCTTCTTCAGGCGAAAAGTTGCCGATACTCGTGCCGATGTAGAGTGCGAGCGTGGTACCGTCGAAGGGTTCGAGTTGCAGCGGGTGAGTTACGTAGTTCTGAACGATGGGCTGTATGCGCACTTCCGGCAACGCACATGCAACGTTTTGGCACGCCAACTCGATCGCGTCCGCACAGACATCGACTGGCACGTAAGCGACGTCGTCCGAAAAACGCAAAGCGGCTTCGAGCAGAATGCAGGTTTTCGAGGCGGTGCCGGCACCCAACTCAACGAGACGCAATGGCAACGATCTGTCGTTGTGAGCTCGAGCAATAATCGCATCTGCATGCCCCGCCAAGAGGGCTCTTTCTGTGCGGGTGGGGTAGTACTCGGGAAGAGCCGTGATGCATTCAAAAAGACGCGAGCCCTCAGCATCATAGAACATCCAGGGTGAGAGCGAGCGTGGCCGTGCGATCAGGCCGCGCCGAACTTCGCGAGTCAATGCTTTGCGCACATCCGCCGCTGCGAAATTCCCGACGTCAACTGTCTGAACATAGGTTGCCATTTAAGCGAATCCCTCCAAGACGCCAAGTGAATCCCGGTGAATTTACTGCATGGATAAAAACAGAGGCATCAAAACGTGGCAATTGGACGATGGTATCGGCGATACGTTTATCTTAGCTTTTGAACTGCTGGGTGGGGGTACCACGCGGGACAGCCCAGGGGCCCAATACCAAGGTATCGCCAATACCATTGTCCAATTGATTCGCCGCACCACGTCGCGTGTAATCGCTTCATCGTTCCCGTGCACGGAACGAGCGTGCGTCCTGTTCGCCCAGTATCTAAAGAAAGGATGGTAAAGACATGCCGAAAGCGACCTGGAAACCTCACGAGAAACACGGACAGCTGACGACGCAGAGCGACTT
>Ga0210401_10004368_pt1 | contig 14784 bp, 6 predicted proteins | sample IncBWH32MmetaG_FD_150866 | JGI IMG/M metagenome (GOLD analysis project Ga0210401, IMG submission 150866) | Forest soil microbial communities from Barre Woods Harvard Forest LTER site, Petersham, Massachusetts, United States - Inc-BW-H-32-M | ecosystem: Environmental > Terrestrial > Soil >... | reverse complement strand
AGACCCGGCCTCTCCGAATTACCACGCCTGGCTCACTCCCGAACAGTATGCGGATCGCTTTGGTCTTAGCCGAGCCGATATCGACAAGATCGTTTTTTGGCTGCAGTCGCAAGGTTTGACGGTTGACGAGGTTGCCCGTGGCCGGAATTGGATTGCGTTCAGCGGCGGCGTCGCCCAAGTGCAGGCCGCGCTTCGTACCGAGATTCATCGCTACAACGTCGCCGGTGAGATGCATTTCGCAAACTCGAATGAGCCCTCAGTCCCCAGAGCGCTCGCCCCGGCGGTCATCGGTGTTTTAGGGCTGGATGACTTTTATCCCAAGCCGCTGACGCGTCTATTAAGATCGCAAGGCGCGCATCCGGACTTCACCTCCGGATCGAGCCATTATCTGGCGCCCGACGACGTTGCCACCATCTACGACCTTACGCCGCTGTACAACGCGGGAAATTTCGGGGACGGGCAGACCATCGCCATTATGGGGCAGTCGGACATTCTACTGTCGGATATTACTGCTTTTCGGACGATGTTCAACTTGTCGTCGTCCAATCTACCTATGACGGTTCTGGTCGGCCGCACTGACCCCGGGATTACGCAAGATATGCAAGAAGCGGACCTGGACCTGGAGTGGGCCGGCGCGGTCGCACGCAATGCCAACCTGATTTATGTTTACGCGGTGAATGTGTTCAACGCGCTCACACATACTGTAAACCAAAATCTGGCGCCGATCATCAGTTACAGTTTCGGCGGCTGCGAACCGGACAACAGTTCCTCTTGGCAGTCACAGCAGCTCATTGCACAACAAGCCAATGCGCAAGGCATCACTTGGGTCGCGGCATCCGGAGATTCGGGAGCAGCAGGGTGCGATTCTCAAACCGACACCATCGCCACGCACGGTATCGCGGTAAACCTCCCCGCCAGTATCCCGGAGGTCACTGGCGTGGGCGGCACGGAATTCAACGAGGGAAGCGGGACTTTTTGGAATAGCATCGATGGCGCGAACTCGGGTTCCGCACTGTCGTATATTCCGGAACAAGCCTGGAACGATACAGGGTCGACGCTCGCTGCTTCGGGCGGTGGTTTGAGCATCTATTTCTCGAAACCGGTCTGGCAAACCGGCCCAGGAGTTCCGAGCGACGGCGTGCGGGATGTGCCGGATCTGGCGCTGACAGCATCGGCGGACCACGACGGTTTTATCTTCTGCAATAACGGCAGTTGCGCCTCGGGCAATCCGTCTACCGTAGTCGCAGCGAACAGCGTCGTTGGCGGAACATCCGCGTCGACGCCGGTATTCGCGGGCATTCTTGCTGTGCTTCAAAGGTACCAATCTCAAGCTTTCCAAGCCACACCGGGCCTTGGAAACATCAACCCAATACTTTACCCTCTGGCACAAAACGATGTTGCGAATATCTTTCACGACATCAGCACTGGCAATAACATTGTGCCTTGTACGGTTGGTACGACCAACTGTACAACCGGATCGTTTGGGTACACCTCCGGGCCTGGGTATGACCTGGTCACTGGCCTGGGCTCGGTGGACGCATGGTCTCTGGTTGCTTCCTGGCATCCGAGTCAGTGCACCTACACATTGTCGAGCGCAGCGACGGTGTCGAGCGCCACCACAGGTTTTTCGCTAGCAATCGCAACGCAGAGCGGATGCCCTTGGACGGCATGGACCAGCGCCACTTGGATCACGATTAATCCGCCGACCGGTACTGGCTCGGGAAATATCAGCCTGTCTTTTGCTGCGAACAATACCACTCAGCAACGCACGGCCACGATCTATGTCGCGGGGCAGGCCTTCACGCTTACGCAAAATCCGGCTGCGGTTCTCTCGATTAGCAAGTCGCACTCCGGCAATTTCGCCCAAGGACAGCAGAATGCGCTCTACAGCGTCACTGTGTCGAATGCAGCGAACGCCGGACCGACTGGTGGAACGGTGACGGTGACAGAGACTCTGCCAGGCGGTCTGACACTGGTTTCGATGACCGGTTCCGGTTGGACCTGCGCATCGATCACTTGCGCTCGGAGTGATGCTCTAGCCGCCGGAGCGAGCTATCCGGTGATCACGGTGACGATCAACGTGACAGCCAGCGCGACTTCGCCGCAGGTGAACCAGGTGAGCGTATCGGGCGGTGGATCAGCAACCGCGAGCACGAGCGACTCGACGATCGTGAATGTTACCGCGCCTCCTCCGTCTCTCTCGATAAGCAAGACGCACTCCGGCAATTTCACTCAAGGACAGCACAATGCGGTCTATGTCGTGACGGTGTCGAACGCCGCGAACGCAGGGCCGGCCAATGGAACGGTGACAGTAACAGAGACGCTGCCGTCCGGGCTGACGCCGGTTTCGATGACCGGTTCCGGTTGGACCTGTGTCTCCATAACTTGCGCTCGGAGCGATGCTCTGGCCGCTGGTGCGAGCTATCCAGCTATCACTATTATGGTCAACGTGGCGACGACCGCGACTTCTCCACAGGTGAACCAGGTAAGCGTGTGGGGCGGCGGATCAGCAACCGCGAGCACGAGCGACTCGGCGATCGTCAATGTTTTGCCTCCCTCGCTCTCGATTAGCAAGACGCACTCCGGCAATTTCACTCAAGGGCAGAAAAACGTGGCCTATACCGTGACGGTGTCGAACGCCGCGAACGTAGGGCCGACCAGTGGAACGGTGACAGTAACAGAGACGCTGCCGTCCGGGCTGACGCTGGTTTCGATGACCGGTTCCGGTTGGACCTGTGTCTCCATAACTTGCGCTCGGAGCGATGCTCTGGCCGCTGGTGCGAGCTATCCAGCTATCACTGTTATGGTCAACGTGGCGACGACCGCGACTTCTCCACAGATGAACCAGGTAAGCGTGTCGGGCGGCGGATCGGCTACAGCTAACGCGAGCGACTCGACGATCGTGAATGTTTTAGTGCCTCCCTCGTCTCTCTCGATTAGCAAGACGCACTCCGGCAATTTCACCCAAGGACAGCAAAATGCGACTTACACGGTGACGGTGTCGAACGCCGCCAACGCCGGGCCGACTAGCGGAACGGTGACGGTGACAGAGACGCTGCCGTCGGGACTGACGCTGGTTTCGATGGCTGGTTCCGGTTGGGCCTGCGGATCGATTACTTGCACCCGGAGCGATGCTCTGGCTGCTGGTACGAGCTATCCGGCGATCACTGTGACGGTCAACGTTGGCGCCAACGCGACTTCTCCACAGGTGAACCAGGTAATCGTATCCGGCGGAACATCAGCAACCGCAACCTCTAGCGACTCGACGATCATCGTGACTGCCGCAGCCCTGTCTCTCAGCCCGGGCACTCTGAAATTCGGTTATAGCGGGCAACAGATCACCGGTACGCAGACGGCCGCGCTGAGCTTCAACCCGTCGACGGCGATTGGCTGGACGGCTTCCTCGAATCAGCCGAACGTTACCGTCAGCCCGACCTCAGGCGCGGGCAATGCAGTGCTTCAGATAACAGCCGCGCCGGGCGCCAGCGGCGTGATCACAGTAACCGCTTCGGGTGCGGCCAACTCGCCGCAGCAGATCCAGGTGAGCGTTACGAGCGTCACGCCGGGCCTTCCCTATGGCAGTTTCGATACGCCCGCGAACAACACAACTGGCATCGCCGGCGCACTCCCGGTAACCGGCTGGGCGCTCGACAACATAGAAGCGGCCAACGTGGGCATCTGGCGCGAACCGGTAGTGGGCGAGACAGCGCAATCCAACGGGCTGGTGTTCATCGGCAACGCCATTTTTGTGGCTGGCGCGCGGCCGGACGTGCAGGCCACCTATCCCAACGCGCCGCTCAACTATCGCGCTGGCTGGGGTTATATGCTGCTGACGAATTTCCTACCCAACGCGAGTGGATCGGGCGCTTCGGGCAATGGGACGTACAAGCTGCACGCCATCATCACCAATGCGAGCGGGCAAACCTTGGATTTGGGCGCTCACGCGATCACTGTGGACAATGCGCACGCCTCCAAACCGTTTGGGACCATCGACACGCCGGGCCAAGGCGGCACGGTGTCCGGGAGCTCTTATGTGAATTTCGGTTGGGCGCTGACGCAGAATCCTTACGTTATCCCCACCAACGGCTCGACCATCACCGTGATCCTGGACGGCGTGCCGGTGGGCCATCCGACTTACAATCAGTACCGCAGCGACATTGCGAATCTGTTCCCCGGCTTGGCGAACAGCAATGGCGCGGTGGGTTTCTTCTACATCGACACCACCACGCTGGTCAATGGAGTTCACACCATCAGTTGGAATGTATTCGACAACGCGGGGCGCGGCGATGGGATCGGGAGTCGCTATTTCACGGTCGCAAATACGGGATCTGGAAATGCGCCGGCGACGGACCAGTCGATCGAGCCAGCTCAAATCACATCCGACGCCTATTCCATTTCCATCGAACAACTGGATCGGATCGAGTTGCCGGTGGGCGCGACGAATGGCTATCTGCTCTTGCAGGACGAGCGCCGTCCTCTACCAGTTGGTTCCACGCTGAAAGGCGGGCGATTCTACTGGCAGGCCGGGCCTGGATTCCTGGGCGACTTCGACCTGCTGTTCACACGGGCCGACTTATCGATCATCCGGGTGCGCGTCAATATCAAGCCGAAGTCTTACGCGGCTCGGAAATGGCGCTAGGCAGTTACAACCTGGAGATTTCGTCCAGCATATTGGCGAGCGCCTTGCGGAACTCCGCCGGCGTATACACATCGAACAGATGAGGCTGCAGCGGCTTCAGCGTGCGCGCGAGTGAATCGTCCGGTTCCAGCAGCGGACCGCGACCGGGCTGGGACATTGGGCTTCTACGTCCGCGTCTTTGGTCCTGTTCGAATGGGTTGAGAGGTATCCTCTCCGGCAGCGAATGATAGCGAAAATAGAAGACTTGAGCATTCGGTTTTCCAGCGAGTTCGATCGGATGCAGATCCTCACCGGAGGGGAACGCCATGGGCCCGCTGAGTATGATCAGGATGGGCAATGGGTCACTCTCTATTCGACGGCTAACTTGAGCGACAAAGAATTGCGCATTTTGGCGGCGATTCTCGAGCTCATGAATGTCGATTTTATTGGGACCCGCCTGCGTAAGAGCTGGTCCGAGCTTCGACCAATCCAGTTCGTGTACGGCATTCTGCTGAAAGATCACATGCTGAGTGGTGAGGTCGAGCGAAGCTACGTTCAAGGTCCCATTCCGAACGTTCATATTGGAGAGCACCTTCAAGGCCGGTATCAGACTAGTCAAGCTCCGATTGCTAATTTGTTCAGTTCGGGCAGGCTCGCCGGCCGAGACGGGTGATGCGTTCACTAAAATCTCAACCCGCACCGGACGGCGCGTTTCGAGCGGCAGATTCAGCCGGCCGGTAATGTTCGGCAAGAATAGATCGTCAGGCGACTGGGCGGCTTTCAGAATTTCGACTGGAGGCAGATCACGCGAGGCACCGGCCAAGGGGTCGTTCTTGAGCGGGTTTACATGCAACGGGAGTCGCATGGCGCTGTGCTCTCCGGTGGCCGTGGCGAAAATTGCCAGCGAGATACGATAATCACCGGGCGTTACAAAGGCCGCCGGCATGTAGGAGACGTTCGACTTGCCGATGTCGTCCTTGACAAGCTGGAGATCAATGGCTTCGTGCGTCTGGTAGACCCGGTTGTCACTGTCGCTGAATTGCACCAACGTCACCAGATAGCCCTTGCCGCGCCGCCGCGCGAGCTCGTTTCCATCCACCTGGATATCGATTTTCGCCTGCAGGCGCTGATGATTCGAGAGCTCAACCGGCAAAACGCGCGCAGTCCAGCGGATGTGCGCCTGATCGCCTTGGTCGACCCAACTGTCAAACGGAATAGTCTTGAAAGCGGGATCGAGAGAGCCGCTTTGGGCTAAAATCGCCTCGCTGCCGCCGATGAGACAGAGGGCGACGGTGAGCCGGAGAAATCGGTGCATAGCCGTTCGACGTATGTCGCTCAGATCACCGTTTCAGTGACATGCGCTAAAGGGCGCTTTTCAGGCGCCCTCTCGTTCGATACGCGTCTTCAGGTCCCTTTCTTCGCGGTCAGTTCCTTGTAAACGACCTCGGTGAAACTGGCAAAATTTGGGCCACGACCGCCACCCGGTGCGGTCGGCGGAGGAGGCGGATCCACGGCGGCTTTGATTTCATCGAGAGACTTTCCCTGGGCGACCAGGTCTTTGATCTTGGCCCGCTTGGCTTGCGTGTCGGCCAGCCGCTTCTGAATATCGGCTTTGGTCTGCACGTCGCCGTGTCCCGGCACGAACGTGTCCGCGTTGAGAGCGGCAATTCCCTTGGTGGTGGTGATCCAACCTTCAGACGACCCGTTCTTTTCCAGATGGATCAAGGGGTCGGGACGCTGGGTGGCGATAATGTCTCCGGTGAACACGATCTTCTCACTAGGCAGGTAGACCACCAGATCGCCGCTGGTATGCGCCGGCACCCAATGCAACACTTCCAGTTTCACGCCGTCGATTTTGAGACTCTCTTTGTTCTTGGAGACGACCTGGGTCGGAAGATGATCCTTGGGAGGCGCGCCTCGTCCACCGGCAGCGAGTGCCGCTTCCTGCTCCTTCTTGTTGTTCTCGTGGGCGATGACGGTGATGCCGGCGGGGAAGGAAGCCAGCCCATTGACATGATCGCCGTCGCTATGTGTGAGGATGACAGTGGTGACCGGCTTGGGCGTGATTTTCGCGATATCATCCAACAGTTCTTTTCCGCCCGGAGCAGTAGTTTTAGCATCGACAACGATCACGCCTTTGTCGCCGACGATGACGCCGCTGTTTCCGCCACCGCCCTCGACCCAATAAACATTGGGCTTCAACTGATGGACCATGAATGGCGCCGCAGGCGGAGCTTGTGCGGCAGCCAACGCGGCGAGAGCGGTCAGGCTCGCGACTCGAAACGCGAAGGAAAAACCCTTTCGATAATGCATATGTGGCATTCTCCTTTTAAAGACGACTCTATCACGAGCAGCGGATGGCCAGCGAAATAGAGAATCGTGTCAACCTAGGAGCAGGAGCCTCCTCGAATGAATATGGGCCGATATTTAGCTATCGTGGCGCTGGCAGTCCTGGCCGCGTGCAGCCAGCCTCAAAAGACGCGCGAGGTAACGAACGTGAGCCGCGCCACGCTGGACAATGGACTGCGCGTAGTAGTGGTGCGCGATGCCTTAGCTCCGGTAGTGACGGTTGAGGAGAATTATCTGGCTGGCGGGGATGAGACTCCAGCAGGGTTTCCGGGAATGGCGCATGCCCAGGAACACATGGCGTTTCGCGGATGTGCGAACGTGACCGGCGACCAGATTGCGGCCATCAACGCCCAACTGGGCGGATTTACCAACGCCGATACACAGCAGAACATCACCCAATATTTCAATACCGTCCCAGCCGAGTATATGGATCTGGTGCTACGCATCGATGCGGCCTGCATGCAGGACGTTCAGGATAGCCAGGAGGAATGGGATAAAGAGCGAGGGGCGATCGAGCAGGAGGTGGCGCGCGATCTTTCGAATCCCACGTACAAATTCGTTACCCGTTTGAACGAAGACCTGTTCGCCGGCACTCCCTACGCGCACGATGCGCTCGGCACGCAGAAATCGTTCGACGCAACCACGGGCGCAATGCTCAAGGATTTCTACCAGAAGTGGTACGCGCCCAACAACGCCATCCTGGTGATTACAGGCAACGTCGATCCCGACGCGACGATCAAAAGGGTCAAAGAGCTTTATGGGCCGATTCCGAAGCGTCCACTTCCGCCGCGGCCGGATGTGAAATTGCAGCCGGTGAAGGCGGAGTCTTTCACCATGGAGAGCGATCTGCCTTACCAGCTTGCGTTCCTCTCGTATAGGACTCCCGGCAGCGACAGCCCGGACTATGCCGCGTTGCGCGTGTTGAGCGACGCCCTGGCAAGCGAGCGGGCGGATCTGTACAGCCTGGTGACAAAAGGCGACGCGCTGGCGACGGCTTTCGAGCTCGCGGAAACATATCCGCTCGCGAGTGTTACATTCGCGGCAGCGGCGATTCCATCGGGCGCGGATGCATCCGCCATTACCGCGAAGCTGAAAGAAGTGGTGGCTGGTTACCTCGCCAAAGGTTTGCCGTCGGATCTGGTGGAGGCAGCCAAGCGCAAGCTGGTGGCGTCGGCGGAATTTGAGCGGAACTCGATTCCCGGGCTGGCGGCAAACTGGTCGGAGGCGCTGGCCGGGCAAGGACGCAATTCTCCGGATGAAAACGTCGAAGCCATACAGAAAGTGACGATGGACGATGTGAATCGCGTCGCGCGGGCATATCTTCTGACCCAGAATGCGGTGGTGGCGGTCCTGGCGCCTGCCCCATCCGGCAATCCGGTGGCATCCAGCGGATTTGGCGGGGCCGAGCAGCTTACCTCCGCGCCGTCGAAGCCCGTGAAATTGCCGGACTGGGCCGAAGCTGCGCTGAAATCCCTGTCGGTTACGAAAGCGAATGTGCATCCGGCGGATGTTACGCTGGCCAATGGAATCCGGCTGATTGTTCAGACCGAGACGATCAGTCCGACGATCACCGTGGTGGGCGATATCCGCCGCGAGGAGAAGTTGGAGACTCCGCCGGGCAAAGATGGCGTTGCGGACATTCTCGAGCAATTGTTCTCCTATGGAACAACCCATCTGGACCGCCTCGCGTTTCAGAAAGCTTTGGACGACATCGGAGCGAGCGAGTCCGCGGGCGGGGGATTCGGTGTTCGCGTGCTCAAGCAGTACTTCGACCGGGGAGTGCAACTCCTGGCGGACAACGAATTGAACCCGGCGCTTCCGATGGACGCGTTTCAGGTGGTCAAGCAGCAGACCGGCCAGTTTGCCGAAGGGAACCTGAAGAGTCCCGAGCATCGGACGCTGCTCGCGCTCCAAGCTGCCCTGCTGCCTAAAGGCGACCCCGCATTGCGCGATGTAACACCGCAGACCGTTTCTACGGTAACGCTAGACGATGTCAAGGCGTACTATACGAAGGCCTATCGCCCCGACCTCACAACCATCGTGGTCATCGGCGACATTACGCTCGAGGAAGCGAAGGCAGGAGTCGAAAAATATTTCGCGGCGTGGAAAAGCGAAGGGTCGAAGCCGGACGTGACTTTGCCTCCTGTGCCTTCCAATGGGCCGGCGGCCGTAAATGTTCCGGACCCCGGCCGCATTCAGGATGACGTCACGCTAGCCGAAGAAGTACAGCTCAACCGCTTCAATCCGGATTACTACGCGATTCAGCTCGGCAATCACGTCCTGGGCGGCGGCTTTTATGCGACGCGGCTGTATCATGATCTGCGGCAAGTGGCCGGGTTGGTTTACAACGTCGATGATTCATTGACGGCCGACAAGACCCGCGCGATTTATACGGTGACATACGCATCTGATCCCGCCAACGTGTCTAAAGCCCGAGCCATGATTCAACGGGATCTGATCGCAATGCAAAAAGAAAACGCGACGCCAGAGGAACTGCAGCAGGCCAAAGCGCTTCTGTTGCGGCAGATTCCGCTGTCGGAATCGAGCTACGATGCCATCGCCGGAGCGCTGGTGCGGCGAGCGCAAATAGATCTGCCGCTGGACGAACAAATCCGCGCGGGGCAGCGTTACTTCGATTTGACCGGGGATCAAGTGCGGGCGGCATTCGCCAAGTGGATCCGGCCCGGCGATTTTGTACAAGTGGTGCGCGGTCCCGCGCCGCACTGAGCGCCGGTGGCCATGCAAAGTTCACTTCGTCAGGCTGGAGCAATGGTAGACCTGACGGCGATTGCTATTCACTAAAGCGATTTTCTCTTGGACCACCAGTTCGACGCTAGGGTCAGCTGAGGCGTATCTGCAAATCTCGCGCGCCACATTCTTGTAGATCCTGATCTCGGGATAAGAGGGAACGTTCAATTCGCCGACCGACCAGTCGAAAATATCCAATTCATTCCGGTTCGGCCCATCCTCCGTCACGTAGTCCTCGATTTTGTCGGGCAGCCGGTCGAAAACTGCGTCGCTCAAATAAACCACTCCTGAATTTCTGTTCCCCGAATAAAGCGCCGAGGAAAGATAATGATCCCAGAGGTTGAAGAAATCGAGGATTGGCATCAAGGCAAATAGGACCAGTACGATTTTCTGAAACGCGAATTCCCTGCCCCAGATAATGTCCCGAGGCGCCGGCTCTTCTGTGCGCCCGGAGAAGAGAATCAGTAGGAACGCAATCATTGCCAGATTCCAAGGCCATACAACGACGTTGACACCACGGCCCAGCGGACCAATCATGACCAGAATGAAAACGTGCATTGCGATGGCGGCCGAAACCGCAAAAGGACGGAAACGTTTGATGAGCAGTCCGGCACCCAAAGCGCACTCGACCAACGGGGCGAGGAATGCCAGATAACGGACTAGCCACGCCCCGACCCCTGGCACACCTCCAACCATAGGTTTCACCAGAAAAGGGAATGTATCGCCAATGAAAATCGGATTCAGCTTTGCCAACCCACTCCAGACGTAGGTCGCGGCAATGATGAGGCAGCAGGTGTTGAGCGCAGCCGTTGGACGGCCTGGACCGGCCAGAGCGATGGCCAGCAGCATGAGCGCGTACTGGTAGAACCAGGGTTGCAATCGCGACTGATCCTGCAGGATCACCAGCACCAGCAGGGCGAACACAGCGATCAGGATTTCCCGGCGAGGCACAATCGCGGCCGCAATTAATAAAGCAGTCAGCGTGAAAAACAGAAGATAGTCGCCGGGAGAAGGGAGCGGTCTGATGAAAGACCATACCGGCGTCAGCGGGTAGAAGCGCGAACTCAGCCAGAGCTTAGGCGACAGCGCGAATCCAGCGAGCATGCCTGAGATCACGCTGATCCGCAGCAATGCGATTTTCACTTTTGGCCTGAGGAGGCAAACTCCTTTGAATAGGCCACCACCTTCTTGGAATCCGCACCCGGGTCCACTATTACTCCGAAAAATGGAATCATCATCTCTTCCCAGGTTTGGTCGCCCCAAAAGACTTCACGATTCGGATTAGGGTTGAAGCGGTTGTTCACAGAATTGTCGAAGTGAGCTTCAACCTGTAGACGCGTGCCTTTCGGCACCAGGATCGGCTTTTCCAGGTCGTAACCGAACTGCCAGTCAAAATCGTACTTCACGCTCAGCACTATCTGCGATTCGCCGTTGGGATAAACCAGGCGGTAGGTCATATCCTTCCCTCGAAGATGCATATGGGGCAGGAACCAGACCAATTCGGCGTCTTGTTTGAACACCACCTCGGTGCTGGTCTCCCAGTTCGGATCACCGGGTGGAATATGGAAGTGCTCAGCATCTCGGAACGCGGTCGGGATGACGGTGAGAAATCGGCGCGCGGGTTTCTCCTTTGCCAGAGTGAATCCGACTTTGGTCTGATCAGTGGTCGCAGTACCGTTGGGAGTGTAATGCACCTGGATCACGAAGTCGGAACCGGCCGGGATTAACTTCGCGCCTCCGTGCAGACCATAATTCGCGGGCGCGGTGCCTGGAACGTAAACCGCTTCGATGCCGCGCAGGGGACGCAGACGATCGTCTTTCTGGACCTTCTCGATCGCGATTCCTTCCCCATCGCGCTCCTTCGACTCCGGTGTCGGGACGCCATACTTCACTCCGGCTTTGTGAGGCACGACAAGGAGGTCGGCATGATGCACCACCGAACGATTTCCTGGCAGGATTTCGATGGCGGTGACCCAGGTATCCTTCATGAAGCAATTCGGGACGGTGACCTCGGTCAATTCGAGCACTCCCTTGGCGGGGACCGGGAATGGCTCAGGCATCGACACGACCACGTCCGGATGAGAGGTCCATCCATCCAACCAAGAGACCGGAGCTGGCTTGTCGCGCGCGTCTCCTTCGAGAGCGCCGCCGTCGACCCAGGCGGCAAGAGTGTTGATCTCGCCCTGCGTTAATGTCGGATTATTCAGAAACCGGCCGTAGCGCGAATCCGCCGACCAGGGCGGCATTTTCTTGCTGAGGACTGCTTCCTTAATGGCCTTGGCCCACGGCCGCGCGCTTTGATAACTCAGAAACGACATCGGCGCGACTTGTCCCGGCCGATGACAGCCCTGACAGCTTTTCTGCAGGACCGGAAGAACGTCGCGATTGAACGTGGCGGCGGACGGGACCTCAGCAGCCAGGGCGGCCGCGCTAATCGTAAAAGCGGCGATCAAAATCCGCAAGATTCATTGTACGCTTGGTCTGATATGCTGAGACGGCGTTCAGTTTAGAGGGAGGTCAACTATGAATCCCATTTCCACGCGTCGAAACTGGCTGGCATCGGTGGGCTCTGCGGCGCTGGTATCCCGATCGGCCGCCCAGGCCGCGCCCAGCAAGTCCACGTCGGGCAAAACCATGCAAGGCGCGTTTATCATCCTGTCCACGCCCTACACCGCCTCGAAGGCGATCGACTGGGAGGACCTCGCGGGCGAAGTCGATTTCCTGGACCGTGCGGGTGTGCAAGGCCTGGTCTGGCCGCAGCTCTCCAGCGAATTGTTACAGCTCACCAGAGATGAGCGGCTGCGCGGCATGCAGGTTCTGACCAAGGCCGCCAAAGGAAAAAAGCCGGTACTGGTGTTGGGAGTCCAAGGCGACGACACCGGCGAGATGCTCGAGTACGCTTCGCAGGCCGAAGGCCTCGCGCCGGACGCCATGATTGCGATCCCACCCAAGAAAGCCGCATCTCTCGAAGACTATCGCGAATACTTCCGCGCCCTCTGCAAGCTGACCAAGCGGCCCGTGTTCGTGCAAACCTCCGGAGGCGCGCCCGGTGTTGTGGCCAGCGTCGAGTTTATGGTCGAACTGGCCCGCGAGTTTCCCAATTTCGGCTATGTCAAGGAAGAGCATGATCCCGTAATTGCCCGCATGGCCGCACTGGTGGCACAGCGCCCGGACCCCATCAAACGCGTGTTCGGAGCCAATTACGGCAATGGCTGGTTGTACCAGATGCGAGTGGGTTGCGATGGAACCATCACCGGAGGCGCGATGTACGCCGACGTCTATGCGCGCTTGTGGAGTCTTCATCTGCAGAACAAGCCGGATGAAACGCGCGAACTGTTCAGCAAGCTTTTGCTGATGTTGAACCTGGATCAGGACATCCCCGGCACGCGCCTCTATATGCTGAAAAAGCGGGGAATCTTCAAGACGTCGGTGTCGCGGCAGCGCGAATACAAATTGACACCCGACGAAATCGCCGAAATCGAATACCGCTTTACGGCGCTCAAACCCTATCTTCAGGCGTGAAAAAATATGAGAACGGCGATCGTGCTGGTCCTGGCGTTATCGACCGCCGGCGCCATCGCACAGCCTGTCACCATTCGCGTGAGCGCGGCGCAAGCGCTAGGAGAGTTCAAGCCGATCTACCGTTACTTCGGTTACCACGAGCCGAATTATACCTACATGAAGAACGGGCGCAAGCTTGTCAACGAGCTAGCTCAACTGGCGCCGGAACCGGTGTATATCCGCACCCATTTCATGCTAGCGACCGGCGATGGCATGCCCAATTTCAAGTGGGGATCGACCAACGCCTACACTGAAGATGCCTCCGGCAAACCGGTATATAACTGGACCATCGTCGATCGCATTGTCGACACGTATTTGGAAGCCAAAGCCAAGCCGTTCGTCGAGATCGGATTCATGCCGGAAGCGCTGTCGAGCAAGCCGGAGCCGTACCAGCCGGTCTGGTCGCCCGGCTCTAATTTTGATAAATACTACGTGGGCTGGTCGTATCCTCCGAAAGATTACGCGAAATGGGGCGAGCTGGTTTACCAGTGGGTCCGTCACGAAGTAGAGAAGCACGGAGCGGACGAGGTCGCCTCCTGGTATTGGGAGGTCTGGAATGAACCGGATATTTCCTATTGGCACGGTTCCCCGGAAGAGTACAACAAATTGTACGATTACGCCGCGGCGGCAGTGAAGCGGGCGTTGCCACGAGCCAAAGTCGGCGGACCTGGAACCACCGGTCCGGCGTCGCCCAAAGCGGCGGCCTTCTTTCGTCAGTTTCTGGAGCACTGTGCGAGCGGGAAAAACCAGGTGACCGGTGCTACACGGTCGCCGCTGGACTTTATCACCTACCACGCCAAGGGCCGGCCGGCAGTTGTTGATGGTCACGTGCGTATGGGCATTTCGAAGAACCTGGACGACGTTGAAAAAGGCTTCGAAATCGTCGGCTCGTTTGCACAATTCCGCAGCCTTCCGATCGTGCTGAGTGAATCCGATCCGGAGGGATGTGGGGGCTGCTCAGCGCGGGTGTACCCGCAAAATGCCTACCGAAACGGACCACTGTATCCGGCCTACACGGCGGCAATGTTCAGCAACATCTTAAAACTTGCCGACAAACACAAAGCGAATATAGAGGGGATGCTCACGTGGGCATTTGAGTTCGAAGACCAGCCGTATTTCGACGGCTTCCGGACGCTGGCAACGAACGGCATCGACAAGCCGGTTCTCAACCTGTTTCGAATGGACGGTCTGATGCGCGGCGATCGGGTTACGGTGGAAAGCAGTTCAGGTGTGAGCGTGGACGCGATGATCCAGAGCGGCGTCCGCCAAGAACCGGACATAGACGCAATCGCTGCGAAATCCGGCAATGACGTGTCGGTGCTCCTGTGGAATTACCACGACGACGACGTGCCGGCGGTGGATGCGCCAGTTCGCATAACCATCACGGGACTTCCGGCATCCGCTCGCCGGGTGCTCCTCAAGCATTATCGGATCGATCGCGATCACAGCAACGCCTACACCGTCTGGAAGCAAATGGGATCGCCGCAGAAGCCCACGCCTGAGCAGTA
>Ga0210401_10004366_pt1 | contig 14790 bp, 14 predicted proteins | sample IncBWH32MmetaG_FD_150866 | JGI IMG/M metagenome (GOLD analysis project Ga0210401, IMG submission 150866) | Forest soil microbial communities from Barre Woods Harvard Forest LTER site, Petersham, Massachusetts, United States - Inc-BW-H-32-M | ecosystem: Environmental > Terrestrial > Soil >... | reverse complement strand
GACGAAAAACCGGACGTGCCGACGTAAAACGAGTAGACGAAGCCGCGGTTTTCATGCCCCCACCAGTTTGAAAGCAGCCGGCTTCCGGGAGCGAACCCCATCGCCTGGAAATAGCCGTTGATACCCCACGCCAGCAGAATGCCGACAAAACCCGTGGCAAAGCTGGTCGTCCAGTTCGCCGCGAACGACAGCACCGCGCCGGCGAGCATCATGGTGCGCCCGCCCCATTTGTCGCCGAGATTGCCGTTGATCGACTGGCCCACCGCGTAGGCCCAAAGCATCGCCGCGCTCGCCCATCCAAGCATTTCCTTGGACAGCCCAAGTTCTTTCTGAATCCCGGGGATCGCAAATCCGAAGGTCTGGCGCCCGGTGTAATAGAAGAGATAGCAGAACGAGACGCCCAACAAGGCCGCCCATTTGTAACGCCTGTAGGTCGCCTCGGCATCCGATGTGACGGCGAGAGACCCCATAACGGCCTGCCCTGTCTCAACCATCGCGCAACTCCCCTTGGTAATTTTTCCCTGCTGGCCTTTTTCTTACGAGTCTTACTGTGCGCCGTTGAGGGCGAAATCGAAGATGTCGAAATTGCGAAGCCGTCTCGTCTCGGCGAGGATGCGATAGGTCTCGTTGATCGGATGGGAGACAATGAACGGCACCACTTGCTCGCTCAGTCCTCCATGGGACCTGAGACGGTGGCCCTCAAGGCCGGCCATGTCATGCTCGGCCCGGCTCGAGCCGATCACCGCGTGGGTGTCGCCGATCGCAACAAAATCGCCCTCGCGATCGAGCGGCATCTCGTAACGGCCGGCGGCGCTTTTGCCATCGAGCACGAGCGCGACTCCGGGGATTGCGGCGGCGGCATCCATGACCTCGGCCAGGTCCAGCTTTTTGCGCAGGTAAACCCGGACGAACGATCCGAGCGCGCCGTGATGTTTCACGAAGGGATCGGTGATGGGGCAAATCACGCGCACCGAATTCTCGCCGAAACGCCGGTTGATCTCCTCCTCCAGGAACACCACGCGCGGGGTCCCGTCCTCGTTCGATTTGTCGTTCATGCCATGATCGGCGATCAATCCGACCACCGCGCCGAGCTCAGCGAGCCGGCCGACCTTGGCGTCGACCGCGCTGTGGAAGGCATCGGCTTCGCCATCGCCGGGGCCGTGGGCGTGCTGAACCAGATCCGACAATGAAAGATAGAGAAGCTCGGCGCGGCCCTGCTCGAGCAGCTTGATGCCCGCATCGAGCACGAACAGCGATAGATCCGGGCTGTACATGTCCGGCGCAGGACGTCCGATCAACGCCTCGACATTCTCAATTCCATTTTCGGCGAGCGTCGCGTCAGCGGCCTTCTCCGAAGAAAAGCAAATCCCGCCGCTCATGCGGTGGCCCAGCATTTTCCGAAGCTTGTCCTTGGCGGTGATCGCGGCGACGCGCACGCCGGCGCGCGACATCTCGGCAAGGATCGTGGTGGCGCGCATCGGGCTCGCGTCAACGATCATGATTTCCTCGCCGGTCTTCCGGTCGAGGTAGTAATTTCCCGAAATGCCGTGAAGGCGCGGCGGCGCGCCGGTCACGACCGAGACATTGTTTGGATTGGTAAAGGTCGGCATCGCCGCGTCCGCCAGTGCGGAAAAACCCTCACGCATCATACGGAAGATGTTTGGGAACACTTCTGCCGCATTGTTGAAATTGAGATAGCGCGGATCGCAGCCGTCGAGACAAACCACCACCGTGGGCCGCTTGGGTTTCGCATAAGCCCGCCCGTTCACTTCGATCATGAAAACCTTCTTGTGCTTTGATTTTGGCAATCGAGAACGACGGTAGGATGACACAGTGTGAATAGAAATTGACTTATTCTCGCTTAATCGTAACTTTTATTCCATGAGACTACGTGACCTTCCGCTCGGATCATTGCGCACATTTGCGGTTGTCGCCGACTGCCGCAGCATCACCGCCGCAGCCGCGGCGCTCGGCGTCACCCACAGCGCCGTCAGCAAGCAAGTCAAATTGCTCGAACGATGGCTCGGTCAATCTCTCTTCGTTCTCGAGGGACGAAGACTGGTGCTGACGCCGTTCGGAGATATCCTGTCGCGCAATCTCGGCAGCGCACTCGAAGACATCGCCGGCGCCTGTGCCTATGTGCAGCGTCAGCGCGAACGGCGGACCATCACCGTGGAGGCGCCGGCAACATTCGCCATGTACTGGCTGCTGCCGCGCGTGCAGGCCTTTCGCGCCCTGGAGCCGCAGACCGACGTTTGGGTTTCCACGCGAATGACCGGACAATCGCCCAATTTCGCGGGCCATGACTTCGTCGTCGTGCGCGGTGAAACGGCTCTGACTTCCACGCGATTGAGCAAGCGCGTCTTCCTGCTCCGCGAAGACATGACGGTGGTGAGCTCGCCGAAATTGCTGGACCGCAAGCCCTTGGCAAGGCCGGCCGATATCACCAGTCATGAGGTGATCGAGTCGATGACCCGCCCGGCGGACTGGCAAGCATGGCTCAAACGCGCCAATGTCAACGATACCGTCATGGCGGGCGGTTACAGGTTCGATCATCTGTTTGTGGCGATACAGGCGGTGAAGGACGGGCTGGGTTCGCTGGTGGCGCCCCAGAACGTGCTGCAGGTCGCGATCACAGCTAAGGAACTTGCATGCCCCTTCCCTCATTTGAACTTCCCGGGCGAGCCATACTTTGCTTACTTTGCCGGCAGCATCGATCCCGCCATCAAGCGGTTCAAGGACTGGCTGGTTCGGAAGTGACGCGCGAAAGCGTGAGATAAAAATGGGAGAGCAGCCATGGAGGACATCGCGGCGCAGCGCGCAGCCAAATCGCTGCTCGCGGCGCACAAGGCCAACGCCCGCTTTAAGACCATTGGCCCGCCGGACGCGCCCGCCACGATCGCCGACGCCTACGATATCCAGGAGAGATACGTCGCCCTGCTGGGCAGCGAACACGGCGAGACCGTGGGCTACAAGGTCGGGTTGACATCGGCCACCATGCAGACATTTTGCGGCATAAACCACCCGATCGCCGGCGCAGTCCTCGCCAAACGCGTGCATCGATCGGGAGCGACGGTGCGCCGTTCGGATTTCGGACGGCTCGGCCTCGAATTTGAAATCGCCGTCCGCATCAAGTCGGACGTCCCAGCCAATGCCCGGCCCTGCACCGCTGACATGATCGAGCCCCATATCGGTGGCGTTTGCGCGGCGATCGAACTCGTCGACGATCGCGACGCGGACTATGCCAGCCTCGACGTTCGCTCGCTCGTTGCGGACAATTCCTGGAACGGCGGCATCGTGCTTTCGGAATTCGCGACCGCTTGGCCCGCGCTTGAAGGCGTGCTGGGACGCGCCACCAAAGACAAGGTGGGAATCGGCGAAGGGCATGGGCGCGACATCCTCGGGCATCCCTTCAACTCGGTCGCCTGGCTCGCTACACAACTGGCCTCAAGGGGTGAGGCGCTGAAAGCCGGTCAGATCGTGATGACCGGCAGCGTCATGAAAACCGTGTTCCCGACGGAAGACGCGAACTACCGTTTCGACCTCGCGCCGATCGGCTTTGTCGAGGTGCAGGTGCGATAGGCGCGGATTGATTCGGGAAAGAGATGTGACTATGCCGACTTCCAATGCAGTGGCGCTGATCTGCGCGTTCACATTCGCTTTGATGTTGGCCAGACCTGCATCGGCCGACGCGAGCCAGGCGGCCAACGCTGACCACAGTTGCACCTACTCTCCGAAAACCAGGGCTGACGTCCTTCATTTCGAGCATTGCGCATGGTCGGATGCGGCCGGACGTACCCACCTGAAGCGCAGGCATCGCCTCGCGCTCAACTTTGACCAATACGGCCTTGCAAGCGTCAACATCGCTGGCGGATGGTACTACGTGCGACGAGACGGCCGCTTGGCTCGCGTTATGACGATGGACAACTGGGCCGAACCGTTCGCCGACGGCCTCGCAAGGTCTCCGGTCGGCAGCAAGATCGGCTTCATCAACCGCAATCTGACGTTGGTTATTCCACCGCGATACGATGGAGCCTTGCCGTTCGAGCATGGCTGGGCGGAGGTGTGCATCGACTGCAAGCTGACCTCAGACGGCGAACATTCTTGGCATGAGGGCGGCCGCTGGGGTTGCATTGACCACCACGGTCGTGAGCGGGAAACATTCGGGCCCGGCCGGCACGCTGGCCAGGTCTGCCGCAATGACGGCTCACCCTGAGCGGGCGCGCGCGTGCGCGTACGTTCTCAACCTTTCGCACGGGAACCTGGCAACGCAATTAAATTCCGCCTGCTTCCGAAAAATCTGTACGCCCAACTAGCCTGAAGGCTGCCGGCGCAATCCGGCTATTCTGATAGAATGGGAATTGACCGGCGACGCGGCTTCGATTCGGCCGTGGCGAAAATGCCGTGACACGTTAAACTCCGTGACACATTGGCCGATCGCCGGGCGGGAAGGAACTGGAGATGGACAATCACGCGCAGGCAATGACATTGTCCGAACGCGCCGATGCGCTCGAAGAGCATATGATGCACGAGCTCGAGCATGTCGTCATCAAGTCGGCGCTGTTCAATCTGGCCGACGGCAAGTTGACCGACGATACCGCTGCTGTGCTGGCGCGCAACCCCGGGAAATATCTGCTCATGCAGGAGGACCCGCGCCTTCCCAAGATGCCGGCCAAGCCCACTTTGATCGACTATTTCAGATGCCGGTTCGCATCGACCTCACACCTCTTGCAGAGCGCGGCGCTCGCCAAAAAGGCCGGCCACGGCGAGAAGGTCATCTTGGCTTGCCTGCTGCATGACATTGCCGTCGCGAGCTTCATCAGGTGCGACCATGGCTACTGGGGTGCCCAGATGATCGAGCCTTATGTGGACGAAGAGGTGAGTTGGGCCGTGCGCGCGCATCAGGCGCTGCGCTTCTTTCCGGACGAATCGGTCGGCTACCAATATCCGGAAGCCTATACGAAGTTCTTCGGCCCCGATTACAAGCCGGAGCCCTACATCGTCGATGAGTACAAGCGTGCCCGCGACCACAAATACTATATGACGGCGCGCCTGATCACCCTCAACGACCTCTATTCGTTCGACCCCAACGCCAAGGTCGACCTTGAAGAATTCACCGATATCGTCGGCCGCCATTTCAGGCAGCCGAAAGAGGGGCTTGGCCTGGACAGCAGCCCCTCGGCGCATATGTGGCGCACCATGTTGTGGCCGACCCGGTTTCTGTAGCGCCGTTCAGAAAACCCCGCCTTCAGCGCGACAAAGTCGATCGCATAAAATTGCCATGCTACGATTTTCGGTCTTGCCATAACTCCCAATTCCCGTTGGGAATTGCGGACCGACCGGGTGTCAGCCAATGTGGAGTGGGGCCTATACTCTTTCTCCGAATCAGGCAGTCAACAAACGCTTCAGCGGGATCCGGAAGCTCATGCGGACGGCTGCTGCAAGAAACAAGCTCTAACCGCAGGCTGAGATCATCGTGAGTGCTCCCGGAACCCGCCCATCTGCCATCGCGCGCATCCGGGCATTGTTGAACCAGCCGACCCATCATTATCGCCCCGCCACCACGATCTTTCTCGACCTGAGCACCGATCGCGTCGCCGACGAATTTCGACTGGTGGCGCGCGGCGGCGAGCGCGGCGCGGAGAACCGGCCGACGGCGGAGGCGCAGACGCTCGACGACGTTGAACACCAGATCGTCGAACGGATCGAGGCGCACAAGCAGGACGCCAACGTCATCTATCTCGACCACGTTCATACCTATGACGAACGGCTGACCGCGCTGAGTTTCGAGGAACGCTTTGCGACCATTCAGCAGGCGGCACCCGAAGCGGTCGGCGATTTTCGCGCCGAGGCCACCGTGGGCCGCGACGAGCTGTTCGTGTTGCGCCGCCGCCTCAACGAAACGGAGATCGAGCGCGAACGCTTTCGCGCGCGTCATCGCATCGAGCGGCCGGCACGGCTTGCAAGCCCCGGCAAGGTCGTCCTCAAGATCGGCGTGCTCGCCATCCTGTTCATCGTCGAGGTAGTTATCAACGGCAGCTTTCTCGCCAAGGCAAATCTCGGCGGCCTGCTCGGCGGCGCGGCGCAAGCGGTGACCTTCGCGGCGCTGAACATCATCGCGAGCTTCTTCTGGGGCATGGTGCTGATCAGGCTCGTCAACCGGCGGAACTATTTCCTCAAGCTGATCGGCCTGCTGTCGTTCCTGGCCTACCTCGCCTTTGCGATCGCGCTTAATCTGACGCTTTCGCACCTGCGCGAGATTCCGCCTTCCGTCAGCCTGAACGACAATGTCGGGCAGGAGGTTCTGCACCGGCTGCTGACGGCGCCGCAGGCGCTCACCGACATCAACTCATGGGTGCTGTTTGCCATCGGCATCGTCTTCTCGCTGATCGCAATGGCCGACGGCTTGCTGTTCTTCGATCCATATATCGGCTATGCCGGCCTCGAGCGGCGCTGGATCGAGGCCACCAGGCAATTTGCCAAGGCGCGGAGCGAATTGATCGAGCGGCTGCGCGATATTCGCGAGGATGCCACGGAAACCATGAACGAGGCCGCGCGCGACCTCTCGGTCCGGCGCAGCGAATATGATTCCCTGTTGCAGGGACGCGCGCGTCTCGCCCAGCGTTTCGACCAGCATCAGAACCAGATCGAGCAGACCTGCCGCGCCTTGCTCGAAATCTATCGCGAAGCCAACCGAAAGGCCCGCTCCACGCCCGCGCCCGATTATTTTACCAAGCCCTACGCCATGGAGCGGATCAGCTATGCGGGGGGCGAGCCGAACACCAGCGCGCGCGACAGTCTGCGCAAGATGATCGCCGAGACCCAGGAACTTCTGAGCCAGCAGATCAAGGCAATTCACGAGGCCTTCGACGGCGCGGTGCGCACCTATCGCGAGATCGACGAGTTGCTGCCGGAGAAGAAGCATGGCTAGGCGGCCGCCGCGGCAACGCGCTTCGCCGGGGCTCGGCTGGTCGGGTTTCGGCGGAGCCTTGCTGCTGGGGCTGGCGATCATATCGGGCGGGGCGCTCGGCTATTTCTATTTCTCGGCGCCTGAGCGGCCGGCGCTCGATCCCCAGACACTCTGCCCGGTCAACGGGGCGCACGGCATTACCGTCGTCTTGGTCGATACGTCGGACGACTTGCCGGAGACGACGCGGCGCGAGGTGCTGGGCCAACTCGACGACATGATCACGACGCTTCCGCCGTTCTACAAGCTCGATATTCGCGTGCTCGATATCGCCGGCGTCCGCAGCCGTTCGCTGTTTGCGAAATGCAATCCGGGCGACGGCGCGGGCTTGAGCGAGTGGACCGACAACCCGCGGATCGCGCGGCTGCGGTGGATCGAGGATTTTCGAAAACCGGCCGCGCAAGCGGTGAAAAGCAGCGTTTCATCCGCGCAGTCGACCAGTTCGCCGATCATGGCCGCGATCCAGGACATCGCGATCGGGGAATTTTCCGGCACAACAAGCGAGAAAGCCAAAAAGACCCTCTATATCATCTCCGACATGATCGAGTTCACGAAGGAGTACAGCCAATACCCGCGCGCGGGCGACCTGTCGTTTCAGCGCTACAAGCAATCCGCCGCCTATCTGAAGTTCCGCACCGACCTGCATGGCGCAACCGTGCTCATCCGCTATGTGACGCGGCAGTCCGGCGGCCAGCCTTTGCTTGACGGCACCAAACATATGGAGTTCTGGAAGGCCTGGATCGAGGACAACCGTGGCGCGTTTGGCGGCGTCAAGCGGCTGCAGGGAGCCTGACACGCGTGGCTACGTATGGAACCAGACCCGTTCTGCCGCCCGGCCTGATCAGCGGCCTGTTGTTCTTTGCCGTCGTGGTGATTGGCAGCAGCTACATCATCCTTTCGAAACTCGGCGGCTTCGGCGCGCTGGCGGTGACCGCGGTCCCGGTCCTGATCATGATCGGCTATGCGCTTTTGCTCGCAACCCGCCTGTTCCGGCTGCGCGACGATCAGTCCGGCGACAATCTTTATTATATGGGGTTCCTGTTCACGCTCACGAGCCTTGCGGTTTCGCTCTATCAGTTTTCGGCCGCCGGCTCCGCCGAGCAGATCGTGCAGAATTTCGGCATCGCCATCGCTTCGACGATTGCCGGCATTACGCTGCGGATCTTCTTCAACCAGATGCGGCGCGACCCGGTCGAGGTCGAGGCCACCGCAAGGCTTGAGCTCGCCGAAGCCTCGCGCCGGGTGAAGCGCGAACTTGAAAGCTCGATCCTCGAATTCGGCTATTTCCGGCGCATGACCCAGCAATCGATCACCGACGCTCTGGACGAGGTGAAGGAAACCATCGGCGAGGCGCATGCGCAATTTGCCGACGAACTGTCGAAATTCGCTGTCGGCGCCAACAAGCCGTTCGAAGAGGCATCACAACGGTCCGTGGAAACCCTCGACAGCCTGAACGAAAGGACAGTTGACGTCCTCGAGGTATCCAGACAACTGGTCCTGGAGGGCGAGGAGCTTGCGAAAAACACCACCAGCATCGTCAAGGCGATCGATGCCGTATTCGCCAAGCTCGCCTCGCATCAGACCTCCGACCAGGTCATCGAAACCCGGCTGGCGCCGATGATTGAGCGGCTGACCGAAGCGGTCAATTCGCTGAAGGACAGCGCCGAAACCCAGGCCAGGAACATCGAGATCAATCTCAAGCACACCCAAAGCGTCGTCGTGGCGGTCAACCAGCTGATGAGGGAACTGCACGCGGCGGAGACCAAGCGTTCGGCCGCCGGGCCCTGGAGCTCGATAGGTCGCGACCGATAAACTCTAAGAAAGCGAGTTCGGCCATGGACGGACAGATATTGCAGCAACGCTCTTCGTACCGGCGCGGCCTGGTGCTCGGCCTCACCATGGCTGAGATCATGATCCTCCTGGTGTTTTGCCTGCTGATCGCGATGGCGACATTTTTGAAGCGGGAAGAGACCAAGCGCATCGCCGCCGAGCAGGAGCTGCAACAGCAGAAGCTGCAAAACGAGCGCGACCGCGAAGTCGTGGCGGAACTTGGCAAGAGCGCGGCTCTCGCCGAAAAGATTCAGAGCCTGTCGGGCTTGAGCGATCCGCAGGCGATCGACCGCTATTGGCGCGAACTGGTGGACAGCCGGACTTTAGTCGCCGAAATCGAGAAGAGCGTTTCGGTCAAGGAGCTTCGCGAGGGTATTGCGACTGTCGCGGCACTACGCGCCAACGGTATCGACGTGGACAAGGCGATTCGCGATTCCGAGATCGTTGCCGCGATCAATCGCGCGATGACCAAGCCCGGGGCGCCACCGGTCGCTACCCAAGCCGTGCTCGACACCATCGCGCGAGGTTTGGCCACCGGTGGACCCGGCGGTCACCAATGGCCGCCGATCATCCGGATGAGCGAAGCCGACGGCTATTTCTTCAGGTCGGGAAGCGCGGAGCTGTCGCCGGCTTTCCACGAAACCCTCATCAGCAAGACACCGGGCGAAATTCTCGGCTACATCCGCAAATACGACGTCGACGTCATCGAGGTCGTCGGCCACACCGACGAGCGGCCGATCGGCACGCATCAATTCTCCAATCTTGATCGCGATCTACTGTCGGTGTTGAAGAATGCCACTGGCGTCGTCAGCCTGACCCCCGCCGACAACGCGGGCCTTGGGCTGGCGCGGGCGGTCGCGGTCGTGAGCGTATTGCGGCAGAGCCCGCTGCTCGCCGGATACAAATTGATTCCGTTGTCCGGCGCCCAGCTTGTGAATACCGACGAGACGCTTGCCATCGCCGGATCCCCCGGCGATGTCCAGCAACGGCGGCGTATCGAAATCCGCTTGCGCAAATCCGCGACGAGCGACGCCACCGGAAGCACCCCGCCGGCGCCGTTCGCCGTGCCGCGCTAGCCGGACCGCATGACCGGTCCGTCCTCGCGCATCCGCCGCGCAAGCGTGACCGGGATGGTCTTAGGCAACGCGGATGGCAAGGGACGGCGCGTGGCCGCCGTTACTGGCAGAGCTTTTTTTCGGCGTCGCAGTGCTGGGTGCACCAGGCGTGGCTGTCGGCGTCGCTATACCCCAGATGGCGCCCGTTCTTGCGGCACTGGTCATAAGAGTGTGCGATCGGGATGCGGACCATCTTGCCGCTCGCGTCCGGAAACAACGCCGTGTCTTCTGCGCTGATAGCCTGCGCACTGCCCAAAAGCAGCATTGCCGCGGTGGCAACGCCCACCATTAAACCCCTCATCATATCCCTCCCTGTTGCGTCACCTTGGTCCACAGAGCGCCGGTGTTTGCGGCGGCTCTAGGTCATCTCATCGTGCTGCCCGGTGGCCCTCGCCGCACTCGCGACGAGGCCCGGAATCGCCCAGCAAGTGCAATTTTAGCGAGAACGTCCAAAACCGCAATGCGGGCCGAGCAACTCGCACAGAGCGGGATCTGTTCCAAAATCTTTTTCGTAGGGGAATAATTTTGTACGCGTGCCTTGACCGATAGTGGGGGAAGACCGGCGCAACGCTTGCCGCAGTTGATATTTCGGCAGGCGGAAATATCCGGTTTGCTTGGAGAGAATGGCGCGCGCGGAGAGATCCGAACTCCTGACCCGAGATTCGTAGTCTGAGCCGGACCATTGAATCGTTGAGGTCAGTTACCGAACGAATGGCCTGGGAACGCTTAATCAACCTGCCATCTTTTGACGGCCGAAACCTCCCAACGCGATGTGCCATTTGCGGGCACGGCGTTGGGCAACATTTTTACCTGATGCCATCGAAGATTTTTAACCACGGCCGCTCGCCGGTCCTGACGACGGAGCCTGCAACATTTGACGGATTGTTTACCGGCCGCGGTTATCACCGCAGATTAGCAACCACCACGGGAGACCCGGCCATGGCCGTTAGTCAGGAATTCGCCGCGATGCTCTCGCAGGCCCTCGACGCCGCCGCCCGATGCGCGACGAACGAGACTAGCGACAATTATTCAGTTCTGGGCGAGCGGCTGGGCGAGTTGGAAACGCTCGCCAAACAATCGTTGCAGTCCAATGTCCAATACCAGCCGCTCGTGACCAAGTTGCAAAACGGCGCGCCGCTCACGGCCGAAGAATTGGAGACGCTGCGAGCGCTCATCGTCGGTGATGCGGACTACTATCTCAAATACGATGACGATTTTGATCGCTCCAAGAGCGAGCTCGCCAGGATCCTTGACCAGATCCGACAGTTGCAGCCGGGCGACCCGGATGTATCGAAACTGATGCATGTCGGGGTTCTGTGCCGGGAAGCCGCAACGTTGCTGGCCGCGACCGAGCATTATCTCGAGCAGAAGGAGCGCGTGCGGCGGTTCGAACAGGCCACGCGCGGCCCGATTGATCGAGAGGCTGGGCGGACGCTTGCGGGTATTATTGAGGGCATGGCGGCCTGACGCCGCCCGGCAACGATATCGTACGAAATCGTAGAATGGCGCGCCACGGCCGTCGAAGATGGGCACTATTGTTTCGCCGTGGCGCTATGATGCGGCACTCACTGCACCCTGTGGAGGCCCCAGATGGCCGCAACACTTGCGACCCGAAAGCCAATCGACCAGATCACCGTCGCGGACCTGGTGGACTTTCCGATCTGGGAGTTCTGTCTGGATGAAGAGGGCGTAGAGGGCATGGACGAGACGTGGGTGCTGCCGCTGCGGTGCCCAATGGGGCTTATTCGCTCTCCGTGGCTGCTGAATTCGAGACTGCCTCAGGTCTCCGCGTAAATGGCTTGATAGGGGTGACGACGGCCGAAGGCGAAGTCGAGATCGCGTACCCCGTTCTGCTCTTCGATGGAAAGTATCTGTTCGTTCCAAGTCAGCACGACATGCAGATCGGTCCGGACGATGAGAAACTCCGCCGGGCCGTCGTCGACGCGCTCGGGCCGTCTCCCGTCTTTCCGCTACGCTACCGGCTTAGTGTATCTATCGAGGGCGAAGCATCGCATCGTGAGGGCACCGTCACGTAAGGTCCGATGCCGCGCCGGGTCGAATGACGAAAACGCGCTGCCGAGGCCAGCAATAGCGCACCGACGGCTGCCCTGATGTTATTGCAGCGTGCCCCGGCGTGGATTTTGGCAAGTGGCGCGCCCGAAGAGATTCGAACTCCTGACCCCCAGATTCGTAGTCTGGTGCTCTATCCAGCTGAGCTACGGGCGCGTGTTTCGCGTGAGGTTCGAGCCTTAGCGGCCCTTTGCATCCGAAAATGTAACCGGAAGATCGCGAAAGAGCGCTTTAGCTACCCGCTCCGGCCGGAATTGGCAAGGTCCGGGACGGGGCTTCTGCGGGTTCGTCATTCCGCCGGTGGCTACGCCCGCGCCCGCTCGTTGCGGACGCTCAACAGCTCCACCGGCCGATCCGGTATAGCGATCCGGAAGGTCGCACCGATGGTTCCTTCGACCAGATGAATTTCCCCGCCATGGGCGCGAACCAGTTCGGCGGCGATCGCAAGCCCTAGTCCGCTGCCGCCCGGCCGGCCCGAGGTCTGGAACGCCTCGAACAGGTGCTCGCGGGTCCTGGCCGGAATGCCCGGACCGGTGTCGGACACCTCGACGATGGCGACCGAGCCCTCGCGCCTCCCGGTGATGCGAATCTGCATCGCGGCGGCGTCGCTGCGGGGGTGGCTTTCCAGCGCCTGCTCCGCGTTGCGCACGAGGTTAAGCAGCACCCGAAACAGTTGATCGGGATCGGCGTCGATCATCAGGCCGCGCTCGATCGCGCTGATCCAGCTGATCGAGGCATCGGCGGCAAGGCCCGCGGATTCGCGAACCTCGCTCACCACGGACTCGATCAGGATCATCCGCCGGTCGGGAGCTGCCTCCTGCGCGCGGCCGTAGGATAATGTCGACTGGCAGAACGCGATCGCGCGCTCCAGCGAGCGCATCAGTTTCGGCGCGAAGCGCTGCACCCGCGGATCGGGCACGCTGGCGAGCTGGTCCGACAGCAATTGCGAGGAGGCGAGCAGGTTGCGCAGATCGTGGTTGATCTTGGACACCGCAAGACCGAGGGCGGCGAGCCTGCTCTTTTGATGCAGCATCGACACCAGATCGCGCTGCATGTCGGACAATTCGCGCTCCGCCACGCCGATCTCGTCGCCACGATTGGACGGCACGATGATGCGCGCCGAGCTTTCGGGATTCTCGTGAAATTCGACAAGGCTCGCGGTCAGGCGCCGCATCGGCCGCACGAACAGGAAATGCAGCGCGAGATAGACCAGCGCCGCGGTCAGGATCGCGATCGCCAGTGAAACCAGGAGCAGGTTGCGGGAAAACACGTACATCGCCTGGCGCAGCGGCGCCTCTTCGATGATGACCTCGATGAACTGGCCGCCGCCCGGTGGCGGCCCGATGACGCGGATCGCCTGGTTGCCGCTCTCAAGCAACATCTCGAAGGAATCGACGATCGACGACCACACCGTCAGCGTGCGCATGTCGACGTCGTGGTCGATCGCCTGAGGCAGGCCGGTCGAGGCGAGTAACCGCCGCTGCTGGCCCATCTTGATCGCCACCGCCCGCGCATCGATGCTGTGCAGGATTTCGCGCGCCAGCGAATCCGGAACCATGCCCGAGGGCGCGGCATCCAGCACCAGCGCCGCCGTGTTCGCCGCGGCGAGCCGGCCGTTGAGCCGGTTCATCCAGAAATTCGCCATTGAGGGCACGTAGATCAGCACTTCCGCGATCATGACCAGCGGAATGGTGAGCAGCAGCAACTTACCGGACAGACCCAGCCTTCGCGGCGGCTTTGGCCGCAGCGCCTCCGTGGTCGGTCGCTCGTCCATCGATGAAGTCATAACTGCCTTCACGGCCTTGCCTTTTTAAGGATGCGTCCTGCCCCCGAAGCGGTCAAATTAACGATTGATAACAACCGCTTTCCTGGAACCAAATGCGCGCTCGAACTTGTCCGATCCGGGACCGCCGGCCTGAGCCTAATCGCATAGGTCTCGGCGATAACCTTGTCCAATTCCCGGCTGCCGCCAGCCTGGAGCCGAGCCCTCATCCCTTGAGGTATTACACCGCCAAAATTGATTTATTCGCGCCAAATGTGACGATTGGAAGAAGCCCAATTCGACATCTCCGCAACATTGACGAAAAGGGGTCGCTCCCGTATAAGCCCGCCAACTGTCCGCGATGACCCGGTTCGACCGGGGCGGCCCGTTTTGGGCCGAAAAATGGCCTACTTTGGGCCTGCCAGCATTGGCGGACATACCTCAATATCAGGCAAATTGTCAGCTTAGCTTAGCAGGCAAATCGTCAGCGGAGAATGACCCGTGAAGCGGACTTACCAACCCAGCAAACTGGTGCGCAAGCGCCGTCATGGCTTCCGCGCCCGCATCGCCACGACCGGTGGCCGCAAGGTCCTTGCCGCGCGCCGCGCGCGTGGCCGCAAGCGTCTGAGCGCCTGAGCCGGGCTTCCCGGAGAGATCTCATCATGGATCGGTTAAGGCAGCGGGCGGACTTCCTCGCCGTTGCCAATGGCGCGCGGATGAGCGCTGCCGCCTTCGTGGTGCAAAGCCGCCGCCGCGACGATGACGGCCCGGTTCGGGTCGGCTTTACCGTTACCAAGAAGAACGGCACCGCGACCGAGCGCAACCGTATCCGGCGCAGGCTTCGCGAATTGGTAAAGCGGCTCCCCGCCGTATCGCTGCGGCCGCACAGTGACTATGTGCTGGTCGGCCGCCGAGCGGCGCTGACTTGCGAATTTTCGAGCATGCTCGAGGATCTGCGCTCAGCGCTCCATCGCCTCGACCGGCAGGCTCCGAAGCCGTCCAAGGCGGTTTTCGAGCGAAGCGGAACCGGTTCGCGTAAGGAAGGC
>Ga0210401_10004365_pt1 | contig 14790 bp, 12 predicted proteins | sample IncBWH32MmetaG_FD_150866 | JGI IMG/M metagenome (GOLD analysis project Ga0210401, IMG submission 150866) | Forest soil microbial communities from Barre Woods Harvard Forest LTER site, Petersham, Massachusetts, United States - Inc-BW-H-32-M | ecosystem: Environmental > Terrestrial > Soil >... | reverse complement strand
CCTCCGCTTCCGATCCGACGGTTTGTAATTTTGTGTCGGTGGTCCGGCAGGAGTTTCGCCGTCGGCACTGATTTGAAGGAGGGCATGGCAAGATGCGAGCCACCCTTGTTTGACGGGTTGGTGTATAGGGACGGCAAAATGCTCCCTCCCCTAGTCGAGGCTCTGAAGCCTGCGCATCTCTTCTTCCGCATCGGACCGCGAAACCCGCGCCCCGTTGTACGTCACGTATTCAAACCGATCCAAGACGCCGATCAACCCTTCCCGAGCGTAGATCTGACAAGCAATACCCACCGCTATGTCGGCTGCTTGAACGTAGAATGATTCTCTTGACTCGACCGGAACGATGCTGGGCCGCTTCACGATCAGCCCATAGACGTGGTCGTGTGCCGCAAGCTCCCGAAACACCTGTGACCTCTTCTCATCCAGAAGGTTGAGATGCTTTTGATTACCATCATCGAACGCATGAACGGGTAGCAGCTGCGCCGCCATCTTGCGCCGGAGCACGTCGCCGTCAACAAATCGAGCCCTATCAAAGAGGTCGTGGGTAGATGTTCCGGCCTCCAAAGCGGAGTGAAACGCCACCGCCGACTTTGCAGACCATGAGGTGACATCTTGAATCAATCGTTTGGGCTTTCTGAAATCTTGCGTTGACACAAGTGGTTGCGAGGGTTTTGGAAACCTGACGAAGAGTGATCCCAGGGACTCGGGCGGTTCACTCAGACCGAAGGGATCAAGGAAAGCACGCCCAAGAGACTGTACTCGTATTGCGGTGGAATCTTGCAAGATTGAATCGGCCACCATATCTCGAAGGAAAGATAACATCTGCTTGGCATGAGGATTCCCCTCCTTTTCCAACTGGGCCAGCAGCTGCGGCGCGTGGTCATCCTTCCAGACTTGTCGAACGATATTGTTGATTCGATGTTGGTGGGATCGAGGGTCAACGATGTGAATCTTCACCCGTCGCATTCCTGTCCAAATCACAGTGCGAATCTCGTTCGGTAAGTTGTTGAAGCGGTCCGCGACCTCCTTCGACTTCAGTTCTCCCTGTACGTCAGGAAACAACTGAATGATGCGGTAGTACCAGTCCAGCGAAAGGTTACGGTTGACTTGGCCTTCGATGGAAACCTTATCACCCGTGATACGGGTATCCGGAGACCCTTCATCAGTGAAGGACACGGCATCGCTGTTGCCTGTAAAGATGATCACAACTGCCCAGCTACATCCACTTGGTTGCGATCGTACCACTTGGCGAACGAAAAGCGAAGATGATATATTCTACAGCTGTGGGCGAAGGCCGCAAACGTGTGGTCGGGATAATGGCCGCGATCCTACTCAGCACCTGTTAACGGACGTGTCCATTTCCGGCGATCATCCTCCAACCGAACGAATCCCAGCGAGCTCATGTGCGCAATCCAGTCGTCGGTATCCACTTCGTACACGAATGTCGCTCGGGCAAACGTTACTCCCGCGTACCTCGCGACATTCGAGACCGGATGCATGAACGGTCTAAATATCTGGAAAAACTTAGTGTCAACCTGCAGAGGTTACTCGTCTTCAAGCTGGATGCTTCGAATCGGCCTTTCGTTCAAGTCATACAGTCGCGTCTGTTCTGGGCGCGGCAGTACTTCATACACCTTCAGAATAGTGTTCTTCGGAACAAACTTCTTGTTTCGGGTTTGTACGATTTTCCAATGTAGAAGCACCGGAGGCGGTCACCTTCACCGAACCTTAGATTGGTTTGATGAACTTTCGCCCAAAACTCCGGGTCTTCGATTTTGGCGGTGAGTGTTGCACCTTCCTCGATGAGCGTCCACGTGGTGCCTTCCACGAAGGACACCTTCGAAACAATCAGGACAGTTTCCTTCTGTCCCTCCATCGGAGAATTGCCCGCCTCCAGTTGCAGGGATGCTGCTTCGAAGTACGTTGCTTCGGGCTTTTCAATTGCCACTTGCTCCTTGCCCTCATACTTGAGGACGATGCGCTCAATTTCAGCCTGTCGAAGCGGGTTGGTGACTCGTTGAAGCCCTTCTGCAATTACTGGATCGCGAGACAGGTGAAAGACGTTGTTGTTTACTACAACCTTGTTGTTGTCACCGAACGTAAGTTCGACGTTGTTCCCGTCGATCTTCTTCCACTTCTTTTGGTTTTTCGCCCCTAAGCCGCTTGTACAGATCAATCAAGGATTCCACGACTTCGCGCCTCTTCCAAATGAACCCGATCATGCCAACCAAACCACTGGCATCGAAAACCGGGTGGGTCGCGATTAGACGGTGGGCTTCTGCGACGAGACTCTGAACGAACTCAAGACCTGCAACGAAAGACCCTTGCTTGAAGTTGGACTGCACCAAAACAGCTGCCTGACTCTCCTCGCATTTGATGAGGGCGTTGGCGGGGGTGAAGACTTCGCTGTAACCAATGAGTGAGTCCGCCAAGAGTCGAGCGTCGATGGTGCCCAATTTGACTGCTGGGCCTTCAAAGACCACTTCAAGGTTTGTGGAACTCATCTCGACTCCATGCGGGGAAGCAGCATTGTATGGTCTGGTAGGGCGCAACTCCAACCGTTTCCGAACATGATTCCACTGTTAACAAATCTGAAGCTCCCGTCCGTGTGGTGTCATTGGCGCGTAGGTTAAGACCGTGGATCGTCGGCGGTCATCGAGCCAGTTATTCTCTAATGGAATCAGACTAAAGTATAGTTCACGCGAGGATTTTGGCATCAGTCGAGGTGGGGAGATTCAACGTGGATAGTTCTTCTGTTGACGCCCTAAGGTCTGAGCTAGCTGCACTGCGCGAGGAAGCCTCCGCTTTCTTCACGGATGCTTTGGGCACAGTCATCAAAGAACGGGGCGCTGATGCGGCGCTGCTTAGCCAAAGGGAGCAAAGGTTGCATTTCACAAAACATCATGGGTTAGGGGCGCGATTTATTCTCGATTGGGATTTGCTTTCGGAAGAGCAGAAACAAACGGGCCGGCGGATACGTAAGAAGTGTACAGAGCTTGGCGTCCGCTTGGTTGACTCGGTCAGGCACTCTCCCCTGATGGAACAGGCGGATGAGATCGAGGTTCGAAACCTGTTTCGCGGAATGTCTGCGTGTCTCTTGGGAAAGAGCTATGTGTATCACAGTCCCTCCATCGTTTCGGATGAAGACAAAGTCTTCGGAATTGAACCTGCTCAACATGAGGAGTCGTACTCCACCATGAATTCATGTGGCGAGAAATTTGAGAAGTTTTCTCACCAACTCTTTGAGAAAATGGATCTGATTGCTCCCGCGCCCGAAAACCTTGCCCGTGCAATCGTGTCATCCCAGGTGCCAAATGTCCAAAGGTACAGACCAAACACAGCGTTCATAATGATGCAGATAAGTACTAGCATCCCAGAACTGGAAGACGTCAAAAACTGCATTAAAGAAGTCTTCAAACAGTTCGGGATTGACGCCGTGCGTTCTGATGAGATTGAGCATTCCGAGACGATTACCCAGCGCATACTGGATGAAATCTCCACCTCCGAGTTCTTGATTGCGGACCTAACGGGTGAGCGGCCCAGCGTCTATTATGAAGTAGGCTACGCTCATGCGGCTGGCAAACGGCCAATCCTTTACCGCAAGAAAGGCACTTCGCTGCACTTTGACTTGGTTGTACACAATGTGCCGGAATATGCGAACACCACGGATTTGAAAGCGCAGCTTCGCAAGCGCCTGACTGCCATGACCAATAGAGAGCCGAAGCAGTGAGTGGACCGACTCCGTCAGTTGTTTGTTCGGAAACCCGGGTACTGGCATCCCCTACGAATAGATTAGCCTCTGGAAAAATCATTGCTACTCTGTCTTTTATTTGCGTAATCAAAGGCGAAACAAAAGAGTAGTTTAGAGAATGGAACCGCAAAGCGAACGGCCCGATCGGATTATCAAGGTTACCGTTTCAGAGCGATATCACCAAGAAGCAAAAACTTTTCTCGACTTCCTGCAAAGAGCAGCGAAAAAGCATTCACAGACGTTTTCCATTTCGTCTTCAGCTTTTGGAGAATTTAACTGTTCTGTTCCGTTCAAAGAGCTGGAACAATTTGATCTCTTCCTTCAAGAGCTGATGCTCGATCACGGGTTGTACTACTACCTCTGCACCGTGTCAGATCGGAGAGAACTGGAAAGGTTTGTCGTTAGGCCAGTCTTTAGAGATTTGCTGGCTTCCTGCTATCCGGTTATTCTCCCGTCCCTTATTCGAAGGCACCTTTTGGAGGGATCGGTGGGTTGGTGGATGGCCGGGAATTTCGCTGAGTCAACGCCACGAGAATACGAGAAGCTCTTCCAGCAACTAAAACTCAAGCTGATCTCGGGATATGAGTTCATTCGTAACTTGGATGATCTGCTCACGGCTTTTATGTTGTTTCAATTGGGGCATAAAAAGGGCCAAAAGAGCCCGAACTTTAGTGTACTGCTGGCCCAGTGCGGCAAGATGGACATGCGTTTCCTCGACCCGGAAATTCGCAAGCTTTTCAATCAGATTCATTCGCTAAGAACGCGCGGACTTCATCGTATGGAACGTGAGATTCCTGATGCGGACCTGTCCCGGATCGCTCTTCGAATGTATGTTTTCTTCGAATACCTGGACGACTTCTTTGAAGCGCAGGATAAGAAAACCGTGAAACTCTCAGGGAAGAGGTATCGACGGATTCGATACGGGTACGAGCATCGACATTGGAAAGGGCCTCTTTCTAAGGAGAGCAAGGTCCGTTTGCGGGAAAGGGCCAACCAACCGTGTCACGATTGCGGCGTTCTACGCGGAGAGCTTCACGTTCCTAATTGCGATTGGGAACTTTGCCCTCGCTGCTCAGGACAATATATGTCTTGCGATTGCATCAGGGACGATGAGGAGTAGTCAAGTATTGATAGCTATCGGCAAGCAGTTCACCTACCAGCCCACCGCGACTCAAAAGACCCGGCGCGCCACTATCGTCTAGGGACTAGGATTCTCAAATTTCCGGGTTAAACCTCCAACAAGTTGCGCCAGCGCCCGCCAGTGCCGTGGGTGCGGACGGTAGCCCTCGCGAATGCGACCAGCGTACCAACGTGACACAGAGATCTCACGCGCAATAATGCTCGCCGATATTTTGCTGAGAAGGGGCTGGACTTTCTCGACGTAGAACTGCTCAGTCAGCCACTCGGGTTGATCCGATGGCTTCCACGCATGCTGCGCCAGCGCATTTCGACGTTGAGTTTCAGCTCGCTTTGCCTGGGCTTGAGGTTTATTGGCTTTTTGTCGTCCAAACCGAGCAGCATCAATCATATTTCTTGTAGCGTCATCAACCGCACAATGAGCACAGTTTGAGCGTCCGTGCCTGATCGTTTTTCCACATCCGAGACAGAGATTATCGCGACGCAGTGGACTCGTCACCGAGGTGACCGGCAGCGCTCCCTTGCCCTGGCGTTTGTTGTTCTGAGTCAGTCTCGTTGCAAGGGGTGTGTCGGGCCTGCGTATTGTTTGCCACAAGGCACGAGCAACCCACTCCGCGACGGGAGCCACGTGCCGATACCACATGAGTGATGTATCCGAGAGACGAGCAGCGAGTGTTGAGACTAGGCGACAGTTACCATCCCTCTGCTCGGAGAACCACTCTCGATTGAGTAGTTCTTTGGTTATCCAATGAAGCACATAAGCATCAATGCGAGGTCGGACAGGTTCCATGAGGTCGCAAGCCAAACTGTCACGCGCCGAGGTGTCCGTGTGCAGCACGCCTAAACCTGGATCGAGTCCGAGGGTTGCAGCGGCAAGCCGTGCCTCAGCCTCTAAGAGCGAGTACAGGTAATTCAGCATCGCGTTGGGTGGGTTGCAAGCCAGCCGAGGCGACCCCGTCAAAGGTGATACGCGCATCCCGAAGCTCAGCCAATAAACGGGCACACGCGTCAATTGATTTTTTGGGAAATTGATCGGCAGCGTGCTCCATGCCGACCAATAAGCTCGTGCGGCTTGAGCTTCGATTATCCTGACCGAGCTAATGGTGTCAGCACCCCGCAATTCAGCCCTGAATCCAGCAATGATATCCGCTGTCGAAGTGTCTAAGAGCTTGTAGCGTGCGACCTCCTCTTGTGCCAGAAGCTTCCTGTAAATCAGTTCACGTGAAATTCGCAATGCTGCCCCGGAGGGATGGGCCAATGCCTGAGCACGGCGAAGCTTGGCCTCCGAAGATCGAACCGGACCGGTTGTAGCGAGGACCGTTCCGTCTCTTTCGAGCATGGCAAAGCTGGCTTTCTGATCGGCAAGCCATTGCAGAGCCGCGAGCGAGATAAAGCCATCGGAGCCGATGACTACAAGTCTCTTCAATCCATGGCCGACACGAGAAAATCTGAACTTGCGACGCTCGGGGCCAATGCCGTCCTCGATTTCGAGGTGTCCAGCTTGTATGCGGACCTTGATGCCATAGCCGAAGAGAGCCAGGACACCGCTGCGATTGATCGGAGATTTGCGGACTGGGTTTTCTTGCGTTAGGGTGCTCGAAGCTGCCATTGGAGCTCATACCTCCTACGGTGGTTAGGGCTTGTCAGCTGCTTCCAACAGTCGATAAGCCCGCTTTTTACATGAATAGATTACGTTCGGGGTACGTAGAAGTCGATGGAAATTCGTGACTTGCGTCGCATATTCGGTAAACTTTGTTCGGTATGGCGAGGACAAGCCGGGAAGCGGCAAACAGTCTCACTGCAGCATTGGAGGCGACCCGTACTTTACTAGAAAGAGGATTTGAGCAACTCGAACCCCGAGCGTTTGCCTCCGCTCTTGCTGCGAATTCTGAGATTGACCGAGCTCCGATACAGAGCAAAACGAGTCCATTTGGGCGATATCTATTCCCCCTACGCACTGATCTTGTAAATCTTCTGGCGGAGAGTTATCGCCGATATTTCAAATTAGCCCTAGCGAATCCAAGCCAAACTGAAGGCGACCCTCACAAATGGGCACTCACTCACCTTCAGCTAGCAATCAGCATTGCATGGACATGGATACATGACTGGTACGTGTTGGCTTGTGATGGTGTTCCTAGGGGAGAAACTTCCGTGCCCGTTCCTGATACAGATGCGTCAGACCCTCCCCGCAAAGGGTGGCTCGCCCCATCTTGGCTCTTTCAAATTTCTTTTGCTTTGGTAGGTGTCGGGCCGCTGAAAGAACATCATGTTCCAGATAGGAGTTCAGAGCTGAGGTTAGGGGCAGCGCATACTCGCTTGCTGCTGAAGGGAGCGCGTCGGGTCTTCTTGTGGCAATTGGGGTCTGCATTTGAAACAGTCCGCAACGAGGAAACCGCAGCTGCTGGTGCGATGCCAGCAGGGGCGACGCAGGGGACAGTGGGAGGCACTAAGCAAATGGGTCCGAAGCTTCGCTTGACGGGCACTGAAGGGCTTGGACCGAAGAAAACTGATCTTTCGCATTACACGGACCGCCTGACAGAAAAGCAGCGACAAGCTTTTTCGCTGAAGTATGAATACGAACTCGGACTAGCCGAAATTGCTTCCCGGATGGGGCTTGATAGGAAAACAGCATACGAACACATCGAGGCTGCCAAAAGAAAAATCGATCAGGCCCGTTCCAGCGAAAAGAGAAAAGCCCACCGACTTACGAGGGAAGATGAGTAGACGAAACCTCTGCTACCCCACAGTACCCCACAGTTCCAATTAGAGACCCCACAGCACCCCACAGATTCCATCCCAAAACATTCGTTCTTGGCGGAAGGTCGATTTTTTTATCACTCGGCTTCTCGCGTAGTTAGCGGCTAACAGGCTCGCTCGAACCCCACACGTGGGCCCTTAGGTTGAAGGCGCACGCAGCGTCAATCGAAGAGAGAAAACCGATGCCCAAGGGCAACAAAGCACATCAGCGAAAGAAGCGAACAAGCAAGACTCGCCTTGCGAAGCGCAGCGATGCCGCCCGCGAGCGCTCCCTGAAGGCGCTGTGGTCCATCCGACAAGGCGACAGCCTCGCAAAAGCTGCCCGTGACAACGGTGTAACTGCTCGAACAATTAAGCACTACGTCGGATCGGCCCTTGTGCAAGCTCGCCCTGGAGCACGCATTCGGGCAACCAAAAGCGACCGACTCGTCCGCTATTTACAGATCCCAGGCCCTAACGGTCCACGCGATGTTAATGCTCGCGGTTCGAAGGTCGCCTCCGAATTTGCGAGGTACAAAGCGGCTGTGAATCGGCTGCTCGCCGGGGATCGGGACGCGCTTAGAGATTGGCACGGGAAGAAGATTGCAGGATTTTCGCTGATCACCGATACCAAGACCTTAGTCGCGCAATCCCACCAGGAACTGCTCCCGTACTCGCTTTACCGCTTTTTCTCGGGCGGTGCAGCGTGAAAAAGCCATCGCGCAATCGATGTCCAGACTGTCCACAACAGTGCTTCTGCGGAAGCTCGAAAAATCTTCAGCAGAATCACTTGGGTGGACGCAATCACGTCGGCTGGCTTTTCCTGCCATTTTGTGAGGAGCCAGATCACGCCGAGTTCCACCGGATGTGTGAGCGGGCTGGAATTGACTTTCGCAAAGCGAAAAACAAGATTTTTGGGCAGATACAGGCACTGAAAGCTCAGTTGATAGGTATGTGGATGGTAGTCGATGCAATGGAAAAGCACGTGAAAGATCAATCGGAGGACTCTTCAGAAAAATGAACCAAATACATGACATCTTTGTCCGCGGCTATGCGATTACGGCAGATCAAAAACCAAACACCAAGCGAAAGTCCAGCAGGGAAAACGATCCAAAATTGTCGCGCTATGTACTCGTTCTTGATACCGAAACGCGAACCACCCCAGATCAATCATTGACCTTTGGCGTTTTTCGCCTGTGTGAGCTCAAAGGCAACAAGTACTTTGTCATTCGTGAAGGAATTTTCTACGCTGACGATCTTCCAGCAAGTGAACGAAAGATCATTGAGAACTATGCTCGCACTGCCGTGCCTGATGTTAAGACGTTTCCGCCGGAATTCCCCATCTACTCACGATCTGACTTCATGCGCAAGGTGTTCTGGCCAGCAATCAAACGAAAAGGAGCGATGATTTGTGGCCTGAACCTGCCTTTTGATTTGTCGCGCCTTGCTTTGGCGTGGGATCGCGGCGAGCATGACGAGTGGTCGCTGACCATGGCCCGGTACCCAAACGGAGCCGAGAACCGAAATATTCCTCGCATCCTGATCACGCCCATCGATAGCAAGAAAGCCTTCATCAGACTCGCGAAACCCTGGAAGCCGGAAGAGTGGAAAGACGAAGGCAAAGCACGATTTGTGGATTTACGCACACTCGCATGGGCGTTGTTCAATCGCGCGTTTTCGCTCAAGCGTCTATGCGAATTGCTCAAAACAGAGAACCAAAAGTTTGACCACGAGCCGACCGGGAATGTCACTGCCGAGGAAATTGAATATGCACGACAAGATGGTCGTTGCACCGTGGACGCCTTGAACGCCTTAGCGAAGGAGTTCAACAAGCATCCAATTCCGCTTAAACCATATAACGCGTACTCGCCCGCAAGCGTGGCGAAAAGCTATTTGGATGCGATGGGAATCATCAGACCTTCAGAGAAATTCGATCTCTCCAACCAGGAACTCGGCGTTGCGATGCAGAGCTATTACGGAGGTCGCTCTGAAACCCGCATCCGATGCGCCGAGGTCCCGGTGGTCCCGGTTGATTTCACCAGTGAATACCCAACATGTTGCGCATTGTTGGGTCTGTTCGATCTGCTGACCGCGAAGAGTGTCACCTTTGAAGAGGATACGGAAAACGTTCGCCGCCTACTTTCCCGTATTTCTCTCGACGCGTGCTTTGACCCCAAAATTTGGGAGAAATTCAATTTCTTTGCTCTCGTCGAACCTGACGGGGACATTCTCCCGGTACGAACGACCTACGACGGGGTAACGCAAAACATTGGAAACAATTACTTCACTTCCGACACTCCACTTTGGTTTGCAGGTTGTGACCTCATTGCTTCTGTAATTCGCACAAAAAAAGTCCCGCGTATCTTGCGTGCTGTTCGCCTCGTTCCGCGCGGTAAACAGCGAGGAATGAAGAAGATCAATTTGCGCGGCAGCATGGTTGAAATTAACCCGTATAAAGATGATTTATTTCGTAAGGTGATCGAACAGCGCAAGCTACACAAAGCAGATGGATCGCTTTATTACTGGTTGAAAATATTCGCCAATTCCATATACGGCTTCTTCGTTGAACTCATTCCCGAAATTCAAAGTAAAAATGTATCTGTCGATGTTTTCTCTGGTGAGGCAAAAATCAACGATTGCTCCGATGTTTTAGAAAATCCGGGCAATTGGTTCTTTCCGCCCCTGGCTTCATTAATAACCTCGGCGGGCCGACTCCTCCTAGCCATGACTGAAGCTTGCGTAGAAGAGAAAAAGGGTACCTACCTTTTTTGCGACACGGATTCACTCGCAATTGTGAGCTCAGAAAAAGGAGGATCGCTTTCAATCCCCGGTAGTGAGGGAGTGCGGATTCTCTCTTGGGACGAAGTGGAAAAAATCGTGGACCGATTCGCGAGTTTGAATCCCTACGACCCAGTTGCTGTGAAGGGTTCAATCCTTAACTTGGTCGATGCCAATCTTGTCGAGTCGCGTGGCAAGAAGAAGCAACGCCAATTGTTTGGATACAGCATCGCGGCAAAGCGTTACGCGTTATACGAAAAAACCGGAAAATCCGAGATCAAAATTATTGATCCTAAAGCACATGGAATTGGTTTTCTTTATCCACCGGCAGATTCCCCCGATGATTGGGAAGAAAGCGTGCCGAAATGGATTTTTGAATTTTGGGACTGCATCGTGCGAGATGCTTTGAAAATACCGTGTACATCACCAGCTTGGCTTGATCACCCGCAAATGATGCGTCTCACAATCACGACCTCCAACGTTTTAGAAATGCTTGGGGATTGGGAAATCGCACGCCCCTATAACTTTCTTTTTTTGCCGATGGTTGATCCGCTTTTTGGGTACGTGGCCCCGAAACAATCGAACGAAAATGTTCTTCTGGTCTGTTCATTTTCTTCAAAACAACAGGAATGGTTTGATCTGGAATGCGTGAATGTCCACACTGGTAAGAAATATAAATTATTAAATTGCAAGGATCACATTGAAGACATTCCGCAAAATGCGGTGTTTCCCTCGCAATTCGCGCGTCTTCTATTGCAATATCAGCGCCACCCGGAAGCGAAGAGCCTCGCTCCCGATGGCACGGCGTGCCAACCGGAAACCACAGGATTACTCAAGCGGGCGCATGTGATCGCGGGAGACATCCGCTACGTGGGCAAGGAAACTGACCGGAAATGGGAAGAAGGCGAGGACGTTAGCGTTTTGGAGTTCGCAGTTACGGAATACGGAAGAACCGGAAAGATTCTTGCAAGCGAAGAAGTAAAAAAACAAATTAAAGAAATCGGTATAAACAAGTGCGCCCGCGAAAGCGGATTTGACCGAAAGAATTTTATTAGGAAGCTAGTTCGAGGTGTTCCTGTGAAGCGGAATTCTTATAGTGTATTTCTGCGCTGGCTTCAATGCCGCAAACAAAATCAATTAAATGAACAAAAATGAGCAGCAAGTGTAAGTTCTGTTCGGAATCTGTAACAAAAGACAGTTTCGATTGACAACTGGCAACTCTGGTGTATCGTGGTCACCACAAATTTGGTAAGTACATCTTCGACCACTATTCACCCCACCCACAACACCTACTCCAAGAGGTGAATATGCGCGCGACCTCCAAACTGCTGCCCATGGTTGCTCTCCTTGCCGTTAGCCTTTTAGCCCAAACTTCTTCACAGACGGCCCCGACGCCAAGCAAACCTCAGCCGACCGATGTTCCTAGACTGATCTCCATGCCATGGCAACAGTATGCCGTTTACTGGACAGCCGAGCCGGGATGGAAGACGGAAATACACCTTCGCAACAACTTGCCCAGTCAAGGTCTTACAGTAATCCCTGCACTGCGTTCTGCAGACGGCACGGAGAGTGCGCTAGCAGCCATCACCATCAGTCCCAACGACGTTGCGATGGTGGATCTAGGCGCAGTTATCACGAGCGCGGCGCCGCAACTCGCGGGAGAATACGGCTCCATTGTTTTCCGCTACACTGCTCCAGTCGAGCGTGCATTGTCTGCCGCCGTCATGATTCAACTGCCTGGCACGCCGATCGAGTTCCACCTGGATGCATTTCCACAATCCCCAAGGGCGATGACCGGAGGGCGCGAGGGCATCTGGTGGCTGCCGCGTGAATCGGTACAGGATTGGCTCGTGCTTGCGAATACTAGCGGCAGCTCATTAACAGCTCTGCTCACGCTCTACGAGTCCGATGGGAAATCCTTGCGAAAGAAACTGACGCTCGGTCCCCGGCAGACGACTCGTCTTTCCGTTTTGGCGCTCGTGAAAAGGGGAGGATTGGTGGGTTCCTTCGGAGGAATTAGCATTGATGCGGGGCCGCGCGCTGCCGACCTGGATTCCGCGCATTTCATGTACGACGAGGCGAATGGTTTTCTGGCACAGATGAAGATGTTCGGCCGTGACTCGGATGCCACTGTAGGCCAGCGGTCTTTGACTAATCCGCAATGGACAATCCGTGCGCCGATGCTACCCCTCACGAACCCCGATCCGGCACTTGGTCTGCCTGCTGGGACCACTTTGAAACCAGCCGTCTTCCTCCGCAATGCCTCTCCTAACGCGTACACAGCAAAGGTGACCTTCAATTGGCGATCGGGCATGATCACAGGGAAGAGAATGCTCGCCGTTCCGCTGCAACCCCATGCGACTGCAAGATTAGACATTGCCGAGTTGCAGGCAGAGGGCACGATCCCCGCGACCGCCCAATGGGCATATGTGAACATCGCTGCGCCGATCAAGCCGGACGACCTTCTGGCGGTCGCGACCAGCTTCGACTCTACCCTACGGTTTGGGGCACAGACGCCCTTTACCGATCAGAGTGCCAATCATTGGGCCGGTGGCATCTGGGAGGTTGATCCAAATCACGATACGCTTATTGCTATTGGCAATGCCGGAAATACCGCTTTGAGGGCTCGGATCATGTTCTACTACGACTCCGGCCAAAGCAAATACCTGCTTGAGCGTACATTGGCTCCAGATGAGCAGGCTTGGGTAGACGTAGGTCAACTGGTTGCCAACCAAGCACCTGACACGAATGGTAAAACAATACCACCAAGCGTTATGTCAGGGAGTTACGACGTGAATAGCGTGACCGACAAACCAACAGACGGCATTTTTGAGGGGAAGTTGGTAATTGACAAAACCTACGGCTACGCGGTTCACGGCTGTTTGAACTGCTGCCCCGAATACATTCGACTCACTGTAACGCCAAATCCCCTGAATCTTGCCGTGGGCGGTACGTCTTCTCCAGCAGCTGTGGGCACCAATGTCTGCACAGGCCAACAGGAGACGGCGTCGGTTGCGAGTTATGGGACTGGAAACCCAAGTGTAGCAACGGGTGGACTCCTCATCACCGGGGCGGGAGCGGGGTCGACGACCTATTTCGCCTCCGTTTTGGCTTCCGCTCAGGACCCAGAAGGACGCTGCAAGATGTCTACGGAGCAGAGCGGCCCCGGTACGGTGAATGTGTCTTGTGCAATACCAACTAACTTCTCCACTCAAGAAACGAATCTTCCGGATGGCACTCTTTCTTTTCAATATACTTTCCAGTCCAGTTCTGGAAATCCAAATGATCTTGCCAAGTGCCAAGTCGGCGAGACGGTGTTCTACCCCGGAACCGCGAATCCCTACGTCTGGCCACTGCCCATGGTCCAATCTACGCCTAACCCAACGCCGCTTTATGGTGCCGGCAACAACTTGTTCATTTCGGATAAGAACGGGCCGCCAAGCTCCTATAAACAGCCCTACAGCTACGCACACTTTCAAGCAACGCAGCGCCTTCAATGGGAATGTCCATGCTATAACAATGGGAACTACAACAACTTCGTCCCCGACATAACTATCGACCGAAAGGTATTTCAAGACACTGACGGCAAGTGGAAGTATCAAATAACCAAATCCGGCTATACCAATACGGTTGTCTTACCGTGATATAGGTGTCCCTGAGGAGCAAATAAATGTCCAGCAGAGTGAAGTCGCTATTTCTGGCAGTTTGTTTTCTGCTTAACTTTCAATCGAATGTAAAATCACAGGCTCAAGGAGGTGATTGCCACTCCTGTAGTGTTGTCGAGCGGGCCCTCCACGATTTTCAAGGCATAAAAGTCGGCATGGCCAGGAGAGATGTAGAGAAATTTTTCGTGGTCGCCGGTGGCATGACGTTCCGCAACCACACAAGCTATGTCTATCGAGATTGCGAGTACCTTAGAGTCGATGTTGATTTCGAGGCGAATCGCGAAACCGAAAACGCGTTCTCCCCAGACGACAAAATCACTGGCACTTCTCAAATCGTTGTTGCATATCCAGCCAAGGACTGAGAGTAACAACTGTCCGAATCAAAGATGGTGGCCCACACATTAGCGCGCAGTTTGCGAAGGCGTGGGTGATCATGCCAACCACCCACAACCCAGTACTGATCACATTCTTCTGTCAGCTCTAGTCAGCCTCTGACCTGCACTCAAACAACAACCACACCTGTGCTCGGGCGAGTGGGTCCCGGTCAAAATCAGGAGTATTGGGCGGGGGAGGGAGCATTTTGCCGTCCCTATACACCACCCCGTCAATGACGGCCGTCTCTTCTGTCATACCACAATAGAAATGTCCCCGTCTTGTCCGCCATAGAAATGTCCCCTGGTTGTCGTTTCACCATGCCGATGAAAACATCGGCGTTTTCATTTG
>Ga0210401_10004364_pt1 | contig 14790 bp, 15 predicted proteins | sample IncBWH32MmetaG_FD_150866 | JGI IMG/M metagenome (GOLD analysis project Ga0210401, IMG submission 150866) | Forest soil microbial communities from Barre Woods Harvard Forest LTER site, Petersham, Massachusetts, United States - Inc-BW-H-32-M | ecosystem: Environmental > Terrestrial > Soil >... | reverse complement strand
CGGAATATTTTCTGCTGACTCCGTGCGCCTGCAAATCGGTTGGGCGAATTTCACATCCCAAGGATAAAACAGAATGAGCTTTCTGCTTTTTTCAACAGCCTGTTAGACTCCTCCGGGGGTGATCGCCGTGGTTCCTGCGCTTCTGGTTGGACATGTCTTGGGCCTTGTGTTCTGGGTGGGGGGCTTGCTGGTGACATCCATGGCGCTTACGCGCCACACGCAAGAGGCCTCGGCGGATGGTCGTCAGGCGCTGGCCCGCCTCGAGCGCATCTACCTGCGAGGCCTGGCGGATCCCGGAGCGCTTCTGACGTTACTCGCCGGGATTGGCCTGATTACGACCAACTCTTCGTACTATCTTCACGCGCCGTGGCTGCATATCAAACTCACTTTCGTTTTGATCCTGATCGGCCTGCACGGAATCGTGGCCGTGAGAACCAAGAGATTTGCCAGGGGACGAATTTCGCTGAAACGCAGCGAAGCGCGCCTGCTGGTGATAGCCACGCTGCTCATCTTTCTGTCTATCCTCATAGCCACCCTGGTGGGTCAAGTTTATCTGACCTGACGAGACGTAGCAGGGCCTGATCGTGGACCGGCCTTCCGCCCCTGCGGGCGCGCCGATTTCACCGGACCTTAATTCTCAGAGGGAAAATCCAAGCCGGGGCCACTACAGAGATTTCGTCAGGGAAACTGGCAGAGCAGGAGATCAAATGCGAGAGAAATCCCGCTCGTCTGCCTCTTGCGTCCAGTGGACATCGTCGATCCACCAACGTCCCTCCGTGCGGATCAACGAGAAGCGCGCGCGGTAATCTTTGTCGTCGGCGCCATGAAGATAGATTTCCAGCGTGACACCCGGGCCGGTATACGCCGGCGTTTCCGCGCGCACCACGTCCGCATGAAACATGCGCCAGTGCCTGACGAACAGCTCGTGCCAGGTGTCAAACGAAACCTGCCCGCGGTAGCGGGGTGAAAACATGTCGTAGGCCGGCCGCAGTTCGCCGCGATCGAGGGCGCGAAGCTGCGCGCGAACGATTTCCTGAGGGCCGGTGGAAAAAATGCCGAATGGAGAGTCGAGTCGAACCAGGATCCAGGAAGTCAAAATGAACGCCGCCAGCGCGAGCGAAAGAAGCAAATACAGGTTGCGGCGGAAACCGCGCCTTCGCGACGCGGCATCCTCAGATGTAGCAACGGCTGTCCCATTGTCCATGACGAACTCGCGCTGCTGCACAATTGCGGCAATCAGTTCGGCAGAACCCTCAGCGGGCGCGTCCTGTTCTTGCCCGGGGCGGGGATCGATTGACCCTTCGGGGGAATTTCGTTCAGGAATGTTTTGCGGATCGTCCATGCGGATCTCCCGCGCCGCGGGGAGACGCGTTCGTCGTACCTAACGATTCTTCCACTGTGGCTTCCGTTTTTCAAGCAGCGCGCGCAAGCCTTCCTGGGAATCTTCCAAGCGGTAAAGTTCGTTCAGGAAAATGCTCATGGAATTGCGCAGCGCGTCGCGCAGGGACAATCCCATCCCGCCGAGCACCGCTTTCTTGGCCATCCCCAGCACCGCGCCGGATTGCGCCGTGATCTTTCCGGTCAGTTCGTTCACCGCGGCCTGCAGTTGCGCCTCGGGCACCAGCCGGTTCACCAGGCCGAGGTCACGCGCTCGCTCGGCGGAAATGGCCTCGCCCGTCAGGACGAGTTCCAGCGCCCGCTTTGGGCCGATGATGTGCGGAAACATCGTGGAGGCCAGAGGAGGAAACATTCCGATCGTGATTTCCGGCAGGGCAAATCGCGCCCGCGGCGTGGCCATTACCAGATCCCCGTAGGCCACTAGTTCCGCGCCGCCGCCGATAGCCGCGCCGTCCACGATCACCAGCACCGGCTGTGGTGCCTCTACCATGGCGATACACGCCGCGTGAAAAGCGTCCAGCATCGAAAACGCGCGCTCGCCCGTGTACTCGCCGATATCCACACCCGCGCAAAAAACTTTTCCCGCGGCGTCCAGGACGATCAGCTTCACCGCGCCATTTTCGGCGACGATCCCGATGCCGTCGGCGAGTTCGCGCAGCATCTGCTCATTCAATAGATTGTGTTCGGGACGTTGCATCGTGAGGCGCGCCACCGGACCCTCGACTTGATAACGGATGAACTCAAAGCTTCCCGGCGCGCGGCGCGCAGGTTTAGCGAATATTTCTTCTGCCTGGACGTGGTCAGCCATTTTTTCGCTCCGATTTATGCTAGCACGGGCGGCGTTGGCCAGAAGAGAGGTCTGCGCTGTTTGAAGTTAAGAGTTAACAGTTCAAAATTTAGAGTCGAGAGTCGTCTGTTTATAGTTGAGAATTTCCGAACGGCAGACCGCGTTCCCAGGCTTCCGTCATTTCGTTTCGCGCGTGGTAAGCGTCACTATATTTCGCGGAGCGCGGAGACCGCGAGCAGCTGGTTCTCTCCACGAATTACGATTCACGCCTCGCGAATCACGGCTCTTCATGTATCCTATCCTTCATGCACGATCTCGGATATTTTCGCGAACACCTCGCAGAATTTGAACAGATGGCCGCCAACCGCGGCGTGGCTATCGATTTCGCCGCTTTTCGCGCGATCGATCAGGAGCGTCGCGAACGAATTACCGCCGCGGAGCGGTTGAAAGCTCAACGCAACAAAGCGAGCGAGGAGATCCCCCGTAGAAAAAAAGCGGGCGAAGACGTTTCCTCACTGCTTGCGGAGATGAAACAAGTGTCGGAGGAAATCAAGCTGGCCGACGAGCGCATCGCGGAACTCGACGCCAAACTCTCGGAGTTCATGCTGACTGTGCCCAACCGCCCGCACAGTTCGGTCCCGGTCGGCCACGACGCGGCGGCGAATGTCGAGGTGCGCCGCTGGGGCGCTCCGCCCAAATTTAATTTCAAGGCGCGCCCGCATTGGGAAATCGCCGAGAACGCCGGGATCCTCGATTTCCAGCGCGCCGCAAAAATGAGCGGCGCGCGTTTTGCAATCTATCGCGGACTCGGCGCGCGCCTCGAGCGCGCCCTGGCTGCGTTTTTTCTCGACATGCACGCGGCCAACGGATACACCGAGATTCTCCCGCCGTTCATTGTAAATTCCGCGGCTCTTACCGGCGTGGGCCAGTTGCCAAAATTTGCCGCCGACATGTTTCACCTCGAAGGCACGGACCTTTGGCTGACGCCGACATCCGAAGTCGAGCTCACCAGCCTCTATCGCGATGAAACGCTCGACGCCGGCTTGCTGCCGATCAAGGTTTGCGCCTGGACCGCCTGCTTCCGTTCCGAAGCGGGCGCCGCCGGAAAAGACACCCGCGGCCTCAAGCGCCAGCACCAATTCCAAAAAGTCGAAATGTTCAAATTCACGCGGCCGGACCAGAGTTACGAGGAACTCGAATCGCTGGTCGCCAATGCCGAACAAATTCTCCAAAAACTCGGCCTGCACTACCGCGTCGTGGGCCTCTGCACGGGCGACATGGGTTTCGCCTCCTCAAAAACGTACGACATCGAAGTGTGGCTCCCCTCCGCAAACGAGTTCATGGAAATTTCCTCCTGCTCCAACACCGAATCGTTTCAGGCACGCCGCTCCGGCATTCGCTTCAAACCCAAGGGCGGCAAAAGCGAATTCGTGCACACCCTGAACGGTTCGGGCCTCGCCGTGGGACGCACCTGGCTTGCCATTATGGAAAATTATCAGCAAGCCGACGGTTCCGTTCTAATCCCAGAAGCGCTGCATTCCTATTTGGGTACGGACCGCATCCCCGCAAAGCCTTGAATTTGCTCTCTATGATCCGGAAACGCAGTCTTTCAAGCTCGACTGGCAAACCCACGTGCTTTAGAGGCGTTTGAGGCCTTCGCAGCAGTCCCGGCCCAAACTCCCTACCTTCTTGCCGTTTTCCCCCTATTTCACATTAAGTCGCTTAATATGAATAGCTTAGCAATGCTCCTTCTCCCAATCTTGTTAGCGGGCGTGTTTCCAAAGCATCTTGGCCCAAAATATCCCCGTTCTTCGGTTGACACCGCTTTTCCCGGTTGACTACACTCGGGTTATTGCGCGATCCATTTTCGCGCATTAGCATTAGGACGTAGAAAGTAACTACTCAAGGGGCTTCGGCCCGCCTGGTTCTTCGGAATGCAGTCGAAGTGGGTGACGGAGAACACGCGCGGCAGGCTGGGCCACGACGAGCCGCTGGGAAGCGTCGAGCGGGTGAATTTACTAGAGCGAATGGATCGGTGGGTGAGCCGAAGGCTGGCGTGGCTGATACGAACGCTGATTGCCCGGGCCCTGGGAAATTCAGGACGGGCATCCATGCCGCACCCCCAAGACACGCGCTCTGCGGTTCCCCTGCATCGCGATCCCTGGTGCGGCACGTACGTCTCACCTGAAATTTCTTTTCCCTTGGAGCAAGCGGGCCAGGTGTTGCACTTCTGTTCTACCGAGTGTCGCGCGCGCTATCAGCGCTCTTCGCAGCGCGCGGCAAGTGCGTAGTCGCAATACTCAAGGAGAGAAACGTCCATGGCCACGGTTCTGAAAGCGGTCCCTCAACCCATCCTGCCGCGGATGGCTCCGCGCGAAGACTTGAATCCGTTTCGCATCGCGCAAATCCAGTTTGACATGGCGGCGGAATATTTGAAGCTCGATCCCGGCTTGCGCCAGATCCTGCGCACGCCGAAGCGCGTCATGGAGGTTTCTATTCCGGTGAAAATGGACAACGGGCAAACCAAAGTGTTCACCGGATTTCGCGTGCAGCACAACGTCTCGCGGGGCCCGGCCAAGGGCGGACTGCGCTATCACCCCAACGTCACGCTCGATGAAGTGAAGGCCCTGGCTGCCTGGATGACCTGGAAAACGGCGACGGTCAATCTCCCCTACGGCGGCGCCAAGGGCGGCATCGTTTGCGATCCCAAGCGTATGTCCAAGGGCGAACTGGAGCGCATGACGCGCCGCTACGCCGCGGAAATTCAGCCGATCATCGGCCCCGAAGTCGATATCCCCGCGCCCGATGTTTACACCGACTCGCAGACCATGGCGTGGATTATGGACACCTACGCCATGACCGTCGGACACGCCACTCCCGGTGTAGTGACCGGGAAACCGGTTTCCATTGGCGGATCCGAAGGACGAACGGACGCGACTGGACGCGGTGTCCTGTTCGTGACTGAGGAAGCCTGCAAGGTGAAGAAGATAAATTTGCGCGGCGCGACCGTCGCGATTCAAGGCTTTGGCAATGTGGGCTCGGCCGTGGCGCGGCTCTTTGCGGAGAAAAAAGCGAAAATCGTGGCCATCAGCGACTCCCGCGGCGGCGTGCACAATCCGCGCGGCATCGACCCGCTCCGCGCCTTGCGGTACAAGGAGCGTTCGGGCACGGTCGTCGGCATGCCCGGCGCGTCGCGCATCTCCAACGACGAACTTCTGGCTCTCAAGTGCGACATTCTGGTACCCGCGGCGCTCGAAAACGTCATCACCTTGCACAACGCCGACCAGATCAAGGCGAAAATTGTCGCCGAAGCCGGCAACGGACCGACTACTCCGCACGCGGACGAAATTCTTTCGCGCAAGGGCGTCTTTGTCGTGCCGGATATTCTCGCCAATGCCGGCGGCGTCACCGTCAGCTATTTCGAATGGGCGCAGGATTTGCAGGGATTTTTCTGGCAAGTCCAGGAAGTGAATTCCAAGCTGGAATTCGTGATGCGCCGCGCGTTCAACGACGTGCACGAAACCATGCGCAAGTTCCACGTTTACCCGCGCGCCGCCGCGTACATCCTAGCCGTAGGACGCGTCGCTGACGCCACTCTGGTTCGCGGTTTATTTCCGTAAAAGCGAGTTCGCGCTGCAAAGGGGAGTCACTCAATGAGTGATTCCCTTACTTCCCTTCAAGAAAATTAATAAACTTCGCGCGTGAAATTCCCTCTTCACACAACAATGACAGGAATCCGGGAACCCCAATCTCCCGATTGGCGATTTGCGTGACGTCATTCAGGAGAATGGCGTTCCCGGGAAATATCTCCAGATGATTCTTCGCCCATCCTGATCGGATGCGCTTACAGCAACAGCGTCTTATCTTTTCGTTTCGTATCCGTCATCGATTTTCATGGGAATTGGGGTCTAACTGCGGGAAGCTTGGACATATTCGAGATCCAGGAAGGCAACCAATGTTTCGTCGTCGGTGGGGATCGGCTCCTTGTGTTTTTTTAGGCTCTCGATGTAGCCACAAATAGCGTCCTTCGCCATTTTTCTGGCCTCACCTAATGTGCGTCCGTATGTAACGCATCCAGGCAGTGCGGGCACAATTACTGTGAATCCTCCCTCGGGGTCCGGGCTCAAAAAAATGTTGAAGCGGAGGTGTTTCTTTTTCATAGCAAGTGGGATGATGCTTAACGAGGAACCGAAGACGAGTCAATTATCTCCAGTGTCTGTTTCAATTGTGCCAACTGGCAATTTTAGTCGCCTTCGCGGATTTCTCAAATGAGCCGCGAGCGGCAAAAAAGATGTTGCGTGTGAGCGTACACGCGCGTACATTTCGACTTGCCGGCTCGCGCGACGTTCTGGCGCAGCCGGCCCACTTTTCTGTGGGCGATTTTTTTTGCGCGGAGGGACTCGAAGAATTGTCCAATCACGTAAATACGGCTCCCCCGATCGTTCTGACCATCGCGGGTTTCGATCCATCCGCCGGCGCGGGAGTCGCGGCCGACCTTAAGACCATCGCTGCGCACAATTGTTACGGCGTTGCGGCCATCACGGCGCTGACCGTGCAATCCACGCAGGGCGTTAAATCCGTCCATGACACTCCCGCCGCGGAATTGCGCGCTCAATTGGACGCCCTCCTCGAAGATTTGAAAATCTCCGCAATTAAAATCGGCATGCTGGGCCATCGCGGGAACGCTGTCGTCGTCGCCGAATTCTTGGATCGCGCGGGCGTCCCGAACGTCGTTCTGGATCCGGTGATGAAATCCACGTCCGGCGAAACCGATCTGATCGATGCGGGCGGAATCAAATTTATCGGAGAAGAATTACTGAAACGCGCAACCGTGGTGACACCCAATATTGCCGAAGCCGAAGTTCTTTCGGGCATTGCGATCAAGGATCATGCCGGAATGGAAGCAGCGGCGCGCAAGATCGTCGAGCGCGGAGCGCGCGCCGTGGTTGTCAAGGGCGGCCACATGGAGAAGGCCATCGACGTCCTCTTCGACGGGACGGAAGTGTTGCGGTTCGGCGGCGAACACCTCAAGAGTGAAAACACGCACGGGTCCGGGTGCACATTCGGATCGGCCATAGCCGTGCAACTTGCGTTAGGCCGCCCCCTGCGGGAAGCCGTCCTGCTCGCCAAAGCGTATGTGACCATCGCGATCGAAAAAGGTTTCTCCATCGGCAAGGGCCCCGGCCCGCTTGATCATTTTTACCGCGTGCACCAGGAACCACCCACGCGCGGCATCCACGAAGTCCCGCAACACGGCATGCACCCCGCCGCCGAACCCGGCGCCCACTAGAAAATCAAACGCACCGGAACCACAGATGCACACGGATAAACACGGATAAAAACGAAGAAAACTGACAACTGGTTGTCAGGTGAGTTTACAGCCTGCTTAAACCGCACAAAATTGGTTTTAAATTCTATTTTGTTTTATCCGTGTTCATCTGTGTGCATCTGTGGTTCCATTTCTCTGGTAGGCGACGCGGCCTGCAACGATTGTCGCCATGGGAGCGCCGCGGAATTCACGCCCGTCGAAAGGAGAATTGCGCGACTTGCTCGCGGATTCTGCCGCGCGGAAGGTCCATTTGTGGTCGGTGGAAAAAATTGTCAGGTCGCCCGGCTCATTTTCCGCGATGCGGCGCTGCATCCCTAACACGCGCGCTGCTCCTGAGGTGAACAATTCCACCATGCGTATCAGCGAAATTTTCCCGGCGTGCACCAATTCCAGCCCGAGCCCGATCGCCGTCTCAAAACCGGTCACGCCGAATGGCGCGCGGTCAAACTCCACGTCTTTGAGCGCGGCCTCGTGCGGCGCATGGTCGGTGGCGATGGCGTCCACGCTGCCGTCGGCGAGCCCGGCAATTAGCGCATCGCGATCTTCGCGCGAAGCAAGCGGCGGATTCATTTTGTAGCGCGTGTCGTATTGTACGTCCTCATCGGTGAGCGTGAAATGGTGCGGCGTCACCTCGCATGTAACCGGCAGGCCTTTGGACTTGGCGGCACGCACGAGTTCCAGCGAGGGCCGCGCGGATAAATGCGCGATGTGCAGGCGACAGCGGGTCAACTCGCCCACTTGCACGTCCCGCGCTACCGCCAGCGATTCCGTGGCTGCGGGCATTCCGCGCAGCCCCAGCCTCACGGATTGTATTCCCTCGCGCATCACCGCGCCGGCAAACAACGAACTATCCTCGCAGTGGTCGATCACCGGCATATCCAGCGCGCGGCAATATTCCATCACCTGCCGCAAAAGTTTCGCCGTGGCGATCGGCCGCCCATCGTCGGAAACCGCCACGATTCCTGCTTGCTTCATCGCGGCGATTTCTGCAAGCGCTTCGCCCTTGCTGCCGATGGATGCCGCGCCGATCGGCCACACGCGCACGGGCGAGACCGCAGCGGCGCGTTCCATGATCGAGCGCGTCACGGATGCGTTGTCATTCACAGGGCGCGTATTCGGCATGGGGCAAACAGCCGTGAAGCCGCCGCGCGCCGCAGCTCGCGTCCCGGTTTCGATTGTCTCCGAAGATTCTCCGCCCGGCTCGCGCAGATGGCAGTGCAAATCGATAAAGCCCGGCGCGACAATTAAATTTCTGGCATTGAAAATTTCCGCGCCCCGGGCGCGTGACGCCAGCTGTCCGGGCGCCGCGACCGCGGCGATGCGATCCCCATCGAGCAGAATGTCGCGCTGCGCGTCAGTCCCGCTCGCGGGGTCGAGCACGCGACCATTGCTAATCAGCAGCATGAGAGGATTCCCTTTCCGAAGAGCCGTCCGCGCCGATCATTAGAAACAGCAGGGCCATGCGCACGGCCAGCCCGTTGGTCACCTGCTCGAGCACGCACGATTGCGGCCCGTCGGCCACGGCAGGATCGATTTCCAGCCCGCGCACCATCGGCCCGGGATGCATGACCAGCGCATCCGGCTTGGCAATCCGCAGCCGCTCCGGAGTGAGCTGGTATAAAAGAATGTATTCATCAATGGACAGCGCGGGCTCGTGCAGCCGTTCTTGTTGAACGCGCAAAGTCAGGACGACATCCGCGTCTTCCAGGGCTTCCGCAATGCGCGTGACACGCCGGATCGCGGTGCCGGCGGGAACAAGGCACTCAAGTTCCCGCGGCAGCCACATGGCCGGCCCGCACAGCGTAATGCGGCAGCCGAATTTCGAGAGCAGGTGAATATTCGAGCGCGCCACGCGGCTGTGCAGGATGTCGCCGAGAATCGTGACGTTCAGCCCTTCGAGCGTCCCGCGCCGGTCGCGAATCGTCAGCGCATCGAGCAGCGCCTGCGTGGGATGTTCGTGCGTGCCGTCGCCCGCATTGATCACCGGCAGGGGCAGGTTGCGCGCCACAAAATCCGGCGCGCCCGAGGAACTATGTCGCATCACGATACAATCCGGCTTCATCGCGTCGAGCGTCCGCACGGTGTCCAGAAGCGATTCCCCTTTTTTCAGGCTTGACGATTCCGCCTGCAGGTTCATCTGGTCCGCGCCAAGGCGCGCCGCCGCCGTGGCAAAACTGATGCGCGTGCGCGTGGAGGGCTCGAAAAACGCCAGCGCCACGGTCTTCCCGCGCAGGGTCGCCAATTTTTTCAATGGGTGCCGCTGGATTTCCTGGAAGGGTTTCGATTGGTCCAGCAGAAATAAAATTTCTTCGGCGCTGAGCGGTTCAATCCCTAGCATGTGGCCGAAGCGAAATGGCACAACTGTCCTCGAAATCTAGGCCGGGCACTTCACTAGGTTCGCCGGCGTCAGGGAACGCGCTCGACAAGCACGACGCGCTCTTCCTGATCAATCTCAGTCAGGCGGACTTCGATGATCTCGGTGTCGCTGGTTTGCACGCTGCGACCAACGAATGTCGCCTCGACGGGCAATTCGCGATGCCCGCGCTCGATCAGGACGCACAAGCGCACGCGCTTCGGACGTCCCAGATCAAAAAGCCCGTTCATTGCCGCGCGAATCGTGCGCCCCGTGTACAACACATCGTCCACAACCACCAGGTCCTTGTCGTCCACCGGAAACGGAATGTCGCTCGATTGCAAAACGGGCTGCGCAGCAACTTTGGAAAGGTCATCACGGTACAGGGTGATGTCCAGCGTCCCCACCGGCACGTCCACTCCATCAATGCCCCGCATGGCCTGGGCGATCCGCTTGGCCAGGGGAACGCCGCGCCGGCGAATTCCGATCAATGCCAGGTTGGAGGTGCCCCCGCTTTTCTCGACGATTTCGTGGGCCAGACGCTGCACGGTGCGATCGATTTCCGTGGCTGTCATCAATTGCGTCTTTTCAACGATGCGCATTGGGCGAACATCCTAGCATAGTGCCAGCCGCTCTCGAAGCGCGCGTTACGGAGCGCCGCCGGATTTCCGCCGTTTTTCCACAAGCCTTCCACACCGGCGCGAATTCGCATGCTAGAATCCCGCGCGTGACCGTGGCCGCCGCAGCAGACCTCTCCGTAAATCTCGGCGCATTGCGCCTCTCCAATCCCATAGTGGCCGCCAGCGGAACCTTTGGCTACGGCGTCGAATTTGCCCACCTCGTGGATTTGAACCGCCTGGGCGGAATTGTCGTAAAGGGACTTTCTCTCGAACCAATGGCCGGGGCTGCGGCGCCTCGCTTGTGCGATACGCCGTCAGGGATGCTCAATGCCGTTGGCCTGCAAAATGTTGGCGTGCGCGCCTTCGTTGCGGAAAAACTGCCTGCCCTGCGCCAGTACCGCACAGCAGTTATTGCAAACGTATTCGGCTGCACTGTCGAAGAATACGTGGGTGTGATCCGGATTCTCGAGGATGCCGAAGGGCTCGCGGGCTACGAACTCAATATCTCTTGCCCGAACACGGCGCATGGGGGTATGCAGTTCGGCAGCGATCCCCAATTGGTCTCGGAAGTCGTATCCGCCGCCCGGCAGGCGGCCCTCCGCCCCCTGTGGGTCAAGCTCTCGCCGAATGTCACTGACATCGGAGCCATCGCCAAGGCGGCCGAACAGGCCGGAGCGGATGCCCTCACGGTGGCGAACACTTACCAGGCCATGAGCATAAATGTTCAGACCCGGAAATCGAGGTTGGGACGGGTGACTGGGGGCCTGTCGGGCCCTGCGATCAAGCCCATCACCCTGCGGCTAGTCTATGAGGTGAGCCGTGCGGTTAAGATACCTGTCGTCGGTTTGGGGGGCGTGGAGAAGGCCGAAGACGCCCTGGAATACATCATCGCCGGCGCCTCGGCGGTACAAGTCGGAACGGCGAATTTTTCACAACCCAGGGTGTGCGAGGATATCTTAGATCGGCTGGAAAGATACTGTACGGACAATAAGATCAATAATATCAGTGGTTTAGTTGGAACATTTGAGGCCGATTCTGCTTGAATCGCCTGGCGGCGCATGCTAGCATCCTTTAGCGCCAATGACTACGGGGGAACACTATGCGTAGTCGTCTCTTCATGATCTGGGCAGCCCTCCGCTGGCTCCCATTGATGTTCCTGATAGCCCAGGGGCTTGAAGCCCCCTTGGTGGCGCATGTCAGCCAACCCCTTAAGCCAATTCGAGTTTGGACTGCCAAAACAAGCTGGTATGGCGGCAAATTTCAGGGCCGCAAGACCGCCAGCGGCGAAAGATACGACATGTATTCCATGACAGGAGCAAGCCCGGATCTACCGTTCGGCTCCCTTGTTCGCGTTTCCAATCCCAGAACCCATGTGGCTCAGCTGATCCGAATTAATGATCGGGGTCCATTCATAGACGATCGTGAGCTGGATGTCTCATACCTCGTTGCCTGCCGCCTGGGCATTTTGGATAATGGCATTTCGCGCTTGCGCGTCGAACTCCTCGAGGTCCCGAAACGTCAGTGAATGAGCGAGCCCGCCAGAAGCTGATCCTCGCGCTTGATTTCCCCACCCTCGAACCTGCTTTAGAGCTAGCCCGATCCCTTTCCTCAATTGTCGGGATGTTCAAGATAAATATACAGTTATTTACTTCCCAGGGTCCTGCTGCGGTAGAGAAATTGAGCCAGTTAGGACCAGGCATATTCCTTGACCTGAAATTTCACGATATCCCAAATACTGTCAAAGGAGCCGTCAAAAGCGCCTTGGAGTTGCCGGGAGTGCAGTTGCTGGATTTGCATGCCTTGGGAGGCACAGAAATGATGCGCGCGGCTGAGCAAGCCAGGGATGAGGCTAAACTCTCAAAATCCGCGATTGTTAAATTGCTGGCAATAACAATCCTGACGAGTATGGATAACGCCGCGCTGAGGGGCGTCGGCATAGCGGGCCCCCCATCAAGACGCGTGGTTCAGCTGGCCCGCCTCTCGCGAAAAGCAGGCATGGATGGAGTTGTAGCGTCTCCCCAGGAAGTCCGTGCGATTCGGCGGGCCTGCGGGAATGACTTCCTGATCGTGGTTCCAGGTATCCGCCCCGGAGCAACCAGCGGGTCGGCCGGCGGGCGGAAGGGGAAGACGGATGATCAAGCGCGTGTCGCCACCCCTGCGGAAGCAATTCGTGCTGGTGCGGATTATCTGGTAATCGGGAGGCCAATTACGGGCGCGCCCGACCCGGGAGCGGCGGCGCGCTCTATTCTGGCGGAAATCAGTTCAGCGCTCCCGCGAAGTTGAGCGTCGAATTCTGCCCGCTGGAAAATTCCACCGGATCAGACCCACCCTGGTTATGAATTCTGACTTGCGTCAACTGGGGCGCGAACGTGCTATAATTTGCCCATTGAGTCTTGCGCTGTCCCGTCCTTGCGACGGAAAGCGACTCAAAAGGCAGGTACATCATGGGAGAGTTTAGCCCATTTCATTGGCTGGTAGTGCTCGCCATCGTGGTGCTATTGTTTGGCGGCAAGAAAATTCCGGAAGTGATGCGTGGCTTGGGAGAAGGGATCCGAAGCTTTAAAGAAGGCATGCATGGCGCGGGGCAAGGGCCCGCGCAATCGACACAGGTGTCCCCTCCTGCAGCGCCACCGGCGACTCCGGCCATTGAGGAAAAGAAGTAGTTCCTCAAGCGATTGCCCGATTCGGGATTCGTGTGAAAGGGCGGTTCACGAGACCGCCCTTTTTGTTTGCCGATTATTTTTCTTCTCGCCAGCCGAGTTCGCGCAGCAGCGCATATAATCTCGCCAGCGGTAGACCCACCACGTTGAAATAACAGCCTTCAATTCCGGAAATATACCGGCCGGCGAAACCTTGAATCGCGTAGGCACCCGCTTTGCCCAGGGGCTCGCCGGTCGCAACGTAGGCGTCGATTTCCCTTTGGCTGATCGGAGCAAACGTTACTGTTGAATTTTCAACTGCCTTTCGCTCGGCGCCGCTCGGCAATCGCAATAGGAAAATTCCGGTAAGGACATGGTGAGTGCGCCCGCTAAGCTCGGCCAGCATTTCGCGCGCGTCCGCGGAGTCGCGCGGCTTTCCGAGAATTTCGCCGTCCAGTTCGACCGTAGTGTCCGCTCCCACGACAATGCACTCGCGCGGGGCGGCGCCCAGTTGTACGGCCGCCGCGCGAGCTTTTGCTTCCGCCAGCCGCGCGACCATTTCCCGCGCCGGCTCGCCCGGAAGCGCCGTCTCGTCGATTTGAGTGGTGTGGATATCAAACGCAATCCCCGCATTGCGTAAGATTTCCGCGCGGCGCGGCGAAGATGACGCAAGAACTATTTTCATTTCCGTGACTTTATATCATGCGCCTCGCGGTTCGAGGACGAGTCAGTTACGAAACCGAAATCTCTTGCAGGGTTGCGCCCTTCCTGCAAGCCCCGCATACTTCCCGCATGGATCGGCGATTATTCCTGCACCTTCTGCAGCGAACAGCCGTGACCGCGGCCGCGTCCCGAATGCTAGACGGCTCAGCGTTATACGCCAGCGCTGGGCCGCAAAACCCTGCGAACCCCGGCGAGTCAAAGCGTCCGCAGATTGCCATCACCATGGACGACCCCAGCGTCAACGTCAGCGCGCAAATGGGTTGGCAAGAGGCAAATGAACGCATTCTTGGAGCCCTGGCCGGACGGAATCTCAAGGCCGCTCTTTTTGTTTGCGGGATGCGTTTGGATCGGCCCGAAGGCCGCAGCCTGCTTACCGCTTGGGACAATGCAGGTCATCTCATTTGCAACCATTCCTATTCACATCTGACTTACATGAGCAGGACAAGTTACGAGGAATTTGCGGCGGATTTTCTTCGGAACGAGCCAATCATCGCCCCCTATCGCCGCCGCAAACCGTTTTTCCGATTCCCATCTTTGAAAGAGGGGGATACAGCGGAAAAGCGGGACCGCTTCCGAACTCTCCTAAAAGACCACAGCTACCGCGTTGGCCACGTCACCGTTGATGCTTCGGACTGGTACGTTGATCAGCGCATGCAACAGCGATTGCAGCAAAATCGTAAGGCCAAACTTGAGCCGTACAGAGATTATTTGGTGGCGCATCTGCTGGATCGCGCGTCCTTTTACCGCCAGCTGTCTCTTGACCTTCTAGGGCGCGAGATTCCCCACACCCTGCTGGTGCACTACAGGATGATGAATGCGCTTTTCCTTGAAGCTACAATGGCTGCATTTGAAAAGGCCGGCTGGACGTGGGTAGATGCCGACCGTGCGTATGAAGACCCTATCTTCAGGAAAGAGCCGCAAATGGTTCCCGCAGGCGAGAG
>Ga0210401_10004360_pt1 | contig 14797 bp, 15 predicted proteins | sample IncBWH32MmetaG_FD_150866 | JGI IMG/M metagenome (GOLD analysis project Ga0210401, IMG submission 150866) | Forest soil microbial communities from Barre Woods Harvard Forest LTER site, Petersham, Massachusetts, United States - Inc-BW-H-32-M | ecosystem: Environmental > Terrestrial > Soil >... | reverse complement strand
TCGCGCAGCCAGAGGAGCGACATGACGCGGCCCGCGCATTCCGTGCGGATCGCCGCCACACATTCGCTTGCCAGCGGAGCAGCCCAATTTCCGCTGCAGGCCGGCACGAGCAACGACCAGCCTTCGACTACAACGCTCACCGTCATTGCGACCAACCCCAACCAGAATCCCGATGTCGACACCGTGGCGCTGAACGGAATCGTCATCAACATTCCGATGGGCGATGCCGGCAGCCAGCTCTGCCCCACCCAGCCCAACACGGTTGTGACCCGGCAGGCTGGAGAGCTCCGACCGTGGAATATCCGAAGGGCTACGTGCGGTATATCTTCTTGCCGGAGAACAGCCCGGCCGAGATCGGCAGCGCCGCCCTGCAGTTCATCTTCGGCGACGTGCCGGTCAACGATCAGATCGGCACCGCGGAGATCGATCTGACCGAGGTCAGCACCAAGTGCATCCAGCCCAACTGCCCGGTGCAGCCGCTTGACGTCACGAAGCTCGGGCCCGGCTGGGGCGAGGTCAGCTTCTCCGCGAAGCCGACCATCGTCACCATTGGCCGCTCGACCACGCTCAGCTGGGACGGCTCCCGAGGACGCGACCTACGCGATCCGGTATTACGCGCCGTCCACCGGCACCGTGACCATTCCCGATCTCGCCTACCAGGGGATCTATCCCGGCCCCAACCGGCCGGCGCTGGTGCTGGATTATTCGACGGTGTTCACGCTCAATGTGACCGATACCGTCGATGACGTCCCCTACGTGGCGCAGAACCAGCTGACCGTCACCGTTGTCGCGGAGCCGCTCCCGCCGCTGATCACGTCGTTCACCGGCTCGATCGACAGCTCCGCCACGCCGTGGCAGATCGAGCTCGCCTGGACGGCCGAGAACGCGAAATATTGCATCCTGTCCACCGAGCCCAGCAACAACGCGCCGCCCAACGGCACTTTCGAAGGACCGCTCGTCCCGCCGCAAAGCGTCTACACGCTGATCGCCGTGAATGAGCAGGGCCAGCAGAGCCCTCCGTCGACGCTCAGCCTGGGCTGGGCGCTGGCGGGCGCCTGGCCGGGGTCGTCGTCCAACCTGATCGACCTGGCGTTTTCGTCCGATGGCTCGCGCCTCTACGTCGCCAACAACAACCAGGTTGCGGTGTTCGCGCCGACCGACAACGTCAACAGTCCGCTGACGAACACGGGGTTGGCCATATCGACAGACCTCATCTACACGTCGGTCGCCGTCTCGAAGGACGGCTTGCTCTACGTCGCCTCGGCCAGTTTCGACTCCAACGGCAACCAGACGGCGGCCCAGATCCAGGTCTTCGATGCCTCCGCGCTGAGCCAGATCGGCTCCGGCGTCTCCCTCGCCAGCACCGCGAACGTGATCAACATGGCGGTCTGGACCGGCAGCGAAGGGTCCTATTTGTTCGCTGCCGACACCATCAACTCCAACATGCCGGTGTTCACCATCACCGGCAGCAGCCGCGATCCCCTGCAGGCCTTCGGCTCGCCCTATGGTTTCGCCACGCTGATGGGGGTCAGAACTTCGCCCGACGGCACGCAAATCTACGTGCTGACCGGCTTCACCATCGATAGCTACCAGCCGACGGGCAACGCCACGAGCCAGCTCCAGTACGTCGCCTCCTACCCACTCGGCGATCAGGTGCAGCGGGGGTTCGGCGTCGCGCCCGGCCGGAACTACCCCGCAGCCCAGTACGACAATCAAAGTCAGGTGACCGTGTTCGATACCGGCTCGATGGCGATCGGGTCGCCCTCGGCCTCCATCGGCGGACAGGTCGGCGGCATCGCGATCGCACCCGACGGTTCGCGCGTCTATGTCGGCATGTTCGGCAGCGTCAACAACGGCATCATCCGGGCGCGATCGTGCCCAGCGGGTTCAGCGGCGGAACTGCGCTGTCGAAGACCGATGCAACGTAGCGCGCCGCCCGCGAGCCTGCGTGACGCCAAGCTCGGTCGTCCACGAATCTCGAAGAAGGTGCGCAACTGATTGAGCTCTCTTTGCAAAACAGGAAGCCCAGGACCAGCGGCGGCTCCTGGATCTCGTTCGACCGAACTCGATCTGGAAAGAGGGCGAGCTTACCGCGACCTTCCGGCAACCCTTTAATCTGACAGCAGAGGCTACCGCAGCGGCATCAGGGGAGGAGGGCGGCGGACGCCTGAATTCGCCGGGGCATCCGGCTTGGCTGGGCCTTCTTGGATACTTATAGAACTCTGTGCATAACACCGGCGGCCGAAATTCTTGCATTATTTGAGGAGCTTAGGCTTAATTTTTGATGTCCCGTCATCTGCCGAAACGACCGAGGGCTTGTGGTCGACCTCCCAGTGGTGGTCGAGGCTATCACCTTGCGGCCCGAGCTGACTGATGGCGGCGAGCCTCCGCGCGTCGCTGCTTCCTCGACGCCGGATCGCGAAGCTTGGAAAGTGCCCAAGATTCCAGCGTATCAGAGGATCGAGCCGCCGTGCGGCGGGTTGCCTACTTCGGCGCGGCAAGGAAGGTCGCCGCGCTCATGAGGAGACCTTCTTCCAACGGCGGCGCAATTTCGAACATCAGGGCTCCGTTGCAGAAGTGGTAGACCCGCCGGATCCGGTAACTCCCGCTTTTTTCGGCTGCGATGTCGACCTCCCGTCTGGTGAGCCAGAAAGCGGTGCGCTCGTGGCCGCACGTGGTCTTGATCTCCAAGAGCCGCTCCTGGCCGTCGGTCTCGAAGGACCTGACATCGTAACCGAAACCGTCGCCGTCCAGGTCGGAGACCCATCTGACATCGTCAGCAAGGTCATCGCGTCCAGCCCGCCGTAGACGGCTGCGCTCAAACTCCACGACGAATCTCTCGCCGGCTTTCCCGAGTTCACGGTTTCTGGCGTCCCGCTCAGCGGGATCGAATTTCCCAACGAGGCGCCGGACGGCAGGCGTTAGCGGGTCGTCCGTATCGAGGGAGGCGGAGGTACGAGGATGGCCTCGTCGTTGAGCGCCAGCGACTGGGTATCCGCGCTCGCTAGATAAAGAAAACCTGGCTCCCGTCCGAGGCTGCGCTCGACCGCCGCCAACATTGCGTCCTGATAATGCGCCAGCGGCTTGTAGCCGTTGATCCACTGCGCGCCCAGCACATCCAGGACGGCGGAGATGTTCTGGAGCTTGCGCTCGATCGAGCCTTGCGACCGGTGGACTGTCGTCATCAGCTGGCGCTGATTCTCCGCCTTGCTGTAGGGAACGTGCGCTCTCTCCCAGGCCAGCATCCGGAAATAACTGTCGACCACCGCGGAGACCTGATCCTCCGTCCACGGTGTCCCGACTATGCCTTCCTCGCCTGCTGCGTCCGAATTTCTGCTCCCAGCCGCGACAGCGTACCAGGTAGTGAGTTGGGCGCAACATAGTCACGGGAAATCCCGACATGTTAGCAACGATGTGGCGCTTACCAGAGGTGAATCTGCTAGGCCCTTCCCAGTGCCTGAAAGAGGGGACGGCGAGGAAACTCCAGACCGCAGCGGAAATCGTCGGCCCTGAGGAACCGTGATGATGCTGCCCCGCGACTCGTCGCAAAGTTCGCTTTAAACCAGCCAGATCCAGCTGGATGAACGTCTTGCCTGATTCCGAAGTTTTGATCCGCCGGGACGAAGTCGTTCGTATTCATCTCGACCGTCTCCAGGAGCTTGTCGAAGCGCGCTGGCCAGGTGTGCCGCATGCCGTGCAGGCCAGGCAAGCACAGGGAAGCCATAGTTCCTCGCGATGCTACCCTGGCCAGATTTTGCAAATGCGTAGCAATCCGGCATCATGAGTGCGCTCGGTAAAAAGCCCCTGATAGCTGCGCAGTATTTGCGCATGTCGACAGACAATCAACGTTACTCCATAGATAATCAGCGAAACGCGATCGCCGAATACGCGCAATGAACCGTCTCGTGATGACCGGGCCTACGCTCACCAACGTCAACAATTTCCGCGCAATTCTAATCTGCTGAGCGCTCCCGCGGGCGCAGAGTTTGTTCGTCTCTCCTTGCTCTCATCGAGAGGTCCACCGTGTAACACCAATCCCCTAGCGGATCGCGGCCAGCGTTCAACGCAACGCAAGCTCGCGGTGACCTCATCGTTGCCGGCTAACTAACACGGTCGCAATTTTCTGGTTCGCTGTTGAGAGGTTGCGTACTTTGCGCGCGCTATCCGAGGTCTGTTTAGATTCAATTAGTGCTGACCTCGTCGCGCGCACGAGTCCGGATCGATGCGGCTCCAGATAGTCGGATAAATGCGGACTGACCGGCGGGAATGTGGTTGCCTATCAGATCGGTCAGCAGCGGTTATCCTCCGATAGCTGCGGTGATTCTGCGGGGGGCGCCTTTCCCGCCGCCTATCATAGCGCGCCGGGCTCTCGATAAGTCGGGCGGCGCGTCTGGGGCCGATGAGCCGATATCTGTTCAGGTCCAGATACTTTCCGGGGTGACGATCTCGAACGGGACGATACGTTGTTCGATCGATGCGGTATTTCGGCGTTCCACAAGATGCAGCATCACCTCGATTAGCTGGCGTGGCATTTTCTCTGTCGAATGGCATAGGGCGGCGGTGATCAGGCCCTCGGTCAGGCCTTTGCGCGTTTCCGGCCCAATGTCGCGGCAGATAATGCGGATGTCACGCTGGCGCTCAACGGACAGTTCGCGCATGGCGCGCAAGACGCCAGAAATGCCGCCGCCGTTTACGAAGATCCCGCGAAGGTCCGGTTGCGGACATATCGAAATCGAAAAAGACTGAAAAGGCCGAGACGGGAAGCACTGCGGCTTAACTACGGAAGTCCTTTTGTCGCCGTAAAGGGATTGAACCCCCGTTCTGCGAGGGCAGCCCACGAAGCTGCGCCAAGATGTGGCAATCGGAAATAGAGTCGTGGCTTGGTCGGATCGGTATCCGACACGAACCCAGTCGGTAACTCTCGGACACTTGTGGCATAGAACCCACCATCCGGCGACTTCTGGGATTCGATTACAGCGATCAACGACTTTGCCTTCCCAGTCCTGCCGAGCAATTCCATCAAGAGAGCCATTTGGCCCGTCCCTTCGGTCCACACACCGTCTCGGTCTTCCCCATAAGAAAAGCCTTGGTCGACACTCATTCGCAGTTCGGCGGTAGTAACTGCCGATGCAAATTTCCTGGCCGCTCCGGGGAGCGCTGTTAAAGGCCAGACTTGAGCATCCAGAGCCAAAGTCGGGTTGCGCGTGACGCCGTCTTCAGCGGTGCCTGCGGCAAAACAGGCGCATGCCGGATCCCACATCGTATTTACGAAGTGCTCAGCAGCCGTTGCCATATCACGCCAGCGCGAATCGCCTGTACGGATCGCAAGAAGGCCAAACGCGGCGGCGAGGTCAGTATTGTGTTCAGTCGATTTCCATGTTCGTACTTCCGGCGCCGGTTCGTGCCCAAACGTACCGCCCGTGAAACCGCCGGTACCGCGCGTATCGGCCCATCGCGCGACCCAGGTGCCAAGCCGTGCCGCACCGTCGCGGAACCGAGAGCCAGTGCTCACATCGTCAATCGACAGCAAAGCCAACATAGCCCATGCCATGTTGCCATTATCGCTGCCCACCTGATATCGATCTTCTAACCATTTGTTCTGAGTATTGTCCCACCACCCCGGAAGTTTGACGGGGCCATTCGCCACCACGCCCGCGGCGTAAGCGTTCCGGAGCCGCCCATCATGCCAGATGCGGTCGTTATCGATGGCCCAGAGAATCGCCTCGCCAATCCGGTACGCTTTGTCCTGCTCACCGCAACCGACCAATGCGACGGCGGCCACCGCATTGTCATAAAGGTAGGCGGCGCCATGGAGAGGCCCCGATTCGACGGTCGGATAGCTGGGCAGGAACAACGGCCCTGATGGCGGTTCCTTATCGATTAGACCAGTGAGGTATCCGCACGCCGACGCTTTTGGTGTTACCGAAGCCAGTAGTGGAACGGCGGCCATAATGATTGTGAAAGTCGTGACGATCCAAGTGTGAAGGCAGAGCCCGCGATAACGGTAGAAGCAATAAGTAATTGGTTCCGGTAGCATTTCGCTGCCTCTCGTGTCTTTCAACCAGGATTGACTTTGGGGCATCGGGAAGAAAGCAGGTCAGGATCGAATACAAAATCGTGCCTTCATCTTCAATGGCAGCTTATGGCCCGACTGAGAAATCTGCATGGCTGAAATCGATGTCTGCCATCTGAGGTCGTGCAGACCAGATTTGCTCCGAACGAGACTTTCTGGCCCTGACCCATAGCTGTCTTCCGGATTCGACAGCCTACTCAGGGCCGCGTTAGCCTGTATGTGGCCCAAGGGCCACTGGGGGCGATAGTGAGTCTGGGCATGTGGGCGGCGCGTATTGCGCTGCGGTTCGTCGGACGATGGCGTGTAGGCATCTCGTGGGTATGCGCGCTGATGATCGTGTTTATGGTGACGGTCTTCGACTCGCGCTTTATGAGAGCCGAGGACGCACCCGGAGCCGATTTATTCGGCCTGCCACCCGCAAATTGCGTTCGCCGCCTTCGCGGAGGAAGTCTCGAAAACCTCGGATCCAAATGCGAGCAGGCTTGCAGCGAATGCGGCACTGGCCTCGCACAATTATGATCAGGCCATCGAGCGGTTCGATCGTGCGATCGCTCTCAGTCCCGAAAATCCTACATTCTTCATCGGACGGGGCAGGGCGAAGCTGGAATACGGTGATCTCGATCATGCACTTGAAGATTTTGACCAGGCAGCCAGGCTGAACCCCCATTCCTTCCTGGCGCAGATCGGTCGAGGACAGGTTTACGCCCGCAAGCGTGACCACGAGGACGCGTTTGCCGCGTTCGAAGCGTCCGCAAGGCTTTATCCGCGCAACGCAGCCGCTTACGTCGGTAGCGGCTTCATCCATCTGCGCAGACGTGATTATGACCGTGCGATCCCAGACCTCGGCCAGGCGATCCGGATCGATCCCACCTGCAGCATAAATTTCATGTACCGCGGTATCGCCTACGAGCTGAAGGGTGAGAAGGCCCTCGCAACATCGGACTATGCCAGGATGAAACAGTTGCCCTATGCGGGGGTTTCAAACATTCTCATCTACCGGGCGTTCACCTTTCACAGGCTCGGAATCTACGATCGTGCCGTCGAGGATCTGAATGAGGTTTTATCGCTTGATCCCAAGGACGCCATTGTACTCAACAGCCGCTGCTTCGATTTGGCGATTCTGGGCAAATTCGATGCGGCACTTGTCGATTGCGACGAATCGCTTCGAATAAGGCCTGACGCGGCGCACACTCTTGATAGCCGTGGCTTCACCCATCTCAGAATGGGCGCTCTGGACACCGCCATCGCTGACTATGATGCGGCGCTTCGGATCAATCCAAGGTCAGCGCCGACGCTCTATGGCCGCGGCGTGGCCAGGCGATTAAAAGGCGACGTGACTGGCGGCGATGCCGACATCTCCTCGGCCCACGCGATCTCCCCCGACATAGCGGATCAGATGATCGCGTGGGGCTTGAAATAAGCAAATCGTAAGGTGGCGGCTTCCGATTATCTTCCGCTTCTGGCCCGACTGAGTTCTTCACGGCTGGAATCAATGTCTGCTATCTGGGGTAGTGCAGACCAGATTTACTCCAGGTGAGACTTTCGGCCCTTGACCCAAAGCGGGCATTCGGCGCAGCGCTTGCAGCTTTGTGCAATGTAGACCCTCAAATCGCCAATGTACGGTCCACTGGTTGCGTTGCTTCCCAGCAAACGCGACCCGAGAAAGCCGGCCAATGAGTCGGGTCACTCGTCATACGGCGCGGCCGACATCAATTGTGATGCCGTCGGGATTGGCTGACCCTGCAACTTGCAGCCGGCGGTGCGCGCAACATCGTCGGTCCAGTTTAAGACTTGGGCGGCCGGATTATTCCGACAGTGCTCGACCAACAGATTTCGGAATTCGGCTTTGAAGTTCATCCGCGGATATCTTTCGAGCACTTCCTCGACGACCTGCGGCGGCACTTGATCAAGGCCTAGGCCCAACAACTCGAGCCCGGCGCCGAGGTGGACCAATGCTACCTCGTCTGCCAACCGAGTTGCGATCCCCGGAGAGGTGTGCAAGGCGATCGCCTTCCAAACCAGATCGGCGCGCTCTGGCGCCACCTGATGCTTTGAGCAGAACTGGCGAGCAGCATCCGCGCCATCCACCTCAAACCGATTGTCGCGCCGGTAAGGAGGAACCAGTCCGAGGTCGTGCAAAACCGCGCCGCAAAAAGCGGCTTCCTCATCGACCACCGAACGGCCGAGGCCCCTGACAGCAAGGCTACCGAAAATGTATGTTCGAAGACAATGAGTGCAGAGAAACCCCGGTGAACTAGACTCCAACAGGTCGACTGCGGCATTACACAGCGCCGTATCCGGAATTGTAACACCGGCCACCGATTTCAAACGTGCCAAGGCCATGCTCGCCTCAATACTCAAACCACTGATGCAGCGCCCGGTTCTTTTCGTCGGTGAAGGGCGAGTATAGGTGTTCGATCGCCACGTCGGGCGGGGAGATCAGCATCGATTTGGCGTGGGTGAGCGCGTCGAAGCCATATTTGCCGTAATAGTGGCCGATCCCGGCGGATCCGGTGCCGCCGAACGGCATGGTCTCGACGAAAAGGTGAACGTTGACCAGGTTCACCCCGCCCCCACCGAAGGACAGCTCGCCGATGAACCGGTCGATGGTCTTCTGGTCGCGGCTGAAGATGAAGCCAGCGAGCGGACGTCCTGTCTTCGCCATCCGCGCCATCGCCTCGTCGAAGGACTTGTAGGTCAGAATAGGCAGGATCGGACCGAAGATCTCGTCGTCCATGATCTTGTCGTTCCACGTGATGGGATAGAGAAGCGTGGGATCGAGGTAGTGCGCATCCCGATCCGACTTGCCGCCGGCGACGACCTTAGCGGGGTCGATGAGCGCGGCCAGCCGATCGACCGTGCGCGCGTTGATGATCCGCGAATAGTCGGTATTGGACTTCGGATCGTCACCGAACAATTCCAGCAGTGCCTTTTTGGCCTCGGCGACGAAGGCGTCCGCAACGGACTCTTGGACATAGGCGTATCCAGGCGAGGTGCACCATTGGCCGCCCCAGGCCATCGCGCCCCAGACAATCTTCTTCGCCGCGTCGGGAATGTTGGCCGTCGCGTACACGACCGCCGGATTCATTCCACCAAGTTCGAGCAGGACCGGCGTGAGGGTTTCCGCGGCTGCCCGCGCGACGATCTTGCCGACGAATGTGCTGCCGGTGAAAAAGATGAAGTCGTTAGGCAGCTTCAGGAGTTCGGTATTCGTCTCCTTGCCGCCCGGCACGGCGGTCACGGCGCTCGGATCGAAATATTTCGGGACAAGCTCGAGCAGCACTTCGGTCGTTGCCGGGAGCGCTTCACTCAGCGTCAGAATGCAGGTGTTGCCGGCCGCGAGCGCCGCGAGCGCCGGGCGGATCAGCAAGAGCAAGGGCCCGTTGAACGGGCCGATAATCAGCGCCACACCATATGGCTCGCGATAAATTAACCCCTTATGGCCGGTCTTGGCCAAGAAGCGTGGGATGGTCGCCTCGACCGGCTTCATCCACTCCTTCAACTGGCTCTTCTGGACCTCGGACTCGCCGGCCGACGCCCCGGTCTCGAAGATGTATTCTTGCGAGGCGGTCTTGAAGTCTTTGGCCATCGCCTTCTGGAAGCGCCCCTCGTTCTCCCGAATCATGCGGGCCATGCGGTCGAGCTGGTCGACGCGCCATTCGTAGGTACGGGTGATCCCGGAGGCGAACAGCGCCTTCTGCGCGTCGAAGATATCCTGGAACTTGTTCATTGGGTTTCTCCGGAACATGCTTACAAAGCGCTCGCCTTAATGGCGTTGATGGCGGTGTTGTCCCAGTAACAATCCAAGCGCGATATTTTGCCGTCCCTGTTGAAGCGGATGATATAAGCGTGCGCGATGCGTCCAACCTCGCCTTTCTTTACAAGGCCTGGGACATCTGCCGGCATAGTCCCACCAAGCAATGCCTGCACCACGATGGTGTTCTCTTCGCCTGGGATCATCTCAGCTATTTCGACCCCGAAATCCGGTACGGCCTGCGGAAAGCCGTGCCAGATTTTTTCGAGGCCGCCCCGGATCGGCATGACACTGTTCTTGCCATAGGGAAGGTATCGTCCTTGTGCGGCGTCAGCGCAAAGAGCCAGCATGCCTTCGACGTCGTGAGCGTCGTAGGCGGCAAAAAACTTTTTGGTGATCGCCTTCACATCTGGGTTGTTGCTCATATGACCTCCATTGGGGCTGCTGTTGGCGGCGCGGCCTACGCCATGGTCAGAACCATCCGAAAACGTGCTTCGCCGGACATCATGCGCGCGTAGGCCTCCGCAGCCCGCCCGAGCGGCATGGTCTCGACTATAGCGGCGACGTCGCTGAGCACACTGAATCGGAGCGTCGCATCGCCGGCCTCGGGGGTACCCGTGAGGGCGCCGTCGACACCAAGTTGCTTGAATAGAAGTTCGAACGCCGACAACTCGATCGGCTCATCGGTCGCGCCGAGCGAAATCACGACGCCACCGCGTCGCAAGCCACCAAGAGCGGCGGCAACTGCCTTGCCGCCCGAGGCGGTGGCAAGCACCACCTGCGCACCCCCACGCGCCTGCAGAGCCTTGGCGACATCGGTGGTGGAGCTGTCGATATAGTGGTGCGCGCCCAGTTTTTTCGAAAGCTCGGCCCGGTCGCTTCCGCGGTCGATCGCGACGACCTCGAACCCCATGTGACGCGCATATTGCACCCCGAGGTGGCCTAGTCCGCCAACCCCGAACACCGCGACCAGGTCTCCCGCCCGCGCCGGCGCGTTCCTGAGCGCGCTGAAAGTCGTCAGGCCGGCGCACAACAGTGGCGCCGCATCGACCGAGGAGAGATCGTCCGGCACTGCGATCAGGCCGCTTGACTTGGCGATCATCATCTCGGCGTAGCCGCCGTCGTGCTGCACCCCAGTGTAGCCCTGGTTGGTACAGTTCACGAGATCGCCATCGCGGCAGTACACACAGTAGCCGCAACTACCGCCGAGGAATCCGACGCCGACGCGTTGGCCCATCTTCCAGCCTTGGACGCCTTCTCCGATTGCGTCGATCCGCCCGACCGCTTCGTGGCCAGGCACCCTCGGCCACTCGATCGGCAAGATTCCCTCCACCGTCGCTGAATCCGAATGGCACACGCCGCAAGCCTCGACACGGATGCGGACATGGCCATCTGGCGGATCGATCACCGGCTTTTCGGTTAGCTCGAGCTTGCCTGGGCTCACCGCCTGCACGGCCCGATATGTCGCAGCGCCTTCCATTATTCAGTTCCTTCGACCGATGCTGATTTTGCTAAGATGTTTCCGCTCCCTCGGCATCTTCAATTGCCGGAAGGGTCAAAGTTTTGATCGGGAGGGACAAAGCGATGTCTGAAAGAGCCGCACACGAAGTCGGCATCGTAGATTACCCCGGCGCACAGGTGGCATGCATCCTGGGCCTGACCGATTTGTTCCGCATCGCCTGCACGATTGCACTCGATCAACGGCGATCTGGCCAAACCGCGCTTCGCGTCACGCACTGGAAGCCCATCGATGCCTCCGACACGAATCTTTCATGCATCTACGACAGCGCACCGCGCGACAGCCCACAGCCGCGGACGTTAATCATCCCGCCGACCATGGTGGACCCAGATCCTGATATACCTGCCGGCGTTGTTTCGTGGGTTCGTAACCGTCATGCCGCCGGCACCGCCTTGGTTTCCCTGTGCTCGGGCGCGTTTATCCTTGCCGCAACGGGTCTGATGGACGGGCAGTCGGTTGCCACGCATCAGATGTACGCAATGGCGCTGGCGAAGCGTTTTCCGAAAATCGTCGTCGACACAAATCGGCGCATCATTGGTCATGGCGACATCATCACGGCGGGCGGTTTCCTGTCATGGGTCGATCTTGGCCTGTTTCTCGTCGGCAGGATTCTTGGCCCAGCCGTAAGGGCGGAGACCGCACGCGTTGTTCTTGATGGCCCAGAAGCGAGTGAGGCGCGCTATTTTACTGGCTTTGCTCCTCCTCAGACGCACGGAGATGGCGCTGTGTTGAAGGCTCAAGAGTGGGTGCATATGAGGGACGGACGCGGCGTTTCCCTTGCGGCCCTGGCGACGGCGGCCGGACTGGAACGCCGAACGCTGCTACGGCGGTTTGCAAGTGCAACGGGTATGACCCCAATCGAGTATTCTCGGCGTGTTCGCATTGCGCGAGCGCGCGAGCTCCTGGGGGGAGGAGAACTCTCGCAGAAAGAGATTGCCCAAGCCCTCGGCTACAGCGACGTTGCCTCATTTGCACGAGTATTTCGCAAGGCTATGGGCGAAACGCCGGGAACCTACCGCAAAAGGTTTGGCGGCCAAGACATCTCGTCCCCCGATTTCGCAGCGAAAGATGGTTTACGCCAGAAGAAGCACTTGTTCGAGGCGGACCCTCATACGGACTGAACGAGATACCGTCATTCTTCGACCGACCCTGTCCTATGTCCGCAATTGGCACGAAGCGTAAGTGCCGCAACACACGGACTATTTCCGGAGCTGGGGGTAGACCGGCTGTGCCATCAGCCTGCCGGCCACAGCCGCCCATGACCCAAGGCGGAACCACAGTCGATAAAAAACTCGGGCGCGCAACCTTGGCTTGTTAACGACCTCGGTACACACTCACGCCAGCAGTCTATCTGCCTCCGATTGTCACGCGATTGCCCCACGCGCTTAATGAAGAGACCTACGCCGAGATTTCGCTGGAAGCCATCGAAGTCACCGAAACTGTCTTTTGGGTTCGGGGAGTTGGTTGCAATCGTAGCAGTTCTAGCACTCGTGGCCGCATTTTTGGTTTTCTACGTCATGTACCCGCCGCCTTTCAGACTAACGGGCTCGTCGCTTGGCCCTGATTGGGATTGCGAAGAAGGGCCGTATACAACGGCCTGTGTAAAGCGGATTAGTCCGGCGAAATAGGCGAGCAAACGACAAATGTACATCCTGAAGGTCGGCTCCTGTGCAGGTTTTTGGACGCCGGCAAGGCGCTTTTGACCTAAGTCGACAACCAGCTGGCCCCTCGATTTTCGTTTCACAACGAGTCAACATCATTGCAAGATCAATCCTGATCAAGCAGGCCAAGGTTGTTGAGCAACTAATCCGACAGCAACCGAGGAGAACTCATTTGGCATCATTCGTCCTTGTCCCCGGGGCAGGCGGCATGGCTTGGTATTGGCACCGCACGGTCCCGCTTATTCGCGCGGCGGGGCACGAACCCATCGCGGTCGATTTGCCCGGCGACGACAGGCACGCCGGTCTCGCAGCGTATGCGGACATCGTCATCCGCTCGGGCACGGAACGAAGCGACGTTATTCTCGTCGCTCAGTCGCTAGCGGGCTTCACGGCACCCCTTGTTTGCGCGCGCGCCCGTGCGGATGGTCGTGTTCGTCAACGCGATGATCCCAAAGCCGGACGAGACCGCTGGTGCATGGTGGGCTGCAACAGGAGCGACCGAAGCGCGGGAACAAGCTGCAGCGCGCCGCGGCTATGCGACGGAATTTGATGTGGGAACGTACTTTCTGCACGACGTACCGCAGGACGTGCTGCGCTCCGGCCCGGAACGGCCACGCGAGGAAGCCGAGACTGTTTTCGGCGAGCCCTGTCGCTTCGAGCGCTGGCCTGACATCCCCATTCATGTTCTTGCGGGAAGAGACGACCGCTTTTTCCCGATCGATTTTCAACGGCGTGTCGCGCGTGAAAGGCTCGGAAAGGAGGTGGAGGAAATTTCCGGTGGCCATCTCGTCGCGTTGTCGAATGCGGAAGGACTGACCGAGCGCCTTGTTGCGTATGAAAGGGGCTGACGTGTTGCACAGAGGTCTTGACGGGTTGAATAGCGGGTTGCATTCGCCCATATTGGTCGTTTGCACTCGCGCCCCGACTGGCAAAGATGGGCCGACAGCGGCTCGTCTGCTCTGGATTCGGCGCTTTCGAAAGCGGACGTTCCCTCGTCGTCACGGTCTTTGGTCTAGAGAACTTGGATCCAGTAGTCGTGCGAGAGGCACCGAACCCTTCTCAATGCTTGCAATTACTTTGGTCGAGGAGCCAATCGTAAGCAATGTGAGTGGGTCGCCGCGCGTCGGAGCGCAACGGCAATAGCCAGTATGAGACCGCAGGACGTTCCTGCTCCGTCACCGGCGCGACCAGACGCCCGTTCTGGACATGCTCATGCGTAAGAATGCCGCTCTCCAGGACCACGCCCACGCCCTTCACCGCCGCCTCGATAGCGACGTAGGAGGGATCGATCTGGAGGTGGTTGACGGCCCAGGGCTCGAAGCCGATCCCACGTTGGGCGAACCAGTCGTTCCATGAAATGTCGTTGTAGCGGCTGCGGATCAACGGCTTGGCGAGCAGTTCACGCGCCCCGATCGAGGCGGTACCGGCCAAAAGAGACGGGGCGCAGTAGGGACGGTACGTCTCCTCCAGCAATGGCCGGGCCAGGCCTTTGCTGCGGGCCGGATTGCCGTAGGCGATGGTGATGTCGAAATCATCGGCGTTGCCGTCGGCAGTGCGGATCGCGATGACGCGGATGTCGATGCCGGGATTTGCGTCGAGGAACGCCGGCAGCCTTGGCATGAGCCAGTGCGTTGCCAGCGAAGGCGGCGTCATGATGCGGACGATACCGGTCTTGGCTTGCTGGCGTCCCCTGGCTGCAACCTCGTCCGTGGCGGTCCGCACGCCGTCGAGCAGGCCGTGGAGACGTTCCGCGTACTCCGTGCCGGCCGGAGCCAGCTTCACGCCGCGGC
>Ga0210401_10004357_pt1 | contig 14800 bp, 10 predicted proteins | sample IncBWH32MmetaG_FD_150866 | JGI IMG/M metagenome (GOLD analysis project Ga0210401, IMG submission 150866) | Forest soil microbial communities from Barre Woods Harvard Forest LTER site, Petersham, Massachusetts, United States - Inc-BW-H-32-M | ecosystem: Environmental > Terrestrial > Soil >... | reverse complement strand
CCGAATCCATCGGAAACCTGCGTGGAGTGCTCTGGCACAGTTGCGCTGACTCCGGTTCGCTCGAAGGCGAGCCCTTCGTCGCGCTAAAACGCAGAGTCCCGTTTCGCAGCTTTTACGACGTCAAGGAACTCCCCGCCGCCACCGTAGCATCCACATACTGCGGATCGGACGACGACAGCGCGGAGCACGCCTACAACGCCCTGCAAAAATGGATGAACGTCACGAATTATCAGCTGGCAGGTCCGAAGCGAGAGATTTACCTGGACGAAATGCTCGAAATTCAATTTCCCCTGAAGTCATCATAGGGCCGCTCGCGTTTCGCGTCTGTGTTAGGGGCGCTGCTTGCTGCGTCCGTTTTTGGTCTGCCCTTGTACTGATGCGTTCTCTGCGCCTCTGCGGTAGAAATGACTTGGCCTGGATCTCGCAGTCTAATCGGGAGGGATTTCCCAACCACCGAACGAAGCCCTACTTCGCCGCTTCCAAAATCCTCTGCACCGCGTACTCCAGCCCCTTGTCCATGCTGACCGCCACGCGATCCGCCAAGACCGGCGAATATTTGAACACCTGCTGGAACCCTACCTTATGCCACATGGGCAAAATTGCCTTCTTCCCGTCCACCTCGCGCCCCGCCAAATCGTTCAACTCTTCCTGCGGCCATTGCTTCTCCAAAAAGTGCTCGCTCAGGATCACGATGCCCAATCGTGAACGCGACAATCCATAGTCAATGCACTTTCGTAAATCGTCCCCGCCCTTCAAGGAGTAATCCACATACCAAACCAGCAACCCGCGCGCATTCAGACCGTCCGCCAAGGGGCGCGCAATCTCCTCCTTGTCCTCAACCGCATAAGCAATAAAGAAATCCCAATGCTGCCTAACCCCCATCGCTTACTCACTTTGCATCAATCGTCTGGCTCTCCCGCACCCGTCGGCGAAACATCGTCCACAACAGCGCGGTCCGCGTCTGTTCGGAACACGACCAATACCCCAGAATCGCCCAGAAACACGCGCAAGGCGGTCGCCCCTTCATGCTAATGGTGACCTGATGAAGCGATGCAGCATACCACCGAGCGAACCACCTGCCCTTGAATTTACGGGCCCAATAGCTCCAGTCCTTGCGCAGGGATGCGGTGCCTTTCCCGCGAGCTTTTGACTGCTCGCGCCCCAGCCCGTCGCGCGGACAGTGATATTAAGTATAGTAATAAAAGGGTAAATATTGTAAGGTGTGTGGGGGCACGTTCCGCCCCCCCCACAAGAATGCAACATGCTGGCCGCAACACCGGCGACGGAGCCGAGCAAGCCGATCAGGCGACAATAGTGTCGCCCGAACCGGTGGGCCGCTGCTCACTGCCCCGCGTTGGGTCCGTCTCCGACTACAGTGTGCCTCGCGCCTCACCAATCACAACTCAGGAATCACCACTTTTCCAATCGCCCACCCAGGCGATTAGAAACCACGGTAACTCCAAGAAAACAAACAGCTGCGACGCGTCTCAATCGCCAACTTTCACGCATATTCGGGGTCACGAATCACGAGTCACAAATCACCAATCCCGGAATTTCTAATCGTCACTCCAAGTTATTAGAATTCGCCGCAACTCACACAAAACAAAGAATGGCATCGGGTTCTAATCGTCACTTTCTTGCAGGTTGTCGCTCCCGGCTTTCAACTGTAGGCTTTCAACTTTCTCCATCCCTCCAATTTGCGCATCCGCTGAACCAATGCGAGAATGTCTTCATGCGAAAAACATTTGAGATGACGATATTCACAGCAGCAATCGTCTTGGCGGCAGCTCTAACCCTGCTCGGCGCTGCGGCAGCACAACAAACGCCCGCATCGAATTCCCAGCAAACTCCGGCGACAACCCCACAGACCCCGGCGAAATCCTCTTCGACATCTACTTCCAAGGCCCAGACCACTACGGCAACGGGCTCCACGCATCACGCAGCAGCGAAACCCGCTTCTGATCTCACCCTCACAACCGATAAGGATAAGGACAGCTACGCCATCGGCATGAACATCGGCAAAAGCTTGCACCGCGACGCCGTTGACGTGGACCCGACGATTCTGTTGCGCGGCTTGAAGGACGCGATGGCCGGCGGTAAGACCCTGCTTACCGAAGAAGAAGCCAAGGCCGCGATGGCCACGCTGCAGGCCCAGGTGCGCAAGACCCAGGAAGAAAAGACGCAAGTCGCGGCAGACACCAATAAAAAAGAAGGCGACGCGTTTTTGGCCGAGAACAAAACCAAAGACGGCGTCGTCACGTTGCCGAGCGGTCTGCAATACAAGATCGTAACCAAAGGCACTGGTCCTAAGCCCACCGCCAGCGATTCTGTGGTCTGCAACTATCGCGGCACCCTGCTGAATGGCACTGAATTTGACAGTTCGTACAAACATGGCGAACCCATCACGATTCCGGTCGGCAAAGTCATCAAGGGCTGGTCGGAAGCGCTGCAATTGATGCCGGCGGGCTCAAAGTGGCAACTTTTCATTCCGCCGGATCTAGCCTACGGCCCACGCGGCGCCGGAAACGACATTGGCCCCAACGCCACCATAGTTTTCGAAGTGGAGCTAATTTCGATCAAGCCCGAAATCACGTCAGGCGGCACCGCGCCCGCGCCAAACGCGCCTCAAAACTAAAAAATCGCGTCAAGCGGCCAAGGCGACCAAAACTAAGTAGTGGATTATGCAGAAGCTGGAAGCCCGCGCCTCTGAGAGCTCAAGCTGGACTAGAGGACAGTATGTTTCGCTAGCCACGTCCCTGATTCGTCAGCGGTTAGCACTTTGGCACACCCCACCTACATTCCAGTTGAGTCCCTCCCCCATGCCATTTAAGTTAACCCCAGGCGTTACCGCAGTAACTGGAATGCAACTACAAAACTAGGCCTTGGGCGGGGTTATGGCGGTCTTGGGGGATATGGCCGCGGCGCGCTTGCGTCGCAGCTCGAATGTGGTTTCGCGCGTCGTCGCCGATGAAGCGATCGTCGTGCCGATACGCCGTGGCGTCGCCGACCTCAATTCCATCTACACCTTCAACGAATCCGGCACGCAGTTGTGGTCATTGATCGAAAAGGGTTTGGATCCCGCCGAGTTGGTTAGTCACCTTCAATCGGAATACGGACTATCCCGCGAGCAGGCCACAGCGGACGCCGAAGCATTTCTGAAGGAACTAAACGAAGAGGGACTGGTCGAGCCTGCTTAGCGAGCAGGAAAACGTTATCCGACGAAGGCGGCCGGGTACTTGGGATGAACGAAGCAACCTACACCGCATTCAGTAGCGGGGTCCACACCCGCTACTTCGGCAAACGCGCACCGGTGGAGGTGTCCATCGAAGTTACGCGCCGTTGTCCGCTTGAATGCCTGCACTGCTACAACAATCTCCCCATGTCGGATACCGCCGCACGCAAAGGGGAACTCTCGCCGGAAGAGTACCGCCGCCTGCTGGATGAGATCGCCGCGGAGGGCTGCCTCTGGATCCTTTTCACAGGCGGCGAGATTTTCGCGCGAGCAGATTTTCTCGATATCTACGCATATGCCAAGACCAAGGGCTTCCTGATCACGCTCTTCACCAACGCCACGATGATCACACCGCGTATCGCGGATTTTCTCGCGGAGTGGCGCCCGTTTGCCGTGGAAGTGACGATGTATGGCGCGACGCGCGAGACCTACGAGGCGCTGACGCAAATTCCTGGATCGTACGATCGCTGTATGCGCGGGATCCGTCTGCTGAACGAACGCAAATTGCCGCTGAAGCTGAAGACCGTGCCGACGACGGTCAACCGGCACGAAGTCTTCGAGATGAAGCGCATGGCCGAGCAGGAGTTTGGCGTCGAATTCAAGTTCGACCCGCTCGTGAATCCGCGGATTGATTGCTCGCAGAGCCCGGTCGCCGTCCGGCTGAGCCCGGAAGAAGCTGTGGCGCTGGACTTTCACGATCCGCGACGCCCTCCCGAATATCGCCGACTCGTGGACCGCGAGATGTCCAAGCCCGGTACGGATCACGATCCCGATCACGTTTATTTCTGCGGCGGAGGGATCAGCAGTTGCGCCATCGACCCCTCGGGCCAGATGAGCATTTGCATTCTATCGCATCAAGAGACCTACAGCTGGCGTGGTGGAAGCTTCAAGGACGGTTGGGAAAACTTCCTACTGCGCACCCGGATGAAACCGAAGACCCGCCAGACGAAATGCGATAAATGCCGCATTCAGTCGCTGTGCAGCATGTGTCCGGCAAATGGCGAACTGGAAAGCGGGCATGCCGAGTCGCCCGTCGAGTTTCTGTGCGAGGTTGCTCATCTGCGTGCGTTCGCGCTGGGAATCGAAGTGCCTGAGCACGGAAATTGCGAATGCTGCACGGATAGTAAGACGCACGCAAAAATGACCGCCTCCGCGTTGCGAATTCGCAATGGCGAGATTGATGTGGGTTCCTGGGTTCCGGCGATGCCCGCGCTCGTCCTGCCAATTCTCCAGGAAGCTTCCGGCTGCGGAGCGGGCACAGGCTGTGGATCGTGCAGTTCGACGCACGCTTGATGGGGATAAGGACCTCGAAGCATGACTGAAGAAAACCAGAAGGCGGCAGGCGACCGGAAGCCTTACCAGGCGCCGAAGATTATTCGCGTGAGCCTGCGCCCGGATGAAGCTGTGCTGGGGCATTGCAAGATCTCGGGATCCGGTGGGCCCGTGAATCCAGGAAGCTGCACCGCGCTGAAGTGCAGTTCGCCGGGGTCCTGACCGGTAAGGCCATGCATACCTCCGCCTGCATTCGGGAAGACATTCGCCACGACCGCGCCGGGAAACGCCTGGCTGCGCGAATCGGCGGAATTTCACTCGGATTGACTTCTGAACCAAGCGGTCCGTTGCTGATCGCGGATGAGGCACTACAAGATTTTCTGGTGGATAGGGAGCGCTGCGACGTGGAATTCGAAGTGGGATTCAACGATCACATTGGCGCGCCTCATGGGCAACTGATTTTTGATTCAGGCGGGTTGTGGAAGCTTTATCGCGACGCGGAAGGATTTTGCTTTCGTTTTGCGACGCCGCATTTGGGACCGAGTCCGTACAAGCAAGCCCGTGTTTCGGACGATTTTTCTTGTGGGCGAATCGAACTGGCCCGGCAATATTTCCCGGCGGCAAAGCCAGTGAATCCGCTCGAATATCCACTGGACGAACTTCTGTGGATTCATCGACTGGCGATGGGCGAGGGTGTGGAGGTTCACGGGTGCGGCGTGATTGCGCCGGACGGGCGCGGCATGCTGCTCACCGGTCATTCGGGTGCGGGCAAGAGCACATCGGCGCGATTGTGGTCAAAGCATCATGCGGCCCGCGTGCTCAGCGACGACCGCATCATTCTTCGCCAGGAAAATGGCCGGATTCAAATGTACGGCACGCCGTGGCACGGCGACGCGGGAATTGCCGAGGCAGCGCAGTCGCCCGTGGATGCGATCTTCGTGCTGCAGCATGGCCCAGCGAACCAGTTGCGGCCACTCGGCGCTGCCCAAGGCGCCGCGGAATTGTTCGCGCGTAGTTTCGTGCCACACCATTCGCACGAAGGGCTTTCCTCGGTGCTTAAATTCTTTCATGCGGTAACGTCCAGCGTGCCGTGTTTCGGATTCTCGTTCGTTCCGGATTTCACTGCTGTGGAGGCGGTTTGCCGTGCGTGAGCCTAAAACGCCCGCAAAGAGCAATTCGCAGCAGTTCGCGCTGGTGTGCGCAGCAACGCTACAGCGTGGATTGACGATGCGGTTTCAGGCACGCGGACAAAGCATGAAGCCGAACGTGCTGAATGGCGACACCGTGGAGGTGGCGCCGATTTCCGTGGGCCAACCGCAGCGGGGCGACATCGTGCTGGCGCGCGGTCGCGCAGGCTTCCGGCTTCATCGAATCGTCGGCTGGGAGGAGGTGACGGGCAGGATTGTGACGCGCGGCGATGCCGGCCAGCAGAATGATGAACCAACGGAAATCGTTTTGGGAAAGGTCATCGCGATCGAGCGCAACGGGAAAAAGATTCTGTTTGGCGCGCCCGGAACCAACCTGTTGCACGCTGTTCGCACGCAAACACGGCGCGTACTGCTTGCCGCAACACGCCGCGCGCCACGTGTGCGCTCGGTTACGGCGCCATTCGTGTTTTTGCTTTTCGCATTATTCTTGTACGGGGCACCTGCCGCAGCACAATTTACGATCTCCGATGCTGCCGCTCCGACAACGCAAATCGCAGCCGGCGGCACGATCACCTACACCCAAGTTTTGACGTATACCGGTTTTCTTCCCTTCACGCCTTCCGGTGCCAACCCCGTTACAGTGACGCAGCCGGTTCCGACCAGCCTGACCTTCGCGAATAGCACCACCTACGTAAGTACTGTGGTAAGCGGACAGGCCAGCACACATTGGGCCTGTGTGCTTGCTGCCGGCACGGTCACCTGTACGGACAAGAGCGGCGCAGTGAGTTACAACAATGGCAACACGACCACTTTCACGGTCACGGTGACGATTGCCACAGGCGCACCGGCGGGCACGATAATCACGGATACGGTCACGGCGAACCCAGGCGCCTCCGTAGCGAACGCAACAACAACAGTCGGCGCGACTCCCGACCTTTCCGTGACGGAGACCGTCGCTCCCAATCCAGTGGCGACCGGCGGTACCATCACCTACACGGAAACGGTAACGAACAACAGCACGACGGTAGCTGCAGCTGGCGCGACCCTCACGCAGAACACGCCCGCAAGTACGCTTTTCTCGTCGGTGACGCCGCCCGCCGGATGGACCTGCGGCACGATGCCTGCAGTAGGGGCCACGGGCGCGATCATCTGCACCGCCAATGGTGACTTTAGCACCTCGACATCGGTAGGTTTCACGGTAGTGGTCTCGGTCAGCCCCGAGGCAACGGTCGGATCAACGATCGCGAATTCGGTGACGGTAAGTGAGACGGGGACGGACCCAAATACGGCAAACAACACGGCGACAGCTTCAGTAACAGTGCAGGGCGCCGACCTTGCGATGACGCAAGCTGCGTCCGCTCCAGCTGTCGCACCAGGCGCAACGATTACTTACACCGAGACAGTCACCAACAATGGACCGAACGCCGCGACGACTGCCGTGCTCTATCAGCAGACTCCACCTAACACCACGTTTTCGTCGATGACGCCGCCGACGGGATGGACGTGCACTTCGCCGGCAGTGGGCGCAACGGGCCAAATCATTTGCACCGATGGTGCTGCCCTCGCGAGCGGAACAACTACCACCGCATTTACCTTCGTCGTCACCGTGAATTCCGGCGGCAGCGCTCCGGCAGCGGGAACCACGATCGTGAACTCCGCGGACGTGACTTCGCAAACGACCGATCCAGTCCCTACGAACAACGCGACTACGACTTCCGTATTGGTGGAGACAACAGGGGACGCCGATCTCGCCGTTTCGATGAGCGCGTCGCCGACGCCGGTGTTCATCTCTTCGGCGATTACGTACACGATTCAGGTGACTAATTTGGGCTTGGCATCGGATTCTGGCGTGACGCTAAAGGATACGCTGCCGCCTACGTTAACGAACGCCTCGGCAACGACCTCGGTGGGAAGTTGTGGCGCGCCCTCGGGCGGGGTGATTACCTGCGCCCTAGGGGCGGTTGCTTATCCGCTTGGGTCTCCGATAACCATCACAGTCACAGGCACTACTCCCGCCACTGCCACAACGATGACGAACGTGGCCACAGTTTCGACGACCGGTACGGATCCCGTAGCCGCCAATAATTCTGCGACTCTGCTGACCGTTGTGCAGCCGCTGGTCTGCGCGACTCCAGGCAAAGACGGCGCGGCTGGCACGCTGACAGGAATCGTGGACGCTTACTACCCCCCGGGTAGTGCAGTCGGAACGCTGAATGCCGGCGCCACTTCCGTTGTCCTGGGGGCCGCAGCCGCAGCACCAGCGGCGCAGACAGCCATCGCGAGCGGTGATCTCTTGCTGATCATCCAGATGCAAAACGCCACCATCAACTCGACGAACACGGGCGCTTATGGAGATGGAGTTCCTGGTGACCCAGGTTACGGCGCGACGAATCCAGGTAGCTCCGGATTATTCGAATTTGTGACTGCGACCAGCGCGGTGCCGGTCACAGGCGGGACGCTAACATTCACGGGAACGGGCCCGACTGGCGGCCTGTTGAATACTTACGTCAGCGCTGCGGCGGCACCGACGACGAATCCGACCGCGGGGCAGTCCACATTCCAGGTGATACGCGTGCCGCAGTACACCTCCGCAACTTTGAGTTCGGGACTCACGGCTTTGGCGTGGAACGGCACGACTGGCGGCGTGCTGGCGCTGGACATCGCTTCGCAGCTTACCCTGGGCGGCACCGTAGCCGTGGACGCGGAAGGCTTCCGAGGTGGCGCGGGCCAGCTCTACACCGCGGCAACGACGCCACCGACGCCGCTCGCGACTGACTACGTAACACTTTCAACGCAAACAACCAACGCGTCCAAGGGCGAAGGAATCGCCGGGACGCCAAAGTATGTTGCCAATGCCACGCTTACGGCCGCGACGAACACCGCCAACGAAGGTTATCCGAATGGCAGCTTCGCGCGTGGAGCTCCGGGTAACGCGGCTGGTGGCGCGACAGACGCTCACCCGACCGCAAATGACCAGAACGACGGCGGCGGAGGCGGCGCGAACGGTGGCAGCGGAGGCACCGGCGGTTTTGGGTGGAATAGTGCAGGTCTTGAGGGTGGTTTCGGCGGCAAAGCTTTCCCTGCGACGACCAGTGCGATCCTGATGGGCGGCGGTGGTGGCGCCGGAACCACGAATAACGGTTCGTTCTGGAATCCGAGCACAGATACCGGCGGCAGCACTTCGAATACCTGCTCTACTCCATGTACTGGAATCAACAGCAGCGGCACGGCCGGGGGCGGAATCGTAATCATTCACACCGGCTCGGTAGTGGGCACCGGAGCGATAACATCCAACGGCCAAGCAGCTCTTGAAACCGAGAACGATGGCGGAGGGGGCGGCGGAGGGGGCGGCACCGTACTGGTGTTTGCGAACAGCGGCGGCGTGACCGGGTTGACGGCAAGCGCGGTAGGCGGGAACGGCGGGGTCACTTGGCCGGAGCAGGCACCCGGCGCCTTCCCTGGAAACCGGCATGGACCCGGCGCGGGTGGCGGTGGGGGCGTGATTTTCACTTCGTCGTCGCCGGGAGCTGCCAACGTCAGTGGCGGTATTCCAGGCTGGACTACGCTTGCCAACGATCCGTACGGCGCTACCAGCGGACAGCCAGGAGTTTCTGCCATTGCCTTGGCCATCACAGAAACGCCCGGGACGCAATCAGGTGCCTATTGCGCGGGCGCCGACTTGGCGGTAACGAACGCCGGAACACCTAACCCGGTTATTCCAGGAAACAACATCACCTACACGCAGATGGTGACCAATAACGGTCCGCTGGATGCGATTAATGCTTCGTTCGCTGAAGCAATCCCCGGTAACACGACATTCCAATCACTAACTGCTGCCGCGGGCTGGATATGCACGACCCCCGCCGTCGGCGCGTCTGGAAACATCAGCTGTACGAATCCTGATGTTGCGAATGGTGCGTCGGGCACCTTCACGTTGATCGTGCAAGTGTCTCCCGCAACCGTGAGTGGCACACAAATAACGGACACGGATTTGGTCTCATCCGGATCAAGCGATCCGAATCTCGCGAATAATACAGCGACAGTGGTAACGCTCGTTGCCGCGGCGAACACAGCGAACATCGTGGTTAGCAATTCCGCCGCGCCGAACCCAGTGCAGGCTGGCAACAACATCACCTACACCATTACGGTGACGAACGACGGGCCTTCCTCGGCGACGACGGTGACATTTAACGATGCGATTCCTACCAACACCACGTTTGTCTCATTCATGCAGACCGGAACAGTGTGGAGCTGCCCAACTCCAGGCTCAGGCGGTAAGGTAACGTGCACGATTGGCACGCTGGCCTCCGGCGCGACGACGACCTTCACGCTGGTGGTTAATGTGGCGTCCGGGACGGCGTCGGGCACAATCATTTCCGATACTGCCACCACGTCCACCTCGACTCCGGATTCGAATCCAGGGAGCAACAGCGCGACGGTGAACGTCACTGTCGCGTCCGCCGGTCAATATGACTTGAGCGTGACGAAGACGGGCTCGCCGAATCCAGTTACGCCTGGGAACAAGATCACCTACCTCCTGAACTTCGCGAACAACGGCCCGAACTCGGTGACGAACGTAACTTACAATGACACGGTGCCGACGGGCACCACGTTCGTTTCGTTGGCCATTCCTGCTGGAGTGACTTGTCCGACCCTTCCAGCCGCAGGTGGGACGGGCGCGATCAGTTGTTGCCCCGGTAGTGCCGGCGTTTGTTCTCTCGCCGCGGTTGCTTCGGGCGCCACTGCGCAATTCTCGCTGGTGGTGAAGACAAATCCCGGCACGGCCGGCACGACCATTATGAACACTGCGAGCATCGCTCCGACGACGAATGACGTGAACACCACGAACAACTCGTCGACGGTCAGCACTGTCGTGGCTTCGCCCTCGCAAGCCGACGTCGCCATCCTCAAGACGGCATCGCCCGAGCCCGTCGATCAAGGCGCGACGCTAACTTACACACTGCAGGTGACGAACAATGGTCCGGCGGTGGCGCAAGCAGTGGCGGTATCGGACCCGTTGCCGAGCGCGGTGAGTTTCGTTTCGGTGTCCACCACACAGGGAACTTGCTCGCAGAGCGGTGGAACGGTCAGTTGCAATCTGGGTTCGCTAAGCGTCGGCGGCCTGGCAATCATCACGATTAGTACCACGGCGCAGACGTTTAGCTCATCATCGCTAGCGGCGAATACGGCGACGGTGAGCGCAACGACCAGCGACCCGAACCTTTCAAACAATATCTCGTCCACGCTTTCGACGATTCAAGCGCCCACGGCGGTGCAGATGTCGTCCTTCCAGGCGCACCCGATAGCGGGCGGCGGCGTGGTACTGGAATGGCGGACGCGCGAGGAAATTCGCAATCTTGGCTTCCACGTTTACCGCCAGGATGCACAGGGACAGCATCGCCTCAATCCTTCGCTGATTGCTGGCGGAGCGCTCTTCTTGCGCGGTGCGCAGCCGCAGCATACGGCAAAAACCTATCAGTGGGTTGACCCTGACGGCGCGCCGGGATCGTCATACGTGTTGGAAGACGTTGATCTGGATGGCGGGCGAAGCACGCACGGTCCGGTGAGCGCCGATTCGACGGTTTCCGAGGCCGCGCCAGTGGCGCAAGCGGCGCTGCTGAGCCGGCTGACGCGGTCGTTGGCATCGTCTACACCGGGTTCGTTGGCGACCCCGTGGCGTCCGGGGGCGCGCTTGCCGCTGCCGCGACCGGTGCCGCCACGAGGTCCCCATCGTCCTGTGACGTCGGAAGTGTCGAGCGCATATCTCGATGGATTGCCTGCAGCGAAAATTTCCATCAACGCGGAAGGCTGGTATGTGATCACGCGAGCGCAGCTAGCGGCTGCGGGTTTTGCTTTTGGCGGTGATACCCGCATGCTGCAACTTTTTGCGGAAGGCGTTGAGCAGCCGATTGCGATCATTGGCAAGCAAACCGGACCAATTACTGCGGGTGACGCCATCGCATTCTATGGAACCGGGATTGACACGCCGTTTTCGGGTACACGCGTTTATTGGCTGATTCGAGGCTGGCAGCCCGGCAAGCGGATTCCGGAGTCGGCCCCGCCGAGCTCAGGTGCCTCCAGCTTGCAGAGCTTTTTGTCGACGGCCACCTTGGAACAGCGCACGACTTATTTTGCGGCACTGCTCAATGGGCCGAATGCGGATAATTTCTTCGGCGCATTGATCAGCACGGATCCAGTGGACCAAGATCTGACGGTCAATCATTACGATCCGACCTCGAGCATTGCGGCGCAACTGTCGGTGACGTTGCAAGGTGTGACGACCGGGCAGGCACATAGCGTGAGTGTTGCGCTGAATGGCTCCGCGGTGGGAGTCCTGAATTTCAACGACCAGGAAAATTACACCAGCACATTCCCTGTGGAACTAGGAATGATTCACGAGGGCACGAACACGGTCACGCTGACGGCTTTGAACGGCGACAACGACACCAGTTTGGTGCAGACCATCACGCTGCAGTACCCGCACAGCTACGCGGCGGATTCAAACTGGCTGCAGGCCACGGCGCCGGCCGGCGTGAACTTGAAAATCAAGGGCTTCGGCAACTCGCAGATCCAGGTGTATGACATCACCGATCCGTTGAATATCGTGCAGCTCGGCGGCTCCGTGAATATGGACAACTCCGCGTGGGATATCACCGTCACGGTGCCGGGTTCGGCTTCTTCGTGGGGCGCGCAACGGACGCTTCTGGCTTTTTCGGCCGATCAGATCTGTTTGCCCGCCGCGATCGCCTACCATCCACCCAGCACGCTGCTGGAGCAGCGAGGCGGCGCAGATTCGATCATCATCACACATTCGGACTTTGTGTCGAGCGCGACGCCTCTGCTGAGCCTGCGTAAGTCGCAGGGGCTGGACACGACGCTGGTCACGGTGGATCAACTCTTCGACGCTTTCAATTACGGCGAGCGCAGTCCGTTCGCGTTGCGCGCTTATCTCTATGATGCAGTCACCGAGTGGCGCGAGAAGCCGCAGTCCGTGCTGCTGCTCGGAGACGCCTCGCTCGATCCGCGAAACTACCTCGGCCTGGGCGATTTCGATTTCGTACCCACGCGGATCATCGAAACGGCCGCGTTCAAGACGGCTTCCGACGATTGGCTCACCGATTTCCAGGAGACTGGCTTCGCAACCCTACCAACCGGCCGCATTCCGGCGCGCACCCCCGCCGAGGCTGCGCTGGCAGTTTCTAAAATTGTGAATTACGAACAAGGTGGTTCCACGGGCAGTTGGACCCACCAGGCGCTGGTGGTGGCGGACCAGAACATAGGAGTGGATTTCTCCACCGAAGCAGAAATGGCGAACGCGCTGCTGCCGTCTTCCGTGATAACCACAAAAATTCTGGCGGATGGGCAGGCTCCCGGCGTGGTTTCCCAGCAAATTCTTGACGCCCTAAACAACGGAGTCTTGCTGGTCAATTACACCGGACACGGGTCCGAGGAACAATGGTCGTTCGCAGACTTGCTAGACAATACATCGGTCGCTGCGCTGACGAATGGCGGGCGGTTGCCGGTATTCTTGCTGATGGACTGCCTGAACGGGTTTTTCCACGACGTGTACGCGACGAGCCTCTCGACTTCGCTGCTGATGGCTCCCAATGGCGGAGCGGTGGCCGTGTGGGCGTCATCTGGTTTCACCACCGCGCCGCCGCAGGCGTCCATGGACCAGGCGCTATTGCGGATCCTGGCCGCGAATCCATCCGAGCCCCTCGGCCAGGCTATTTTGACGGCCAAGTCCAAGATCACGGATCCGGACGTGCGGCGCACGTGGATTCTGTTTGGTGATCCCGCCATGGTCGTCGCGTTCCCCAACACATATCCCGCGCACCGCAACCACCGCTAATCAAGCGCCAAGCCGCGCCTCATCGCACCCGCGAGGGCGATCAACAGCCTCGTTTCGAGTTCAACGCCCCGCGGCGCGATGTCACAAATCAATGAGAGAAATTGGACGCGTCAGGCATACAATCCAGGCTAGATCGCCAAATGGCAGACTTCGCGAGTTTCGCAAAACGGGGCGGGGGTGCGGTATTGACGTTGTTTGTCGTTGTGTACGCGTCCGACTACGCTTTGCTGCGATACAGGATGGGCAAGCATAGTGGCGCCGACGGGCTGGGGACGGTAACGTCTTACTACGGAACGGCACTGAAAGACGGCAAGATGGAGATTTTCACGGATCAACCTCTGACAGAAACCTGCGTTCATTCTATCTTCCCTCATTCGGGCTTGCGGCCCTGCTGGTACGCGAGCCGCAATAATGTCAGGCCGATCGGATAGATGCGTACTTCAGCGACATGCCCTTGGCGCGAGTGGTGACCGCTTAAGCGCGGCTAGTAGACCCAGATCAGCGGCGCCGCTTGCCTGGACGGCGGATGGGCGTCTCGGCGTTCGCCGCCGTTTGGAGTAGCTGCAGAAGCGCTTGCGCGTCGCGCGTTAGCGCGCGGTGGCGCGGGTAGATCACGTCCAGGTTGCGCCGCAGCGGCTCGACGTTGGCGATCTCGACCGCGACTAGCTTTCCGCGGTGGAGTTCCCGCGAGACAGCGATCTGCGGCAGGAAACTCAGCCCCAGTTTGCGTTCAACCATGCGCTTCGCCGCTTCGATTGTCTCGACCTCCAGCACTGTATTGGGTAGCTGACCGGCGCGGCGAAACAGTCCCTGACTTAACGTCCAATCGCTCGATCCACGGTCGAAAAAAATCAGGGGCATGGACTCGACGTCCTCCAAGCGTACGCGGCGCTTGCGGGCTGCGGGATGATTGGGATGTCCAACCAGAATCAAGGGATCGTCGCGCAGCGTCATGGTCTCCACTTCCGGATGATTCAGCGACCGAGCCACGCCAATTTCAGCTTCGCCATCCAAGACCATTTTCAGCACCTGCAGGGAAGTGCCAGAGCGCAGGCTGACCATCACTTTAGGATTGGCGGCCTGGTAGTCCTTGATGACATCCGGTAGAAAGTAAGTGCAGACCGAAAGGGCGGCCGCGATTCGCAATGCGCCGCCAACGGATGGTTGCATTTCGTGAATGGCTTGCCGTGCCCGGGCCACGTCGCGCAAGAGTTGTTCCGCGTGCGGCCGCAAAGCCTTTCCGGCCGGCGAAACAGAGAGGCCGCCGTGCACACGGGAGAAGAGCTTAACGCCGAG
>Ga0210401_10004356_pt1 | contig 14802 bp, 15 predicted proteins | sample IncBWH32MmetaG_FD_150866 | JGI IMG/M metagenome (GOLD analysis project Ga0210401, IMG submission 150866) | Forest soil microbial communities from Barre Woods Harvard Forest LTER site, Petersham, Massachusetts, United States - Inc-BW-H-32-M | ecosystem: Environmental > Terrestrial > Soil >... | reverse complement strand
ACTTCCCAGATCGCGGCTCGTTCATATTCGGCCCCGATTCCATTTTCGCCAACGTTGCTGTTCGATCCGACACCGACGTAGAGCTTGGAGCCATCCTGACTGGCCAACAGCGCCTTGGTCCAGTGATGATCGATCGGTCCGCCGGGAAGATCAGTGAGTTTGGTGCCGGGGGCGGTGATGCTGGTTTGTCCTTCCTGATAGGGATAGCGAACGATGGCATCCGTGTTTGCTACGTAGAGATCGTTGCCGACCAGCGCGACGCCGAACGGCGAGTTGAGATGGTCCAGAAACACGGTTCGCAACTCCGGCGTGCCGTCGCCCTTGGTGCGCACCAGCGTGATGCGGTTAGCGTCCTTTGCCTTGGCGCCGGCAAACGATTGTACCCAACCGGTAATGATGTCCTTTGGCCGATAGATCGGCGCTTTCGGACCATTGCTCTCGACCACAAGCACGTCTCCGTTCGGAAGGACGTAGAGGGAGCGCGGGTGCTCAAAGCCCTTAGCCAATGCCTGAACCTGCAACCCCTGCGGCACCGTGGGATGTTCCTCCGCGCCCCAGCCGACAACCTTGGCGACTCGCATCGGCGGCATCAAATACTGCTGTACCTCGGGCAATTCGGGATTGGCGCCGATCTGCGCCTTCGGGTCGCCGGCATGGTCGTCGCAACCGGCGAGTCCTAGTCCGGCCACGGTGACAAGAAGAACGGCGGCGAGACGCGGTAAGTTAGTTGAAGATGATATTCCAAGTGCGCGCATCATGTTATCCTCCGACGCGAAGGCGATTTGTCAGGGCGGTTCCAACCTTGGCCGTTAGTAGTAGAACGACGACGAGAGCGGAAAGCGTCACGCCCGCCGGGACGACGGCGGTATAACCGTCACGGCTGTGGACGAAGGCGTTGATGAGTGAGAGCAAGACGGCAATCGCGTAGGCAATCACACGCGGCAAAGCCGGCCTGTCGATCTTTCTGCCGGTCGCAAGATCGATGACGTAGGCGACCGTGGCAAGGCCCGCGAATATCATGCCTGCGGTGATCAGCCAGATCGAGAACCTTTCCCACATCACGTCCAGCATCTGCCAATAGGCAATGTCGGTGACCAAAGCTCCCGTGAAATAGGCCGCGGAAAACGACACGAGCGTTTTGTGGATCGGCTGGCGGCGAGGCTTCGCCGTTGGCCTCGAAGCCGTGTTGCCGAAAGGAACCTCCGTGACTGCAGCTTGCTGTTGCATGTTTAACCTCGTTGCGAACCGGCGTGTCTGCGTTTCGAGACACCGGTGGTTGATCTTCGGACCCGATGGGGCCCTGCAAAAAATTTGCGCCGAGCTTCCAATCCGTGGAGGCGATTTAGGCCTGTCCGTCCACGGTCACCATTAAATTGAAAGTTAGAACAACATTGAGGTACGGGCGTTTATACGTGTGGCGTTCGGACGGAGGACGTACACGATGACCGAGCCAACCAGAATCGATAAGGACAAAGTGGCGACATCGCGCCGGCGGTTTCTGCGCGAGGGTAGCTCGATGGCGGGTGCGGCCGTTATCGCCGGCGCTTTGGGTGGCGGCGAGGCGTTGGCGGCAAGCGAAAGTTCCGCCAATCTTCCCCCCAATGTTCCGGAATGGATGAAGACGCCCGGCGATCCCATGGGAACTCAGCCTTATGGAACGCCGTCGCGGTTCGAGAAGGATGTTGTAAAAAACATCCCAAAGAATCTGCCACAATATCTTTCCGCGTCCGGTCGAACGCCGTTACAGGATCTCGATGGCATCATCACGCCGAACGGGCTGTTCTACGAGCGTCATCATGGCGGTGTTCCCACGATCGTTCCGGCGCAGCACAGGCTCATGCTCCACGGCCTCGTCGACAAGCCGTTGATCCTTACCATGGAGGACATCCGGCGCTTTCCTTCGGAGTCGCACATCCATTTTCTCGAATGTTCGGGTAACCCGGGTTACGAGAAACCTTATGGCAAGACGGCCTCCGATCTCGTTGGGCTCCTGAGCTGCGCCGAATGGACCGGCGTAAGCCTGAAAGTCGTTCTGCACGAAGCTGGATTGCAGCCCGGAGCGAAATGGGTGGTCGCTGAAGGCGCCGACGCGGCAGCAATGACCCGAAGCGTTCCTATCGAAAAGTGTCTCGACGATGCCTTGCTGGTTTATAGCCAGAACGGCGAGCGGCTACGTCCGCAGCAGGGTTATCCGCTCCGGCTGCTGCTGCCCGGATTCGAAGGCAACATGAACGTCAAGTGGTTACGCCGTCTGCGCGTCGCCGCCGAACCCGTATATTCGCGCGAGGAAACCTCGAAATACACCGACCTGATGCCGGACGGATCGGCGCGCGAGTTCACCTTTTACATGGAGGCGAAATCCATTATCACGCGCCCGTCCGGAGGCCAGCGATTGATCGCGCCAGGCTTTCACGAGGTCAGCGGCATCGCCTGGAGCGGACGCGGCAAGATCAGACGCGTCGATGTCTCGGTTGATGACGGCAAGAGCTGGCATGTGGCCGAGCTGCAGGAACCGGTGCTGACGCGGGCGCTGACCCGCTTCAGGCTTCCGTGGCGCTGGGACGGCCAGCCTGCCGTCATTCAAAGCCGTGCAACCGATGAGACCGGCTACGTCCAGCCGACTCTGGCCGAACTTCTCGCCGTCCGTGGGGAAAATTATTACTACCACAACAATGCAATTTGGCCTTGGCGAATCGCAGCCGATGGGGAGGTCAGCAATGCCCATGCGTGAACTTCCCATCGCAGCGTTCGCCGTCTTCGTTTTGGCATGTGCGACACCCGCGCAGGCGCAAAGCCCTTATGGTATCGGCCGTGCCGCCACGCCTGCGGAGATCGCGGGCTGGAATATCGATATCGATCGCTACGGTAACAATCTTCCGCCGGGGGTTGGAAGCGTCGGTCGCGGCAGCGAAGTGTTTGATCAGCAGTGCGCGGCCTGCCATGGCGCAAGGGGCGAGGGTGGCATCGGCGAGCAGCTGGTCGGCGGGCAAGGTACGCTGACGGCGGCAAACCCGATAAGAACCGTCGGCAGCTATTGGCCATATGCTCCGACCTTGTTTGACTATATTCGCCGTGCCATGCCGCAGAACGCGCCGCAATCCCTGAGTAACGAAGACGTTTATGCGGTCTCCGCGTATATCCTCTATCTAAACGGCCTTTTGCCGGCCGAGGCGACCCTCGACGCCAGGACGCTGAGCGCGATCAAGATGCCCAATCGAAACATGTTCGTCGGCGATTCCCGGCCCGACGTCAAAAATCCGGCATGCATGGCGAATTGTTGAAAGCGATTCGTCAGATCGTCCTGACCCCATCACGAATAGGCAATTGAACAGCTTTGCTTGATCAAGGCTGTGATCGAGGAAGCGGATCCGCACGCGTCGGACATCACGTGTTTCCTCAAACCGAACCCAGCTGCGATATCTGAAGCCTAATTTAATGGGGCGTCGCGGAATCACGCTTAGTTAGAGCGCAGAGCGAACAAAGCGCTCGGTAACAGTGTGATGACGATCGCACGAAATCGCGTCTCTCATCTCACCCTCAGACATGGCGCATCGAGCAGCGCCTGATTGCCGCGACCGGGCGCCAAAAATAACGGAGATCAAGATGCGAAAGACAATTCTAATCGTTGTGGGCGCGTTACTAATTGGCGGATCGGCGGTTCAAACGGCCACAGCAGCCGAGCATCACGTGCATCGTGTGCCGGCAGCCCCGGGTGAGCAATTCCGAAACGCCAACAACTCGGTTGAAGGCCGGGCCGGCACCTTTTGCAGCACGGAACCTGGAAATCCCTACAACCCGGAAACCGATTACCAGACGTGGTCCGCTTGGCGAGCTCTTGGTGCCTGGGATAGCCGGAACGATTGTCAGTAGGTCGATTAATTCCCTGCAGCGATCGTAGCACTCGAGGCAAGTCAGCAGCGAGAACAGAGGGCGGTTGCAAGCCGCCCTCTGTCATGTCGTTCGTTAAGGGGGCGCAACGCTTCGGTCGCGCTTAACCTGGAGCAGAAACGTCAGCGCGAGTCGTCACAGGCATTTTGTATGATCGACAGTGCGTCGCTGGCAGGGAACGTTTGCCGCAATGCATCGTCAAGCTGCTCATCGATACGTTGCCAATTTGTGTCCTTCGCCTGCAGACGCTTTGATCGCGTGGTCCGTTTGGGCTTGTTGGCAACCGGGCGGCCTTTGTCATTCATTTCTGCCTCCTTCACCGTCGCCTCATTTCGAGACGACGCCTTCGCCGATCTCGGCGGCAAGCCTCTCGGCGCGGTGCAAATGGTCCACGATCTTCGGCAGGGTCTGGCGCGCGAACTCCTTGAGGTCGGGATCGGATCCGTTCTGGATCTCCTGTTCGAACAACGCCGCATTTCCCTTCTGATATTCGACTTGGCCGTTCACATAGTTCCGGTCGAACGTGGCGCCACGGTCCGCTTCGAGCGTGAAGATCATCGCGTCATAAGCGCCGTGCAAAAGCGTACTCGACGGCGTGATGTTCTTTTTCTTAAGGATCACATTCAGCGCATCGACGACCGGAATATGACTGGTGACCATCAAGTGAGCGTAGCCGCGGATCGCCGCCTTGGTGCCCTTTGTTTCCGCGAGCCGTCCGGAGTCGACCTGGAAGGGCGCGCCCAGGTTCGCCTGGCCCACAAAATTAAAATCAATGGCGTTGAGGGATGCCGGCGTCTCCGGCGGTGCGTCGGCCTCAGCAACGGCAAAGGCAGTGCCGGCCGACCAAAGCAGAACGCAAGTTAGGCCAAGCCCGGCGAGACGAACTGTTGCAATTGCCCGGTTCATTTTGAAAGCTCCGTTTATTCGTGATCCATGAACGGAGGTAGGCCGTCCGCGATCACAATCAAGCCGAAGATTCCGTGTGCAGATCCGAATTGCGCAATCTCGTACAAACACTGCAAGGCAAGTACAGAGGTTGATCGCGTTAGTTGCCCGGTTGGGTTTGGCGTGAGGCTGTGGGGCAACGATTTCTTCAGTCAGCAGCCCAGCGGCGATACGCCCGGCGTTGCGGCGGCGCCTGTGGCGTTCGCAGGTGCCAACGTGCCTGGCGTCGCGAAATTGATCGTGGTGCCCTCGGCGCATGCTGACGTGTTCGGTGTTGGCACAACAGCCATTGTTGGAGGATCGATGCTGGTGCCGCCAAGCCCCGTGATCGCGGGTTGAATTGTGCCAGGCGACGGGCTCGCTGGAATTTCCGGCGTCGAGAGCGGCAACGCCGCGCCATTGGTCGGTGGCCCTCCCGGAACAGAGCTGCAAACGATGACCGAGAGGCTGCCAGGCGGATTCGTTGGCGGAACGTTCCCGGTGGTAGTGGTGACGACTGGCGTGGGAATCGTCCCCAACGATGGCGCGGGCCTCATCGAGGTCGGTAGTGATGTCGGTGCGGGCACCGGGGTAAGGGAGGGCGACGGCAGAGCTGGCAGCGAGGGTGGCGGCGGCGCCGGGATGGTCGTGCCAGGAACAACGTTCATGAACGAGGTTTCCGGCTGCTGGGAAAATGTCAACGGTGCGATCGCGCTCCCAGTCGGCGTGGGGGAGGGAGTCGGCACGGCCGGCGTGATCGGAGGCGGGGAAGCATAGGGTGTCGTTCCCCCTGGGCCAGCCATCGGCGACACAGATGTAACTGGCACGACAGGAGGTCCGGGTGTGATTTGCCCCGACGGCATGGAGCACGATACGACCGTTCCCGGAATCGCAGGATCAGAAGCCAGCGGCACCGGCGCCAACATCGTGTCGGGAGTTCCCGGTTGGGTCGTCGCCGAGAATGGGCTCGGACCATTGAGCGGAGAGGTCACGATCGCCCCCGGCGTGGATGAAAGTCCCATGGCCGTGGTGCCGATGGTGGAGACCTGCGCCAGGCAGGCGTTACAGCCCAACAGCAGAGTTGCTGCCAACAAACGTCGCATCGCGATTCTCCTCCGCGCCAAATTCAGCTTGTTTGCGGCTTACGTACCGCGACCTTGCTGCCTTCCGTCAGGTTGATCATCGGATTGAGGATGACCAGGTCGCCCGGCCTGACCCCGTCATGCACTTCGACTTCGGTGCCGAAGTCACGCGCGATCGTGATCTTTTGCAGATGAGCGCTGCCATTCTCGACGACTGCGACATGTACGCCGTTCTGATCGAACACCACCGCATCGGCCGGTATGATCATCGACGGTGTCTTGCGCGGGATGAACAGCTCGACGGTGCAATAGATCCCGGGACTGATCGCGCCGTCCGGATTGGGGACGTCGATCTCTGTCAGCAGCGTTCGGCTGCCGGGCTGCAACGCGCTCGCTATGCGCGTGACCTTGCCGGGAAAGCTGCGATCTGGAATTTCGGGGACACGGATCACTGCGTCAACACCGGGTCCAAGGCCAAAGGCTTCATCCTGCGGTACGAACACCTGGGTGCGGATCACGTCTGGGTGCATCAGCGTGAACATGAAAGTCGATCCTGACGTCACCAGGCTGCCGTTGTCGATGTTGCGCTGAGTGATCACGCCGTCGAATGGCGCTACCACACGCTGGTAGGCCTTTTCCTGCTCGAGGATGCGAATCTGGGCCTCCTGGGCGGCAATATTGGACTGCGCTACTCCCACCGCTGCTTGCTGCGCCTGCAAGGTCAGGCGATCGTTGTCGCCCTGCTGAAGAGTGAGCCATCCCTGCTTGACCAGCTTGCTGTCGCGCGCATTGGTGACGTCGGCGAGTTCGCGGCTTGCCTGCGTCTGCTGCAATGTCGCCTGATTCTGGGCCAGCGTGGCCTTGGCTTGGGTAATCTGATGGTCAAGCTCGGGTGCGATGATGTCCGCCAGCAGGGCTCCTGCCTTGACCCGGTCACCGATATCGACGTAGCGCTTTTCGATGTAGCCATTGGTCCGCGCGAAGATGTTTGCCGCCTCAAACGCTGTCGTCGTTGCGGGCAGGCTGACGGTAATTTTACTCTGACCGGCACGAACTGCAGCCACGCGAACGCTGGGAACAAGGGTAAGGCTCCGCTGTAAAGTGGCGGCGGTGGCGACTTCGGCCTGGTAGTGGCGCCAGGCACCCGTTCCAAGGCCGCCCGCGAGCAAGAGCAGCGCAATTCCGCCGAGCAGTGGCCCTCCGTAACGACGTCGCTGCACGCGCCCTGTGTTTGGGAACTCGACGACGCGGTCGGCTTCCGGATCAATCCGCTCCAGAGCACCTTCATTTTTCGGTCGTGCGTCAATCTCGGTCATTAGTTGACTTCCTCGAATACGCCATGGTGTGGCTTGCCGTCGTTGCCCTTGCGCAGCATGGCGAACAGATAAGGCACGATCAGTAATGTTGTCGGGGTCGCGAACAGCAGGCCGCCGATGACGGCGCGCGCCAGCGCAGCGTTTTGTTCCTCGCCGGCGCCGCCGATCGCCATCGGGACCATGCCGACGATCATCGCGGCTGCCGTCATCAGCACGGGGCGAATTCGAGTGCGGCCGGCGCTTAGCGCCGCTTCAAGGGCTGAGTGCCCCTTCAGTTGCTGCTCCCGCGCGAAGGTCACGAGCAGAATCGAGTTCGCGGAAGCGACACCGACCGCCATGATCGCTCCCATCAGCGACGGTACGCTCAGCGTGGTCCCAGTGATGAACAGCATCGTGACAATGCCGGAGAGCGTCGCCGGCAGAGCCAGGATCACGACGAACGGATCGCCAAAGGTCTGGTAATTCACAACCATCAGCAGATAGACGAAGACCGCGGCGAACAGCAGCCCGATGCCGAGATTCCGGAAGGAGTCGTTCATGCTCTGGATCTGTCCAACTACCTGAATTGAGTTGCCGGGCTTGAGCTCCTTCTGCAGCTCAGTCGTGACTTTGTTGATGTCGGCAGCGACACTGCCGAGATCGCGGCCTTGAACGCTGGCATAGATGTCAAAAACCGGCTGGATGTTGGTCTGGTTGGAGTTTGTTGGCACCGTGTCGCGCTTGAACGTCGCCACATTGCTGAGCATGCCAGGTACCGTTTGGCCGCTGATTGCAACCGAAGTGGAGACCGGCGTATTGGCAAGCGCATTCAGCGAGTTGACTTGCCGTTCCGGCGTTTGCACGGCCAGATAATAGGGAATCCCCGAGGTCAAATCGGTCCAGAAATTGGGCGATACCTGCACCGACGAGCTCAGGCTGACGTTGATGTTGGTGGCCACCGTGCTCGCATTGAGGCCGAGTTGCGCGGCCCGGGTCCGGTCGATCTCGGCGTAAAAATCCGGACCGTCGACTTCCTGCTGCAGGTGCGCGTCGACGATGCCCGGAATCTCTGCGAGGCGCTGACGGAGCTTTTTTGCAACCGAAAGATTGTTCTTGTCACGCCCCACCGTCCGGACGTCGATCTGAGCGGGAAGTCCGAAGTTCAGAATCTGCGTGACGATATCGGCCGCCTGGAAATAAAATGTGTCCTCCGGGAAGGCGGCGGGAAGGACCTCACGCAATTGCTTGACGTAGCCGGCGGTGGGCTTGTGGCCCTCCTTGAGTGCCACCTGGATGACGCCATCATTGATCCCGATTGTCGAGCCATCGGTAAACGCCAGATTGTAGGCTCTTGCAGGCAGTCCGATATTGTCGACGATCAAAGAGCGGTCCTTCTCCGGAATGATCTCGCGAATCTTGTCCTCGACCGCCTGGAATATCGCCTCGGTGCTTTCAATGCGGGTGCCGGCGGGAGCGCGAACGTGAAGCTGGATCTGGCCGCCGTCGATCAGCGGGAAAAAGTCCCGGCCGACAAACAGGAACATCACCGCGCCGAGGCCGAGTATCAACGCGGCGACGATGGGTACGACAGCCCGCCGGCGAAGCAGCAGCTTCAGGAGTTCCGAATACCCACTGCGCAGTCGTTCGAAGCCGCGGTCGAATGCTGCGGTTGTCCGTGAGAACAAACCTTTCGCGGTTTTGTCGTCCGTATGGCGACGTTCACTCTTGAGCAGCAGACCGATCGTGATCGGAGTCAGGGTCCGCGACAATGCGTAGGAAGCCAGCATCGCGAAAACCACGGCAAATCCAAGCGGCGTGAACAAGTATTTGGCTGGTCCGTCGAGGAACACCACCGACGTGAACACGCAACTGATCGCAAGCGTTGAAACCAGTGTCGGTACCGCGATTTCAGCCGCGCCATGCAGCGTCGCTTCGGAGAGCGGCATGCCCTCTTCAGTCCATAGACGGTGGGTATTCTCGATGGTTACGGTTGAATCGTCGACCAATATGCCGACGGCCAGGGCGAGACCGCCAAGCGTCATGGTGTTCAGCGTTTCGCCGAGAAAATACAGCACGACGAGCGATGACAAGATCGCCAGCGGGATTGAAATCATGACGACCAGCGTCGAGCGCCAGGAGCCGAGGAAGATCAAGATCATCAGCGCCGTGAGGCCCGCCGCGATCGCGCCTTCACGCAGTACGCCGGTGACCGAGTTTGAAACGAAAATTGACTGGTCGAACAGCTCACTGATCTTGAGTCCAGCGGGCGCAGCGGCACGGGTCGCTTGCAGGGCATTCTTCACGCCGTTGACGACAGCCAGCGTCGAGGCATTGCCGTTCTTGATCACACTGAGCAAGACGGAGCGTCGGCCATCCTCGCGGACGATGTTCTGTTGCACCAGCGACCCGTCGCGCACCTGAGCTACGTCCTTCAAAAGCACGGTGGCGCCGTTGGCGAACTTGACAGGTATCCTGTTGAGATCAGCGATCGATGCCGGCGTGGCGTTGGTTCGCACGGTATATTGGGTGTCTCCGATCTTCGCCGTCCCCGATGGCAGCGTAAGGTTCTGCGTGTTGACCGCATTCACGATGTCGAGCGGCGTCAGTCCCCGGGACAGGAGCTTGTCCGGATCGATGTCGACCATGATCTGACGATACTTGCCGCCAGCCGGCGTCGGCAGCGTGACGCCGGGAACCGGCGCCAAATCCTGCCGAATGCGATAGATGCCGAAATCGTAGAGCTGCTGCTCATTCAGATTGTCTGAATTGAGACTGAGCTGAAGCACGGGAACGCTCGAGGCGTTGAATTGCACGACGATGGGCGGCTGGATGCCGGGCGGCATCAGCGAGCGAATGGAATTCGTGGCGGAGACGATCTGCGCGATGGCGAGGTCGAGATTGACGTCCGGCTGGAAGTAGATTTTCTGGATGGACAGACCATTCAGCGTCTGCGCTTCCATGTTCTTGATGCCGCTGACGTTGGAGCTGATGGAATACTGGCTGTAGGTGCTGACGCGCTGCTCCATTTCCGGCGTGGTGAGGCCGGTGTACTGCCATATGACAGTCACGACCGGAATGCGGATTTCCGGAAAAATGTCCGTCGGCATCGACCGGATAGCGGCGACGCCAAGAAACAGGATGAGAGCTGCCAGCACATAAAACGTATGCGGGAACCTCAGCGCAAAACGAACGATACCCAAATTTAGCTCCGATAATGTCGCTAGTTCCGATAATGTCCCCGTCATCTGGCCCGGCTCTGGGCCGCTGCCGCATGAAGACGTGCTCCGACTCGCGTCGACTGATGATGATGCGCCTCGGGCACAATTTCGATTAACATTGCGTTTCATTGTCTGGGGACGCGACGCGTCAATCCGGGGCCAACGACCGGACGACTGCGCGTCCGCGCCGTCATGAATTGCACGAGCCGATTGGCGAGGCGTGATCGCTGGTATCGACCAGCACGTGATGATCCTGCGCGCGACGCCCCACGTCTGACAAAGCCTGCCGCAGAATAAATCGGTATTTAATCGCAGAGTCTGCCAGAGCCGCCATCTCCTTCCCGTCTCTCACGTGTTGCATACGTCGCAACCCGGGAGCGCTCGGTGCTTGCCAGAGATGAAGGCCACAGCCCCGGGCATGTGCCTGCCGGAACGCAGGCTCATCAATACGGGCGTGGCATAGGAACCCAGGAAATGACCTTTTTCCGTCAGTTCAACGTTTTCGCGGCATCCCGCAACGAGGGTCTGCATCCGAAACTTCAGGCCCTACTCGAGCGCGCGGCCGCCTCTCCGTTTTCGGAAGTCTCGTTGCGCCATGATGGCCTGGTTCAGTCCGGGCCGAGTCCGAATTCTGAAATCGTCTCCTCATGGACCAATGTGACGCCGTTTCCGCGGGAACTTTGCCGCGCCGTTTCGTCGGCGCGGAGGGCACGATGAACGATTGCTGGACAAAAAGACGCACGCATGGCCGGCGCCCGTTACGATATCCGTGGAAATTTGGATTGTGATGGCCGGCGGTGTTCGCGTGAGGACAAAAAGAGCAAGCGTCATTGATGCTGTCCTGAAGAATGGAGGCTGTGCAAGCCGCACCGAATAAAATTCAATTTAGTGGGTGTCCGCGATTGCGAACCTACATCAGATGCATGGCATCGGCCATCAACCCTCACGTTGATCGCGTGTTCGACGGAGTCTCGACATGAAACGACTTTCCTTTCTTTGCGTCGCCCTTTGCGTCAGCCTCTCGACCACCACTGCGTTTGCCCGTGGCGGCGGCATGGGATCGTCCCATATGTCGGTAACCGGCGGCGCCTTTGGCTCTAGCGCGGCTGCGCCGGGCACCAACTCCTTAGGCACGGCGCTTCCGTCTTCCGGCATCGGTCACCCTATGAAGGGGCCGCTGCTTGGCACCAATCCCGCTGTCGATCGTGAAGAACAGAGGGTAGAAAAGATGATGGGGTCGATTTGTCGGGGCTGTTGACGCGACTGTGCGCGGAACTTCCGATCGGTTTTATCGGCGGCGAGAAATTGGTCGAATGATTAAACCGAAACCCCCGCCGGAAGAGGAATTCTTCGAGCGGGGTGATTTCGCGAAATGCAGGCAGCTCCCTTGAGCATCAGTTGAAGGTGTTTCTGCGGTCGAAGTCGGAATTGTAGTTCTCAGGGGCGAAATCGTCCCTGGGATAATAGCCGTAGGCGCGAAGGGTCGAGGCCGGCAACGCCGTGTGAACGTAGCGGTAACGGTGGTGATAATCGCGGTGCATCGCGAACGCCGGTGTCGCCAACGCAAGCGAAATTGCAACCGCTCCAATCAATCTGGACTTCATCGTAACATATGCTCCTCTCGTCGAACGAATGAAGGATGCGAGCGAAACCACGTTGTGATCGAACGCCTGCTCTTCATCGCTTTGTGAGGCTGACATACGGATGCGGATCGCGATCACCATTAAATTGCAGATGTTATAAACTTCAAACGCGAGTGATCGGCGTAGGGGCAGGCCGACTCCACGATGCAGCGTGGCTTGCGGTTGTGTACGGAGGCACGAGGTTCATGGCCCGCCCGCCGACCGGGGAGTTCATCGCGTGCGAAAAGGGAGAATGCGGCAAGGTTATCAGGGTCCCGACATCAGGATGGAATGAGCCTGATCCACGCGCGCACTGAGCTAGCTGCCGCGAGAGCTTTAGCCGCTCGCTTGCGGATGGCGACGGATAAGGCTAGTTCGCGTTGGTGGTGTCGTGATCTTCAGTCAAGGTGATGGCTAACCCCGTCAGGGTCGCTCCGAGACCGAATGTTGCCGCGCATGTGCCCACGAACTTCAGCATGACGGCAGCCGGAGTTGGGCTGGAATTGATCAAGGCCGCGATGCCCAACGCGGTGATATGAGTTACGAGGAATGCAAACGCCAGGCCGACGGCAACGCCCATGACCGCGTGACTGGCCACCTCCAGCAGCAGCGAGGGCTTGATCAATACCGAACGCTTTTTTGGACGCACAGTCCCGACCTCCGGAGAGCAGACTACGTTTCGTGCTTCTAATGTACCGAGAAAGTAACGTCGGAGATTGTTCCTGCTAATCATACAGAGGTTGTCTTGCTTCATACTTTAGCAGCGATCGGTTACGCGGCTGCGCCGCACCCAACTGGGGTATCATAAATACCGATCTGCCGCGTCCAGCGGTCTGAGAGGGAAAAGCCCGGTCGGACAGTCGTAGACAGTGACCGTGGCCGTGATCGATTTGATGCTGGCTTTCCGTTTCATCGCGCATAAAGAAACATTTAGTGGCGACGGTAGGCTCGTTTCCTATCTGAAAGGGAGGCGCCGTCGCCTCGACGGAAGCCTTTAACCGACGGAGGCCAGGATGCGGAACGCAATCTCAAGAATCTCAGGCGCGTTGCTCATAGCTGGATCGGCGATTCAAACGCTTGCTCTCTCGGGCCCAGCAATGGCAGCTGGCGACGGCGGCTATGGGACGCGCCACCTTTATCGTGCGCACTATGGCCGACTGATCCATCGAATGCCTGCGCAAGACTCGGACTATTCTGACGCCAACTTGTCGAACAGCGGTAACGGTGATTGGGATAGAAGTGGCGACGATGCTTGTGCTCGAAACCCCATTCGTGCGCTTTGCCTGGATGCCAACTAACCGCTTCGTTGTCATTTGAGTCGTAAGCCTGTTGCTGCAGGAGAGGCCAGCTATCTGGACGCTCTCGGCAATGGGCTATTGATGCGTTGCATGCCAGTGTACCCCGCAAGGCAGCCACCACTCGGGCCAGTCTTGGCCGGAGATTTCGGACTTCCGAATCCTCGCCGGTTTTCTTGATTCTCAACTGGAACTTTATTGGAACTTGATCGGCAAATCGGCAGGTTGCGGCCTCATCTGCCGCAGTTGTCGATGGACAAAAGTGCCGTTTTTCGGTAAGCTATTGGACGTTGAAACATAGAGATCACGCGGCCTAACGAAAACTCCGGCTCGGAATTCAGATTCCATTCGCGGAGGGCCGGCATACGTTGTGTCTCTCCTCAATATAGGCAGCAGACAGCGCTTGAGCCGGTATTAGGTGCCGCGGGTGAAGCCGTGAAGTTCTGTCCGAGAGGCGGATGCTGGAAGCCGCCTTTCCGGTTCGTGCCCGCAACGATCCTCAGCTGAAGATTGGGGAGACCGCGATGGTACCCGAGACGCGGAAGACTGGAATCGACGTCGTTGGCGATATGCCCTGGGGCACCCATTTTTGTCTCTTCTATGAGACAAAAATGGATCTCCTCGACACAATGATCTCATACTGCAAGGCAGGCTTGGAAAGCGGGGAGTTCTGCTTGTGGGTAGTTGCCGAGCCGTTGACGATCGAAGAAGCTATAGATGCTCTAAGAAACGTGGTGCCTGACCTTGATCGATATCTCGATGATCGCAGTATCGAAATTGTCTCAGCGCGTGACTGGTATCTGCAGGGCGGTGCGTTCGATCTCAAGAGAGTAACAGGCCGTTGGCATGAGAAACTCGCTCTCGCATCCGCCAGAGGTTACGTCGGCGTGAGAGTGACCGGGGATACGGCCTGGTTGGAAAAGAAGGACTGGAAAGACTTTTGCGAATACGAAGAGGGTCTCAACCAGGCCATCGCCAATCAGCAAATGGCCGTGCTGTGCACGTACCCGCTTGCGGCCTGCGGAGCTGTGGAAGTTCTGGATGTGGCGCGTACACACCAGTTTGCCCTGGCGAGGCGGCACGGGAGTTGGGATGTTGTCGAAACCGCCGGGCACAAGCAAGCCAAGGCCGAAATCAAGCGACTCAATGAGGAGCTGGAGCAACGCGTCTTGGAGCGGACCAGCCAGCTGATGCTGGCCTCGGAAGCATTGCGCGAGGCGCAGACGGAACTCGCGCATGTCAATCGCGTCACGACGATGGGACAGCTTGCGGCCTCGATTGCGCATGAAGTCAACCAGCCGATCAGCGGAATGGTCACCAACGCCGATGCGGCTTTGGGCTGGCTCGGCGCTCAACCTCCCAATCTGGAGAAAGTTCGACACTCCCTCGATGAGATCATCAAGGACGGCAACCGGGCCGGCGACGTTATCGACCGGATGCGCGCCCTCATCAAGAAAGTGCCGCCGCGGAAGGATATC
>Ga0210401_10004355_pt1 | contig 14803 bp, 16 predicted proteins | sample IncBWH32MmetaG_FD_150866 | JGI IMG/M metagenome (GOLD analysis project Ga0210401, IMG submission 150866) | Forest soil microbial communities from Barre Woods Harvard Forest LTER site, Petersham, Massachusetts, United States - Inc-BW-H-32-M | ecosystem: Environmental > Terrestrial > Soil >... | reverse complement strand
CTTCTTTGCGCCGGGCACGCAGAAGACCGGTGGAGCGGGAATCGTGACGGGCAACGTTGCCTATCGATACGCGGAGCGCTCTCTGGTGACCGACCTGGTGGGAGCATCGCTGCCGCTCGCCAACATCGGGAAGATCCAATCGTCCACGTTGCCACTGAATGGGCAGATTACCTTCCGATTGAAGTCCAGCGGGCCGGTGATGCAACCGGTCGCAGAAGGCTCGTTCCGCGTGGTGGACCTGCAAATCGGGACCGAGGTAGTGGGAAGCTTCGATGGTGACCTGAACTCCGACGGAAAGGAAGCACGGCTCAAACTAAAATCGGCGATGAGCACGGGCTCGCTCTCCGGAGAAATTTCTGTTGGTTGGACCGATCCCATGCCGGTGGACGGAAAGATTTCCGTTCAGAACATCAATCTCGATCCCTTTCTTATGACCTCATTGCACCTGAAGACCTTCCCAGGTCACGGCACAGCTGACGGGGACATTACCGTGAAGGGCGAGCTTAAACATCCCGAGAACCTGATGGTTGACAGTAATTTAAACAAGCTGGTACTGACGTATGACGTCTTGAAATTGGAAAATTCCGGCCCGATTCATCTGATCTCCACCCGCGACAATTTGAAAATCATCAGCGCCCGTCTGCAGGGCCTGAACACCAACATCGATCTCAGCGGCTCGGTGCAATTTACCGGCCGGCGCACCGTGGCCATAAAACTGAACGGAACGTTGGACCTGCGGCTGGTAAGCGCCTATATCAAGGACGTCGACGTTGGCGGCCACCTGGACGCGAACGCGTCGTTCGAAGGGACGTTGGACCGGCCGCGAATTATTGGTCGAATGAAGTTGCTGGACGCCTCACTGCGTTCGGCGGATTTTCCCACCGGGTTGAGCAACCTGAAGGGAGACTTGAATTTCGATGCCAACCGTTTGTTTTTCGACAATGTGACGGGGGAAGCGGGCGGCGGAGTCCTGACGCTGAGCGGAAGCGTGAACTATTCGGAGAAACCGCTGCGCTACGATATCTCCGCAAAAACCGATCGGATTCGCGTGCGCTATCCGGAGGGAATCAGCTGGCTGCTGGGCGGCGGGCTGCGCCTGGCGGGAACGCTGGACGGTGGCCTGCTTACCGGCAAAGTGATCATCCAGCGCGTGAACCTGAACGCCGGCCTCGAGTCCGCCGGGATCCTGGTTTCCTCCGAGCCAGGCGGCGGCGCGACCTCCAGCTTTTTGCGCAATCTGCAATTCGACGTGGAAGCCAGCTCAACGCCGGATGCGCGAATGGAATGGCCGGGAGCCCAGCTAGAGGCGGAAGCCAACCTTCGCGTGCGTGGCACTGCGGAGCACCCGATCTTGCTCGGACACATTCACGTCTTGTCCGGCGAACTGTCCTTCCACAACAATCGCTATCGCGTGGCGCGTGGCGACCTGAACTTTGCCAACCCTTTCCGGCTGGACCCGGTCATCAACGTCGAAGCAACCACGAACATTCAGCAATACGAAATCACCCTGAACTTCAGCGGCCAATCCAGCAAGCTGAATCTTTCCTACCGCTCCGATCCGCCGCTGCCGGCGAACGACATCATTACGCTGCTGGCTCTGGGACAAACGTCGTCGGAATCTGCGTTGCGCACAGGCGGAACCACCCAGGCTGGCTCGTCGGGTGCTACGGCGCTGCTCTCGGAAGCGATCTCCAGCCAATTGGGGGGGCGCGTCGAGCGGCTATTCGGGATTACGCGATTTCGTGTCGATCCCGGGCTGAACGGAGTTACGGCGACAGGGTCCGGACAAAACGCCACAGCGCGAATCACGGTAGAGCAGCAAGTGACCAGGAACCTGACGGTTCTTTACGAGTCGAATGTGAACTCAACGCAGCAGCAAGTGATCCAGGTGGAGTACATCGTGAATCGGAATGTGTCGGTGGTGGCGCTGCTGGATCAAAACGGGACGTTCGGTATCGACGTCAAAATCAAAAAGCGCCTGCCGTAAACGCACAAGCGCAGCGCTGCTTGCTGACAAATCCCTATATTTTTCGTTTTAGGTTGCAGACTACGGTTGATCCTGTTGTTGAGCGGCCTGCGTAGGGTCTTGCGTGCCGCGCCGTGGTTGGAATCTCCGTGCCGGAGCGGTGGTCAAGTGGGCGTTCTGCCCGACTCGAGGATGCTCTTGTTTGGTTTCCTGCAGCGCGTCCTTCACAGCCTTGGCGGCAGTAGCGCGCGTAGCGGCCTGAATTTCCCGCGAAATCTTTGGTGCTTCGGTGGCCACTCTTTGGCCCAGTGGCGAACCGTAAAATTGCAGCAGTTCCTTGATCTCCTCGCTGGAGTAGTGCTTGTCGTAGATGGCGACCAGTTGATCCGTCACCTGATCCACATCGAATTTCTTTTCGTAGCCGGTGATGACGGCGTTTACGAATGTCTGGTTCTCATCGTCGTTGGCTACGGTGGCGAGCAGTTTTTCGCGATACTGTTCCGCCGAATAGTTCACGGATTCCTGAACCTGATCGCGGGCGCCAACCAGATCGAGCAACGTGCGAATATCGGCTTCTTTGGCGGGGTCGATGGCGGAGGAATGCCCGGCCGCAGGCTTGGCCGTGGCAGATTGCGGGGAAGCTTCCACAGCTGCGGGAGCGCTCCCCTGGATGGCCACCAGAAACGCTACAACGTAAATCACGACTAATGCGAGAAGCGCCTTCATCACTGCCTCCAACCCAAACGACATCATGCGGCGCAAAGCGCCTCTGCCTTCAAGAATTGATTGTAGGAAGCGAAATTTTACGGCGCGCCTGCTCGTGGGTGCAGCTTTGCTAGTTCGGTCACTGGCCGGAGGTGCAGGAAGACGCGAGCCCAACTTGGTACAGTCGATTTTCGCTCCGCAAAACGGAAGCCGTAAGGCAAAGCTTCAGTTACACTAGGCGTATTAGTGGCGAAAGAGACGGCAGAAACAGGCGACGACGGCGATCATCCAGATGCATTCCACGTCCACGAGTGAGCGCAAAAACGAATCCAGGGAAGCGCGGCAGTGTATGGTTGCAATGCAGCTTCGCCGCAGAGGCATCAAGGACGAACCTGTTCTGGAGGCTATGTCACGAATCCTGCGGGAAGAGTTTGTGCCGCCGGAATCGCGGGAGCGCGCTTACGAAGACGAACCGCTGGCGATCGGCAGCGGACAAACGATCTCGCAACCTTACATGGTCGCGGTAATGACGGCGACGCTGCAGCTAAAGCCGACCGATAAAGTTCTTGAAATTGGGACGGGCTGCGGATATCAGGCGGCGATTCTCTCGTGCTTGAGCAAGGAGGTTTACAGCGTGGAGGTCCGTCCCGAGCTTGCGCGCAGTGCGGCCGAGCGATTGCAAAAATTGGCTTTCGCCAACGTTCATGTCCATTGCGGCGACGGATCTGCCGGCCTGCCGGAGTTCGCGCCGTACGACGCCATCCTGGTTGCCGCTGCCGCGCCGGTGCTGCCTGAACCGCTACTGCAACAGCTGGCCGAGGGGGGCCGCCTGGTAGCCCCCGTTGGCGATCCCTCCCATCAGAACCTCGTGTGCGCCAGGAAGCGAGCCAACGCGTTCTCCTACGAGTGGCATGAGGGATGCCGGTTCGTTCCGCTTGTGGGCCGATTCGGTTGGAAGGCCTTGGACCTTCTATGACGCCGACGCCGGCCGCACCGGAACTTTCCATCATCATTCCTTCCTACAATGAAGAACTTCGCCTTCCCGCAACCCTCGACAAAATCGCCAGCTACATCCAGTCGTCGCGCCGAAACACCGAAGTGATTGTGGTGGACGATGGCTCCAAGGACCGCACCGCGCAAGTGGCCGAATCCTACCGCGGTAAGCTGCCGAATTTGCGCGTGCTTTCCAACGGCGTGAATCGCGGAAAGGGTTACAGCGTTCGCCATGGCTCGCTCGAAGCTCTGGGCGACGTCATCCTGTTCACCGACGCCGACCTTTCTGCGCCAATTGAAGAAGCGGATAAGCTGCTGCCGGCGTTGAAGGATCACGACGTGGCCATCGGTTCTCGCGCTATGGACCGAGGTCTGATTGAAGTCCACGAATCCCCGTTCCGTGAATTTGCCGGCATCGTCTTCAATGCCATCGTGCGCCTGATTCTGCGCCTGCCATTTGTCGACACGCAGTGCGGTTTCAAGGCATTCCGGCGCGGGCCTAGCCGCATCATCTTCGAGCAACAGACCATCGAGCGCTTCGGCTTCGACCCGGAATTGCTGTACCTGGCGCGGCATCACGGACTTTCCACCATCGAGGTGCCGGTGCGATGGTCGCACTCTCCGGCCACCAAGGTGAACATGCTGCGCGACAGCCTGCAGATGTTTCTGGACATATTGATTATTCGGTGGAACGCCCTGAAGGGGCGGTACCGCAAGGCAAAATAGAGGTTGTTGGCGCATGCAGTCTTTACTTTATGTTACAAAGTACTTGACAGGGATTCCCCCTCCGCCTATTATTCCCTCCGTGGCTCTCTCCCATCCAATTCGTGTTCCGCGCCGCGAACCCATTCCTATCGACGCGCGTGCCGCCGACCACCTGAAATACATCCGCGAAACCATGGAGCGTGCTGCGGAGTTCACCGCCGTTCCCGGCTGGGGCGGGGTAGCCATGGGCATGACGGCGCTGGCCGCGGCATGGCTGGCGGCTCGCCAAGCTACACCACGCGCCTGGCTGGCAGTCTGGCTTGCGGAAGTATTCGTGGCTGTGGCGATTGCAGCGCCGGCGGCCGCGACCAAAGCTCGGCGGGCAAATTCGTCGCTGTTCACGGGTCCGGGAAGAAAGTTCGTATTGAGTTTCGCACCCCCCATTTTTGTGGGCGGCCTGCTCACCTATGCCATGGGTCAATCAGGCGGGATTTCTTACCTACCGGGGATTTGGCTGTTGTTATACGGCACCGCCATCGTGACGGGCGGCGCATTTTCCGTGCGCGTGGTGCCGATCATGGGCCTTTGCCTCATGGCACTGGGTGCCGCGGCCTTGTTCTCGTCTGCGGTATGGGGCAACTTGTTCATGGCGGCGGGATTTGGCCTGGTACAGATTGCCTTTGGAATTTGGATCGCACTGCGGTACGGAGGCTGAGGAGAAGGTGACGAAGGTTTAAGCGATGGCGAAATCATCCACAGTTCGGCAGGAGCGTAGCGCGCGCGAAGCAGGCCCCGCCGCGGTGCGCGGGCAGACCGCGGAACCTGTATCTTCTAATCTCGACCGTCTGATCCATGAGCGCATGCGCTTGGGAATCGTCAGCGCCTTGGCGGTGAACCGCTCGCTGACCTTCAATGAATTGAAAGCGCTTCTAAAGACCACCGACGGGAACCTGAGCGTGCACGCGCGCAAACTGGAAGAAGCGGACTACATCGTGTGCACGAAATCGTTCGACGGGCGGCTGCCGAAGACCGAATACCGGCTGACGGCTGCGGGGCGGCGTGCGCTGGAGAAATACCTGGATCACATGGAGGCGCTGATCCGGGCGACGCGCGAGCGGTAAATTTTTTTGGGTCCGTGCTTTGTACGGCAAAGTACATTGCAAGGGCCAGTGGCGGAGAAGGCAAGGTATAGCATGTCGACGCAACAATTTGTTCTGGAACGTAAACCACAAGCACCCGCGGTAGTAGCTTCGCGGCTGCACGTCGCCATTATCTGCGACGGAAACGGGCGCTGGGCCACCTCGCGCGCACTGCACCGCTCGGAGGGCCATCGCGCGGGCGCGAAGACGGCGCGGCGCATTATCGAATGCGCCCCGCACCTCGGCATTCATACCCTCAGCCTGTTTGCGTTGTCCTCGGCGAACTGGAAGCGGCCGGCGGGCGAAGTGGCCGCGATCCTGAAGATCTTACAGGAGTATCTCGTCGAGGAAACCACTCACTGCGTCGAGGAAGGAATTCGCCTCAGCATCATCGGCCGCCGCGACCGCTTGCCGGCGCCGTTGCGTGAGGCGATTGCCGAGGCCGAGGCGATGACCGTAAAGGGCCGCAGGCTCCACTTGCGGCTGGCCGTCGACTATTCAGCGCGCCACACCATCTACCAGGCCGCCAGCAAGTTTTACAAGGTCACGGACCTTTCCAGCGAATCGTTCGCGACGCTGCTCTCTGAAGTGCTACGCGGCGGGTCCACCGACGTGGATTTGCTGATACGTACGGGCGGCGAGCAACGGCTCTCGGATTTCCTGCTGTGGGAATGCGCCTTTGCGGAATTTGTGTTTCTAGAGAAGCGCTGGCCGGACTTCACGCCCGCCGATTTGCGAGACGCCGTAATGGAATTTGAACAACGGGAGCGCACTCGCGGCGCCTTGCCGAGCGAATGCTAGGAGATCATTCTCGGTCTCACATTCTCTCGATCGCCATAACCTACTCATTCTGCGTGTTTTAAAACCATACAAAAAGCGCCACTCCTACCCTCGGACGAATTGCCCTGCTCGCTCGTCTATTACGCAGGAGAAACGAATGGGTTCTGTAGGACTTATGCTGCCTTGGGAGCATAGAATCTGCCCGGTAGCGCGCGAGGGATCTCGAGTGGAACCAGCCGAACGCGGAGCGCAAGGCCATCCTGCAGGTCGTAATCCAGAGGACGCCGCACTGGCCGCCGCATGCCAGGCGGGCGATTTGCACGCGTACGAGCGCCTGTACCGCTGGCAGGGCGCGCGCATGAGGAATCTGGCGCGCAACTTGTTGGGCTCGCAGAGCGACGCGGAAGACGCGGTACAGGAAACTTTCATGAAAGTACAGCGAAGCATCGCCAGTTTTCGCGGACAGTCGTCGTTCGTCACGTGGACGTTTCGCATCCTGGTGAACACCTGCCACGACCTGCGCCGCAGCCGCATGCGGCGAAAAGAATTCGTGCCGGAGGAGCGGGAGGACGCAGTAATGCCGGTGGAAGCGCGGGCACCGGGAGGCCACCCTTCCCTGAAACTGGCGCTCGAACGGGCGATCGCTGCCTTAACGCAACACCAGCGTGATGTTTTTCTGTTGTACGAAGTGGAAGGATTTCATCACGCGGAGATTGCAGCAATGCTAGAAATTACGGAAACAGCTTCGAAGAACACTTTGTTTCAGGCGAAAAAGAATTTGCGGCAGACATTGGAGGCTCCCCGGAGCAGTCACGCGGGAGGAGCATGATGCAAATCAAATGTGAAGATCTTGATCGGATCTTTCTCGATGGCAGCGCGGAAGAATGGGCTGGGCTCGAGGTCCATGCAGCTTCGTGCCTGGAGTGCGCGAAACAGTTGCAGGCATGGAAGGCGCTGGGCGTGGCCGCGGAGGAATTGCGCGATTACCAGGAAACCCCCGCGTTGTGGCCGCGAATTGAATCAGCGCTGGCACAACAAGCCAAAGAGTCGGCGTCTCACAAGCCCTGGCGGGAGCGGCTGTCTTTCTGGCGCAACCTGCCCATGGTCTGGCAGGCCGCGCTTGCCGGAGCGCTGGTGCTTCTGATGGCCGGTACCGCGGGGTATGTGGTTCTGCATCGGCGTCCGGCTTCAGGTCCGGACTTAACGAATAACCCGCTGTTGAAGGACCGCAAGGTCGCGGAAGTGGAGCGCGCGGAGCGCGACTACATGAAGGCCATCGACAAACTCGCCGCGGAAGCCAAACCGCAGTTGGACGCGCCGGATTCACCGCTGATGGCCAACTATCGCGAAAAACTCATGATGCTCGACGGCGCTATTGATGAACTGCGGATGCATGCCGGACAGAACCCTTCGAATGCGCATTTGCGATATCAATTGCTGTCGATGTACCAGGAAAAACAGGCCACCTTGCAGGAGGTATTGGAGACCAAGCCATGAAGCCCGCCCTCAGTTCAGTTGCTATGAAGAGTATTGCCGCGATTGCGGTGGCCTTAGCCGCAATGGCGATGACGCAGCCGGTGCTGGCCGGAAGCGCCGCCCAGGAAACAACCACGCGCCATTTTGACAAGACGCTGACGCTCGGCGCGAACCAGACGCTCGCGATGGAAAACAAATTTGGTGACGTCCGCGTTCACGGCGAAAGTGGCCGGGATGTGAAAATCTCCGCGACCATCCGCACGCAGGCAAAAACGCAGGCCGACGCCGATCGCAAGGCGGATGAGATCAAGATTGAAGTCTCGCAGGACGCACAGGGCATCAAGGTGCGCACCGTCTATCAAGACGAAAGCAAGTGGTTCATCCGTATGGAAAAGGGAGGACCTTCCTATTCCGTTGATTACGACATCGCCGTGCCCAACGACGCAAAGATCTGGCTCCGCAATGATTTCGGCAACATTGAGATTCGCAGTGTTCGCGGCTGGGCCGAGGCGGAAAACGGCCACGGCAAGCTGGAACTACGCGATAGCGGTGCGGCGAAGCTGACCAACTCATTTGGCTCGCTGGACGCGAATGGAGTGGAGGGCAACCTGACGGTCGTCAATAACAATGGAGCGGTGACGGTTTCGACTGTGAAGGGCTCGCTAGAGGTTAAGGACCGTTTTGCCTCCATCACCGTCAGCAACGTGCAAGGTCCGACAACCATCTCCGGCGGAAATGGTGCCGTGGACATCAGCGACACTGGCACATCGACGGTAAGCAATTCCTTTGGCAGCGTGAACGCCCGCAACATTCACGGCGATCTGACGGTGAACAATAACAACGGTGCCATCGATGCGAACACCGTAAGCGGCTCTGCAACATTAAACGGAAGCTTCGGAACGATTGCCTTCACCAACGTGAATGGCCACGTCAGATGCACCTCGTCGAACGGCAGAGTGAAGGGCGGGCCGGTGCAAGAGGACGTCTACGTCAAGACTTCCTTTGGTGACGTGCAACTGGAACAGATTGGCGGCTCGGTTGAGGTCGATGACTCCAACGGCGCAGTCACCGTGAGGGAAGTGAAGGGTCACGCGACATTGAACAGTTCCTTCGGGGCGATTGATGCCACCGGCATCCACAAGGGCGCAAAGGCCACAACCGGTAACGGCAGAATATCCCTGAACGACATTGGCGGCGAAACGTATGCCAAGACCAGCTTCGGCGCCATAAACGTCCAGCGCATCAGCGGAACGCTGACTCTGGAGAATTCCAACGGTCCGGTGACGGCGAACTCCGTCAGGGGCGACGCAACGGCGAAAACCAGCTTTGGTTCCGTAACCCTCGACGATATCGGTGGCGCCATGACGGTGGACAATCAGAACGGAGCCGTGGTGCTTTCTGCGGCACGGCAGTCGTCTTCGTGCCAGAACATTACCGTCAAGACTTCCTTCTCGCCGATCCAGGTGCGCCTGCCGGAAAACGCCGGGTACAACTTGACGGCGCGCACCTCGTTCGGGCGAATCAACAGCGAACTTCCGGTCACCAGCACTGGCCAGCTCGGCGGCGATGCGCTCATCGGAAAGATTGGCAATGGTGGCTGCACGCTTTCCCTCACCAATGCCAATGGCTCGATCGACATCCTGAAGTTGTCCAGATAAACGGGCAGGCCGGCGAGCAAGGATTTCGCAAGCGTTACAGCAGTTTGCGGCGCTCGCGATCCATCGCGAACGCCCGAAGGAGCACGCGCGTAGCCGTGGGCGTCAATGCGAATCGCTCGAGTTCCTCTTCGCTGGCGTAAGCAACATCGGTGACGTCGCTTGCGGCACGCGGCTCGCCGGAAATGCGCTCGCACAAATAATCGACGATCACGTAATGGAATTTGGGCCGGGCGTCAGCCTGGTTGGCAACGTCGTCCGGGTCCAGGAAAATGCGGTCGAATACCTCGATCACGTCCAGGACGCGCACCGTGATGCCGGTTTCCTCGAGCAATTCGCGCGCAACCCCTTCCTGCAGCGTTTCGGCCAGCTCCAGCGTCCCGCCGGGTATGGACCACTGGCCCAGCAAAGGCTCGCTGCCCCGGCGGATCAACAGGGCCCGGCCCTGCTCGATAATCACACCGCCGACACCGACGACGGGATGGTCCGGATATTGACGCGCCATTCGCTTGATTTTCTCCAAGCCAGTCTGTAGGGTAACTTTGCACTTCGCGGCGGATGGGTTTCATTGACTTCACCCGCCTCCGTATATAATAGCTGGAAGGTGTTGGCGCGTCGCTTGCCCAACACGAAAGAACTAGATCGGAGGAAGCAGCCGTGCTCCGCTGCCCAGAGTGTTCCGCAGAAATTGACGTGGACGAAGACGAAGTGGAAGAAGGGGAGATCCTCAGCTGCCCGGAGTGCGAGTGCGAACTGGAAGTGTCGCAGACGCATCCGGTCGCGTTAAACCCCATCGCCGATGAAATTGAAGAAGAGGACGACGAGGACGAAGAAGTGGAAGAGGATGAAGAGGACGACGAAGAATTCGACGAAGATGGCGACCTCATCGACGACGACGAGGAAGACGACGAAGACGAGGAGTAAGCGCGGCAGTGGTGCACCGCATGCATCTTCCCCTGGCTACGCCGTCATCTAAAGCAAAGTGAAAGGATTTCCCCTGAACGCCGCGCCGTCGCTAGCTTTCCCTGCCCTGTTTCTGGCGGGTTGCCTTGGCTTTTGCCTGGCAACAGCGGCTCAGCAACCGCAGCAGCCGGTCCCGCCGTTGGCGCCGGAAAAGACAGCTGCGCCGCCGCAGAACGCGCCACCCACAAGAGAGTCTTCCACCAACAAGACCAAGAATAAGATTCCGCCGTTTGTGATTCTGGGGACGGTGTTTGATGAAAAGGCCATGGCGTATCCCGGGGTGCAAGTGCACGTCAGGTTGAAAGGCGATAAAAAATTCAAGTGGGACACGTATACGAATTCGCGCGGGGAATTTGCCGTTCGCGTGCCGGAAGGCCCGGACTATGAAGTGTTCGTACATGTGAAACACTTCCAGGATGTTTCCGAGTTCGTATCGGCGAAAGGCGGAGTAGTCCAGCAACAGTTGTCGATCCGCATGCAGCCGGTGAGCCAGGGCAAGGCCGAGGTGAAGAAATGAACGGGACGCGAAGATTGGCGTGGATGGCGTTTCTTTTGCTCCTAGTGTCGGGATTTGTCGCGGCGCAGAATCCGAAAAAAGAGTCACCCCTCCGGACCGTACTGGGCGCGGTTACTGACAAAGGCGATACTCCACTTCCAGGTGGGGTCGTTTTCCTGAAGAACAACCGGACGGGCACGATCAATACCCGATTCGCGGACAAAGACGGGAACTACCGGTTCAGCGGTCTGGACCCGAACGCGGACTACGAAATCCACGCCGAATTGGACGGAGCAAAGTCGCCGACGAAGACGATTTCCTCGCTGGACGGCCGAAAGGAAATCCTCCTGAATCTGAAGGTCGACCGCAAAAAAAGCTAGGATCTAGGGTTATTGCGAAAAGCGGTCCGCCTAAGGCTTGGGAGATTGTGTCGATCGCAGTTTAGATCGTGCGTTTGTAACGATTCGAGCCCGCATCGAAAAATTTCCGATGGCGTGAGCAGGGAAGAAGATGACCCGGCGCTTGACTATTTTTGGATGGGGGATCGCGCTATTGTCGCTCGCTACGTTGGGTCGGTGTGGCTGTGCGCAGGAAAAACCAGACTCCCCGGAGCCAAAAACCACGCAAACCGCGCAAAGTCCTTCCAAAACTGACACCAAAGACAAAGACCAGGAAGTGAACGACGAAGTTCCCAAGCGAATTTTCTGGATTATCCCCAACTTCATGACCGCCAACGATCAGCCGCAGAATCTCGGCCCGCTTACTCCCAAGCAAAAATTCAACATTGCTTGGCACCAGTGGTGGGATGTCAGCGCACATATTGGGAATCTTCTGCAAGCCAGCATTTCGCAGGCCGCCAATGGCATTCCGGGGTACGGCCAAGGCTGGGGCGCGTTTGGCGAACGATACGCCGCCCAGGAGGGCGATCAATTCACGGGCGCCATGCTGATCTATGGTGTTCTGCCCACGGTCCTGCACGACGACCCCCGCTATTTTCGCAAGGGACGCGGTTCCGCGTTATCGCGCATCGGCTATGCGGCCTCGCGCAGTGTCATCTGCAGAACGGACTCTGGAAAAAATACCTTCAATATTCCCCAGGTGTTTGGCCAGTTGGGGCAAGCCAGCATTTCTCTGTCGTACTATCCCCAGGTGAATCGCAACGTCGGCGGGTTGTTTTCCGGGTGGGCCATCAATCAGCTTTACAATATGGGATGGAATCAGCTGAAGGAATTCACGCCGGACCTCGGTGCGTATTTGAATCGGCGGCGCCAGAAAAAGCACCGGCAAGCGGATGTGAAAGACAACCGTTCCCCAATTTCGCCGGCCAACTAGCGGTTCGGAACACCATTGCGCGGGCAGAGCATGCGAATCGCCCGTGGCACCACTTCGATTTCTACCGGCGTCCAACCTAAAATCTCTCCATCGCCGTGAAACTTCGCCGGGCTGTTCGTTTCAATGCGAACGCGCCGAAGCGTCTGGCGCCGCACCCGATTGGTCCGCAGTTCGCCATTCATGATAAGGCGCGGAAGCAGGCGAACAATCTGAAGAACAGACAGGTTCTCCACCAGAACCAAATCCAGCATTCCGTCATCGACCTCCGCTTCTGGAGCTAGCCGCAATCCAGCTCCATAGCTGGGCGTGTTTAGAACCCCCAGTACTAAGGCATCGGCTTCCCACTCGTTGTTCTCTTCCGATTCGATCGAAGCGCGAATCTGCAGTGCCTGAAAGCCGATCAGCGCGCGAACCATCGACAGCAAGTAGCGAGGGCGCCCTCGAAGCTTGCGGTAAACTCCTTCGGCAAATTGCGCGGCCCGTGCGTCGAGGCCGACTCCTCCGCCACCCAGGTAGAGCCGCTGGTTTCCGTCGGAAGTCCGCACCCGGGCAGCGTCAAGAAAACGAACCTCGCCGTCGAGCAGGAGTCTTGCTGCAGAGATGGCATCCCGAGGAAGTCCCAGAGCCCGTGCCAGGTCATTGCCGCCACCTGCGGGAAGAACGCCCAGCACGACGTTTTGGCCGACGCCGATTGCGTTGGCGAGTTGCTGAAATGTTCCGTCGCCACCCAGCGCCAAAATGCGCGTGTATCCCGCGGCCAGACCCGCGTGCGCTTGCGCCGCCAAATCGTCCGCGCTTATGGTGACGCGGAAGTTCACCCGCCAACCGATTTCCGCAGCAAACTGCTGGAGGCGCGCAGCCGCATCGTTGGCAATTCCTCCACCGGCCGCCGGATTCCAGAGCACCAGATCAGGAACCATTGCGGATAGGGGCGAAGGGCGGTCTAGCTCCACAGCCGGTCCCACGAGCGTTCCTGATCCCATTGCGGTGTGGGCTCAAAATAGCCGGTGCCGGGCGCCAAATGTTGCCGCACCTGGTCTTCATTGAGTGTCACGCCCAGACCCGGCCGCTCCGGCACTTCGATCCAACCATGGTTGACGATCGGAGTCTTCACTCCTTCCTCCACCAGCGACGACCACCACGCCACATCCAACGAATGATTTTCCAGCGCCAGAAAATTCTGCGTCGCCGCCGCGCAATGCACATTCGCCATGCAACTCACCGGCGTTCCTGCGAAGTGCATCGCCATTGGCACGCCGTATTCCTCGGCCATATCTCCAATCTTGTGCGTTTCAAGGATTCCTCCCGACGTGGCAAGATCCGGTTGAATCTTGCCTACGGCGTTTTTCTCGCAAAGCACCTGAAATGGTTCCTTTAGGTAAATATCTTCGCCCGTGAGAATCGGCGTAGGACTTTGCTCTGAAATTTGCTTCAGCAGATCGGTGTACGTCCACGGAATCACGTCTTCCATCCACGATAAATTGTATCTCTCATACGCCTTGCCCAGCCGGATGATCGACTTCACTCCCAGGTGCCCCAGGTGATCCATCGATAGTGGGATCTCCATGCCCACGGCATCGCGAACCGCGGCCACGTATTGTTCCAGCATGGCGATGCCTTTGGCTGTCACTTCCATCCCCAGTAGCGGGTGCGGAAGCTGGTTCGGCTTCCATTGTTCGATGTCCGTGGGATTCGTCACTGTGCCAGGCGTGTCCGCGACCATTTCAATTCCTAAATCCATCTTCAGCCACGTAATTCCCATCTGCTCCTTGCGTTCCTTCATCCGTTGCGCGTAAATCTTCGGATCATTGGACTCGGTCGTGTCAGCATAGATGCGAATTTTGTCGCGAAACTTGCCGCCTCCGACCATCGCATACACCGGTGCGTTGTAAACCTTGCCGGCGATGTCCCACAATGCCATCTCGATTGCCGATACGCCGCCGCCCTGCCGCGCATGACCGCCAAACTGTTTGATCTTGCGAAATATCTTATCGAGTTGGAGCGGATTTTCTCCCACAATGCGGCTTTTCAGAAAGAGTGCGTACGTGGGGCTTGCGCCGTCGCGCACCTCGCCCAGCCCATAAACCCCTTGATTCGTGTCGATCCGAATGATCGGGCATGGACTAGGCCCAGGCTTCACCACCGTAGCCACGCGTAGATCCGTGATCTTGAGGGCGGACGGACGGGAGTTTGTGTTCACGCCTTTGGGATAAGCCTCAATCGGCTCCTTCAAGAGCAGCGCCCCTCCCAGGGCCAGTACCGAAGCTTTCAAAACCTCGCGGCGTTGCAATATCCTTTCACTCTTCTTACTCATGGAAGTTAAACCTCTTCGTCACCAAACAACCTTCAACTTCCCTGTCGAATTCAGAGTGCATCGTACCACCGCCATGCTGCGACATGGCTGGGTTTGACGAATTCTCGTCGATCGCAGAATTTCCCGCAGATGCCTGGACCGATCTGGTAGCATTTCCCCGGTTCGCTCGCTACTTCTAGTTGTTGCATTGGGTGCTTCCCTATGATCGAGTTTGTCAGCAGTCATCCCCTTCGAGTCGTGACTATCCTCTTTTTGCTTGCTTGCTCAATTGCATTGCTC